>MDTG01156901.1_pt1 | contig 22590 bp, 14 predicted proteins | sample 811421 | NCBI WGS metagenome assembly MDTG01 (sample SAMN05326645, study PRJNA326480) | marine metagenome | isolation source: seawater | place: Pacific Ocean: South East | collected 2011
AAGTTCCGTTTGTTCGCGGCAGCGAACATTTCGGTACCGAAAATCAATGTATAAGCAACCGCTTTCTTTTCTGACATTAATGCTAGCCATGTGACACACCTCCCTGGGTCATAGGAATCGCCATGGCTTGCTTGGAAAATTTGCACATGTCGCGTTGAATCGCGTCCCAGACATACAAAATCTTCCGACCACCAAATGGACGAATATAGTGAATCCCCTCAATCAGAACCGAGTCTTTGAGCTGCTCGCGAATGGTGCGGCAGTCGTATTTGATCATTGTGGATAGCTCAGCTGTGGTCAAAAAGTTTGATATTGATTGCATCGCATTTACCTCTACTTCGTGATACTGTAAACAGCAAATAGACATTCAAAAACTCAATTTGCCATCCTGAATGACATTATGCATCGCAAAATGCATTTGTCAATGGCTTTTTGCCATTCTGGATGACATTAAGTCATTTACGAGGTTAAACGGTGTGATTAGGTGTCATTTAGCTCGCTTGATGGGCGAAAAAAAGATGAAGATCATGGATGTGGCCAGAGAAACCGGCTTAAACCGGAATACAGTCACCCTTCTTTACAAAGAGACAGCTCAACGCATCGACCTCGATGCAATCGATAAACTGTGTGAGTTGTTTGACTGCGAAGTGGGCGATTTATTGGAAAAATATGAGTAATTTCCGGAACTCTGAACTCGGTAATTACTAGTGAATTTAGTAAGAGAATTTGATGAGTATTTCTTGCGTTGATTTATTTTGCGGAGCAGGTGGGCTAACCCATGGCTTCGTGAAAGAGGGTTTACCTGTAGTTGCAGGTATTGATTTAGATAGTGCATGTCGTTATCCGTACGAACAAAATAATAAATCTATATTCATAGAAAAGGACGTCTGTGAGTTTACCTCTGGCGAGTTAATTGATCTTTATTCTGATTCAGACATTCGCATCTTAGCTGGATGTGCGCCTTGCCAACCATTTTCTACTTATTCACATCGCTATGATATGAATAGAAATAGCAGATGGAGCCTATTAAATGAGTTTTCGCGCCTTGCTAGAGAAGTAAAACCTGAAATAGTAACAATGGAAAATGTTCCAAGTGTTAAAGATCATGATGTTTTTCAAAGCTTTATATCCGAACTTGAGTCCTCAGGGTACTCGGTTTGGCACAAAGTCATTGATAGTAGCTGTTACGGTGTTGCCCAAACGAGAAAACGCTTAGTGCTACTCGCTTCGTTGTTTGGTTCAATCGAAATTATTAAGCCAACACACAAAAAACCGATAACAGTAAAGAAAGCAATTGGTAATCTAAAACCCATTAACGCTGGTGAAACCGATCCAAAAGACCCTTTACACACTGCCTCTGGGTTGAGCGAGCTAAATTTAAAGCGAATTAAAGCGTCCAAGCCTGGCGGCACGTGGCGAGATTGGCCAAAGAATTTGATTGCCTCATGTCACCAATCGCAAAGTGGAAAAACCTATTCAGGCGTATATGGAAGAATGGAGTGGGATAAGCCAGGGCCGACGATGACAACCCAATGCTATGGTTTTGGGAATGGGCGCTTTGGACATCCAGAACAAGATAGAGCTATTTCTTTAAGAGAGGCTGCAGTACTGCAAGGGTTTCCTCGCAACTATAAGTTCATTCCACCAGACCAGCCTTTATACAAAGGACCACTGGGTCGAATGATAGGTAATGCGGTCCCAGTTGGCTTAGGCCAAGCCATTGCGAAAAGCATAAAGTTACACTTGGAAAAGTACGGGAAGATAAAAGCTACAAATTAGACTTTAAGGGAGTGCAGGTGGTCAATTTAGCGAATATTGAAAATCAAATCTTTACCGCGGTACCAGAACCTGGTCAGTTGGTCGAGGTGCGGAAACGGCAATGGATTGTAGCTGATGTTAAAACTTCTCAGCTTCCTAATCTGCATAAAAAAAAGCAAAACTATGTAAAGTTATCTTCGATTGACGAAGACGGCTTAGGCGAAGAGTTAGAAGTAATCTGGGAAATTGAACCTGGAGCGCACATTATTGAAAAGTCCGGATTGCCAGAAATTACTGGACTTGATGATGCAAGGAAACTTGATGCTTTCTTAGATGCTGTTCGCTGGGGAGCAGCAACAAATGCAGATCGAACCTTTCTACAAGCACCATTCCGAAGTGGCGTGAGTATTGAAGATTTTCAGTTAGATCCTCTTGTAAGAGCCATCAATATGGCCCGCGTAAACCTTCTTATCGCCGACGATGTTGGGTTAGGAAAAACTATTGAAGCAGGCCTCGTTATACAAGAGATGCTGCTTCGGCACAGAGCAAGAACAGTATTGATAATTTGCCCTGCATCACTGCAACTCAAGTGGCAAGATGAAATGCAGGAAAAGTTCGGGCTTGAGTTTAAGATTATTAACACTGGTTACGTTAAACAGCTCCGTCGCGAGCGTGGTATTCATGCAAACCCCTGGACTTCTTTCCCTAGGTTAATAGTCTCCCAAGATTGGATTAAGAGTGGTGAAGGCCTAAGGTTGCTAAGGGAAACAATGCCACCAAAAGCTGTCTTCCCACGTAAATTTGACATGATGGTCGTTGATGAGGCCCACAATATTGCGCCATCCGGTTCAGGCAACTATGCAGTGGCCAGTCAACGAACCAAAGTTATAAGGGAGATTGCTCCTCACTTTCAACATAAGCTATTTTTAACCGCAACACCTCATAATGGCTATACCGAATCCTTTACCTCACTGCTAGAGATTCTAGACGACCAACGATTTTCAAGAAATATTCTGCCAGACGCTAAACAGCTACAGAAAGTAATGATAAGGCGTTTGAAAACAGACCTTTTAGACGAACAAGGAAACGGTCTCTATCCGAAACGTGAGCTCAGAGCATTAGAAATTAACTTCAGTGAAACTGAAAGAAATGTTCATAAGACATTAGATCTTTACACAGAAAGCCGTGAGCAATCGAACTCAGACACTAAAAATTCTATGGCTGTTAAATTTGTTAATGGTCTACTTAAGAAGAGACTTTTTTCTTCTCCAGCGGCGTTTGCTTCGACGCTTGAGAAACATATAAATACGGTCACTGGACAGTCGAAACCAAAACATACCTCTGCGATTGATGAACGCATTCTGCGTAAAGCAATACTCAAGGCAGAAGAAGATTATGCAAATGATCAGGATTTTGAATTCGCACAAAATGAGGCTATAGAGGAGGCTAGCTCTCGGAGCTTGCCACTCACATCAGAACAAAAATCGCTTTTAAATGAGCTTCGAACTTGGGCTCAAATAGCACAACATCAAGCAGACTCTAAGTCAGATGCAATCTGCAGCTGGATCAGAACAAACTTAAAAGATGGCACCAAATGGAATAACAGACGCGTAATCCTGTTTACGGAATACAGAACGACACAGCAATGGTTAGAAAAAATACTCATTGAAAAAGGTTACGGAGGTAAGCGCTTAGCCATTATTCATGGTGGTATGGATCACGAAGAGCGAGAAGACATAAAAGCTGCATTCCAAACTCATCCAGACCAATCTGAAGTGAGAATTTTGTTAGCAACGGATGCGGCCTCTGAAGGTATTGACTTACAAAATCATTGTAACTGTCTTATTCATCTTGAAATTCCTTACAACCCTAACGTTATGGAACAACGGAATGGTCGAATAGACAGACATGGCCAAAAAGAGAAGGAAATCCTCATTTGGCATCCGGTAGATGCAGGCACAGAATTGAGCGGTGGCGATACCATTGGCGGGCATAAAAACGACATTATCCGAGCACTAACAAAGCTTGAATCCATGCGAGAGGATATGGGCAGTGTAAACCCGGTTATAGCTCCCCAAATGGCTGGTTTGATAGAGGGACGAGCATCAGAGCTTAATACTGAGCAAGCTGAAGCTAAGATGGTGAAAGCTAGGAAGGCTGTCCGAGCAGAGAGGGATCTTCAAGAAAAAATAAAACGTTTACATCAACAATTAGTCGCTACTAAAGAGGACTTTCATTTAACGCCTGAACACATCATTGCGGCAGTTCAAACAGCACTTGAAGTTGCCCAAAAGCCACTTCTGAAAATCACAACTCTTCCTGACACTCCTCCTGGCAGTATTTTCACAATGCCGGAGTTTACTGGCTCTTGGGCACCTTGCAACAAGGGGTTGAGACATCCTCATACTAAAAAAATAAGACCAATAACCTTTGATCACGATGTGGCAAAAGGCAGAGACGATGTTGTTCTTATTCATTTGAATCATCGTCTTGTGCAGATGTGTTTAAGGCTATTAAGAAGTCGAGTATGGGAAAAAGATGACAAGCTCCATCGCGTAACAGTAAAAAAACTTCCACAAACAGAATTAGACAGTGTTGTAGCTGTTGTAGCGTCGAGATTGGTTATTGTTGGCGGCACACATAATCGACTTCACGAAGAAATCACTTATGCCGGTGGGTACCTAAAAGATAATGGCTACAATCGAGAACGAAGCATCAATCAAATTAATGATTGGCTGCAAAAGTCTTCACCCGCAGCGGTCCCTCCGCAAACATTAGACGCTTTGAACACCAGGTTTTCCAACAATAGTGAAGCAATTTACAAATCGGTAGAAGCGCGCTCAAAAGACAGGCTAGGGAACTTAGAAAGTACTTTGACAATACTTAAGAATAAGGAAATTGAAGACATAGTTACGGTACTGGATGAGCTAGACGGGGCTATTAATACCGAACTTGCAAAAGAAGGTGTTCTCCATGAGCAAATGAGCCTATTTGGTAATGACGAAAGAGCTGAAGTAAGGAAGGATAAAGCTGCTATTAAAGCAAGACAAAAGCGAATTGAACAAGACAAAAAGGCTGAAACCGAGGCGATAGAGAAGCGCTACGCCAATTATATCGACCGCACGTTTCCCGTGGCTGTGATTTTTCTCGTTCCAGAACATCTATGCGAGGCTGACTAATGGCTTACTCTAAAAACCAACATGCTGAGTGGTTGTCCTTAATTGAGGTTTCGGGTCCGTTTTTAGCAGAGCCCATTCTGGACCAGGCTTTTCCTCAAGGATTAGAAAAACTCGACCCAATCAAAAAGAGACAGTTTCGACAAACCTACGATGAGTGGCGTGAGGTTATTGATAGCGATACTCAAAGTGATATTGAGATCAAAGATAAAATCCACCAGCAATGGATAGACTGGGTTTTAAAATTCGGACTGGAACTAGATGAAGACGATGATGGCGACATTCTCAAGAATCAAAGCCAAATGTCATCGTCCATCCAAGTTCATGTCACTGAGCATCATGTCTCCTTAAAGCCAGATTACGCGATTATCGCATCTGATGCAGAAAAGCCGTATTTGCTCGTACAAACCTATCCGCCTGAAACGAAACTATCGGAAGTGCTTCCAGGGGATAGCTGGTCTACAAGTCCAGCCGAACAAATGGCACATCTGTGCAGAAGTGTAGGTACAAGACTGGGCATCATTACAAATGGTGAGCAATGGATGTTCATTGATGCTCCTATTGGGGGAATCACCACCTATGCAAGCTGGTATGCAAGACTTTGGGGATTAGAGCCCATTACATTACAGGCATTCTATAGCCTGTTTAATGTCGGTATTGTTTTTAATGGATTTAACGAGGCCAAAAGCTTACCTGTACTAATCGATGAATCATTACAGTATCAGGAAGATGTAACTCATACTCTTGGAACACAAGTAAGCCGTGCAGTCGAAGTCCTTATTCAATCAATTGATAGAATAAACCATGACCACAATGGTCAGTTGCTAGAAGGTGTTGAGCCCGAAGAGCTATACGAGGCCGGGCTAACTTTTATGATGAGGTTAGTTTTTTTACTTTGCGCGGAAGAGAGAGGCTTACTGCTCTTGGGCGATCAAGCTTATGAAGCGAACTATGCGTTATCCACACTTAGGGCCAAATTAAGGGAAGAAGCAAGCCTGCACGGTGACGAAGTCCTCTCTTATCGCAAAAATGCTTGGTCTCGATTACTCGCTATTTTCAGAGCAGTATACGCAGGTGTAGAGCATGAGAACATGCGAATGCCAGCATTAGGTGGGTCATTATTTGATCCAGACCGCTTCCCATTTTTAGAGGGGCGAGGCAAAGGTAGCAGCTGGCAAGAGGAGCAAGCAAAGCCGCTTCCCATTGATAACCGAACCGTTTTACTCTTCCTGGACGCTATCCAGCTTTATCAAGGACGCACACTTTCCTACCGAGCGCTTGATGTTGAGCAGATTGGGTATGTTTATGAGGGCCTACTGGAACAGACTGTAAAAAGAGCCCCAGATGTCACTCTGGAACTTTCAGGAAGTAAAAGTTGTAAGAAACCTTGGGTTTATCTAGGAGAGCTAGCTTCTGCAGAACTGGATGGTAACGCCGCTTTACAGAAATTACTCAAAGAACGCACTAGCAGTTCTGCATCTCGAATTACAAATGACTTAAAAAGAGAAGTAACAGATGCAGATATCGATAAGCTTATTGTTGCGTGTTACAACGACACAGAGCTGTGCAAACGCATAAAGCCCTATTATCACTTCTTACGATTTGATGCCTGGGGAAACCCCCTTCTCTATCCGAAAGGCGCCTATATGCTAACTACCGGTTCAGATAGGCGTGAAACGGGTTCCCACTACACCCCAAAATCGCTAACTGAATCTATCGTCAAAGAAACTCTAGAACCAGTTGTTTATATCGGCCCAGCTGAAGGCAAACCTCGCGAAGAATGGGAACTGAAAACACCAGAAGCACTACTTGAGCTTAAAATATGTGACCCTGCCATGGGTTCAGGTGCATTTCTAGTTCAAGCATGTCGATGGCTAGCTGAAAGAGTATGTGAGTCTTGGATAATAGCAGAGCAAAAAGGCGTACGTATCAATGGTAAAGGCATCAGTGCCTCTGACGACACTGAAGAGCTTTTACCGAAAAATACTGAAGAGAGATTACTCCTTGCAAGACGATTAATTTCAGAACGATGTTTATACGGTGTTGATATCAATCCACTTGCCGTAGAACTTGCCAAGTTGTCTATATGGCTCGTTACATTATACAAAGACCGTCCATTCGGCTTTCTAGACCACAACTTTAAATCTGGAGATAGCTTACTCGGCATATGTAACTTAGATCAACTCAGCAACTTAAACTTAAATTCATTTCAAATTAATAAGAAATCAAAGTTATTAGAACAAACACTTGCAAAAAAAATAGAAGAACTTGTTTCAGATAGCGTAGAGCTCAGAAAGAAGATAACTTTCCATGACATTAATCTACTTTCAGACATTGATGAAATGGTCAAGCTAGAGGAGCAAGTGAAAGAAAAGACGTTATTGCCTAAGCTTATTGCTGATGCGTTAATTGGTTTAGCATTCGAGTCACATGGAAAACTGCAAAATACAACAGCCTTAGCTTTATCAGTACAACAAGCTTTAGCAGGTGATGAGCACTCTATTAATACATTGAGAAATTTGGCCATAAGAGGTTTAGGTGCCGATTTACCTAAATCTGGAAAAGTAAGAAAACCATTCCATTGGTGCGTAGAGTTTCCAGAGGTATTTAGTGCTTCCAACAAAGGTTTTAGTGCCATAATTGGAAACCCCCCTTTTATATGGGGAAATAGAATTAGTACAAAGTTCGGGGACAGTTATAGGCAACAGTTATATCGTATTAACCCATATATGATGGCCAATTCAGATATATGTTCAATTTTTCTATACATGTCATTTCAGCTCTTAAATACAAAAGGTAAAGTCGGTCTAATTTGTACAAACTCCATATCAGAAACAGATAACCGAGTTTCAACTCTAGAACCTATTTTAGAACAGGGTGGAAAAATTATTTGGGCCATTCCAAATTTGGAATGGCCTGGCAAAGCATCTCTCAAGGTAGCTTTGATAGTTATTACAAAAGAAAAAGGGAACTACAAGTCCTATATAGATAATAGACTTGTAGGCCAAATTAGTTCTCATCTAGATGCCAAAATTAATATCTGGACTCCTAAGAAATTAATAGCGTGCAAAAATGAGGCGTTTAAGGGCGTAGATACTGGAGGCTTAGGATTTGTCTTAAATGAAAATGAACTTCGTTCTGTTCCAAATGAATCGTCAAAATTTGTTCAGCCGATGCTGAATGGAAAAGATTTACTAACGAACAGAGATCAAAAAGCAAGTAGAAAAATTATTAACTTTAGTGGTTTGTCAGAGTGTCAATCAAAAAAACATAGCTTTCTGTACAAAGTAGTACAAGATAGAGTTAAGCCATACCGAGACAAGGTTAAGAGAAAAGCTAACAGGGAAAATTGGTGGTTATATAATGAGGCTAGACCAGGCTTATACTCTAAGATAAAAGATTTAGATAGAGTATTAGTTAACTGTGTAGTTTCTAAGTTTATCTGCTTCATATTTGTTGATTCTAAACAAGTATTTACAAATGCAATTAATGTATTTGCGACTGATAAAATTGAAAAGTTTGGGCTCCTTCAATCTTCTTTCCACGAAGTATGGGCAAGGAAATATGGATCTAGGTTAGAAGATAGAAATAGGTACAATATTTCGGATTGCTACGAAACATTTCCAGCGCCGCTTGATTCAAAAATAAAACAACAAGCCGAAAATTATTACAGAGCTAGAGAGGTTATTTGTACTAAAAGAAAAATTGGTCTAACTAGTTTTTATAACCTTGTAAATGATTCCAAAAATAGTGATGAAGATATAGAAAATTTTAGAAGTGTTTTAGCAGAACTAGATGAAGCGATTAAATATTCTTACGGATTCTACGATATTTCTTTAAATATTGGTTTTCATTATGTCGATTATTTACCAGATGGAAAAAACGAAAGGTATACCATTAGTGAAGAAGCTAGGGAAGAGATATTGTATAGACTCGCAATGTTAAATAAGTCAATTTCAGAGGCAGAATAAAAAATCATGGAAGATGTGAAAAACTCAAACTTTCAACACGCACAAGCTGTTCCAACGAAGCGTTTCTTTGTTTCAATGCTCACTAGAGATATTAGCCTAGAGGATGCCATTCTTGATTTACTGGACAATTGCTTAGATGGCGCACTCAGAGTTTCGGAACAAGAGGTTAATTACTCAAAATTTTCTGTAGAAATAAACCTCAAAAAAGACCATTTTTCGATACAAGATAACTGTGGAGGTATACCTAAGCAAGTTGCAGCTAATTACGCCTTCAAAATGGGCCGAGAGCCTGACGATACCCGAGACCAAGATTCCGAGACAATAGGAATGTACGGAGTAGGTATGAAACGGGCCATCTTTAAAATGGGCCGTAACGCGTGCGTATCTACTAATTTTGAGAGTGACAGGTATAAAGTTGATATCACATCTGTTTGGCTAGAGGAGAAAGAATGGACCCCATTACCCATTCTAGATCTTGAGCAGCCAGAGACGTTATCTTCACCAGGAACCCTAATTCAAATTTTTGACCTATATCCTGGTGTAGCAAAGCAGTTTGAAAACTCTGCGTTTGTAAATGACCTCAACAAAGCAATCGGTGAACACTTCGCGACTTTTATCAAAAAGGGCCTTACCGTCGTACTCAACGGCTCAAAAATAAATCCCGTAAACGTAGAGGTTCTATCTTCTTCCGATTCAAACGGACCCGCTCCGTACGTATACCAAAAAGACATTGACGGAGTCCAAGTATCTATTGTTGTCGGCTTGAACACGGGTAGAAAGTTTGATGAGGATGAGGTCGATTTTGTGCGTGACAGATCATCTTCAACTGCGGGCTGGACCGTCTTTTGTAATGATAGAGCAGTTATCGTTGGAGATAAAACGAGGTTAACAGGGTGGGGGGATGGCGTACCCATGTATCACGGCCAGTTTTCTGTCATAACAGGGATTGTCGAATTCAAGTCGACATCAGCAGATAAACTTCCTGTGACAACCACCAAAAGAGCTTTAGATACCTCTTCAGATATATGGTTAGAAGCTAGGAGTAAGATGAGGGAAGGTTTAAGAATATGGATTAACTATACGAACCATTGGAAAAACAATCCTAGATCTGACCAATCATCACACTGGGAATCATCTAAACCAGTATCTCTGAATGAGGCTATTGAAACAATCAAAGCTAGAAAGGTAGTAACTAAGTCGGATGGTGCAATTGAGTACAACCCAAATAAAAAGAAAGTACTCCCCAAACCTCCAGAAAGCAAACCATCATCAAGAAAGGTAGTTTTTACCAGAGCGCAAGAAGAAATAAAAACGGTGTCACTGCATTTTTTTGATTCAGAAGATCAATCTCCAGGAATAGTGGGTGATAAATGCTTTGAATATGTCTTACGTAAAATTAGCAAGAACGTACAGGAGAGCTAAATGAGTGCATCTCCTGGAGCAGGTTATAAATTAAGACCTAATAAAGCAGTAGACAGAGAGCTATTTTTGTCACTACTAACTCGTCTGTCATCATCACTTAAAATCGAAGATTACCTGTATATAGGACTAGGAGGCGCTTTTTTAGAAGATTTCAGATTGATTCACATGCGTGTAGGGATAGAAAAAATGGTTAGTGTCGACAGTGATGAGCAAACTCACTTGCGACAGAAGTTTAATAAACCAATTTCTTCAATTGAGTGCGTTTACTCAACATTAGAAGACTACCTAGACGAAACTGAAATAGAAGACCCAACAATACTGTGGCTTGATTACACTGACCCAAGCGCAATGCAGGAACAAATAGAAACATTCTCCAGACTGGTAATTGAACTTCCTCTTAAGAGTATCCTCCGTATCACACTTAATGCTAACCCCAGTAGCTTGGGAGAGCCTCAAGCCGAAGAGCTAGCAGTTGAGCTTGATGGTGAATCCTCAGATCCTTCGAAAATGACTTTACAAGAATGGAGGCTACAGAAGTTTAAAGATAGGTTGGGTGAATACTGCCCTTCCGACTTGAAAAATGAGGACATGAACCAGAAAAAATTCGGTCTTACTCTACTGAAAGTTTTAAAGTTGTCTGCAGATAAAGCTATAAGCCAAAGTACAGGCAGGAATATTGAATGGTGTTTTAGTACTTTTTATACAGACGGGCAGTTTATGGTAACGGCCACCCTGTTAATTGTTCAAAGCGAAGACAAAAGCTATTCTGAGATAATAAGAGAATGGGAGCATTATACGGATATTGAGAAGCCTCATACTCTAGATTTACCTTCTATCTCAACCTTGGAACGCTTGGTTCTTGAATCATCAGAAGATCCAAAGGCAACCCTCGGGTATGAATTACCTCAGTCAAGCCTGAAAAATAACCCTTTCGACATTTTTAAAAGGTATTACAGAGTTTTTCCTCATTTTTCTCGAATTGACCTATAAAAGCAGTTAGGAGAATAGTTTGAAAGTAGTGCCTTTTGAGGATTTAAATCAATCTGATCTAGTCATTGATGGAATCTATGAAAGCACCCATGATGGTCAGCTGTCAAGGGAAGCGCTAAATGCACTATTGCCGGGCATAGGTAATCAGGGCGGTTTTCGCCCTGCAGGAAATGGATTAGATAAAAACTTAGTCGTCCTTTATTCCACCGGCGAAAGCAGAGACTGGCCAGACACTTTAGATACTATAAGTGGCCAATTTATTTACTATGGCGACAATAAAAAACCTGGGCATGAACTACACGACACAAGAAAAGGTGGAAACAAAATTCTGAGGCGTGTATTTGAATTGCTGCATAATTCTCCAGAAAGTAGACAAAAGATCCCCCCATTTTTAATCTTTGTGAAATCTCCAACAGCAAATGGGGCACGTTCAGTTCAATTTAAAGGGCTGGCAGTCCCTGGCTATCCAGGCATGCCAGCAACAGAAGATTTAGTCGCGGTATGGAAAACCAGCGATAATAAAAGGTTTCAGAACTACAAAGCATATTTTACGGTTTTAGATATCCCTGTAATAAGTAGAGCCTGGCTGAAAGATATTTTTGCCGGGAATACAAACTCTGACAACGCCCCTAAAGTATGGATGAATTGGGTTAATACAAACCACTATCAAGCTCTTGTGAGTGAACCCACTACTATCATTCGAAATAATTCTGAACAAATGCCAGAAACACCGTTAAAACGCGAGATTTTAGAGGCAGTCTGGACCCATTTCCATCATGAAAACGAAGGCCAAAAACGACAAAGAGCCTTTTTATTCGAACACTTTGCAGCTCGTATTTTTCAAATGCATGATCGTAGAGTAATGGTTGATGAGATTACGAGAGGCGTTGGTGATGGCGGAAGAGATGCTATAGGGCGGTACTTATTGGGCTTGGGAAGTGACCCAATCTATGTGGAATTTTCATTAGAAGCAAAGTGTTATGATCCAGGGATTAATAGTGGCAAGCAAAATACGGTTGGTGTTAAAGAAACTTCTCGTTTAATTTCTAGAATTCGTAATCGTCAATTTGGAGTGCTTGTAACAACCTCTTCAGTCCATAAACAAGCCTATCAAGAGGTTAGTGAAGACAGACACCCTATCATATTTATTTGTGGAGGAGATATTGCTGATATTTTAATCTCTTCTGGTTTGAATTCAAAAAAAGCTGTAAGTAACTTTTTAGAAATGGAGTTTCCAGTTAAGGAAGATAATGAACAACAATAATGCATCAAAAATAAATTCCGCTTTTGTTGCCCTTCGGTCTGAAACAAAAAATGAGTCAGGGTCGGAATATCTGCTAGTACTTAAAGGTAGGAAGTCTTTATTTGAAAGTGTCAATGAGGGTAGTTGGGTATTAGTCGTTGATACTAGAAATGAAGTACTTGGGGTCGGGCGTGTTTATCGGCAAAGACACGATTTAGAGTCGACGATATTATTTTTCGATAAATACCAAAAAGCAGATTCCCCTACCACATCGCCGTTTCCGGTCTCTGGCCAAATCTCCAGATTAGAATGGACAAAGTTTGCGGAGGGACTGCCCAATCTATTCGGCAAAACATTAGCTGAAATCCCACTTATTCAAGACGATGTTTACGTTCGGGAACTGCTTCAACTTGCGGTAAAAGATGACTTGCTTGGACCCGCAAATGGGCCACATGAACAAATTCTGGATATGAGTGTTCGTGATCGCTATTTGGTTGGGCGTTTGGCACCAATGGATGCTTCGGAGAAAGGCAGCGAGTTTGGTATAGATGGCTCTCGCGATGATGGCGAAGAACCTGATGAGCTTGTTGTTAAAGCCCAGCCAGAAAAGCATAACTCTCCTACAGAAAATGTGATACCAGAGCCTGATAGCAGTGAAGAGGTAGATGCGGCAAGTAATCAATCAATAATACCATCCAGCATGGGATTTACGTTTTGTGTGTCAGGTGATGAAAAAAGCATAGAAGTGCAGGCAAATTGGGGCCGATACGAGCGCTTTTATGAACATGATATGTATAAAACTCACAAGGATCCTGAAACGGGTGAAGAAGTGCAAGGCGCGAAAGTCAAAGTATGGCAACGCATTCCTTGTGGTGGCGCGATTAATCTTTCACTAGAAACAGGCGCAATCAAACCAATTTCGGTAGACAAAGAAAATCCCGAAGTTGTTTTACAAGGGACGGTGAGGCCACCAAATGAAAACGGGGACCGATTAGTAACTTTATTTTTGGTAAACACCCAGACTGAACCGGAGTCAAATAGAGATACCAAATGGGTTTTTCAACCACACATTTCAGCTACTGCCACCAAAGAAGCAGCAAACAAAGATGTTTTTCGCAAACGACCGGTTTTAAAACCCGACGGCGAGGATTTAGAACGCGAATCTCTAGAGATGGTGTATCGCTATAAGGTTGAATTTGCCACAGGTCACGGAGTGGCCGTTCATGCCATATCTTCGTCAAAGGAGGTTGAACGGGCAAGCAAGGTTGAAACTGTTGTCATCCCGGAATATGAAGTTCCAGTAACCGAGGTTCCAGGGCAACGTGAGGGGGATAGGCCTGCATTAAAAGAAATGATGTCTGAAGGTTATTTAGACATGATGAAGTTAGCCTCAATGACACGAGAAGAGCTAGTCATTGCACTTACCAAAATGACAACCGACTATACCGCTTGGATTCAGGAACAAGAACAAAGAGTAGGTAGCGATGTTGTTGGTCATGATGATTCCGCGGCAAGAGCACTTAATAGCTGTGAAGAAATTAATACTCGACTTAAAGAAGGCATTGCTGTTTTAGCTGACGAAGACAATGATAACGCGCTGCAAGCGTTTCGCTTTGCAAATTTAGCAATGGCTAAACAGCGTGTGCAGAGTATCTATGCTCACAAACGCAGAACCAATAAACATATTACTGTTGAGGAGTTAAACAGGGACCCCAAGAACTATTCGTGGCGTTCGTTTCAGCTTGCATTCTTATTGTTATCTATCCCGGCCATTGCAAAGCCAGAGCACAACGATAGAACTGAATCAGCGGACGCTATTGCTGATTTACTCTGGTTTCCTACAGGTGGTGGTAAGACGGAAGCTTATCTTGGAGTTGCTGCATTCACTATGGCTATTCGCCGTTTTCAGGGCAACCTAGGCGGGTATGATGCTAGCCGAGGTTTAGCCGTGATCATGCGCTACACACTCCGGCTACTTACCCTCCAACAGTTCCAACGCGCAACAGCTCTAATTTGCGCGATGGAAGTCATTCGCAGAGAAGCAATAAAAAAGGGCAAACTAAGATTAGGTGAAACACCTTTTACGATTGGATTGTGGGTAGGTAATCGAGTGGCTCCTGGAACTACTGATGAAAGTGCCAAAGCCATAAAAGATATACGAGACCCTGAAAAGTGGAATGCTGGGAGCTCATCACCAGCACAATTGACTAGCTGCCCATGGTGCGGTGAAGAAATTGACCCAGGAAAACACATTGAAGTTAATAAAGATAAACTTCAGACAGCCATTTATTGCGGTGATAAAAAAGCGCGCTGCGAGTTTTCTAAGGGCAAATCAGCTTCGCTGGCTCACCCCGGCATCCCGGCTTTAGTCGTTGATGAGGAAATTTATCACCGACCACCATCAATGATGATCGCCACAGTAGACAAATTTGCAATGATGGCATGGCGCGGGGAAGTCAGGAATTTATTTGGTAAAGCAACCGTAGAGTGTGAGCGCCATGGGTTAACTTGGCCAGATGCTAATTCCTGTAATGGTAATCACCCCAAAACTAGAAGTGGTGCAGCAACCAAACCAAAGGCGATTTCTCCGATCAGACCACCAGATTTGATTATTCAAGATGAGTTCCATTTAATAAGCGGGCCATTGGGCACCATGGTTGGATTATACGAAACTGCTGTTGATGAACTTTGTTCTTGGACACTAAACGGTAAATCAATACGACCCAAAATCATTGCTTCTACTGCTACTGTTAGAAAAGCCAAACAGCAGGTCAGCGGAGTGTTTAACCGTCAAGTAGCTGTATTTCCTCCGCATGGTTTGGATATTGAGGACAATTTTTTCTCCGTGCAACGACCTGTAGAAGAGCATTATGGTCGGCGCTATTTGGGTATTTGCTCTCCAGGAAGTGCTCGACCAGCCGTTTTAATTCGTGTTTATACCGCATTTTTGACTGCCTCTCAGGCTCTATTTGAGCGTTTTGGCCAGGTCGCTGATCCGTATATGACAAGTGTTGGATACTTTAATTCTTTGAGGGAATTGGGGGGTATGAAGCGCTTGGCTGAAGATGATGTTCAAACGCGTTCTTATCGCGTGCAGATGAGTTTAGTGGACCGTCCTGGGCTTCAACAACGCAGTGTAAATAATATAAGAGAGCTTACCTCTCGAGTATCCAGTCAGGACATCCCAAAATACTTAGATCAACTAGAAGTGAAGTTTAAAGCTGAATATGACCCAATTGAAGGCAAGTATGTTACGAAGTGGGAAGATGGTGAAAGTCGCGCGATTGACGTTGTGCTAGCAACAAACATGCTTTCTGTTGGTGTAGACGTTAACCGCTTAGGCGTGATGGCTGTAAATGGCCAACCAAAAAGTACCGCTGAATATATTCAAGCCACCAGCCGCGTCGGCCGTAGCTTTCCTGGATTGGTTTGCACAATTTTAACCTGGTCTAGGCCAAGAGACCTCTCGCACTACGAAACATTTGAGCATTACCATGCGACCTTCTACAAACATGTTGAAGCACAATCTGTTACTCCCTTCTCTCCGCGAGCAATGGACAGAGGGCTAACCGGTTCAATGGTTAGTTTGATGCGGCTAAGTGACGAGGAGTTAAATCCCAATGACGGCGCTTCGAGTTTGAAAAGTACAAATTCAAATGTTGTGAAGAGTACGATTAAATCGATAACTGACAGAGTGCACTTAGTTGAAGAAAACCTTCAAACAAGGCAACTAGCAGAAGCGGCGATAAAACAAAGAGTAGATGACTGGGTACAAGAGACCAATAAACCCGGACGAACGGTCGCTTATGAGAAGAAAGGAGAAAGGACTGATAGCAAGGTGGCTCTCATTAAAAAACCAGGGTTTAGCGATTGGGATAGGTTTACAGTTCCAATGTCTATGCGAGAGGTTGAGCCTGGCGTTAAATTGCAAATGAGTATCCAAAAATTAAATGACGGCCCAGATTGGAAGCCTCAAGTTAAGAGGAAAGATGAAACACAAGGAGGTAAGGAGTGAGTATAGGTAAAAAGTTTAGTTCTGGTACAACTCCTGTGGGTGACGTACGCCCCAGTCAACTCTTATGGACCTATGGCCCTGGCGCTCTAATAGATATGCCTAGTTTATCGGTGGTCACTCAGGGTACCGACCGCTGGGAAAAAGATCGCTGCCCTCCAATTATAGAAGCGCGGCTGTTAAACGCTGTAAAAAAGGTATTAGGGTCTCAAGTAGAGAGCATGAGAATGCCACCTATACCGAATAAAGAATCAAGCGACCCATACTCAGCAGAAGCCAGAGTGGGCGTTCCTGTTAGGCCATTCCCTCGATGGCTACGTTGTGTAAAGTGCGGCATGCTGGCTGAATATGACGCGGGGTTGTTTGAAATAAAAGAGAGCCGCTACAGGCCCGAGAATACTCGTTTCGTACACAAGATGTGCCAGGGTTCTAAGAGAGATAAACCTGCAAAAGACGCAGACGCTGTACCGGCTCGTTTCCTGTTGGCATGCAGAAATGGACACTTGGACGATTTTCCATGGCGTTACTATGTTCATGGAGGACAAACAAACTGTACAGGTAGTTTACGTTTCTTCGAAAGCGGAGCTTCATTACAAACTGAAAACCTTTGGGTAAAGTGTGACACATGTGATGCGAAGCGAAATTTAGCGCAAGCTTTTGGCAAAGCAGGAAAAGAGAATCTACCTGCATGCAGAGGCCGACATCCACATTTAGATAAATATCAATCTGGCTGTGACGAAGAACCAAAAGGTGTTCTTTTGGGTGCAACGAATAGTTGGTTCCCAATAACATTATCTGCCTTAGCCATACCACTCACCCGAGATCCAATTATTCAATTAGTACAAGATGGCTGGGGCAACTTTTCCGATGCCGAATCCGTTATAGAAGTCAAAGCAATCATAAAGATATTGGTCAAAAACGCGATTTTGCCAGGAATTGATAAATACACAGCGGAAGAGGTTTGGCAGATTGTAGAAGCTATCAACAATGGTAATGTGGGTGATAATGTAACCCAAAGTGAAATTAAAGGCCCTGAATGGGATGTATTTATAGAACCCAACCCACCCAGTGACTGGCCACACTTCTTAAGCGAAAAAACTGGCGTCCCAAAAAGGTATCAAAAGCAAATTGCTAATGTCCTATTGCTAAAAAGATTGAGGGAAGTAAACGCATTAATTGGTTTTACGAGGGTTGAAGCGCCAGAAGAGAGCAATAATCCAGACGAACAGCCACCAATGGCGCCACTATGCAATGATTCACCAACCTGGGTTCCTGCCAGTGAAGTACACGGCGAAGGAATATTTATCCGTTTTGATGAAGATGCCTTAAGAAAGTGGGAAAGTCTCCAAGCCGTTAAGGAAATAGACAAATCGTTGTTCAATGGCCATAGAGGCTGGCGCAGTACTAGACGCTTGTCTCCTGAAGATGGTTATCCCGGTATTCGGTACGTTTTACTTCATACCATCGCTCATATGCTAATTCGCGAGCTTGCACTTGAATGCGGTTACAACGCGGCAAGTATTAGGGAAAGAATTTATGGTGATACCGATGGAGATAATAATCAAGCTGGAGTACTGATTTACACTGCGGCAGCGGATTCTGATGGAACGCTTGGCGGATTAGTTGAGCTTGGTAAACCTGAAAACTTAGAAAGGTTGCTTTACCAAGCATTCAATCGAGCAAAGGTGTGCTCGTCAGATCCCCTTTGTTCTGAACATAATCCCGAGAAAGATCGTTCGCTACATGCTGCAGCTTGTCATGCTTGTACCTTTGCTGCAGAAACGTCATGTGAGAAAAATAATAGGTACCTCGATAGGGCGTTAGTAGTGCCAACGCTGGACAATAGAGGAGCCGCGTTTTTTGGCGATGATGTTTAATGGATGATTTACTAAAAGGTATTTACGACGTAGTTAAAGACCAACACTTTAACAAGATACAGTCTCTATCAAACAAATTAAAACGCACTGAGAAGAGTAACCGGCATTTGTTGAAGGGCTTTTTCAATATTGATAGCTCAAATCAGGCGCTAGACACGTTACTAAATCTATGGAATAGAAGTGACTACTCCAATGTTGAACTGGCCAGTATATTAGTGGGTGCGTCACTAGGATGCACAAGCGAAAGTAACAAAGAAAAAACTGAGCTTGTGTGGACAGGGCCAGATCTCAACTTGCTACCAGTAAGGCGCTCCGAGCAAGTACTCCTGGACTTAATTGATTCCGCAAAAGAGACGTTATTTATTATCTCTTTCGTTTTAGTCAACATTCCAAAAATTGAAGAGGCGCTTAAAAGAGCTATCAACCGTGGTGTAGATGTTCGGCTGTTATTAGAGTCTGAGGATAAATCTGGTTCCAGCAGTTTTATTGACACAATTTTCAGACTTTACACAGAGATTCCAAATATACGACTATATGTTTGGCCTAGGGACAAGAGAGAAAATATTCAAGGGGGCTTCGCACGAGTACATGCTAAATGTGCAGTAGCAGATAGTCGGCTGGCATTTGTCACCAGTGCAAACCTCACTGCAGCTGCATTGGATAGAAATATTGAAATGGGTGTTCAGATCAATGGAGGAAGTACCCCAGAGAATATGGTTGCTCAATTCACTTCAATGATTAGTGCTAAAGAAATCATCCCCTTTCAACCAAACTCTTCTATAGCTACCTCCCCGCCAAAACAAGACGAGTTGACTTATCTTGAAGACCTACCGGAAAGGCTGGAGCCAGGAAGGCGGATAAAAGTTGAGTTTGATAATACTAAAGTAGGAAAAAAGGAAGTGCACAGCTTCCTTGCTTGTGATTTGAGCTTAGAGAGACCCAAAACAGGTTCATTAGTGATCATTCGTCATAATGGCCAATATCTAGTCGGAAAGTACCGGTGGAGCAAACAACAGAACACTGAAAATAATGAGCAGCATTATGTTGTTACGATAAAGGGCTTCGCACCTACCGAAAGAATCATAATAGCTGAACATGATTGGGAGCATTTTAAGCCGATTGCGGTGGCTGAAATCGAATAGGAGAGCAATTTGGCTAAGTTAATACCAAAAGTAGAAATCAGTGATATCAACGTGAAATCAGAAAGAGATGTCGCAAGATATTTAGTCGAATTACTACCGGATGATTGCCTAATTTATCACAGCTACCCATGGCTGATGACGGATCGCAATGACAAAGGTAATACTACTCTGAAGGAGGGGGAGACTGATTTTGTGATCGTAATCCCTTCGCACGGTTTACTTGTGCTTGAAGTAAAAGGCGGGGTTATTGAATACGATGCAGAAGCAAGAGAATGGAATAGAGTTTTAACAGATGGAACGCTCAAACAAATCCAAGACCCGTTCGAGCAAGCCAATAGAAATACTCATTTTCTAGAAAAACAAATTAAAAGTATTGGGTATGGCGGCACTAGCCACCTACCATTCGGCTATGGCTATGCAGTAGTATTTCCAGATTGCCAGTATTCGGGTTCCGTTCCTACAGGCTCAACACCTTCAATAATTTTTTCCGCCAATGACCTCGAATTTATAGACCGAAGGATAAAGTCTGCGCTTTCCCAATGGATTAGGCGTGATAAGCCCTATCAATTGACGCCTGACGATATGAAGAACATACAACGGGGTATATCACCAAGCTTCAACTTGCTACCCATTCTGTTTCGAAAAATTGAAGAACAAGAAGAAAGGCTATTCAGGCTAACCAATAATCAAAAGCTACTCCTTGATTTTTTAGCTGAGAGAAAAAGAGCCTGCATTAATGGTGTTGCCGGTTCCGGTAAAACATTACTTGCACAGGCACAGGCTGAAAAATTCGCTAGCAAAGGTATGAAAACGCTTTTGGTTTGTTACAACAAGGCGTTAGCAAACTGGCTACGAGAAAACGTTGTGAGTGAGTATGCGGAACTCCTCACAATTACACACTTCCATAGCCTTTGTTCAAGCATGTGTAAAAAAGCAGGTGTCGTTTTCAAACCTCCACAAAACAATGATGAGGAGTTCTGGCAAGAAGACGCCCCTGAACTACTTATTAATGCAATAGATACAATTGGGGATAAGTTTGACGCTGTAGTGGTAGATGAGGGACAGGACTTTCACTCCGACTGGTGGTTCCCACTTGAATACATCAACGCTGGCGGAGATGAAGGGATAATGTACGTTTTTTATGACCCAAACCAAAATTTATATATTGACCAAAACCCTACATTGCCAGCGCTTGGTGAACCGTTCAATCTCCCCGTAAACTGTCGTAACACAAAGTCGATCGCAGGACTATGCAGCAGTATCCTTGATTTTGATATACCAACAAAAGAAGACGCACCATTAGGTGATAGGCCCATTTTGTTGCGACTAGATAGTAAGTTTGAAATAAGAAAAAGAGTTGAACGATTTGTTCATGAGTGGGTAAATCAAGGAAAATTAGAACCAAATCAGGTCGCAGTCCTCAGTCCCTATAAAATTAATAATTCATCACTCGCCGATTGCAATAAGCTTCGAGGTGTTGAGCTAACAGAAGAGCTTTCCCGCTGGAAGTCAGGTAATGGAATTCTCTTTTCTACCGTAAAAGGTTTTAAAGGATTAGAAGCTGATGCAATTTTGCTCATAGATGTCCCGCCGATAGACGATGAGTCGCTATTTAAAAAATCTGATTATTATGTCGCTTGCTCAAGAGCTAAGCATCTTTTAGTGGTTATGAGTGAAGTATAGATTTTTTAGTAAAAGGACCTCCAATTTAATGGATAAGAGCACAAAATTTGGAACTACTGCAGTCGGCAAGTCAATAAATAACCTTGAGGACTCAATAGCCGAGCTTTCAAAAGTTCAGTGCAAAGACGATCACGTATATAGGTATCCAAGTCAAACTCAGCATAGTTCACTAACAGAGTGGGCCATACAGTTTCGAAATGAATAAACATTTATGGCAGCGCAGCATGTTCCAGATTTTCAATCTCAATGGAATTTATGCGTTAAAAGTCAAGCGTACAACTTTGGAAAGTTTCCAGCTCTCTACGATAGCTTTATATGGGTCATAAGAAATATGAGTCTTCCAATCGTCAGCGCTCTTAAGAACCAAAGTGATATTCTATTAGCTATCAATACGGGTCGTTCACTTTTAGAACAAATAGGCTCTCTTTCTTTGGCTGAGAAATCGATATCTTCTTTCTTTAATACAATCAAGCCCAAAAATAGTGACGAGGATTGGCTTTTTGATTTCGAGGGCGAAATCAGAAAGTGGATGCATGGAACCCGAATTAATTGGGAAGACTATATTTCTAAGGGACTTAGAAAAGGCTCCCGAGAATCTTTTGATTCAGAAAAGGGACATTTCGGAGTCGAAGCTGAAGGCTTAATGCAAGGCGTAGATTTACTCGCCAAGAGGGTCAAAGGAGCAAGAAAAGCATATGAATTTGCAAGCGAGTTTGTTCATCCTAACCATGGCATTTTTGCAATTTCACTAGGTAACTGTACGAGGTCGGAACAAGGTGGCGGTCTTATTTTATGGGAAAGACTGTATTCGTCCAGTCACTCAGTAGCTGGGCAAAAAGGTCTAGAGCCTTTAATAACTGAATATTTTGAAATTTGCTCGGAAGCAATACAAATATCCGCAAAACTATTTACTGCATTGAGAGCATATAACTCAACTGTCAAAGTGCAATCACGAAAATCAGTAAAGGAGATACTTAAAGCTCAGCCTGAAGCGTTTTCCGTCGAAGAGCTCTGTCCCTGTTTATCAGGAAAAACACTGAGAAACTGCTGTAAATTGAAACGGAGATATCGTCACTAATATGCTATCACGCTTCTAGAGTACATTTTGTGGAAAAATAAAAATCTTAATAAGTCTCGGTTTTGGTCACAATCAGGTCACAAAGTCGATAAAAGTAAGTAACCACTACGGCGATAAATCAAGATTAGTATGGCGCACCCGACAGGATTCGAACCTGTGACCTTTGCCTCCGGAGGGCAACGCTCTATCCAGCTGAGCTACGGGTGCGTTGGGGATGTTTGAAAACCAGTAGTGATTA
>MDTG01426817.1_pt1 | contig 22589 bp, 19 predicted proteins | sample 811421 | NCBI WGS metagenome assembly MDTG01 (sample SAMN05326645, study PRJNA326480) | marine metagenome | isolation source: seawater | place: Pacific Ocean: South East | collected 2011
CCAATACATACAAGAACCATCTTCAACGTTGCAATCAGGACAGTAATTATCAGCTTCTTCATCCATACATCCCCAATACTCACAGGATCCATCATCAACGTTGCAATCAGGACAGTAATTATCAGCTTCTTCATCTATACATCCCCAATACTCACAGGATCCATCCTCCTCAGTGGCATCAGGATTATAGTTGTCTGCCTCTTCATCATTACATCCAAAAACCTCTAATTCATCACAAACTCCATCTCCGTCGTCATCATTTATACACTCACCTTCACAATCGTAAGGAAAATAATCTTCTATTTCAAATGTTAAAGTATCAGTACACAATGTTGTAGATATAATGACTGAATATATACCTGCATTTAGATTTTGTATCATGGGTGTGGTTTCTTGTGTGTTCCAATTGTAATCTATTGATACATTATCAGAAATTAGTTCAATGCTGCCCCCGCCATTTGCAAGACAATCATGTGTTATTTGAATATCATTGACTAGTTCTGGTTCCGGTACAATAATTTCTTCTTGTACTTCACATCCATTGGGATGAATAATAGTTGCTGTATATATTCCCGCTCCAATATTAGTTAATTGTTTATATGTTTCAGCAGCACTGCTACCATCTCCTTGTGCAATAGTATCTCCATTTAATTCCCATATGAATTGACAGAAACTTGTATTACAACCACATTCACTAGAATTCACATTGACAACTCCATCATTTTCACCCGGGCAACTAGGGGGTGTGTAGGACGATACAATTATATATTCATTTACTTCTGCCGTAATAGTTTCACAAATACCATTAGAGTCAATCACAGTTGCAGAATATATACCTGGTCCAATATCTTCTATATCCTCTGTTGTATCCCCATTCGACCATATATATGTATATGGAGGGGTTCCTCCGGATGGATATAAATTAATCATTGCATTATTTTCACCAGGACATGATGCGCTCGGAAAGGCAAATAAACCCAAATCACCTTCTACGCATTCTGTATGAGCACATCCCTCACTCTCCCCATATTGTCCATCAAAATTAGTCCCCATATAACTGCCCCAAGCAACCCCTGTTATAGGTGTAGTGAAGTTAGTTGTGATTTTCATAATATTAATACCATCATCGATAGCTGTGCCATTTACATCAAATGGGTCTAATGAATTAGCTTGTGTTGCAAAAATAATGTCTAACAAGTTGTCATTGTCTGTATCTTTTATTTGAGGTGTAGATGCAATATTGCCACTTGCAATTGGCCCTATTAATGTTGTTTGAGAGTTATTGCTAAAGTCAATCAAAATCAATTCATCCTCCCAAGATATACCGTTATTGTTCATTACAGAAATCAAGGGCTCATCTTGCCCATCTCCATTAGAATCAAAAGCAATAGGTGTTGCGTAATTAATATCACCTATACTGTCAATCCATAGTTGGGTGCCAGTTTGTCCATCTATTAAAACTTGATAATAATCATTATACGATGACAAGATGCCAGAAAAAATAGTTGCAAAAACATCCAAATTGCCATCATTAGAAAATACACCTAATATAGGAGAGGCTGATGATTCTGTGTTATCTATTTCATACTGCCAAATCAAGTTAAAATTACTTCCATTTATTGCACTTACTTTACCATCAAAACCTTGTGTGATAATATCTTTTACTCCATCTAAGTCTAGATCTCCAATAACTGGTGGTGCTATATGTCCTAGCTCTGAATTTGGAATTAAAGGGATAGCATTAGAAAGATTTTCATCTAATAGTTCAGTTAAATTACTAATCCATAAATTCCCTTGAATGCCTTCTCCTCCTGTGCCAAAAATAATAGAGCAATTACCATCTCCATTTAAATCGCATATTACAGGAGATAAATATGTTTCATTTGAATCCGGCACAACAGCTGTTTTAAACGCAGATCCGTTAAATCCATCTATAATCATAATATGACCTGGAGGACGATTTGGATTTTCAGTGTCTAGGATAGAGTGATCCCCTCCATTAGCAGCTAAAATATCAGGAAATCCATCTCCTGTTTGGTCTTCAATAATTTGGGATGTGTAAAAATTATACCAACCCTCATCATTAGGGTTTGTTTCATTGTCCCAAAATTCCCAAATCAAATCCCCATTAGCCCCACTAATCAATCTTAGTTCGGCATCTCGACCTCCTATTAAAATATCATCAATACCATCTTCATTATAGTCAAAAAACTGAGGACTATTAAACATCTCATTTCTTGTTTCCATAGTCCAAATTGTATTGCCATTAAGTCCATCAACAGCAATTACTCCAAATGGAGTTATTTGTCCATCAATACCCCCACCCAAGATAATATCTTCTATGCCGTCATTATTTAAATCTGTGGTTCTTGGAGAAGAAAAAGTTGTTACTAATGGTATATTATTTGTCCAAGATATTTCTTGTGACATTAATTGCATCGATAAAACAATAATTAATAAAAATCTCATAATATGCTTAATTTAAATAATATCTCTTATACAAAGATACGTCTTTTGAATTAATTTAATCATTGTATAAATAATGTTCATTATTAGGAATTCCTGTATATTTGCCCTCAATTATTTTAAGAATTTCTATGAAAATAAAAGAAAAAAAAGTTAATAATACAACACTTGTCTTAGAAGTGTCGATGAAAGAGTCGGATTATATTAAATCTGTCAACTTAGAATTGTCTAATTACCAAAAAAAAATGAATCTTCCTGGTTTCAGAGTGGGTAAGGTTCCTATGGGATTAGTTAAGAAGAAATATCAATTAGCTATAAAAGTAGAAGAGATAAATAAAATTCTTTCAGATGCTATAAAAAATTATATATCAGATAATAAAATATTGATTCTTGGAGGGCCAATTCCCATTGAAAAAAATATTGATTTTAAAAATGAAGTTGATTATGTTTTTCAGTATGAATTAGGTCTACAGCCTACAATCAATTTGTCAGTAGCTGAGAAGTCAAAAATTGATTATTTGGTTATTAAGCCTGAATCTAAGGAAATTCAGGACCACATTGAAAGCCTTAGAAAAAGGTATGGCAAAATAACTCAATGTGACACTATCCAAAAAGAAGATATGTTAAATGTTTTTTTACAGGAATTAATTAATGATGCGCCTAAACAAGATGGTGTTTCTAATACATCGTCATTGTTGGTTGATAAGATACATGATCAAAGTATCAAAAATAAATTTTTAAAACTCAAAAAATCAGAGACGATTTTTTTTCCGATTAAAAAGGCTTTTAATAATATATCTGATCTTGCTTCTATGTTAAATATTCCCAAGGAAGAAGCAGAAAAAATAGATTCAAATTTTTCATGTACTATTAATGAAATTAATAGATTGGCCCCAGCGAAATTAGATGTAGATTTTTTTAAAAAAGTTTACCCAAAAGAAAAATCCATTAAAACAAAAAAAGAATTTGAAAAATTAATAAAAGATGAATTGAGTCAACGATATTTAAAGGATTCAGACCGAAAATTATTTAATGATGCTTCTATGCTTTTTATGGAAAAAGTTAAAATAGATTTGCCGGATGAATTTCTAAAAAAGTGGTTAAAGATGAATGCTAAAAAAGAGTTTTTGGAGTCAGAGTTTGAAAAGGAATACGAGAATTATGTGAAATATCTTTCTTGGCAATTAATAGAGAATAAAATCTGTATAGATCATTCTATTAAAATAACAAATGAGAAATTAATGACTTTTACTAAGGAGCATGTCCTTGAGCAAATGAAAAACTATGGTAATGTTAACATGCCAGATAAAGAAATCAATGGTATTGTCACTAATATTTTACAGAATAAGAAGGAGGCTGAAAAAATGACTAATGAACTAGTTTTAATAGAGATGGTTCAGTATTTTAAAAATCAAATGAAAATACAAAGAAAGACAGTTACTTTGGATGAATTTATTAAATTAGCTAATAATCAAAAATAATTTTATTGTGGACAGTTCAAAAGAATTTAAAAAATATGCTACTAAGCATGTAGGTCTTAGTAGTACAACATTACATAATTATACATCGGCTTATGGTAATTATATTAATCCAACTATTACTGAGGAGATTACCGAAAATCGAAGACAAGTAACCATGGATGTTTTTTCTCGTTTGATGCAAGATCGAATTATATTTTTAGGCGTACCTATTAACGATACTGTAGCAAATATTATTCAAGCACAATTATTATTTTTAGAGTCAGTGGGTCCCAAGGATGATATTGAAATTTATTTAAATACACCGGGGGGTCAGGTATATGCTGGATTAGGCATATATGATACGATTCAATTTATTTCCTCGTCAGTTTCGACTATATGCACGGGTATGGCAGCATCTATGGGGGCTGTTTTGTTATGTGCTGGAGAAAATGGAAAAAGATCGGCTTTACAACATTCACGTGTTATGATTCACCAACCACTTGGGGGAACACATGGCCAGGCTTCTGATATTCAGATTGCTGCAAGAGAAATTGAGAAATTAAAAAAAGAATTATATGATATTATAGCTAAACATTCTAAGAAGACATATGATCAGGTTTCAAAAGATGGAGATAGAGATTTTTGGATGACTTCAAAAGAAGCTTTAGAATATGGTATGATTGATGAAATTTTGAAGCCGAACATGAAAAAGTAGCACATGAGTAAAAATCAAATTCAAATTTGCGCATTTTGTAATAAAGAAAAATCGGATGTTAATATATTGATTACTGGAAACACAGGTAATATATGTGATAGTTGTGTGTATCAAGCTAATAGTATTGTTGAAGAAGAGAAAGCTCATCTTCTTACGAACAAATTAAAAAAAGATTTAAAATTATTTAAACCCAAGGAAATCAAGTCATATTTAGATCAATATATTATTGGTCAAGATAATGCTAAAAAAATTCTATCAGTTGCTGTATATAATCACTATAAGCGACTTTTATATTCAAAAACAAATGAGGATGATGTAGAATTAGAAAAGTCAAATATTTTAATAGTAGGAGATACTGGCACTGGCAAGACATTGTTTGCTCGTGTTATTGCAAAGATGTTAAATGTGCCTTTTTGTATTGTGGATGCAACCTCTATGACCGAGGCGGGATATGTAGGAGAGGATGTCGAATCCTTATTGACAAGACTTTTACAAGTTGCTAATTATGATATAGCGACTGCAGAAAAAGGAATAGTTTTTATTGATGAAATTGATAAGATTGCAAGGAAATCAGATAATCCATCCATTACCAGAGATGTATCTGGGGAGGGTGTTCAGCAGGCATTATTAAAATTAATGGAAGGATCTGTGGTAAATGTGCCACCACAAGGTGGAAGGAAGCATCCAGATCAAAAATACATCAAAATCAATACTAATAATATTTTATTTATCTGTGGCGGGGCTTTTTCTGGTATCAATAGTATTATTAATGGCAGGGTAGGTAAATTATCTTTGGGTTTTTCTAGGAAACAAAAGGTTGTAAAAACAACAAATTTATTGCAATATCTTCTCCCTCAAGATATTAGAAAATATGGGTTAATCCCAGAACTTATTGGCCGATTGCCAGTTTTAAGTTATCTAGATCCACTAAATAAGGATCTTTTATTACAGATTTTAACAACACCCAAAAATTCTATTATTAAGCAATATCACAAATTATTTTCTATGGATAATATTAATTTGTCAATAGAGCAGGATGTGTATAATTTGATTGTTGATTATGCGCATAGTTTTAATCTAGGAGCTAGGGGACTGAGATCAATTTGCGAAAAATTATTTCTTAATGCATTATATACCATGCCAACCAATGATAATGAGAAAAAAGATTTAATTATTGATTTGAAGTATGCCAAAGATGCTTTGAAGGGAATCGAATTAGAAAAATTAAAAGAAGCAAGTTAATTTTTGATTAATGTAAAAAAGGTGAAGGCATATTTATGGTTTTTGTCTTTTGGATGAAAAATTTCATTTATTATTTTCCATTTATTCATATTTAGATCCGGAAACATCACGTCTCCTTTAACGTTAGCATGGATACGTGTTAAATATATTACATCGACTAAATTATTTTTAATGGCATAATCATATACCATGCCCCCACCAATAATAAAAATATCTTTTTGATAACTTTTCCCTAATTCAATTCCTGCTTCTAAAGTGTATGCAATTAAACAATCTTTTGCTCTAAATGATTTATCTGTTGTTAAGACAATATTAATCCTTTTTTTTAATGGGCGGAATTTATCAGGAATTGATAGATAATTTTTTTTACCCATAATGACACAGCTATTTAATGTTGTTTTTTTAAAAAAATTCATGTCATCAGGCAAATGCCAAGGTAAATCATTTTTTAATCCAATGATATTATTTTCTGATGTTGCAACTATTAATTTTATTTTCAAAACGTAATTTTTATATTGCTATAGGAGCCTTAATATGTGGATGCGAATCATATCCAATTAATGTAAAATCATCAAAGACAAAATCAAAAATATTTATTTTTGGATTAATCAGCATTACAGGTCTTTTTTTAGGCTTGCGTGTTAATTGTAATTTTGCTTGTTCAATGTGGTTTAAATATAAATGCGCATCGCCTAGTGTGTGTACAAATTTGCCGACTTTTAAATTGCAAACTTGAGCAATCATCATGGTTAGTAATGCATATGATGCAATATTAAACGGAACACCTAAAAAAACATCGGCACTTCTCTGATATAATTGACATGATAATTTATTGTTTGCTACATAAAATTGAAAAAATGCATGACAAGGAGGTAGGGCCATCTTTTCTATGTGTCCTACATTCCATGCATTTACTATCAGTCTTCTTGAATGAGGATTTTTCTGTATGGAGTCTATAACATTTTTTATTTGGTCAATATGTTCACCATCATAACTTGGCCATGATCTCCATTGATAACCATAAACAGGTCCTAAGTCACCATTTTCATCGGCCCATTCATTCCATATTTTGACATTATTCTCTTTTAAATACTTAATATTAGTATCTCCTTTTAAAAACCAAAGTAATTCATGAATTATGGACTTTAAATGTGTTTTTTTTGTAGTTACTAGTGGGAATGAATGCTCTAAGTCATATATGCTTTGATGACCAAAAATACTAATCGTTCCAGTGCCAGTTCGATCTCTTTTTTCAGTGCCATTTTTTAGCACGCAGTCAATAAGGTGTAAGTATTCTTTCATATTAGTACACCTACTATTACTGCAGTTAATAAGGATGCTATAGTACCAGCTATTAATGCTTTTATTCCTAATCTAGATAAATCTATTCTTCTTTCAGGTGCAATTGCTCCAATGCCACCAATTTGTATGCCAATTGATAAAAAGTTGGCAAATCCACATAAAAAATATGTTGCCATGATTGTTGTTTTTTCTGTAAGTTGATTATGTGTGATCATTTCACCAAGTGATTCATAAGCTATAAATTCATTTGCTACAGTTTTTTCACCTAATAGTTGTCCTGCTAATAGTATGTCCTGAGATGGAATACCAATCAGCCATGCAATTGGAGAAAAAAGATAGCCAAAAATCATTTCTAATGATAAGGTAGTATAAATATGATTAGTATCATTTATTAGTTCATTTAAGCCACTATAATAACCAACTAAGTATAATAGTTGGTTAATCAGCGAAATAAATGCTACAAAAACTAAGATCATTGCGCCAACGTTGACTGCTAGCTTGATCCCTTGTACAGTCCCTAGTGCAATTGAGTCAAATACATTTGAACCCAAGCAATCTCCTCTGACTATCGTCATTTTTTTATTAATTGGCTCTGTTTCAGGAATTAGAATTTTACATGCTACAATAGCTGCCGGTGCTGACATTACAGAAGCTGCCAATAAATGTGGAGCAAACTCTTCTCCTAGCATAGCGGTAAACGCAATAAAAACACCACCAGCAATAGTCGCCATACCTCCTCCCATAAGGCATAGTAATTCAGATTTTGTCATATTAGATATGTATGGTCTTACAAGTAGTGGAGACTCAGTTTGTCCTAGAAAGATATTGCCCGATGCCGCTAAACTTTCTGCACCAGATAGTTTCATTGTTTTTTTCATAATCAATGCAAAAAAGTAGACAATTTTTTGCAGTATCCCTAGGTAGAATAATACACTTGTTAATGCGGAAAAAAAGACAATAGTAGGCAAAATTTGAAAAGCAAATATTGCACCAAATGAAGTGTTATTTACCAGTGTTTCCCCAAATAAAAAAATAGAACCATCTTTTGTGAAGTCTAAGATGGCTAAAAAAACATTACTGATAGCTTCAAATAATTTCTCAATAAATTTTATTTTTAATATACATATAGCAAACAACAATTGAATTAACAATCCTTTTATAACAATGCTCCAATCAATTTTCTTTTTATGAATGGAAAAAAAATAACAAACTAATAGTAAGCTCATTATTCCTATAGATCCTCTTATTATCGTTTCCATATTAGTTATTTATATTATTTATTTGATCTCGAATTTTAGCTGCTAACTCATAATCTTCATTTTGTATTGCTTTAGCAAGTTGATCTTCTAAATCTCGGATATTTATATTGCTTTTTTGTTTAATATTAGTTTTATCTGTTTTTATTTTATCATCTTCTTCTGCTGTATTCTCATCACCTTGTAGATAATTGTTTGCTTTTTCTAAAATCTCTTTATACGTATATATTGTCGAATTAAATCTAATCGCCATTGCTATTGCATCCGAGGTTCTAGCATCTATCATAAAATTTGTATTAGTTTTTTTATTTAAAAAGTATATTGATGAAAAAAAAATCCCTTTTTCTAATTTATGTATAATTACTTTTTCTAAAAGTAAATTAGATTTATCAGCGATTGATAAAAATAAGTCATGTGTCAATGGTCTAGGTGAAATAATGTTTGTGTCTAAGCCAATTGCAATGGATTGGGCTTCACATGCTCCGATAACAATTGATAATTTTCTTAAACCGTGATCTTCTTCTAAAAACAAAGCATACGCCCCTGATTTGAATTGACTATAAGATAGTCCAATTATATTCAGTTTAATTAAGTTCATTTTTAATTTTTATGCTTTTTGATTGCTTCAATTAATTTTGGGACTACTTCAAATGCGTCACCAATAATTCCATAATTAGCTGATTTGAAGAAAGGCGCTTCAGGATCAGTATTAATAACAACAATATTTTTTGAACTACTTACTCCGGCTAAATGTTGAATAGCACCGGATATTCCGATAGCAATGTATAATTCTGGATTAATCGCTAATCCTGTTTGGCCCACATGTTCAGAGTGTGGTCGCCAACCCATATCTGAAACTGGTTTTGAACACGCAGTTCCCGCTTTTAGTAATTGTGCTAACTCTTCAATCATTCCCCAGTTCTCGCTACTTTTTAATCCTCTACCTGCGGAAACAACTATGTCGGCATCTCCTAAAGATATGGTCCCACTTAGTTTATTTCGACTTTTAATTTTAAATGCTTGTTCATTAAGAATATGATCTTCTATTGTTATATTAATTAATTCACCATCTCCTTGTCTTTTTTCTACTTGTCCGATAGCATTTGGCAAGATGCTAATAATATTTTTAGCATTTTCAGATTTATACATTGCGGATGCTTTACTAGAAAATGCTTTTGTTTTTACAGTTAAAGGATTATAGTTTTTTGGATAATCAATAGCATTAGCTATTAATTCTGCATTTAACATATGAGCTAGTAGTGGTGATATAGATTTGCCCATATTTGTATTTGAAATAATAATGGTGTTTATGTCGTTTTCTTCTATTAATTCTATACTTGATTTAGCAATTGTTTTATTTGATGCTGTTTCTAGGTTTACATTTTGAATATTGAAAATTTTATCAGCACCATAGTTTTTTAAGTTTTCAATATTTTGACCTCCAAATGTAATGACAAATAATTTTGTTTGTAATTGATCAGCAATTTGTTTACTATAAGCTACACTTTCAAAAGAAGTTTTTTTAAAATCACCTTCCCAATTTTCCACTAATGTTAATACAGACATATTATTTAATTTTTAAATTACTTTAGCCTCATTGGCTAATAAATCAACTAGTTTTTCAACGTTATTTTCATCAATTATTTTACACTCAGATCTGCTTGATGGTTTTTCAAATTCGACAATACTGATTTTTTGCTCAGAGTTAGTATCGATTTCAACAACTTCTAACGGCTTAGTCCTTGCTGTCATAATCCCCCTCATAGACGGTATCCTTAAATCTTTTTCTTCAACTAGTCCTTTTTGTCCTGCAATTAGCGCAGGGAGTATACTCTCACAAATTTCATAACCATTATCAATTTCTCTCTTTACTTCGATTGTCTCCCCTATAATGTCCAGTCCAATACAACTATTTATAAATGGAATATCTAATTGTGACGCTAAAAAACCGGGCACTTTTCCTCCATTGTAATCAATCGACTCTCTCCCGCAGAATATTAAATCAAATGATTGTGAAGCACAATAATTTGCAATGCATTCAGATACTATTTTACTGTTTTTCGGATTTTCATTAATTCGCACTGCTTTATCTGCACCAATTGCCAGCGCTTTTCTTAATATAGCATCATTATTTGCTTCGCCAACATTTAACACTGTAATGTCTCCCCCCATTTTTTCTTTAATATGTATTGCTTTAGTAAGGCAAAATTCATCATAAGGATTAATAATGAACGTGATTCCATTAGTGTCAAAAATGTTATCATTAAAATTGATCGGTGAGGTTGTGTCAGGGACACTACTGATGCATACTAAAATATTCATGTTATAATTTTCTATTTTTGATTTCAACAAATTTAATCAAAAAAGGATTAATAATAATAAACTATTTTTTGTAGATATTTGTTTTTTTTACTTTAAGACGAAAAAAATAAATAAATTTGGAAAAATAATTTTAAAATCATGAGAGAAGTTCAATTCCGAGAAGCAGTGGCAGAAGCAATGAGTGAAGAAATGCGCCTTGATAACCAAGTGTTTTTAATGGGGGAAGAAGTTGCAGAATATAATGGTGCTTATAAAGCCTCCAAGGGATTATTAGATGAGTTTGGATCGAAGCGTGTTATAGATACTCCAATTTCTGAAGGTGGATTTGCTGGAATTGGGGTTGGTTCCGCAATGAACGGTTTACGTCCAATCATTGAATTTATGACATTTAATTTTTCATTGGTTGCTATTGATCAAATTATTAATAATGCTGCTAAAATGAAGCAAATGTCAGGAGGCCAATTTAATATACCTATTGTATTTCGGGGCCCTACTGGTTCAGCGGGTCAGTTAGGAGCAACACATTCACAATCTTTTGATAATTGGTATGCGAATTGTCCCGGCTTAAAAGTCATAGTTCCCTCTAATCCATATGACGCAAAAGGTTTGTTAAAATCTGCTATTAGAGATAATAATCCAGTTATTTTCATGGAGTCAGAACAAATGTATGGTGATAAAGGATTAATTCCAGATGAAGAATACTTAATCCCAATTGGTAAAGGTAAAATTGTAAAGGAGGGTACCGATGTTACCATTGTTTCTTATGGCAAAATGATGAAACTTATACAAGATGTGGAATTAGAATTACATAAAGAAAATATTTCTGCAGAGCTAATAGATATTAGAACTTTAAGGCCAATAGATTATGATCTAATTATTAATTCTGTTAAGAAAACAAATAGAATTGTTATTGTTGAAGAAAGTTGGCCACTGGGATCTATTTCGTCAGAGATAACATATAAAATACAGAAAGAAGCATTTGATTATTTAGATGCTCCAATTCAACGCGTATGCTCAGCGGATACTCCAATGGCCTATTCACCAACTTTAGTGGAAGAATTTTTGCCTAAGAAAACAGACATAGTAAATAAGGTTAAGGGGGTAATGTATTTATAGCTATTTTTTAAATAAGCCACTTAAATTAGAATCAATTTTTTCAATAATTAGGCCTAGATCACTTTTTTTATTTTGAAAATCAATTTCATTAGCTTGTATAACTAAGTGATTATGTTCATAGCTAGCAAAAAATGCTTCATATCGTTCATTCAACCGTTTTAGATAATCAATTCGTATCCCCTCTTCATATTCTCGCCCTCTACTTTGTATTTTAGCAACTAATGCTGGGATATCAGATCTTAAATATATTAATAAGTGTGGAGGGGCTACAAATGACTCCATTAATCTAAATAAATCTAGATAGTTTTCATAGTCCCTTAATGTCATCAATCCCATTGCTTGTAAATTTGGGGCAAAAATATAAGCGTCTTCATAAATTGTTCGATCTTGAATAATTGTTTTTTTAGCTTTAGCAATATCTTGGACTTGTCTAAATCGGCTATTAAGAAAGAAAACTTGTAAATTAAAAGACCATCTTTGCATGTCCTCATAAAAATTATCTAAATAAGGATTGTTATCTACTGCTTCAAAAAGAGGACTCCACTTGTAATGTTTAGCTAACATTTTAGTTAGTGTTGTCTTTCCAACCCCTATGTTTCCGGCAATTGCTATGTGCATATGATTTTAATTAAAAAAATTTATTGGAATATACATATAAAAAAAAGAAAAATAGTTTTTCAAGAAATATAATTTTCAAATTAATTTTGACAAAAAACTCCTATTATTATGGAGCCTTTGAATTTTATTTTGTCCACCTAATTTTCGGTTCTTTCTTAGAAAATCATAAAAGAAATTTTCTTTCATAATTTTCATTTTCGGTTTTTTTAAAAGTATGTCGTTCTTCCTTTTTGCAGCGTAGTCAGAGTTTAATTCTTTTAGTTTATTATCCAATGATAATATAAATTTATTTACATCTCTAGGGGGCTTTTTAAATTCTATATACCATTCATGACATCCACTTTTGTCAGCAAAAAATAATGGACCTGCAGTATATTCACAGATAATTGATTGCGTATTATTACATGCATGTTGAATTCCTTTATTTGCAACATCCTCATGTAATTCTTCTCCAAAAGCATTAATAAAACTTTGCGTTCGTCCAATAATTTTAATTTTATATGGTTTCAATGAAGTAAATATAATAGTATCGCCAATTTTATATCTCCACAAACCACCATTGGTGCTAATAACAATGGAATATAAGGTGTTTATTTTTGCTCCTTCAAGTGGGATTATTTTATCTTCTTTTTCACATTCATTTTCTATGGGAATTAACTCATAGAAAATGCCATGATTAATAAATAGTAAAAGATCTGAATGTTTGTTTTCGCATTGTGTGCCAAAAAATCCTTCAGATGCATTATATAATTCTAAGTAATTAATTTCACCAGTATTAATATAGTTGTTGAATGAATGTTGATAGTTGGCAAAACTAATGCCACCATGCATATATAGTTCTAGATTAGGCCATACTTCACGCAGGCAATTTAGGTTCATTTTCTTCAATAATTGATTAATAATAATGATTGTCCAAGATGGCACCCCAGAGATACTAGTTATATTTTTGTTTTTTGTTTCTTGAATAATATTTTTTATTTTTTTATCCCAGTTTTCTAATAATGCAGTTTGCATGGATGGTGATCTTTTCCACTGCACCCAAAATGGCAGATTTTTGATTATAATTCCAGATAAATCCCCTGAATAGGAATTTTTATCTTTATTTATATTAGTGCTTCCACCAACCATTAAACTTTTTCCGGTTAGTATTTTTGAGTTTGGATTATTATTTAAATATAGCGATAACATATCTTTTCCAGCTTTAAAATGGCCTAGTTCTAAGGATTCTTTTGTTACAGGAATAAATTTGCTTGTATTGCTTGTTGTGCCAGATGATTTCGCAAACCAATTTGTTTTTCCTGGCCATAAAATGTCAGGTTTATTATTTTGTGCATATTCAACATAGTGTCTTAAGTCGTTATAATTTGATGTCGGTATTTTAGAAAAATCGTTATACGTTTTTATTTGCTGAAAGTTGTGTTTGTTCCCGAACATTGTATCTTTTGCTAATGCGATATTTTTTTTCATGATGTTTTGTTGACATTGAATTGGATTTTGGATATCCTTTTCAATTAATTTCACGCGGTTCTTTAATTTTATACCAATTAGATTACTTAACATAGTATTTAATTTTTATAACTTCGCCTAAGTTATAAATATCAATTTAATTTTTAATGCATCAGGGAATTATAGGAAAAATGTTAACAAAGTATTCTAATCCAATTAAGTATACTTTTTTAATTAGTAATACGGAATTAATAATTAATAAATATCTTAATAACCCAATTACTTTACGCTGGATTGGGGAGGTGCAGTGTATTTGTGGTAAAAGGTTTTCCAAATTTTATCGTCAAAATTTTTGTTATCAATGTTACTGGAATGCACCAGAGGCATCTCAGAGTATATTTAAACCAGAGTTATGTACAGCAGATTTAGGTGTTGAGGAGCGAGATTTGGAATGGGAGACAAAATTTCAATTGAGACCTCATTATGTTTATCTAGCAAATTCTAGTGGACTTAAAGTTGGTATTACTAGCAAGCATAATGAATTAACAAGATGGATGGATCAGGGTGCTGTGCAAGGTATTTTAATTGCGGAAGCACCAAATAGAAGACTTGCTGGTCTTATAGAGGTAGAGTTAAAAAAAGGTATTTCAGATAGAACAAATTTTAGAAAAATGTTATCTGGCCCACCTGTTCAATTAGATATGGTTCGTGAGAAACTCAATTGTTTAAATCATATTCCAGATAACTTGCAAAAATTTATTATTCCAGATAACACTATAACTCAAATAGAATATCCGGTTTTATCATATCCAAAAAAAGTTAATTCAGTAAATTTTAAAAAAAGTAATACTATTCAAGGTTCTTTGTTAGGTATGAAGGGGCAGTATTTATTATTAGATCAAGATAGGGTGTTTAATGTCAGGGCTCATCAGGGATACATTATAGAATTGTTAATTTAATTCTTCTTGTAATGTGATCCGAAACTTTTTTCTTAAATAAAATGTGAATAAATAAATTATTGGAGTGTCAATTATTGCTATTAATATTTTAAATAGGAATCCTTGTTTAAATAATGTAAAAAACTTATTCCATTCAATAGCGCCTCCAGCACAGAGCAGGAGTAGGATTAAGAATGTGTCTAAAAACTGTGATGGTATTGTCGATAAATTATTTCGCAACCATAAATGTTTTCCTTGTGTTATTTTTTTCCAAAAATGATAGATTTTAATATCCATCAATTGAGCACATAGATATGCTAACATAGATGCACCTACTGCTAATGATGTATTTCCAAATACTAAATTAAACGTTTCAGTATTGACAGGTGACCAATCTGTAGCAGGCAAGAAATTTGCAATTTGAATAATTAAAAGACAAAAAATGCTTGAAAAAATACCAGTGATTACCATTTGGTTAGCTTTTTTCTTCCCATAAATTTCAGAGACAACATCTGTGACTAAAAATGTGATTGGATAAAAAATAATTCCCACTGAAAGTTCAAAGTTAATCCCCAAAAAATTTAATTGAAAAAATTTTTGAAAAATCAAATTAGATACAATAAGAGAAGTAATAAAGATTCCAATGAAAATTAAATAAATTCTATTAGCACTTATCTTCATATTTAGTTCAATTCATATTTGGTTGGTAGTAGTGCCTGGACACCCTGCATCTTTAAGAATTCTTTCTTAATTTCATCTAAGTATATTTGATGGATACTTTTGGTAGATATTTTTTTTGTCTCCTCTATAGTTTTTAAGAATTCTTCTATTCCATTTCCTTTTTTTGGAAATTCTTCAATTTTAAAATCTTTTATTTCAGCAAGATCAGATGCGATTTGGATTGCATCTACTAGCCCTCCTAATTCATCTACAAGTCCTATTTCTTTCGCCCGAATTCCTGTCCAGACTCTTCCTTGACCTATCTTATCAACATCTTCAATATTCATATTTCGTCCATTTGCCACATGTGTAATAAAATCATTATAAATATTTTTCACTGAAATTTGAAGGGATTTTTTTTCTGCCTTAGAAAGATCTCTATGTAGTTCACCCATATCAGAGAATGTGTTTGTTTTTACATTCTCAAAATGTAATTTCATTTTTTCCGTCAATAGCTTTTCAGCTGTAAATATCAAGCCAAAAACACCGATTGATCCGGTAATTGTATTGGGAGAGGCTATTATTTTGTCAGCAGCACAAGATATATAATATCCACCACTTGCAGCATAATTACCCATAGATACAACGAGAGGTTTTTCTTTTTTAGATAATTTTATTTGACTTAATATCTCATCTGAGATTAGTGCTGAACCTCCACGAGAATTAACTCTAAATACGACGGCATTAACTGCATCGTCATTTAATACTTTCTTTAATATTTTTGTATATCCTGAATGGATATTTTTTTCATCTCCAGTGATATCTCCCTCAGCATAGATAATAGCTATTTTATTTTTTGATTTATTTTTCTTGTTTTTTAATTCATCAATTGATATGAAATTAATTTCATCAGAATCCTCAATATTAATTTTATTAGCTATTAAAGTATTGAAAGCATCGGGATATATTAATCCATCTATTAGGCCATTTTTCACTGGCTCTTCAGGTAGCATAGAAATAATAATATTATCAGCGATTGCATTGATAGTTTGAACTGATAAGTTTCGTGTTTCAGAGATATCTTTTAGCATGTCTGTCCAAAGATCATTTAATAGCATTTCTGTTTGTTGCCGATTCTCTTTACTCATTTCTGTTAACATAAAAGGTTCAATGGCAGCTTTAAATTTACCGTGTCGAATAATTTCAGGTTTGATTCCAATTTCCTCTAGTGTCTCGGTAAAAAATGGAGTTGTTGTACTCAAACCTGATAATTCCATGCCACCAGTGGGATACATAAAAATAGAGTCTGATACAGATGCTAAGTAATATGCACTTTTCCCAAATGTATTAGCGTATGCATAAATAAATTTGCCACTTTCTTTAAATATTATTAAGGCATCTCGAATTTCTTTTATGGACGCTTGCCCGGGTGATTGAAATGATGTGAGGTCAAGTACTATGCCTGCCACATTGTCATTTGCAGCAGCGATATTAATGCCCTTTAATATTTGATATAAATGTTTACTATTATTTGGTTCAAAGTCTCCAAGAGGAGAAAAGTTCATAAAAGGATCAGTGTTTGGTTTGTCAGAGATTGGATAATTAAATTCCATTTTTACGATACTATTCTTTTCTATTTTGTCACCTTGATTAAATATTGCGATGAAACTACTTACTATTATTAGCATTATAAAACTTCCAATTAGAATGAATCCGGCAAGTAGTACTCCTATGGCTGATGATAGTATATTTTTTAAAAAAGTGTTCATGATCTATTGTTATAATTTTAAGTTTAATAAATTTAATCATAATTTTATAGATGAAGCATTTTGCATACATTTCGATTGGGAGCAACTTAGGAGACAGGGTTCATAATTGTGAAAATGCTATTTTGCAATTATCTAATTTCTCTGAATTGATCAAGCATTCTTCTTTTTATGAAACAGAGTCTTGGGGATATGATGATGTAAATCTTTATATTAATTGTGTGGTGAAAATATCAACTCAACTAAATCCAGAAACATTATTATCTCAGTTAAAGTTAATTGAAAAAACACTCGGCAGATCACACAAGAAAAATGGTAATTTATATGAATCGAGAATTATTGATTTAGATATATTATTTTTTGATAATTTAATACTGAATAATTCAGAATTAAATATTCCTCACAAACATTTATATAGTCGAAATTACGTTTTGATACCATTTGCAGAAATAGATCCGGATTTTGTGTGTCCATTAAAAAAACACAAAATATCTCATATTTTATCTTCTTGCAAAGATAAAAGTCAGGTCACTCTATATACACATTAAGCAGTTAACAATTAAGTTAAATATCTATATAGAATTATTAATTATAATGATAAATTTGTTTATATTAAATATAAATCTTTTTTAAACTTTACAGATTATGAAAAATCTCATTGCTACACTATTATTAATTTCAGTTTTTGCTTTTGGACAAGAAAAATATAATACGATCAGTATTGGTTTAACTTCTGGTATGCTGTCAGAAGGGGGATCATTACATGGAAACAGTTTACCTGTATTTAATATTGATATTGCAAAGCAATTAACACCTAGTCTTTCATTCTCAACTGATTTTATGTTTGGTTTTGCTGATGGATCTGGTTGGTATTTAGGAGAAGAAGATTTTTGGTATGATTCAAATTTCAAGAGCGTTTCTGGATTATTATCTCTTAATATTTTAAATCTTGGGGACCTTCCACGAGTTAATAGAAATATATCATTAAGTTTAAAAGGTGGTTTTGGATTTCTAGATGTTAATGGAGATAATCAAAATGGAGATTTAAGTAATTCTAGCATTTCCATTCCTACAGCTCTAGAATTAAAATATAAGATATCATCAAATATACAGGCACGAGCATCATTTTCACAAGTATTTCCTATGGGGCCGGGCTTAGATGGAATCAAACGTGCAGATGAAGGTGTTTGGGATCTAGGTTTTCGTACAATTAATTTAGGTTTCGCATATACATTAGGAAAGAATGAAAGTAGTATGGAATGGATTAATCCTGTTGATGTTGTTTCTGCTAAAATGACTGTGGTTGAGAAGGAAATGTCTAATCTTACTATAGATACTGATGGAGATGGTGTCTCAGATAAATTTGATAAAGATAATAGTACTCCTTTAGGCGTTGCAGTTGATGGTAGTGGGCAACCATTAGATGTTGATGCTGATGGTGTCCCAGATTATAAAGATTTGGATCCATTTACCTCACCAGGAGTTGCGGTCGATATTAATGGTAATGAGTTGGATGATGATAAAGATGGTGTTCCTAATAGTATGGATGAGGAGCCAAATTCACCTGTTGGATGTACTGTAAATTTTCAGGGAAGACAAATAGTTGGAAAAGGAGCTTTTTTGCCAACAGTTTATTTTGATGTTGCATCGTCAGAAGTTAGTTATTCTAATTATCAAAGGCTAGCTACAGTAGCGAGTGTTTTAAAAGCTAATCCAGGATATAAATTACGTGTTATTGGATTCGCTGATTCTGTTGGTTCTACAGATTCAAACTATAAATTGGGGTTAAAACGAGCGAATGCCGTTATAGAATCTTTAGTAAATACTTTTGGTATTGATTTAGATAGAATGATAGCAGATTCACAAGGTGAAAATAATTTGTTAGCAAATGAAGACCAAAAAATGCAGTTTCAAGTAACGTCGGATGGTTTAATGCAAACGAAGAATTTTAAATCTTTAAATAGGAGAGTACAATTTATTATTGAGTAGCATATGCTGCTTAGGTATTGATATTTGAGATAGTCCATAACACTATCCCAGCTACAACCGAAACATTCATAGATTTTTTAATTCCATATTGATTAATCTCTATCAATGAAGACGCATTATTAATGGCATATTTTGAGAGACCTTTGATTTCGTTGCCAAAAATTAATCCTATTTTTTTTGAGTTTGTATGAAATTCATTTAATGAAAGACTAGTGTTAGTTTGTTCAATTCCTAGAACCTCATATTCTTCTTCTTTTAGCTTCTGGATAGATTCCTTTATAGTTTTAAAGTATTGCCAATTGACGGAATTAGTAGCTCCTAGTGCGGTTTTATAAATATTTTTGTTTGGAGGAGTTGCGCAAATACCACAGAGATGTATTTTACAATTTCCAATCGCATCGCATGTGCGAAAAATAGATCCGATATTATGCATGCTTCTAATATTATCTAATACCACAACAATTTCCATTTTATTTTTTTTTAACATATCTTCATTATATGGAATAAATTAATTATATCTCATAATTTACTTTATTATTATTTAATCTTTAATTATTTTGAAAAAAAATACTACCAGAAAAGAAACTCCTTTAATGAATCAATATTTTTCTATCAAGAAAAAATATCCAGATTCAGTATTATTATTTCGAGTAGGTGACTTCTATGAAACATTTGGACAGGATGCTATTGAGACATCTCAAGTGTTGGGTATAATTCTCACCAATAGATCAAATGGTAGTTCAAAGATAGAACTCGCGGGTTTTCCTCATCATTCATTAAATACCTATCTGCCAAAATTAGTTAAGGCAGGTAAGCGTGTTGCAATTTGTGAGCAATTAGAAGATCCAAAACAAACAAAAAAAATTGTTAAGCGCGGTGTTACAGAGCTTATTACTCCGGGACTAGCATTAAATGATGAAGTCTTAGATAAATCAAAGAATAATTTTTTGGCGTCAATATTTTTTGGCAAAAAAGTGGGTGTATCTTTTTTAGATATATCTACTGGTGAATTTTTAATAGCTGAAGGATCTTTAAATTTTATTCGAAAATTAATTAATAGCTTTTTGCCAACTGAAATTTTGCACTGTAAATCAGAAAAAAATACTATTAAAGCTCAAATTCCAGGTAGTTTTTATTTTTATCCAATCGATGATTGGATTTTTGAGCACACATATTCAAAAGATAAAATATTAAAGCATTTTAATATTAATTCCCTTAAGGGATTGGGCATTAGTCATATGGCTGAAGGCTTATTGGCTGCTGGCAGTATTCTACATTATTTAGGCCAAAATAAACATGAAGATTTAAAGCACATTGTTTCGCTTAAAAGAATTGATGAGGGTGAATATGTTTGGATGGATAAGTTTACAATTAAAAATTTAGAAATACTATATCCTTCAAATGTCAATGGGGTGAGCTTAATAGATGTGATATCTAATGCATTAACACCGATGGGCGCTAGAATGATTAGAAAATGGTTATTATTGCCGTTAAAAAGTGTTGAGCAAATTACAAATAGAATTAATGTAGTCGAGTTTTTTTATCAAAATGAAGATACTTTAATAGAGGCGCGGACTTTCTTAAAAAATATTGGTGATTTAGAAAGGATGTTGTCAAAAATATCTACCTTACGGATATCGCCTAGGGAGTTGAATAAATTCAAAGAATCTTTACTTTTTGCTCATCAATTAAAATCTTTTTTAATTAAAAAAACAGATTCAACTACCATTTTAGATTTATTGAATGAATATAATGAGTTTCATTTATTAATTGAAAAATTAGATATTGAACTTAATTCAGAAGCTCCTGTTCTTTTGTCAAAAGGTAATGTGATTAATGATGGTATTCATCAAGAGTTGGATTCTTATAGAGAGTTAGCGAGATCTTCGGAGCAGATATTAGATAATATAAAAGAAAGAGAGATTGAAAGAACAGGGATTCCCTCATTGAAAATTTCATATAATAATGTATTTGGATATTATTTAGAAGTTCGTAATACCCATAAAGATAAGGTGCCAGAGGAATGGATTCGAAAACAAACGTTGGTTAATGCAGAGCGATATATTACAGAGGAGTTAAAAGAATTAGAAATTAAAATTTTAAATGCTAAAGATAAGATTCAGAGCATTGAAACAGAGTTATATTATGAATTAGTTTCATCTATCATTCCTTCAATGGCGCAACTGCAAAATAATATAGATATTATAGCTAGAATGGATTCTTTAATATCTTTCAGTCATATTTCTGTGAAAAATAACTATTATAAACCTATTGTTAATGAGAGTTATTCGATTGATATTAAAAATGGTAGACATCCTGTTATTGAATCCCAATTAGAAAATAAAGGTGACTATATCGCAAATAGTATTTATTTAGATAACGCTACTCAGCAGATTATTATGATTACTGGGCCTAATATGTCTGGTAAATCTGCTATGCTTCGTCAAACTGCACTTATTATTTTAATGGCGCAAGTTGGTTGTTTTGTTCCGGCTGACTCTGCAGAAATTGGTTTAGTTGATAAATTATTTACTAGAGTAGGGGCATCGGATAATATTTCTCAGGGTGAATCTACGTTTATGGTAGAAATGAATGAAACTGCTAGTATCTTGAATAATTTATCTAGTAGAAGTTTAATCTTATTAGATGAAATTGGACGTGGCACTAGCACCTTTGATGGTGTCTCTATAGCTTGGGCTATTGCGGAGTATTTACATGAGTGTACTGACAAGCCTAAAACTTTATTTGCTACTCATTATCATGAATTAAATAAAATGGCAGATAAATTTAAAGGTATCAAAAATTTCAATGTTTCTGTCCAGGAAATGAATAATGAGATTGTTTTTCTTCGAAAATTAAAGCAAGGTGGAGTTGAGCATAGTTTTGGTATTCATGTAGCACGGATGGCCGGGATGCCTAAATCTTTACTTGCTCGTGCAAAAGAAATACTCATTACTCTGGAGTCAAGTAGAACATCAAAAAAAATGAATAATTTACAAAATCAATATCAATTGAGTTTTATTCAACTAGATGACCCGATAATAGAGGAAATTAAAATAGAGCTGATGGATATTGACATTGATAATTTGACTCCTGTAGATGCATTAATGAAATTAAATGAAATAAAAAGAAAAATAGGATTAAAAAAATCAAATTAATTAAATTTTTCTCTTGATAAAAAAGTCATTATATTTGCGTGCTTAAGCGAGTGTAGCTCAGGGGTAGAGCATCACCTTGCCAAGGTGAGGGTCGAGGGTTCAAATCCCTTCACTCGCTCTTTTTTTCTTGCCCAG
>MDTG01272367.1_pt1 | contig 22588 bp, 5 predicted proteins | sample 811421 | NCBI WGS metagenome assembly MDTG01 (sample SAMN05326645, study PRJNA326480) | marine metagenome | isolation source: seawater | place: Pacific Ocean: South East | collected 2011
CCAATTTAGGTATTGAAGGGTCCGAAGATCATAAAATCCTTAGTTCAACAGTTTACATAGGAGAGTAATATGTCGGAAAGCAAATTCAAAAACCTACAGAAGGAAGTCTGTGATCCGGAACTGGAACCACAACCGCTAAAGAAATTTTGTGCCCCCTGTGTTCCCAATGAAAGTTATATTGAACCCGACTGGGAGTTTGTAGAGATAGCAGAACCTTATCTTAATGAGAAACAGTGCGAATATCAGATAACAGTTGCGGTCAACAAGTTTGGTGATTCCTTTTCAGCTAAACAGTTCAGAGAACTCAGAGGAGGACAAGAAAATTTTCGTTCTCGAGAATCTCTCTTGAGATCATTCATTCACCCTGCGTTGGTCCTCATATTAGAAGAATACGGAAAACTGGTTGCTGATCAGATAATTTGTGCAACATTTCCGAGCATTGATGGAGAGCCAACAGAGATCATAGCTGAACTTGACTCATTTGAGGGGGCTTTTGTCAAATTGTTGGAACAAGAAGTCGACCGCACAAGAGTTAGATGTGACGACTTTGGAACGTTCGCCTTTGAAGAAATCAATCCATCCGAACCATTTGACTTTCAAAGAACGATCATTCAAATGGGATCCAACGATCAAATTCAAAACCCGTTTGCTTTGGAGCTTTATACGAGAGTTAATGACTTTTATATTGACCCAATCGAAGACATACTGAAAGTCCACATAGCAATCCCTGCATTTATTTTAGATCAAGTCCCTGAGCTCCCTTCTAAAGAAGAGCTGGAAGAAGAGGCAATTACGACGAGAGAAGAGGTTGTTTTAAAAGTAGATAAGTTGTTTGGACAAATGAAGCGTCTCGAAGTGTCCCTTCAAGCATTTGGCAAGTATCAATCTTATTTCTATCAGACACAGAACGGATTTTTAAAGTTTAAAGAATCCAATAAAGACTTTTATGCAACAAGGATGTCTTCAAAAATAGGGCAGTTTTACTCTTCACTAAAGCAGCTCGCAAAGAAGAATAAAGTAAATATACGGTCAAACATTCCTAGCGTCACAATGCTAAATGCAGACAACGTTCGAATAGAATTTAAGAAAGGTCCAAATGGAAACCCATATGTAATTAAAGCTATTTACGCTTGGAAAGAAGGATGCGAGGAAAAGAAGCTACGAAAAGGCATTAAGAAGTTTAAGCAAACGTATAATAAGAAGCCAACGGTAATGAATTACGTAGCTAAGCTAAACGATATCGACATGACTCTTCAGGCTAGAGAGACTACTCCATGGCTAGACTTTCTTGTAAAATACACATATCCATTGATAATAGTGGATTATGGAACTTTAAATATGCAATCTGTTGGAGATACCCTAGGAAAGTGTGTAGAAGAGAACGTTAGAGAGTTCGGCGGAGAACTCAAAGATTATATACTAAGCGAAGCTTTATCATTCATGGATTCTCTGTCGTTCCAATACTCATCAGCAGCTTCATGTGAAGAATTATACGCAACAGAAAATCAACCAGAAGTCAAAGAGTTTGAAAAAGACTTCGGTCTTGGAGAGGGTCTCGATGCAAGAAAGAGGATCAAATCTCCAAAGAAGCTCGACACTACAGACACAGCAGCTGTTAACGAACAAGTTGAGGCATTAAAAGATTCTGTGCGAATATTGAATGATCAACTTGATCAAATCGCAAAAGAGCGAAGAAAAATAAAAAAACAAATTGACGATATCGATGCTGAATTAAAAGAACAAAATACAAAATGGAGCAGAAAACAAACTCTTAAAGTTAAAAAAACATCTATAGAGACCGAAAATTATTTCCTTCTTGAAAAAAAATCCGCCATTGAGATAGACAAGACTAAGATCTCTAGTGAAATAGCCTCTTTAACAAGTGGTGGCAAATATGGCAAATCGACCTCCTCCGCTAGGAAGGCTGCTAGAAAAGCCGCAGCAAAAAAAGCAAGACGCAATGCGAAGAATCACCCATATACAAAGAAGGCTGCAAAGATTGCTATGGATGAAATAAAAAAGAGCGATACCCTGTTGGCGTCTTTGATTGATTGGGAGAAGTACGAAAAAGATGGAAAACTTTCACGCAAGAAGTTTGAAAGAAACGAGGACGAAAGTTTCTTAAAAGATGTATTATCTCGTCTCTCAATTTGTAGTGCAAACACTCTAACTGTGAACGCAGTACGTTGTTTGTTTTCCGGAGTCACTAAGGAAAGAGCATTTGACAAGATGTTTAGATCCGCCATGAAAGCTATGGACTTAGATGTATTTGGCTTCTTCATCGGAGGCTTGCCTCCTGATGCTCAAACCGAGCTACGTCAAAAATTTGAAAAAGAATTTGGAAACATTCCACTACCTTGGGAAGAAAATTATGATCCTGGCGCCGGCAAAGATAACCAATACAAGAATTATTTATCCGCCAACATCAACAAAGATTCAAAAAGAAAAGAAAGAAAAGCTGCGCGAGATTCTTTAAAAGAAATCCGTGAACAATATGAATCAGAATACAAACAAATTATAGATGATTTTGAAAAATCTACAGCCTCACCATCAACCCAAGCCTTGAAAGACATATCCGAGTCGATTAGAGATAGGAGACTTAAGGACATAGAACCTCTGAAGATGAAAGTTGAAGAAGCTCAGGCTAAAGTTGATGAACTCCAAAAGATCACTGGAGAATCTAGTTTCGACAGACAAAGTTTTAAAAATCTCTCAAATGAAGACAAGAACAAACTCATTGAAGAACAAAAGAAAGATCAAGGAACATTTGGAACTGCACTTGGAAATATTCAACAAGAAGTGGTAGATGCCTACATCGAATATATTTTTGACGTAATGAACATTGAACAAATTGGACAAGCAATGTCTCAAGTTCCCGGAGGAACATTGGTGTTCAACACTTTAGATCAGATTTTTAAATGCTCCTCTCAAGGATTGTTTAATCCGCCATTATCAAGCTTTCTATCCTCTTTCTCATTGGATGTTTGTGGTCCGACTCGCCATGTTGGAATCGCAGTACCAACTAAAATGAAAGAAATCGAAATGCCCAGTTTTAGTAAAGCATTTTTCATTCAAAAGCTCAAGAATGCATTTATAACAAAGATGGAGACCGTAATAACAAAAGTAATCACAATGCTTTTGCTTAAACTATTTGAAACTATCGATAATGCACTGTGTAAGTCGCTGAACGCTATTGGCCAAGCTGCCATAGGGACACTAACCGGAGGCCCCGGAGCAGGACTCGATGAAGCCTTTGCCGATGCTTTCTGCCCTGATGCGGATGAAGACGAATTGAACAACGTAAAGAAGAATGCGTTTGGCAATGCCTTAGGTAAGGGCGCTGCTCCGGACTCTGCATACGATTGCTTATTCAAAGCTATTAATGGAACAATGTCCAAAAGAGAAATTATTGATCTCCTAACAAACACGCCAAGCAACATGGATGATGCAACAGCTAACAAATTTGCACTCCTTGTTAATTCCCGCTGCCCTGAACTTTCCGATCTTCTTGGAGACTCTGAGGACGTGAAAGACGCTTTTGGTTCAATGGGCAGATATATCCCACCAGAACTCAAAGACTATCTCAGGAACCAAACGAATGATGATTTAGATGCTCCAATATATGATGCCATCTGTTTAACTCAAGATGAGTTGGATTTGTGGAATGCCAAGAGGAGGCAATTGTATGAAGACAATGGTCTCGATGCTGAGACCGCTGAGGAGCTCATAAATAAAGCTAACGAACGCGCACTTGATAACCTAGGTTCTTTAGCGGACATACTTCAAAAAGGCCCTCAGGGCCTACTGGAGGAGGCGCTAGATGCTGTTTTAAAGCAAGCTGATCCTGCCTGCGCGAATGATCCCGCTGCAATCATAATGGAGGACGAAACTTTTGCTCAAGACAAAAAAGATTTAATGAATGATTATTTCAAAAGAATTGAAAACAAGTTCCTCCAAGATTTAATTGGAGAGAAAGGCTCGCTTCTCGGCAACATACTAATCGACACACAAGGAAACCACCTTCAACAGCACGATAGACGAGTGAAACTCGGAGATAGAACCATACTGTATGCGAACTATGTAGACACCGAACAACAATGGGAAGAAAGAAACGAAGGGTTTAAAAAGCTTTTCATGGAAAAAAAGAAAATGAACGGCATGCTGCCCGACACCGTTGGTCTCCAAATGTTGAATCAACTTAAAGAGATGGAGTTCAAATACAAAACAAGCAAAGATGAGCCTCAACTAAAAATGAAGTTTGAGACGACAATAGATCAATTGATTTTTGACGATGACTACAAAACAGTTTTAAACTATAAATTAAATCACAATAAGAAATCTACACAAAGAGCATTCATCCGAGAATCCGTACAGGGAAAGTTTGGCACACCAGATGTAGAGGTTGTCTTGTCTGCAAAAAGAAATCAGATATTTGACGATGAATCCATTTCTGCGGCGAACTACAATTCATACCCTAATGAAGTCAAGCTATTCATTGATCTTCTGCAGAAAGCTTCAAAATCACCATCCCCTCCAACGACATCAAAAGCAATGTCCTTGTTTGATAATCTAAATAATAAAGTTTTGTCGACAATCCGAGACGCTATTGTGGAGACTCCAAATGGAACTACACCTGTTGGGTTTAATTACGGATACGAAGATGAACAAGCTGTTGGATTTGAAGATCTCTTGTATGTGAATCCTGAAGCCGACCCTAACGACAACAGTACGTGGGACTACACCTTCGATGAGGAAGATGCGGTACTAGGAAAATCTGCAACTGAAAATCCCAGGGTTCATTTTCTTGACCCTGCCGTCCACGGTGGAAGATATAAGTTTCCGAAGATATATGTTGAACCAGCAACATACAACGGATGGCTTGGAGCGATTAGAGCGTTTATTCCGCAAGTGCAAACCTGCGAGGACAAAGATAATGGTTTTTTAAATATGACTGAGATTGCAAAACGAGCGAAGCAAGTTGAAACAAACCTACCGATTGATGCAAGACTAAATGAGCCACTCGAGTGCCGACTTGAGGTTCCATATGATCGTCAAATTATGCCGGCAAATCATGGACTCATTGAAGGTGTTGTAATTTCTACCATCAGATCGTACGCTACAGAATTTATGGTGCGTTCATTCCCTGTTTTTGGATCAATCCAGTTTAACGAAAACAACTATGACTCTTTGATATCACAAGCATTAGCTGATCACATGCATGCTGAAATGTCTGATGCTGGTGTTTTTTCCAACATTTCAAGACTAGCATACTATCTTCTATTCTTGGAACAGTCAGTTCAAGTTGTCCAACGACAAATTATTGATGGCCTTATGCAAGAGACTGAGGAAATAAGAGAGGCTTCTAGAGTCATCAACAAGGCACAAAACGATTATGAAAAACTAAAATTCTTTGATTTTATCTCTGGGTTTCCGCTGCCTGGGGACATATCTACGCAAATAAACAAGGGCCTTAAAATATTAGCATTTGGAAACAAGTGGAATGAGAAAAGTGAAGAGATCTCAGAGGGAGTCAGAGGACTTAGTGGATATAACATCAATCTCGCACGTAAGGTTGCCGTTATACACGACACCCAAAACGCAGCAGAAGTATTTCTATCAGCCCTAATTGCAAAGGAGACCAGCACCTTATCTAAAAAATTAAACTTGAATTTGAGACCAAGACCGCACATTTTTGATATCAAAAGGTACATGCTTTCAACAAAAGGCATTGTAGACAAGTCAGACATCAAAGCCGGCTTCGCATCTGTTGAGCAGGAGGTGATAGAAGGAGGGAACCAGCCTAACTATGGAACGATCCTTGATTGTGCTGGTAGCGATTTGGCTTCTCCGCTAGGGTCTATATCAAAGACCCCAGAAGAAATAAAAAAGACGGGCATCCTATATCTTGAAAAATATGTAAGAGTAATCAATAAAGACCAAACTGAACAGGTTATGAAAATCTCCGAGTTTCAACGAATGATATCAGACAGATCAGAGTATGATGAGAATCTCCCACTATCTGAGTATTTTGGTGATGCTGAAATAATTGCGAATAAATTGATCGGCTCGATTGGTGTTAAGTTTGGAGTTAGATTAATGATATGCTTAGATAAGCATATCGGACTTCAGCCAACAATTGACAAGGAGATTGAAAGAATTCCAAGTTTTGTAACCTCCGGAGAAGAAAAAATCGGACTCCACTGTTTCCCAATCGCCTCATATGAGCTTGATTTGATGGACGATGCAATCAAAGATATTGACCTAGAGGATCCTAACTTAGGAGAAGACATCAAATGTTACGTAGATCAATTAACAGAAACAGATGAGTATATGCTACTTTTCGATACAATCATTAAGGCTCGATCTTTCTGTTCGTTATTCGGAATATATTCATTCCAAAACTTTATCCAATCTATTGGGCAACTTGAAGTTGATGAAGACAGCAGAAAATTCATTAATCGAGGATGGAAGAAAAAAATATTTGACGACACAAAAAGACTATTACGAAAGCAATTTAGATCAATATATAGCTCACAGGATGATGCCGATAATAATAGATCTTCGTCAAATCGTACATCCAATATTGATTTCCTTAAAAATTTGGCTCCCGATCTCTATTTAAATGTGAAAGGTGTAGGTTTTCTCCAGAGAATACGAATCGTTGATGCGAATCCATTCGATGAAAACGGAAAGCCATGCATCAATGAGTTTCAAAAACTATTCGAGGACTAATCAATGCCTTTGTCAATAATTTTCCCAATCAATATGAACAGTGAAAACAATGCAGGAATTGATTCACACCCTAACGACGATACAACAGCTGCTATCAAACAGAATATGAAAATGCTATTGTTGACTCGAAAAGGCGAGTATGTATTTGATCCAAGCTTCGGTGTTGGATTGCACAACTATCTTTTTGAGAATGATACTACAATATCTGCTCCTCTTATAGAGGGCGAAATTCGAGAACAAACCGCGACGTATATGCCGTATGTACAAATCGACAACATAAACATCCAAGTAGATTCCGAATATCAATGCTTAAAAGTTCAAATAAGATTTAGATACAACGGATTAAGCATCCCAGAGCTTTTTGAGGTAGAGGTGTCTTAAACATCAATCGCTTTTGCTATATCAACTATTTAGTTCTTGACGAGGGTCTCATATGTCTAAACAAAAGAAAACACCAATTAAGTATACCAGTCGAGATTTCGACACTATCCGACAGGACTTGGTAGAACATGCTAAGAGATTTTATCCAAATGAATGGAAAGATTTTTCAAAGTCTACAATCAACTCACTGCTGATTGATTCCGTTGCATATGTTGGAGATGTATTATCATACTACCTCGATTATCAAGCAAACGAATCGTTTCTAGATACAGCAATTGAATTTAATAATGTTCGAAAGCATGCTAGGGCACTTGGATTTAAGTACTCCGGAGCCCCAAGTACATATGGAATTATATCTTTATTTTGTCTTGTTCCGGCTAACCAAGACGGAACGGCTCCTGATTTTGATTACATGCCTATTCTTAGAAAGGGCGCGACATTTTCATCTTCGGGCGGCGGAAACTACATACTAACGGAAGATGTAAACTTTGGCGATATATCCAATGAAGTCGTCGCCGCTCGCTTTGATGACTCTACCGGCGCAACAACATTTTTCGCCGTGAAAGCCCATGGGCAAATTTCCTCAGGACAATTCTCTAGAGCCACAGTTGACTTGACAAACTCATCTTTTGAAAGATTCAGAAGAGTTCGGGTTGGTGGAGATAATGTTGTAGAAATCATCAGTGTTGTGGACTCTGATGGAAACAAATATTACGAGGTAGACAATCTTTCTCAAGAGGTTGTGTTTGAAGAGACTACGAATTCAAACGCCACATCGGAAGGCGTAAGGAGCATTCTTAAACCATTCTCTGCTGCGAGACGATTTGTCGTAGAACAAGATGATACGGGCACATATCTACAATTTGGATTTGGTTCCGAATCATCAGATGAAGATGAATTAGTAGATCCTGCGAAGGTAGCGATACAAATGCACGGCAAGGCTTATGTTTCTAATTTTCGATTTGATCCTTCGAAACTTGTTGGTACCAGCAAGCTGGGCATATCGCCATCTGGTACAAATCTGACTATTATACTAAAGACAAATGACGCTAGCTCATCAAATGCTTCATCAAACACAGTAACCACTGTACTAGATGGGCGTTTTAAATTTTCTTCAACACTCTCTTTGGATCAAACTAAGAAGAATTCTGTTATTGGATCTTTAGAGGTCACAAACGAAGAGCCCATTGTCGGCTCCACAGAAGACATGACCACAGAGGAACTTAAACAAAGAGCAAAAGGATATTATACAACTCAATCTAGAGCTGTTACTCGACAAGATTATGAATCGATGATCTACAATATGCCAAACAAATTCGGCATCGTTAAGAGAGTGAGTGTGGTTAATGACCCCTCAGCTACAAATAGGCGGACAGCAATATATGTTGTATCCGAGGATCAAAATACAAAATTAACTATGGCTAGTTCATCTCTCAAAACAAACATGAAACATTGGATTGCACAATATAAAGCAATGAATGATGTGGTAGACATTTTTGATGCGAAGATTGTAAATTTTGGAGTTGATTACAAAGTTGTTTTGGATACAAGATTTAAGGACAACAATATTATAGGTCGCTGTAATACAGCAATTAGCGATTATTTCTCCAACCAATTGTACATTGGAGAGCCCATATATATTACGAGACTATATTCCATTTTGGGAAAAGTTGAAGGTGTAGCAGATGTCAAGAATGTTCGAGTCATGCAAAAGCGCGGAGTGGATTATTCAGCCGTAAATATCAATTTTGATGACGCAATGTCGTCAGATGGGACCTACATTATAACTCCAAAGAATGCAATTATGGAATTAAAATTTCCCAACAGAGACATTAGGGGGACTCTAATCCGATGATTAAAAGATTTTATGCCACAAAAGACAACACTATAACAAATGCATTTGATGCTGAAAACTCTAGAGCCACTTCGGCGAACATGGGTGAATCCGACATTCTAGAGGTGTTTAGCATCTATGGTCAAGTGTCCAGTTCAGTTGGCTTCTCTTTGGAAGAGGCGAGAGTCATTATCGAGTTTGACGTTGCCGAGATAGCAGCAGATACAACAATCCCATCAAACGCAAAATACTTCCTCAGATTGTTCAATGCGAAGCATGGCTCAACTGTCCCTCGAGGATATCAACTTGAAGCGCATAGTGTCTCTGGATCTTGGGAAGAAGGTGTTGGTTTGGATATGGACGATTATCTTGATCTCTCGTATGGACTGGGTTCGAACTGGTTGTTGAGAGAGGCTTCGACGGCTTGGGACACGGAAGGCGGAGACGTTTATGCTAATACTTCATCTGCTCAAACCTTCACCACTGGTCTCGAAGATTTAGAGATCGACGTTACAGATCAAGTTGCGTCATGGATCGATAGTAGTCGAGTGAATGACGGGTTTATGATTAAGCTTCCGACTTCGTTTACGGATGGCACTCAAAATAGATCCTTCTATACAAAGAAGTTTTTCGCTCGAGGTTCTGAATTTTTTCACAAAAGGCCTTGCCTTGAAGTTCGTTGGAACTCTGCAATTCAAGATGACCGTATTAACTTCTATACATCATCCTCTCTAGCTCCCGCAGCAGATAATCTCAACACTCTTTATTTGTACAACTATCATCGTGGCCAATTGGTCAACATACCAGACATCGATCAAGGGGAGATATATGTTCACCTGTATGACTCCATAGGCGGTTCTGAACTAACCCAGTGTGTAGACACTCCTGCGACTGGAGGATGGGTTGAGACGGGGATTTACACCGCTAGCGTGTGCATTGAGACAACAGCTTCGACACTCTATGACGTATGGTGGAGTGGGTCAACACAGTATCACACAGGAACTATCGAAGCAGAAAATCCTGCGGCTTTAAATCAACTGCCCGAGACCAACTACGTTGTTTCTGTATCAAACAGGCATGATGAATACAAGAGCGATCAAACGGCAAGATTCCAGCTTTACATTCGAAGCAAGAATTGGAGCCCAAATATTTTTACTGTTGCAGCGTCAACGCCAACAACTGAAGTTCTCGAGAACCTTCATTTTAAAATTGTACAAGTCGTAACGCAAGAGACGATTATCGACTACGATACCACAAATAACTCAACTTTGCTATCATATGATTCTAAAGGAAATTACTTTGACTTGGACATAAATATGTTAGAGCCAAATTACGCTTACGAAATTAATTTGGCTTTGTTTAATGTCGGAACCAAAACGTACGACGAACTTCCTTTCAAGCATAAGTTTAGAGTGGTGAATAATGAGTATTAAGAATCTTTTTGGAAAAAGTGTAACAAGTTACGAAGATATAGCACAAGACGTCGAATCAACAGACTTCATTGACGAAGTTGTTGCCAAGCGAGAGACATATCTTCCGCCAATCGACTTCTCTGATCCTGCGAACTTTGTGTTCTACGGATCTGCTGAGCTTTACTATGAAGCGGCGATCAAGAGAATCTACGAAGACTATCCTTATGATGGATCGAAAGCCGAACAGATCGACTTTGAAGAAAAGTCGTCGTTCTTAGAGCGCTGGTTGTTCGAGAACAAATATCCAAAAACAACTGGCCATGTGGAAATGGGAACAACTGGAAATCTTACGGGTACTGGCTTCGCCTCTACTGGGACACCAGAATACATCCGCGTTTGGGGAGGGCTGCATACAGATTCTGCGTCTGATAGTTTGGATTATCAACTTTCAAATTCAGCAAAGTATGATGAAGTCAACAACAGGAACCAAAATTGGAATTGCGATTTTGACAAGGGAGCCACTGTAGAATTTTGGATGCAAAAAGATTCATTTACTGCAGGTAGATCAGAAGTTGTTTTGGACTTATGGAATGGTAAGTCGTCTGGAGATCCAGAGCGAGGTAGGGTACTTCTCTATGTTCTCGAATCAGCAGGTGAGCAAAAAATGGTGCTGAGAGTTGAAAAAGGACCAAGTGTATTCCAAGATTTCTTAAATGTAGCAAGTCTCGACTTTACAAGCTGGCATCAATATTCATTTTCAATGTTTCAAAATGGATCCATATTTCAAGTTGATTTTTACATTGATGGGCACCTAATCAGAACCATCAATAATTCACTAACAATTAATTCAATTTCTGGAAGAATGGATGGGTTTATAGGTTCTTTATTTGGGGATTTTGGAATCTATGGTGAATCTGATGGTAAACTGCAAGCATCCATGGACGAGTTCCGCTTCTGGAAAACCAAGAGGACATCTCGACAAATCAAGCTTAACTGGTTCCGAGAGATCGGCGGTGGAGCAAATACCGACGACAACACATCAGATCTCGGCGTCTACCTAAAGTTCAACGAAGGTATCACCGGAAACACAACGATCGACTCAACCGTTCTCGACTATTCCGGTCGACTTGCCAATGGTACGTGGATAGGTTATCCTGGCTCTGCCGCGCGATCAACAGACTCTGCAATGACGCTTTCCGGATATACAGAAGAACCTTCTCCAATCATATATTCAAACCACCCAGATGTTGCTGCTCTAGAAGCAGAAATGACCCTTAGCGGATCAGACTATGACTCTGGTCGAGGTCAAGCATTTTATCGCTCTCTTCCAAACTGGCTTGTTGAAGAAGATCAGCTTGAAGGCGAAGAGAACCTAAGAAAGATATCTCACATCTTGTCAAGCTACATGGACACTTTGAGAGTACAAATTGACTCTCTCAATAAACTACAAGACAAGCAGTACATCTCAGCATCCTACAAAGCATCTCCATTTGCTTCCGAGCTTTTGAAGAACAAAGGATTCACAACAAGCGAGATGTTCTTATCTGCTGAAGTATTCGAAACATTCTCGAACATTGACTATGACCACGGACAATACGACCTCAATATCGACGAGATCAAGAACCTAATCTACACAAACATTTACAATAACCTCGAGAACATCTACAACACAAAGGGAACCGAGAAGTCAATTCGCAACCTCATCCGATGCTTTGGTATTGATGACGAGCTAATCAAACTCAACCAGTATACAGACGGCGGAACGCAATATCTCGGAGACAAATATCGAACAACATCAGTCAAGAAGAAATACATCAATCTCAATGACCCAAGTCACTTCGATGGAACGATGTATCAAAGTGGTACTCTAACATTCATTTCTGGGGCCTCTGAAGCCTCTGTAGCGGCTTTTACAATGGAAGCCGACATACTAGTGCCCTACAAGAAGAAACCGGCTGAGAACGGATATTTCGGAACCCCATTCCTATCTGCATCTGTAATGGGTTTTCACGAAGCAGATCCTTCTGATCCTGCTGACTTTACTTGGCAAACGACATCAACAGAAGCTCGAGACCTTCAAGTATATCTTGTTAGAGATTCTCTGAACTCTGACCATGCCCAGTTTGTCCTAAAGAATCAATCCGAGACGATTTACGTCACCTCCTCATTTATTGAAGACATTTACGAAAATGAGCATTACAATGTTGCCCTGAGAATCAAGCCCGAGACATACCCGTACGCTGGTAACGTCACAAATGCATCTCCAAACTACGATATTGAGTTGTACGCTGTATCTCATAACTTCGATGAGCTAAAAGAAGAGATTCTATTATCTGCATCGGTAGACAACGTCACTGGTTCTGAATACCTTCAGGCTCCAAAGCGAATCTATGCTGGTGCTCATTATCAAGACTTCGACGTTTCTGTTCTTCAAAGAACTGACTTGCAATTTGGTCGTGTATCCGCGTGGCTGGATTATCTTCCAAACTCTTCGATTCAAGAGCACAACAAAGATGTTTTGAATTATGGTAACAACAAGTCAATTGATGGATCTACTGCATTCGCAATCGACGACTTTGAGATTCCTTCTATGGAATTATCAATCCTTAATTGGGATTTTGATACCGTAACAACATCTGATGGTTCCGGAGAGTTTATCATCGAAGATACAACTTCTGGCTCTTCCGACACAATCTACGGATGGGTAGATAATATTATTCGTCGTGAGCACGATGGTAAAGGAGAAAACTTCCCAATCAGCTCGACTTCATTTTTGTCCAATGAGTTTCTTTATGCGAACAAGAAGCAGTTGCCCGAGACATCATTCAATGCGAACAATATCTTCATCAAAGGAGATCAAGAAATCAACTTCGGAGAAGACGACGATGTAAGTGATAATTTGTTTGTACTCGAGAAGTCTCCTGCTAGTATTGTGTCCGAGGAAATGTTAAAGCTATTTTCTACAACACAAGAATTCTCGAACTTGTTTGGCCGACATGTTGACCGCTATAGAATCGAATACAAGGACTTAGCGAGAGCAAGACAACTATTCTATCAGAGAGTAGACACTGGACTCGACTTTGACAAATTCTTTAATTACTTTAAGTGGATTGATCAATCAATCTCAGAGATGGTCAATCAACTCATTCCTGCATCTGTTAATTTTGCTGGAGGAGTTGTTGATGTTATCGAACCTCACATTCTTGAGAGAGACAAATATCAACGACAAGTTGGTCTGCTTCAAACCGTTACCTCAACTGAAGCATCTATTCGTGGTGTTCAAGAACTCAATTACAACTGGAGACTTGGTCACGCCCCGCGACCTCTCGACACAACAACAAACTCCATTTGGCAAAAAGAAAGAACAGATTCAGAGATCACAAGAGCGATAACGAGACAAACTGACCAAGAATTCACAAATCCCATCAACCTATCGGGAAGCGATGGAGTGTATGAAGGGCAAACTTATGCGACTCGTAGATTCTCGAGACCTGTTCGAACAAAGATTGAATTCGCAAACTCTATTCATGGTGGAACAAACTATGTTAAAATCAAAGATAGAGATCTATTGAAATCAGGTATTGGTCTTCACTCCGCCATCGCGCCCTCTGGTGCACCAAGAAATATCGTTACAATTGGCGCTGGAGATGGCTACGGACTGAATGTGGACGAGGTTTCAAAAACTCAAGATCAAAGAAAACCCTCAGAAAAAATAAGATATGATGGGTTCGCAATACTAGGGAAATTTACTGCGCTAAATGGAGTTGAATACGGACCGCTAAGTCCCGCTGACGAATACAGTTCCAGAAGAAAAGTTTGCAACATTTTTCCTGGAAACTTCGTCTCTAGTAGCGTTACCACTGGGTATAATACGACAGTTTCTGCTAGCTTCAGATCTGGTGTCAATATTGTTAACTTACACTCCGATACCACAGATATTACGAATGAGATTCCAATTCAAGGTCCATTCACTGAAAGATGGATTGGTGGTCACCAATCTAGACACACGGCTCTTAATAGTGTAGGAAAGCCTAGAACCGCGACAAGCACTGTTCCAAATGATTTAGATAGTCAGTTTTCACGCCCTGAGGCATATCGTCTTGTCTTGGGTAAGAACCCCTTGATTAATTCTTCAAGTCTCGGAGTGATAGATCCAGATGCCGATGGTGCAATTGGATTTACAGCACCGGACTATGGTATTGGATCAGATAGTAATTTCCCTGATGATCAAAGATTGTATTCGATCTACTATCGTGAAGAACGAGCAAAAAGACCGGTCAACATAAAGAATATCCAAACATTAACATCTTCGGTGTATCACGGAAACTATCAACACGAATATGAGGTGATGTCAACATTCGGAGACCAAGGATATTTCTTAAGGAGAGCAGACAATTTATTACCCGATACTATCTCAGAAGCTCTTCCTCAGACAACAAATTATCACACTCTCATTGCCCAATCATCGTCTGTATCTGGAAACTATTTTGGAGCCGAAAACAACAGGCAATATGACTCAAGAACGTTTGTCGGCGGCCAAACCGCCGCGCAAGCAACAGGTGGTGAATTCAGAGTCTTGGGAGTAGACAGGGTCACACCGGGGCACTACATCGATATCGACTCTGTAACATACGAAATAGACTCATCCACCCAACCTGGTGCAACGACAATTCCACTCCACTCAACAGATGTAGATTTTTATAACGCGTTTTCTGGTGCCTTAGGATCTAATTTTCCTGAACCAGATTTTACAGTCAGCTACGTAGAAACAGATGTTGAGACATCCGCCTCTACACCAGGTCAAACTGCGACAGGCGGTGGATTTAGAGTCTTGGGAATCAACTCTGCATCTGCAGGAGATTTCATTACAATTAAATCTGTGCCGTATGAGATAAGCACTTCGGTACAAGGTGGAGAAACAATTACGTTAGAATCTACTAACGAACTTTTCTATGACGGCATTAAATCGCTCTTAGAGTCCAATCATTCTCCATCGCTCATCACAACTGCCTACACAGAATTTGAAACGGTAGTTTCACCAGAAACAGCTTCTGTTAAAGCGTCCGGAGGAGGGTTTAGAATTTTGGGCCCTGATGATGTTACGGACGGTCATTACTTCAACATTGTCTCGGGAAGCACGACAAATATATATGAGATAAGTTCTTCAATTCAAGGCGGGTCTACCATCTCAATCGAATCAACAACAACAGATTTTTTCGATGGCGTCAAGACTCTTTTGGAGACAGACTTTACAGACTTTACTGTTGCTTATACTCCAGGCGATAATGGAGGAGATCCTAGTACTCCAAGTCAAGGAATATCTTTCTTGGGAGGTCAACTCGGAACAGCCGGACTAGAGTACTCTGGACGACCATCGTGGTCACCTGCGAGTGAAAACACAGCGAACATAGACCCTTTCACAATCTCATTTTTCATTAATGCACCCGTTAACACTCCATCATCGACTGGTGCACAGCACAATGCAATGATTTACCAAGGCACCAGAGCGCTTGGTGCTAGTGGGATATCTGTTTACCTTGAAGCAGACTCTTCATCTGGGTGGCATTTAGTTTTTGTTGACGTATATGCGAATAATGGTCTTTCCGGTGGTCTCGTGAGAACGCCCAAACTCTGGAAATATAACGATTTTATCAAGGGGGGAACGGAATATGGAGGACAACTTACTCACGTTATAATAACAAGCGATGGAGATAGAAATCCAGCACCAACAGTAAGATTATATATAAACGGAAGCCAAGAATCTTGGGACGTCACCCCATCATATGGAACTGGTGCCCATACCAGCGTAGAGTTAGATGGATTCTTTGTTGGGTGCAACAGCGCATTTGGAAATTTTCTGTCCTTAGTTGATGATCCCACAAATGGTACTATGTTAGATGAATTAATGATATTTAATGAATATTTTGGTAGTGCTGGAACATCTAACACATCGATTGACGAAATATATAACAACGGAAACCACCTAGATTATAGTGCAACAGGATCTTTGACAACATTTGCCGATGCGAAAGCCCTCTATACTTTTTCTGAAACAGGAGATGGTTTTGACAATGGAGACACAATTCACAACGCAGTCGCAGGAGCAGCGGAGGATCTAACAGTTACCGATGGTACCTACACCTACAGCAGTGTTTCGTATGAAAAGATAGTAACATCGAGTGCCGGCGCTCCAAGCGAAGCTACGATTATACACCACGCAGACTTCACAATAGTCCCAGACAACAATGGAGAGTACGGAAACTTTACTGTAAATATCCCAGTAGTTAGCCACACATCATTTTCAAACACATCCGACTCAACCGGAGGAGTTGACTTTGTAGCAGCTGTTGTTGATTCTCATGCGGATTTCACATTGACTCCAACAGGAACTGGCTCTTATGCTAATTTCCCTTTTACTGTTGGAAGCGGAATTACTTTTTCAAACACATCCGACTCAACCGGAGGAGTTGATTTCGAAGCAGCTGTCTCTGAATCCCATGCGGATTTTACAATAACTCCAAACGCTGTTGGTTCTTATGGTAATTTTGATGTAAATATTCCGGTAGCTACTCACACATCTTTCTCAAATACTCAAAACTCAGTTGACGGATTGGACCATATTGCACCTTCGATAATCGGTGGCTCAAACATTACCAACACTCAAGACCGATCCACTGGTTCTGCTCATGTAGTCCGGACAAGATTCTCTGCTCCCGGTGGTCCTGAGATCAACTCATCTGGATATCTTGACGTCGCATCTCAACAATACTCTGTTCACAACTCCATCAACTTTAGAAACTTGACAACTAGAGGAAACGGCTCTGGTGAGTCTGAAACCATACGAGTGAACTCTCACTCAAATCGTCGAGAAGGATTAAGAACTTTGAGATCAAGACATCAAGGTCAATTTGGCGTTGATTCTCAGCACCCGTCAGATGCGTCTTTCCACAAGCAGCATCGTAACACTAGAAATGTTGCGAAACTTGGAGACTTCGTAAACACGTCGTGGACGACTGAAACACTGGAAATTATTGATAGGCACGACAATGATCATTATCATACTCCACTTCCCGCATCAGACTTCCAATATTCATGGATCAACGCAGCCGTCAGCGGTTCTGATTGGGAATCAAACCAAGTTGTTTTAGGTTACGCTCCTAAAAATGGAATTATAAGTTCTTCATCTGGTATTGACTCTGCAATTAACTTTCCTTCATCTGATCTCGAATGTTTCCCATGTTTTGATCCAGAGATATTGACTACATCCGTAGAGTATTTAAGCAAAGCAACCAGCACTACCCCCAGCGAGTCCTCCGTTGATATTACGTTGGCGGCAATGCTTGATAATTCTTCAACTCCTGGGCTTATCATTGACGGGGTACTTTATTCAACGATTGACGATTCTCAATTAAACAGCATATCTTTTCTTAGTACGTACTCAGGGTGCTGTGACTTTTCGGATCTAGTTTTTGCAATAGCAGTTGATGGTGCAGTTCCATCGTACGCATCCGGAACTCCAACCGTTCCGACGCTGTACTTCAATCAAGACTGCAGCGTTTCATTGAGATATTATGTCAAGCAATGTACAGGCAAGGTTGATTCAATAACGTTGAATATATTGAATGCATCTGTTGCTGAACCTGTACCTACAGTAACGTTTGAAGAAACAAGAATAGTGTCTAATCCTCCCCTTGTTACTGCAGTAACAACAAGGACGGCATCGACCGATTATTACATGCAGAGTGCTGGGTCTATACACCTCGGACCACTACCTATCACAGAAGAGTTGCAATCTATTGTATTCGGATCTCAACTTCAAAACTTCTGCTGTCCAGACGTAACATTCTCTTACCGACACAAAAGCAGTCCATTATTTTTGCCTTCAGATGCATACACTGACGTTGGGACAGATGTAATACAACTGAATGGAACTGTCTTTTCCCATATAGGACCTCCAGCGACGTCCATAGGCAATTTATCGTCTTCACCAGGAAATAATGTTTATTTCCAAGTGAAAGTGACGGATTGTAATGATAACGCAGACATCGTACAGATCACTATTAACGACGCAGTTCTATTATAGTAAACTAATTAGGGTAAAAAACAAGAGGTAAAGTATGTCTTTCTTTAAGGATTTTGTAGGTCTGAATTATGCTATATTGGATCCAATTCTCGATGATTTCGGAGCAGAAGGTGGAAACGTAATAGGATATAACTTGAACGGGTTGTACACTTACTCCGACTCTTTTGGAGCCTCCAACCAGAACATAACACAAATTACAAAGAATTCCACGACACTTTATTTACCAATTTTGAACCTACACAGAAATGGTCCATATGGATATCCAATGTGGAAGCAAATGAGGGTTGGTCAAAAAAAACTAATTCTTACTCAAAACAAATCTTCCATATTCTCTTATGTTGATCAATCTGAAGAAGTAACTAGCGTAACAGAGCCATCGGTTGCTGAGAATCTCCCAATATCTCTTATGGGCGATGTGTCAATATACAATGAAGACCTGGGAGTGTTTGAGAGGAGACCCGTGCAGATAAAGACATCTTTCAATAATGAAACTCACTTCTTCGCAAACGACAAGACAAATAGGTATTTTGAAACCATTCTGGACACAGACGACAATTATGAAGCTATCAAAGAAATGTACCTCGACGGCGGTCTGGACGACGAGGGCTCTTTATTGGACGCATTTGCCTTACTGACTTATACGCAAACTGTTTGGCCGAAGCAACAATATGCCTATCTCGACCAAACAAGATCTAGAAAGTTTTATGTCAACACATACTGGAGAGACAACCGATCTGATCGCGAAGAGCTAGATGTAGACACTGGTTTTGAAGTTAGTGTGCCTAAACAATCGATGTGGCCTCTTGACGCGGCTAGCGACTTTGCAACCAGGACATCTCCATCGTCCAGGGTCGTTCCCGGATTATTCGGTCTACAATACTTGGACATAGGACATCGCATCGGTGGCTCTAGTGCATCATTTGGTACAAGGCAAAATAACTCTGCCGACGGCTCGGGGATATTAATGAATAGCTATTCTCAGTTCTTCAATGGTTACTACAGGTTTGCACCGGGATTGTTCACCGATGGTAAGCCAATACCGGGAGATGGATTATCAGGAAGTGTGGTCGAAGACATGCAACATATATTGTCTGCTTCTTGTGTGTACTCTAGAAGGCACACGATAAAATCAATGCAATCAAACTACAACCCTTCTTTCCCAGCAACCGCTTCATCTGGAAATCCATATAAGACCCCAGAAGGTGTAGATCACTCCCTATTAACTTTAGATGGGTCTGCATCTTTAATGCTGACCTCTTCTCTTTTTGAGGGAATGGCTGCTTGGGATGCCGGTGTTCAATCGGGTAAGAACCCGTTTTATGATTCATATGGAGACTATGCATCAGAGCTTAGATTAGCCGGTAAAGGATACTCTACGGTGCCTGAATTTAAAATTAGTTCTCACGTTGCTCACTATGAAAAAGAAGGGGTTAGTTCTGTACTTTCAAACATATTTGAATTATCAGGAGCTCTAAGTCAAAATACTACAACAGAAAACTCAGATCAATTTTATAAAATATTATCAAACTCTGACTTTCTAACACATTTTGATTTGATAAAAAAGGACCATGAAGGCTTTGCAAAAGAAAGTATGTTGACACTGAAGTGTAAAGCTTTGAAGAAGTTTTTGCCTTACGAAGGTTTTTACCCTGCGCAAAGGACTGTGGACTTAGCAAAACAGTTCGCCTCAAGTTATGGAAGCAACATAAAGTCACTATACTCAGAGAATGGTATCAACCCAAGCGAAGAAATATCTTCATCTGTTGGGATTTTGCCGGTATTGGAGCCATTGTTTTCACCCGGAATTCTGTTTAACACCATAAAGTCCGGTGTCGCTGTAGATTTTCCAATTATGACGAGAGATGCGACACCAAATGTTATCTCTTCTTCAGAAAATAATTATACTAGTAGATGGACGACAGACTCATCTGATACGGTGTATTCACCAGAAGGTCCGTTTCAAAATTTTTACTTAGCCGGCTCGGACAGATCTGACGCACCGAATGAATTATTTTCTGCATTTTCAAATAGGATTCCTTTTGAGGCTTTAGTTGAACCCAAGCAATATATAAAAAATTTAGAAATGATAATTCAGGAGCCCCACCCATTCGGTCTACCGTTTACTGGCTCAGACGGGTTAAACATATATGGAAAGTGGGACGGACTAGGCGATAACTTATACGAAAAAATGGCCAACAATCTATTGGCTGAAATAACTGAATTCTTTATGAAAGGCTCCAATATGAAAACGATTGCATCTCTAGAAGAGGGCGATCCAAACTTTGGGAATGCAATCGCCGACACATATTACGTCATGCGATTGAAGATGAACAGATCTAGAGATAGGGTAAGTAGAGGCTTGGCAGGCTATAAATCTACTCTCGTTGACACTCCTCAGGACCTAATAACTTATCAAGATAGGGGAGGAGTAACCCTAGACACGGAACCAGGTAACGCTATTAGAGACCGATTTGGAGTTCGAGAAACATTGACAATGTATTCTAGACCTAGTGCATTCGGTCCACCAACCTATGGAGGAAACGGTATCGGACTCTATAGGGGAATCGAGTTCAGAGAGTGCGGATCCTTTTGGGGAACAAACTATCCATATACACCACCATATTATCACGGAGATGCATGGTGTGATTTAATTTTCTATGCTTCAGAGACAAAAAAGTATACACTAGACGAGATACTTTCCTCATCAGCAGAATATCCTTACTACACTAGATTCTGGTGGAACGGAACTGCTGATAATATTAGAGATCTTACTGGATATTCTGGATCATCCGGACCTGAATACACTGGTCCATACTCTAGCTACTCCAATAGCCCATGGGCTCAACTATTTGACGAAAATGGAATAACTGTTGAGAAACACTTCGGTTCGGATGGTGGGGGCTCGAACTTTGCTGGGTGGGGCACAAACGCAAATGCCTATCCAAATTCAACTTCTGCATCTTTTCTATCTAGACCGCTCTCATCCGTATCGCCAACTAACGAAGACTTAGACCATCATCCCCAACACCCATTTTGGATAAACTACAACGCTATGCAACTTGACTCCAGTATCAATATATTTGGAAAGGGAACTGTTAGAAAAATACTTGACGAAGACAGAGACGCAGTTACCGAGGTTGCATCCGCCGACACGATACGTGGGAAGACCCGTTGGATCATTCAGCCAAAATTTGAAACTCCAATTCTCAACTTTAACAAGTATCAAAACCTAACTGAACATGGAGGAACAATGCCCTTATATGCTTCTGAGTCTGTGCCTAGAGGGATGTGGCATCAATACGGAGAAATTCCAACATCACCAGACATTGGAGTTTTTCTCCAAGCAGACGATATTCCCCATTCTTGGCTAAAAGGTGCGTTTTGCGTTAGTGATGTAACTGCTAAAAGAAAAGTTAGATCCTTGGCGGACCTAGTTGGATTTTCAAAAGAACCAGTGCGCTTAGGTGAAGTTGCTGATAGAAAAGAGATTTCTGAATGCGTTGTTGCTGTTCCGTTTATCGAAAAAGACGCGACCCGTAAGTTTTTCTCAATCCCAAGAGCTGATATTGACTCATGCATTAATGCTGCTAAGAGAGAAATTGATGGAAATTTCCCTGCCGGTGGACCTGCAAAAACTGGCGATACTGTTTATCAGATGGTCAAGAAGATGCAGAAGTATGTATTTCCTCCATCAATGGACTTTGTAAAATACGATGAGATCGATCCATTCGCAATGTACATCTTCGAATTCAAGCACGCCCTGTCTAAACAAGACCTTGCCGATATTTGGCAAAACCTCCCGCCTGAGATCGGCACAAAGATAGAAGAAGCTGAGGCATCAATATCTCATGAACTACTAGCGGCTGAACTCCTAGGGGGCGGAGCCGTTGTGAAAAACAATGTCCTTGATGAAAATGCTGAGGGCAAGGGAATTCCGTCGAATATTCAATGGATGGTATTCAAGGTGAAGAAAAGAGCGAAGACAAATTACTTTGACAAAGTCGTTGAGAAAAAAGGTACAACAGAAGACACATCGGGAATCCAACTTCAAGGCATCACAAACGCCATCGCCGGTAAAAAAGACAAAGAGATTACCTACAATTGGCCGTATGATTTCTTTTCACTCGTAGAACTAGTTAAGATTGA
>MDTG01402055.1_pt1 | contig 22586 bp, 23 predicted proteins | sample 811421 | NCBI WGS metagenome assembly MDTG01 (sample SAMN05326645, study PRJNA326480) | marine metagenome | isolation source: seawater | place: Pacific Ocean: South East | collected 2011
AAAAAATGTTGAAAATAATCTCTAAAAACAATATTTCCTGTGTAATGATTATTTTCACTGAAAGAATGGGATGCAAAAATAATTAACTTTGAATATTTTTTTTTCTTTTCAATTAATTCTTTTGTAAATTTTGGATATTCTCTAAAATCTTTCCAATATTTTTCATCATATAAAATTATACCTTTTTTTTTATTATAATTTAATTTTCCTTTTAATTTTTTGTTGAAATATTTATTACTCTCATTTTTTAAAAAAATTTTATTAATTTTTTTTCTCGAAGATATTATGGAGTTTTTTAGTGGGTCATCATAATCATATTTATTTTTATTATCAAAAATTTTGTACCCAAATCCTGCTAAAAATAATGACTTAACTTTTTTTTGTTGAGAAATTCTAAGTATCAAAGAAGACATGGAAATATAGGATTTGGAACCTACTAAAGAAATTTTTATATCATATAAATCGAAAATTTTTTTCAATGTGATGACTTTAAGGATGCCAAAAAATAATAATTTCAAAAATTTTTTATCTCCTAATCTAGGATTTAAATATTTATTTTCTGTACGTATGTATCGATCGTAAATTAAATCCCCGATAAAAATTTCCTTAATTTTAAAGTTATCCACAAACCAATCTAGACCTTTAAGATATATTTTAGCTAAAGAAAAAATTGTAACAAAAATTGTTGATATAAAAATTGTTAAATTAGTAAAAAAATTTAATATTTCACTATATTTTAAAATTTTTTTAATTTTAAATATATCGTATATTTTATAACACTCAGCTGATGGTTCGTAATCATAGATTACTAATGGTTTATAACCTTTTTTTTCATAAATTTTTTTTGATGCATATGACAATCTAAGAGCCACATCTACCCTAGATCTTTCAGCAATTAATACATATTTTTCTTTATTCATTATCGATTGTAATTATTTGTTTTTTAAATATAAATAAAGTGCTTTTATTCAAAATGATCATACTAAAATGATAAAAAACATAAAAAAAACTAGATTTTGGAAACATTTAATATCTTTTTTTATTTTACCTGTTTTTAAATTTTTTTGGAAAAATATAATTAACCTACATGGCAGAATTTTGTATTTTTTTTATTTTAAAAGAGACCATAAACAATATAGCGAATATTTTTTGAAAAATGACGACAAAAAAATCATTAGAAATGTAAGTTTATTTAAAGAAATCACAGAAGAGATTAATAAAAATTTAACCGAAGAGTTTTTGCTTGCGATGAAGAAAAAAATCGTTGAGACAAAATTTTCAGAAAGTCACTATTTATCTGCAAAAAAAAACTTTAAAATAGATATGTTCCAATATCTTAATTCAGAAACTAGAGAGAAAATTTTTAATTTTGCATTAAATGATTTAAACTTAAACATAGTATCAAATTATTTTGGTGTAATGCCAGTTATTTCAAATTTATATTTATCACTCAATGTTCCAGTAGAAGGCGAACAAGAACGAGGATCAATGCTTTGGCATAGAGATGGTTTTGGTTTTAAGTGCTTAGATCTTTTTATTCCAATAAGAGAACTTAATGAAGATAATGGTCCATTATTTTATCAAAAAAAAAATAAACAAAATGGGTGTTTTTCACAGGTACACCGATGTTTTGAAGGATGCAAAAGAAGGAGAAAGAAATAAAATAGCCATAGCTGCATTTGAAAATAATCAAGAAAATAATATTGATTATTTTTCGGGAAATGTTGGTGACGGAATCTTTTTAGATAGTTTTAGCTGCTATCATAGGGGGGGTTTTTGCAAAAAAAGTGATAGACTTATGCTAAGAATTACTTATCAAACCCCAGACTCTACAGCTTTCAAAAATCCAAACTCGTTTAAAAATATAAGCAGCGTAGGTGACTTGGAAAAAATTAAAAACAATCTGGATATTTTTAGAAAATATACTGTATTTAAAAGATCAAAATTATTTAGTATTCTTCATATTCAAGAAATTTTATTAAAATTTTATGGGCTTATGCATTTTAAAGATGATAAAGCAACTTAAACAAAAGATTAATTCATAAATTTATTTTTAATTTTAATTAAGTTCTTCGGTCTAGGAAGTTTTGTTTTGATTGATGAACCAATTTTTACTTCTAAAAAACTTGGTCCCTTTTTTTTCAAAAAATTTTTAATTTTGTTATTAATATTCTTTTTTAAATAAATTTTTTCATATTTCTTAAAACCTAAACTTTTACTTAACTGATTAAAATTTACATTAAACGCATTTGTTTTTTGACCTCCAACTGATTCATGAGAATTGTTATTTAATAGAATATATTTTAATTTACTACTCGGGTTGTCACCTATTGTTTTGATAGCACCCATATGCATTAATAAAGAGCCATCTCCATCTAGACATATTATTTCATTATTAGATTTAAGACTAAATCCAAGGGCAACAGAGCTTGTATGTCCCATTCCTCCAACCATATAAAAATCATCTCCGTTAATAATTTTATATTTTTGACGAACGTAGAAAAGTTCTCTTGAAGTATATCCTGTACTTGAGATTATCTTTGATTTTTTTTTTAAATTTCTTAAAAGCAATTTTAAAAAATTTTCCTTATCTATATAAGTTTTTTTCTCTGATTTAATTTCTGTAGTATTCGACTTGCTCAAAACTTCTGGCTTGATTAAACAGGCTACAATTTTGTTATTTTTTTTTGAATATTTAATCAATTTATCTAATTTTCTTAAATCTTGATTTTTTGTTATATTTAAGTTTTTTATATTTAATAAATTTAATAATTTTCTTGTTATCTTGCCCTTGTTCATATGTTGTGGCTCATCTTTTGAATTAGGTGCGCCTCGCCACCCTATGATTAAAATTAGAGGTATAGAGTATACAGAATTGTGAGCTATTGATATTAGTGGATTTATAGCATTAGATAGACCTGAGTTTTGCATATATATACAAGGAATTTTTTTTTCAGACAAATAGTATCCAATTCCAATTGATACTGCCGCACCTTCATTAACTGCTATTAGGTGTTTTTTTTTAGGTAATTTTTCTAGGCTATTACACAATATTTTTAAACAACTATCTGGAACACCTGTAAAAAAATCACATTTATTTTTCTTAAAGATGTTTAATAACTTTTTTAATTCAATCATTTTTAATTAAATTAATTATGTTTTGAATAGGAATAATTTTCTTTTCTGCATCAAATGCTCTTTTGTTAATTAAAATATTTTTTGCAGTATTTACCATTGCGGGATAAGCTGCTCGGAGAAGTTGATTTGCGTAAATAACCATTTTAAAGTTATTTTTAATTAGATCTCGTTCGTAAGTTTTCGAATAAGTAGAGGGAACAGAAACAAGCGGTTTAAAATACTTGCTTTTTTTAAAAATTTTTGAAAATTTAAAAATTTCTTTTGGAGTCTTTTCCTTACTGTGGATCAGTATTAGGTCAGCTCCTGCTTGAGAATATGCATTAGCTCTTCTTAAAGCATCATTTAGTCCTTTTCCAAGTATAAAACTTTCTATTCTAGCAATTACCAAAAAATCTCTTGACATTCTTTTACTTGTAATTTTTTTAATTTTATTTGAAAAATTTTTAATTGAGTCTTGTTTTGCTCCTTTTTGATTCTTAAAAAGTGAATTTTTTTTTAAACCAATCTTGTCCTCTATTATCATTGCAGAAACACCACTTCTTTCAAGTGATCTTACTAAAAAAGGTATGTGCTCAATTCTTCCTCCATTGTCAGCATCAAAAACTATTGGTTTAGTTGTAACATCTAACATTTCGTTCAGGTTTAAAATTCTTGAGGAATAATCTAAAGATTGATTGTCTGGCTTACCTTTTGTAGCTGAGTCTGTTAAGCTTGATGACCACATGCCATCAAATTGATCTTCAATATTCTTTTTTTTTATCCTTAAATTTTCGATAATAAGGCCTGTAAGCGAATTATGAGACTCAATAATCTTTACAATATTTTTTGCGTTTAAAAGTCTTCTTAATCTTGAAACTCTATTATCGGGATTTGACAAGTACTCTGAGATTTTTTTTTTAATAATTGTTGAGGATATATTTTTTGTATATTTTGGTTCAATTAATCTACCAGACCATTTTTTTAAAGTTTTAATAACTCTTTTTCTTGTCGATTGCTGTATCCCTTTTTTCCAGTCGTCACCATGAACAACATAATCAGGTTTTATTAATTCTAAATTTTCTACATAATCTAAAGTTTTTTGAGGAATTACTTTGCTGACATCTTTAATATTTTCTAAAATAACTTTTCTTTCTTCAAATTTTAAGTAAGGAACATTTTTGTATGAAGCTATTGCTTCATCAGTTAATAAGCCAACTATAACCTTTCCATATTTACTAGCAATTTTAATGATATTGATATGACCTTTGTGCATGATATCGGCAGATAAACCAATATAAACTTTTTTAAATTTAGATTTCATTAATTAAATTTTATTGAATATATTTCAAATTACCCTAATTAGTTAAATATAACAATTAATTCTTAAATTTGAGATTTATTAAAGAGGTATAGTTTGTTTATGTTCAAATATTATTCATTTTACCTAATAAAAAGTAAATATTTGCTTATACTAATCACAAAATTGACAAAAGAACTATTTAATTAAGTATTAATAACTATGGAAGTTATAAATAAAAATAATTTTTATGATTTTAAAAGAATTTTAAGAAGTGATTATTATAAAAAAATTTTAATTATTTCAGGAAAAAGATCATTTTATGCATCAGGTGCAAACTTACTTATAAACAAAGTAATTAAAGAAAAGGAATTTTCATTTTTTTTTAAAGAAAAAAAATTACCTGAAATTGAAGAGATTAAAAAGCTTATAAAAAAAATTAACTCATATAAACCAAACTTAATTTTAGCTATTGGTGGAGGGTCTGTTTTGGATATTGCAAAAATTGCAAATTCGATGTTCGAAACAGATGATCTGAAAAGAAAAATTATTCGGTCAAGTTATGTTATTAAAAAAAATTTTTGTGATTTAATATCTATACCGACAACCGCTGGTTCGGGCGCTGAAGTTACAACCAATGCAGTAATATATATTGGTAAAAAAAAATATAGTATTGAAAATGAGAAAATTAAACCAACGCATGCTATACTTTTTCCAAAATTAATAATTTCTAACACTAAGAAAATTAAAAATTCCTCAGCGTTTGATGCTTTATCTCAATCCATTGAGTCTTTAATTTCTGTAAAATCAAATCAAAAAAGTATTTATTATTCAAAAAAATCAATTAAAATTTTTTTAGATAATTATGAGAAATATATAAGTAATAATAATCTTGAATATGCTTACAAAATGTCATTAGCTGCATTTTATTCTGGTAAAGCAATTTCAATTACTAAAACAACCGCTCCTCATGCTGTATCTTATCCTTTTACCTCTTATTTTGGAATTAACCATGGACATGCTGTTTCATTAACACTTTCAGAGTTTTTAAGATTTAATTATGAGAATAAAAAAGATTCAGTTACCAAGTTTAATTTAAATGACAGGTATAAAATTTTATTTAGTTTATTTAAAATAAAAACTTTAGATGAACTTATTATAGAATTAGAAATTATTAAAAATAATTTTAATTTAGAGGGAAATTTTCAAAAACTTAATAAAAAGATAATTCCCAAGATTGATTTAATTGTAAATAATGTAAATGTTCAAAGATTAACCAATAATCCAGTTAGAATAAAAAAAAGAGATATATTTAAAATTTTAAAAAATAAGATTTACATATAAAAATTATAAATGTTAATTATAGAATTTATTGGATCACCATATTCTGGGAAATCATTTTATAAAGATGATTTATATAAAAATCTTAAAGAAAAAAATATAAAAACAAGAAATTATAAAAAAAATTTTTTATTAAATGTTGGAAAATGTTATGAACTAAGTTTGTTAGAAAAATTTTCATTTTTTTTGGCTAGTAAAAAAAAAGATAGTTCTAATAGGAAAAATTTAAAACCTAAATCAAATAATTTTGTTGAAAAATTTAATTTATTTAGAGACGTACAAATTAAAAGAAAAAACAGGATTTTTTCTGATTTTAAAAATGAAAATCAAAATTTTATGAAAATAGTTGAAAATTTCAAATTTGATTTAAAAGTTAGTGAAGAAAGGTCTAACGATTTAAACAGATGGTTCAAAGATTTGTGTGTAAGCTATCAAGTTTTAAAAAAGATGAATAGTAAAGATCAAATTGTCATGGACTCAGAAGGCTTTATTCACAGGCTAAATAGTTTTATTATTACAAATAATAACAAGAAATTTGTTGATGAATATTTATTGCACTGCCCTAAACCTGATATATTAATTTTGGTTAATGAAAACCCTGAAATTTGCTTAGAACGATTAAGAAGCCAAAAAAATTTAGAAGAAATCGAAAAGTATGAGAATAATTTATTCAATTTTTATCAAAACTCAGAAAATATATTCAATCAGGTGAAAAAAAAAATGTCATATTCTTTTGTTATAAATTCAAAAAATTATAATAATCTTAAGAATGAAATTGTAAAATCAATAATAGATGAAAAACTTTAATTCTTTAATTCGAGTAAGAAAAAAAAAGGATAAATTTTTTATTCATGGTGGAAAAAGGTTTAAAAAAAACAATCACTCAAAACCATTAATATCCATTGTAACAGTAGTTCTTAATGGAGAAAAATATATAGAAAATACAATTAAAAGTGTTTTAAAACAAAAAAAAAAAAATTATGAATATATTATAATTGATGGTGGGTCATCAGACAAAACTTTAAATATCATTAAAAAATATTCAAATAAAATTTCTTACTGGGTAAGCGAAAAAGATAAGGGAATTTATGATGCGTTCAATAAGGGAATGAAATTAGCAAGAGGTAAGTACATAGGAATTATTAATTCTGATGATGTTTATACTAGCAACGCTCTCCAAATAATATCAAAATATATTAAGAAAAGACCTGACTTAGATTTTTTTTTCGGAAGTGTAAAAAAACACTGGGGAATACTTCATGGCTATAGACCTGAAAAAATAAGTTACAGTTGGGGTTTTTATTCAAGTCATTCAACAGGTTTCTTTATAAAAAGATCATCTGCAAAAAAAGTAGGACTATATAATTTAAAATATAAATATCATGCTGATTATGATTATTTTTATAGAATGATTGTAAAAATGAAGATGAAAGGTATGGCAACTAAAAAAAATGAAGTGGTTGGAATATTTAGAAGAGGTGGTTTTTCAAGCACAATACCTTTTAGAAAATTATTTTTTGAAGAAATCAAAATTAGATATGATAATAAACAAAATATATTTTTAATTTTAATAATAATTATTTATAAAATTGTAAAGCATAATAAAAAGTTCTTAAAATCATGATTAAAAATTTTAATGAAATAACAAAAGACAAATTAAGTTTTTTCATCATTATTTTATTGGTTATTTTGATTTTACAGTTATTTGAAACATTTAAAAAAATAAATAATATTATAAGTTTTAATTATAATGAAAGAGTTGCAAAAAATTATGAATACTGTGGAGGTGAGTCTTTAGGTTTTTTAAATTTTCTGAAAAATAAGTATCCAGATTTAGGTAATGTAGAAATCAAAAATTTTTTTATTTCACCAAATTCAGAATGGTTTTTTAAAGATTATACAACAGAAAAATATACATCAAATAGATTGGTTGTTTTGGGATATGACGATTTAAACAAAATAAGCTTTGATATTTTAAATAAAAATTCCTTCTTAAGTCAAAAAAGTTTTAAAACACTAAATAAATTAGAAAAAATTTCATTTGATATTTTTGAACTTGATAAAGATCAAAATGTAGAAATTTCTATTTTTTCGGAAATGTATGGACAAACAAAACTTATTACGAAAAAGAAGTCAAAAATTGTCAAAGGCTATAATGAGATAGTATTAAATAATAAAGAAATTGAGGATATTTTTTATAATGGAAAAATATTAGTAAGAATGTCATCCGAATTACAAAAAGAAATAAATTTTAAAAATTTAAATTTAACCCAATCTCATTTGATAAATTTAAACAAATTTGAAATTTTAGAAAATTATGAGAACTGTTTTTTATTGGGGAATAAATGAAAGAAATAATATATTTAATATTTCATATTTTTTTTCTAATAACTTTAAATACGTACCCTTATTTCATAAGAAAGAAGCTTTCTGAAAATTTCTATATTTCTTCAGTAAAAGGTTTTATAATTCTCTCATTTATAATTTTATTATTCAGTTTTTTTAATTTAAATTTAAAATATTTATTATCATTTATATTTTTAATCTTTATAATAAATTTGATATATTTATTTATTGATTGGAAAAAAAACGTTTTAATATTGAACAGAATATTAATTTTTTCAATTATAATATTTATTTTTTCTATAAATGTTTTATTTAATCTCAAACTTGGTTGGGATGCCCAAAATTACTGGTTTCCGAGAGCACTTAATTTCATTCAAGGAGCAGGTATCGATAATCTTAAAAATTTATCTAGACCTGATTATCCATATTTTGGATCATATTTATGGGCTGTTTTTTCAGAAATTTCATTTTTGAAATTTGAGTATTTTGGTAGAATTTTTTATATATATTTATTTTGTCTTTCAGTATTTTCTTTATCAGAAAAGATTGATTCAAAAATTTTATTACAATCTTTAATATCAATCATAATCCTTTTAATACTTTTTAATTATAATTTGTTTAATGGATATCAGGAAATAGTGGTTTTTTCATATGCAGTTATATTGTCTATTATCAGTTTTGATTGGATTCAAAATAAAAAAAATATTGATTTAATTTTACTTTTTCTAACTGGGTTTGTTATATTTTGGATTAAAAATGAGGCCTTTATATTCTCATTATTGTTTATGTTTATCTTAATTTTTTGTTTTGATTTTAAAAATAAAACAAAATTAATTTTTATTTCAAGCGTATTTTTTTTAATTTTTGTAAGATATTTTTTATTTAAACTTTTTGGTCTAGAGTTTGATCTACAAAAAGGTAACTATGAATCTTTAAATTTAAGTTTAGCTTTAAGCAAGTTTACAATAACTAGAATATTTGAAATAATCTTTTACTTTGTTGTTGGATTTGCAAAAAATCCTCTGAGTTTTGTAATTTTATTTTCAATAATATATTTATTTATTAAAAATAAAGAAAACGGATTTATTATGTTTTATTCGCTAAACTTTATTCTTGGAATAATAGTTATCTTTGGAGCTTATATATTGACTTCCTTCCCACTTCAGTTTCACTTAAAAACTTCCGTTGATAGACTGATCTTCGAAATAATAGGTTTTAATTTATTGATTATAGTTTTTAGTATAAATTACATAATTAAGAGAAATTAGCTCTTAAGATTTCTAATAATATTTCTAATATTTTTTTCTCTTGAAAAAATTTTTTTTGGGTATCTAAGTTTTTTATTATTTAATTTTTTTATTTTTGCCATTCCACTATGTAGAAATGTAAAACTAAGTTCTAAATTATTTTTATTTGAATTAAAAATTTCTAAAATTTTTATAAACGTATTTTTATTGTTATTTTCAACCCATTCACTGTCTCTATATTCATTTTTTGTATAGGGAAGCCATGAAATGTCATCAATAATAAAAAGACCATTTTTTTTTAATTTTTTAAAATAGAGGTAAATAATTTTTTCCACATGTTTAGCAGTATGTTCTGTATCTAGAAAAATAATATCAACTGGTTGTTTAATTTCTTTTTGAACTTTTTTAAAATTATCATCTCTTCCATGGATAAATTCCCACTTTGAATGATCAAATAATTTTTTGTAATTAATTGTATCTACTGAAATAAGTTTTCCATTTTTCTTTTCACAAATTTTTAAAAATAATGATGTTGAAATACCTTTATCAACTCCAAATTCTAAAATTTTAATATTTGAATAATCTTTTAAATCATTGAGTACAAATGAATTTAATTTTTTTGATGTAGTAGTTTTTTTAAATTTCTTGATTGCGAAATTTATTTTCATTTTATTATCTTTTTAAAAGACCATATTTTAAAATACAATATATAGCAGCAAAAGCATCCTTAATACCTATTTTCTTTCCTTCAGCATATGTTCTGCCATTGTAATTAATTCCAACTTCAAAAATTTTTGGTTTTGGAATTAAATTTGATATTTTGTGTGTAATCTCAATTTCGATACCAAATCTATTTTCTTTCAGATCAATTCTATCAATTAAACTTTTTTTAAAAAGTTTGTACCCTGTTTCTACATCAGTTAAATTTAAATCTGAAAAAATGTTAGAAAATAAAGTTATTATTCTATTAGCAATTGAATGCCAAAAAAATAAAACTCTATTCATTTCTGAGGATTTGAACCTAGATCCAAAAACTACGTCAGCATCAAACTTTTCAAATGGAAGAAGAAGTTTTTCATAATCTGAAGGCTCATATTCTAAATCTGCATCCTGAATTAAAATTATTTGGCCAGTCGCTTGTTTAAATCCTAAATTTAATGCATTACCTTTACCTTGATTAATCTCAACATTGACCAATTTGTCATATAAATTTTTGTTTTCTTCAATTATTGATAATGTATTATCTGTTGATCCGTCGTTTATAATAATAATTTCAAATGAATAATTTTTATTTTTTTTTTGATAATGAATTTTTTCAAGTATTTTGATTATTGTATTGCTTTCATTAAAAACTGGAATAATGATAGATATTTTCATGGTATAAATTTTAAAAATTAATGCTTATCAAAAATTACAAGATAAAAAAATGAATATTTTAATTACTGGAGCTGCTGGTTTTATTGGTTTTTCTCTAGCTCAAAAATTACTTAAATCAAAAAAAAGTACTGTTTTTGGTATTGATAACTTAAATAATTATTATTCACAAAAATTAAAAAAAAAAAGAATAGCTATCTTAAATAAGAATAAAAATTTTAATTTTATTAAAAGTGACATAAATCATTATTCTAAGATTATTAAAAAACTTAAGAAAGTCGATATAGATCTGATATTTCATTTCGCTGCTCAAGCCGGTGTTAGATATTCGGTTCAAAATCCGAAATCTTACATTCATAGCAATAAAACAGGTTTTGTTAATTTTTTAAAAGTTGTCAAAGAAAAAAATCCTTTAAAGTTTATTTTTGCTTCATCAAGTTCAATTTATGGAGATGCAAAAAAATTTCCCGTTTCAGAAAAATCAAAACTAAATCCAAAAAATTTATACGCTAGAACAAAAAGATTTAATGAAAGTTACGTAATCAAAAAATTAAGAAATACTAAAATAAAAGTTTTAGGTTTAAGATTATTTACTATTTATGGAGAATGGGGCAGACCTGACATGTTAATTCTAAAATTTTTAGAATGTTCAAAAAAAAATAAGATTTTCGAATTGAATAATAAAGGAGATCATTATAGAGATTTTACTTATATTCATTCTGCAATTAAATTGATTCTTAAAATCACAAATATTCAACAAAAAAAACAATTTGAGATTTATAATATTTGTTCATCTAGGCCGGTGAAAGTAGCACTTATCATTAAAGATTTAAAAAAATTTACTAGATTTAAAAAAATTAAAAATGTTCCAGTTAATAAATTAGAAGTTTATAAAACTTATGGAGATAATTCAAAAATTTTAAATAAAGTTGGAAAAAATTTTAAATTTGTAAAAATTAAAAAAGGTACAAAAAAAACATATAATTGGTTTAAAAAATTTGGAGAATTTATATAATTATTTTTTTAAAATTAAAATTATATTAGAATTTAAAAAAAATAGTTTGTTATAAAAAATTTTAAAATTTTGGATTTTATTTTTTTTACAGATTTTTAATAAATCTTTTGTATTAAGAAGATTTAAATTTTCTTCTTTAGAAAAAAACGAGAGGTTAAGTAATTTTAAAATCCATCTGAAAATTTTAATTGGCAGCAAATGTATTAACGGTATCCGAGTATGTAGCTCTATTGGAAAATTTCTATTTGGAGTTGTGATAAAAACATATTTTTTAGCAACTCTAAATAACTCCGAAACTAATTTAGTTTGATTAACAAAACTGCCCACATGTTCAATAGTCGCTGAACAGTGCACAATATCATAGGATGAATTTTTTATTCTCATTGATTTTGCATTACCAATTAAAAACTTATTTTTTTTGAATTTCTTTTTTAAAATATCGCAATTTTGATTTGAAAAGCCTGTAATTTGATTTTTAAATCTATATTGATAAAAGATCATATTTTCATGAGGTTCAAGTATTGGCGTTGTTCCTACGTCTAAAATTTTTGATTTTTTATTATATTTTATGTGTTCTTCAAAGATTTGAAAAATTTTTTCGCGATTTTTTTTGATAATTTTGTTAATTAAATTATTAACGCCAATAATATTTGTTGTATAATTTTTTTTATTAATCATAAAATTAAAAATAATATATATATATTTGATATTAATGAAATTAATTTATTATTGGTCACCTTTTTTAACTAATGTGGCTACCACATCAGCTGTAATAAATTCGGCAATAAGTTTAAAGAAATATTCAAATAAATATGATCCAGTGATTATAGATGCGTGCGGAGAATTTGAAAATCATAAGGATTTTATTTTAAAAAATAAAATTAGAATAATAAAACTTTACTCTTTTAATTATTATAAGTATTTGCCAAAAAATGGTTATATGATTAGTAGAATTTCTTTTATAATAATTTTTATTCTTTCTTTTTTACCACTATATAAAATTTTAAAAAAAAATGAGCCAGATTTCTTTATTTGTCATTTAATAACATCATTACCAATTTTAATTGCCAATATCTTTTCTTTCAATACAAAATTTATTTTAAGAATATCAGGATTACCTAAATTAAATTTTTTTAGAAAAACTTATTGGAAATTTAGTAATAGGTCTCTATTTAAAATAACAACACCCACTGTATCCACTCATGAAAATTTAAAAGCATTAAATTTATTCGATGAGCATAAAATTAAATTATTGCGAGATCCGGTGATCGATATAAAAAAAATAAATAGTTGTAAAAGTGAAGAGATTGAAGATTTTTTGAAAAAAGGGGATTTTATCTTATCTGTTGGAAGATTAACAAAACAAAAAAATTTTCAATTTTTATTAAATTGTTTTTCTAAATTAAGTAATAAATACCAGAATCTAAAATTAGTAATATTAGGTGAAGGTGAAGAAAAAAATACTTTGAAAAACATGATAATTAAAAAAAATCTAAAAGAAAAAGTTTTTTTACTTGGATTTAAAGAAAATATTTTTAAATATTTATCTAGGGCAAAATTTTTTGTTTTGAGTTCACTATGGGAAGATCCAGGCTGGGTTTTACTAGAAGCTGCAGCTTGTAATACCTTAATTTTATCTAGTAATTGTAAAAATGGACCTTCAGAAATAATAGAAAATAATTTAGGTGGCATCTTGTATCAAGTGTCTAATGAAAATAATTTTATCGAAAGTTTTGAATTATTATATAAATTAAATTCTAAAGAAATTTATGAAAAAAAATTATTTGTAAAAAAAAAATTACATTTATTTACAAAGTTTCAACATTTCAAAATTCTAGAAAAAATAATTTTAAATTAAAGTTATTTTTTTAAAAAAAAACAAATCGTTCTTGTTAAAATCATATCTAAATTTAAATCTTTTTTATTAGTTATTTGATTGTAATAATTATGTTGTTCAAATCTTCTTAGCCAATAAAATTTATTAAAAAAACCTAAAAAAAAACTATCAACAGAGTTTTTTACAAAATATTTTTCAGTCAATATTCGGTTATTTTTGATTAATTTTGATTGAGCATCGAAGTAGATTACTAATAGTGCATCAATAGCAAGAAATTTGTATTTTTCAATTTTAATTTTTTTAAAAAAATTTAGTAATATTCTCTTATTTAAAGAAATACAGCTGGTACAAAAATTTTTTGGCCAAGGGTTAATAAAGTATTGGTATAACTTGTTTTTTTTTATCATTGTATTAATTTTAATTTTTTTTGTTATGTCATTTATTGTTTCAAAATTATCGAGAAGTAAAAAATTTTTATTTTTTATTATTTCAAGATTTTTTTTTATTTTATCTTTTTTAAATGCATCATCTCCATCCATTAAAAAAATATATTGACCTTTTGTTATTAATAAACTTTTGTAAATTTTGTGAAGTTGATCTTGAGTCTTAGTTTTATATTTTTTGTTAACTCGAAGAAAAGTTACATTATCAAAAAAAAGTTTTTCTTTTAGAGTTGCAATGTTTTTAAGTCTACTAAAAGCTACAATTATTTCTATATTTCCAATTGTTTGTTTTAAACAGGAACTTACGGCTCGTTCAATAAATTTCTCTTGATTTTCTGCTGTAATAATAATTGATGCTTTAAAATGTTTTTTCAATCTAGTTATTTAATTATATTGTTAATTTCCGTCAAATATTTTTTTAAATTATTATCATAATTAAATCTATATAAATTATTATAATTTAAATTTATCTTTTTTTTCATTTTATTTTTTTTTTTTTTAAATTCTATAATTTTTTTTGATAGTTCTTTGTAATTTCCAACTTTAAATAAAGAACCACCGTCACCATTTAATAAAATTTCTTTTGGACCAGTGGGACAATTAGAAGAAATTATAAATTTTTTCAGAGCAGTTGCTTCTAATAATACATTAGGCAAACCCTCAAATTTTGAAGTTAAAATGAATACATCTGCTAATTTCAAATATTTAAAAGGATTTTTCTGAAAGTTTAAAATTTTAATGTTTTTGTTTAATTTTTCATTAATAATATAACTTTTCATTAAACTTTCATTAATACCCCTTCCAATTATTAATAATCTAAAATTGATTTTATTTTTAATTAAATTAACCGCTTTAAGAAGAGTCATGTGATCTTTTTGATCAGTAAATCTACCTATAGTTATTATCTTAAGAATTTTGTTATTTTTTTTAAAAAAAGGAAAATAAACATTTTGTTTTGATAATTTTATTATTTCATTTTTATTCAGAGGGTTGTAAATGCATTTAACTTTTAAATTAAACATTGACTTAAATTGTTTTTTAAAGTCGTAACTGTTTACAATAATTTTATCAGCACTTTTAAGTAAAAATTTGAATATTTTTTTTTTTATAAAGTTTTTAGACCATCCAGACGGTGAAGAATTAGATCTAATTATAATTTTTTTATTAAAAATTTTACATATAATTATGCAATACAAATTTGCTTGAAATGAAAAAACAGTAAATTTTTTTCCACTAATCATCATTCTTAAAAGTTCTATTAAGCATATGAAGTATTTAATTTTTCTATTATTTAATTTAAAGAAATTAAGCCATGGTTTTACAGTATGAATATTTCTAAATTTGTAAGAAAATTCTGTTGATGTTGTAATTAACTTAATACCATCAATTTTACTCGAGAGGTAATTTGCTATTATAAACAAATTTTTTTCAACTCCCCCTCCCTCTATAGAGGGCATAAAAATAACTAAATTATCTTTTTTCATCTAAATAGGAAAATTTAAGTTTTAAATTTAATATTAATATTTTATACATAAAACATACCATGCTTGTAAGTATAATAATGCCATATTTTCGAAAAAAAAAATATGTAAAACAATCTATCATGTCAGTTTTAAGTCAAAGCTATCAAAATTTTGAATTGATATTAATTTATGATGATTACAATTCTGATGAATTGGCTTTTATAAATCAATTAATAAAACTAGATAATAGAATTAAACTAATAGTAAATAAAAAGAATTTAGGAGCCGGGTATTCACGAAATGAAGGAATAAAACTATCTAAAGGTCTCTACATTGCTTTTTTAGATGGTGATGATATTTGGAATAAAGAAAAATTATCTAAGCAATTAGATTTTATGAAAAAAAATAATTTATCAATAACTCATACATCTTATGAAATTATTAATGAAGATGGAAAAAAAATTGGTGAAAGAATTGCCAAGGATATGAATTTTGAAAAATTGATAAAATCATGCGATATTGGATTATCTTCAGTAGTTGCACTCAAGAAAATTTTTAACGATAAATTAAAATTTCCAAATCTAAAAACTAAAGAAGATTTTGTTTTATGGCTTAAAATTACTAAAAATGGTTTGAATATAAATGCAATTGATGAACAGTTATTAGAATGGAGGAAAAGTGATAGTTCTCTTTCTTCTTCTACTTTTAGAAAATTAATTGATGGTTATTATGTATATAAAAAATATTTGAATTATGGAATTTTAAAATCAATTTATTGTCTTTTTATTTTATCAGTGAATTTCTTGAGGAAAAAATAAATGGAATTAATTTTAATATCTATTTTATCAATTTGTATTTATTTTTTGTCAATTTTATTTAAAAAAAAAAATTATATGACAAATTTTTCTGGAGATCTTCATCAAAAATTTATAGGGGAAAGCAATATTCCATTATTGGGTGGATTTTTTATTTTAACTTTATTTTTGATTTTATTTAAAGATCAGAATATTTATTTTCTAATTTCATTATTATTGATATTTTTTTTAGGTATATTTTCTGATCTTAAAATTATTTCTTCTCCTAAAATTCGGATCCTTTTACAAACCACTATAGTTGCTTTTTTGGTTTATTTTTCAAAATTAGAAATTGAATCTACAAGAATAATAGCTTTAGACTCAATATTAACTATCGAAATTATAAATTATTTATTTGTTTGTTTTTGTATTATCATTTTAATTAACGGAACAAATTTTATTGATGGACTTAATGGGTTAGTTCTGGGCTATTTTTTAATAATTTTGTTTATGATTTTAGTTTTTAATCCGCAGATTTTGAATTTTTTAAAAGATAAACAAATTTTATATTTATGTTTTTTTTTATTAATTTTATTAATTTTTAATTTTTGTAACTTAATTTTTTTAGGTGATAATGGATCATATGTAATAAGTTTGATATTTAGTTTTTTATTAATTATAATTTATAAAGAAAATCCAAACATATCTCCTTATTATATTATTCTTCTTATTTGGTATCCTTGTTTTGAATTACTTTTTTCTATTATTAGAAAATTTAATTTAAATTCTTCACCTATTAAACCTGACACAAATCATCTTCATCAATTAATTTTCTATTTGTTAAAAATTAAATTTAATTTAAGTAGTTTAAAATCAAACAATATAAGTAGTTTAGTTATTCTTTTGTATAATGTTTTTATAATTTTTTTAGGATCAAAAAGTATATATAATACTCAACTACAAATTATATTGATTATATTAAGCGCGTTAGTTTATACTTTTATTTATAACTTTCTTCTAAAATATAAAAAAACTAATTAATTTTTAGATACATTAAAATCATTTTCTTTAATATTAAAAAGCCATCTTTTAAAGCATTTACTTTTTTTTTCCCTGCTATCCTAGATCTTTCGTGAGATTTAATAGAAAAAATTTTTAATTTATTTCTATGGGCTTTTATTGGGAGTTCAACGCAGAAGGTAAAATCTTCAGACTTCAGATTTAAACTCTTTACTAAATCTGTCTTGCCTATAACGAAAGTGTATAAAATATCGGAAATTGGAAGGTTGAAAAAAATTTTTCCAATATAAGTAAATAAATAATTTCCTATAAATGTAATTATTGTGTCATCATCACTTGAAGCATTTTTTTCATATCTTGAAGCAAATATTAGGTCGCCCTTTTGCTCCTCTAATTTATTAGTCAGTATTTTAATTTCGCTTGGATTAAAAGATCCATCAGCATTGAAGATACAAAATAAAGGTGTTTCAACATTTTTTATACCTTGTATTAATGCGTCCCCATAACCTTTTTTATTTTGGTATATTATTTTACAATTAAAATCTTTAATGGCTTCTATTGTTTCCAAGTCTGATTTTTCTAAAATAATGGTTATATTCAAATTATAATCATTTAATTCATGCAATACTCTTGGAAGAGACTCTTTCTCATGTTTAGCAGGTATTATTAAAGTGATGTTTTCCATGAAATTTTTATAGTAATTAATTCGAAATGAATTTAAAAATAAATAATAATTATTTACATATTAAATACAGTAGTTTTAAAAAATGTCATTAAATCCGTTAATATTTTTATCTTTTTATTTTTTAATATTAACATCTACAATAGGATATGGGTATTTAATTGTAAACATTACAAAATTACAAAAAGATAATCTATCTTTTGCATATTTGGGTCTATTTGGAATTTTTTTCTTAATATTTTATTCTTACTTGTCTCATTATTTTATAGCTCACGATTATTTAAATAATTCAATAATTTTAATTTTAGGAATTTTTGTATTTATTATTAATTTTTTTTATGAAAATAAAAAAAAAAGACATAGTTTTTCTTTATTTATTTTTTTTAATATTATTTATTGGGGTATTGATTTTTAAATCTCACGATGATTTTTTTTATTATCATTTTCCATATACCTACTACTTAACTCAGAATAATATTTTAATCGGTACAGGAAATTTTAATCATGGTTTTCGCACTCCATCTTCTATTTTTTATTTAAATTCCTTATTTTATTTACCTTTTATAAAATATTATTTTTTTCAAATAGGTGCAATTTTGATTATGGGTTTTACAAGTTTAGTTTTTCTAAAGTCAATTATTAAAAATTTGAATGACAGTAAATTAGATAACATTTTCTTTTTATCTCTTTTATGTTTTTGTTTTATAAATATATTTTTTTATAGAATAAGTGAGCATGGCACAGATCGTTCAGCACAAATATTAATTTTACTATTTATTACTGAGTTAATAGTATTAATTAATTATTATAATTTCACTAAAGAAAATATTTCAAAAATAATTGTATTGTTAGGATTGATAATATCTCTAAAGTCTTATTATATATTATATTTAGTTTTAACTTTAGTTGTATTTTATTATTTAATTAAAGATAAAAAATATAACTATATTTTTGAAATATTTAAAAATCCATTTTTATATATTTTCATATTTCAATTGATACTTCTTTTGATGACTAATTTTTTTAACTCAGGTTGCTTGATCTATCCAGTAAGTGCCACTTGTTTTGAAAATTTTTCATGGTCAATACCACTTAACGAAGTGGTCCAAATGAATAATTGGTATGAGCAATGGTCTAAAGCAGGAGCTGGCCCAAACTTTAGAGTAGATAATCCAGAAATATTTATTCAAAAATTTAATTGGGTAAGTGATTGGATTGAAAAATATTTTTTTACAAAAGTCTCGGATTTAATTTTAGGTTTATCTTTTTTAATCTTTATTTTTTTAATAGTTTTTAAATCTAAATTAAATAAACATGTTAAATCTAACAATAAATCAAATTTAGTTTTATTAATCCTATTCTTATTGCTAGTAGAATGGTTTTATAACCATCCTGCATTGAGGTACGGCGGTTATCCTCTGATAACTCTTTTAATTTTTATACCTATATCAAATTTTTTAGGAAACAAAAAATTTATTAACAACAATATTAATAATAAAGTTTTTTCAATTATAATTATTTGTCTTTCTTTGTTTTTTTTGAGAAACGTTGATAGAATTTTGGATGAAAATAAGAAATACGATTATTTACCAACTGAAAAAATAAATTATCAAATAGATGATAGATATTTTATTATTCAAAATGAATTTGAAAGTATAATTTCAAAAAATAAAGACTGTATTAAAGAAAATAAAATTTGTAAAAATCATGAGAACAGTAATATCAAAAAAGAAATGGGCTATTTAATTTTTTTTAAGGATAAATGATACAATTTTTTACTATAAAGATTTTAAAATTTTTTGACTATTTTCATCAAAAAAAAATAATTAATTTTTTATTAAAAAGAAATATTAACAAATTCGATGTTGTTTTCGATATAGGTGCTCATGAGGGTGAGACAGTAAATTTACTTTTAAATAACTTTGTTATAAATGAAATTTATTCTTTTGAACCTAGTCCTGATACATTTTTGATATTAAAAAAGAAAACAGAATTGATTAAAAAAAAAAAGAATACAAAATTATTTTTAGAAAATTTTGCAATCGGCTCGACAAATAAGAGTGTTTATTTAAAACAATTAAAAGAAACATCATCATCTACTATTAATGATATAAATGAGAATTCAACATATTTTAGAAAAAAAAGTTTTTTTTTAAAAAAATTTGATAAAGATAAATTTTTTAATGAAGTTGAAGTTGAACAGTTTCCTTTAAAGCACTATGTAAAAAAAAAGGATATTAAAATAATCGATTTTTTAAAAATTGATACCGAAGGTTATGAGTATGAGGTTTTAAAGGGTGCTGAGGAAATACTATTTAAGATAAAACTTATATTATTTGAACATCATTATGATGACATGATTGCAAAAAATTATAAATTTTCTGATATAAATAAACTTCTTAAAAAAAATGGATTTTTACAAATTTATAAATTAAAAATGCCTTTTAGAAAAACTTTTGAGTACATTTATGTCAACAATAACCTAAAATAGTAATTAGAGTATGATTTTTATAATTACTATTAGACTTGATTAAATTATTAAATTATAAAACTAATTTTAATGAAAAAAAAAATTGCACTAATTTTTGGAATAACTGGTCAAGATGGATCTTATTTATCAGAATTATTGATTAAAAAAGGTTATATAGTTCATGGTGTAAAAAGAAGGTCGTCTTCTCTGAATACGGGCAGAGTTGATCATCTTTACCAAGATCCGCATGTAAAAAAAAGAAATTTTATATTACACTACGGTGACATTACCGATTCTCTCTCTGTCTCCACACTTATAAAAGAAATTCAGCCAAATGAAATTTACAATTTGGCTGCACAATCTCATGTTGCAGTATCATTTGAAGTACCTGAGTATACAGCTAATGCTGATGCAATTGGTGCACTTAGAATTTTAGAGGCAATAAAATTTCATGGTTTTGAAAAAAAAACAAAATTTTATCAAGCAGGAACTTCCGAAATGTTTGGTAAAGTTAAGGAAATTCCTCAAAATGAAAATACACCTTTTTATCCTAGAAGTCCTTATGGAGTTGCAAAAGTTTATGCACATTGGATAACTGTTAATTATAGAGAAGCTTATAAAATATTTGCTTGTAACGGAATTTTATTTAATCATGAAAGTCCAGTAAGGGGTGAGACATTTGTGACGAGAAAAATTGTTTCAGCTCTATGTAAAATAAAAATGGGATTACAAAAAAAATTATATTTAGGAAATTTAGAGGCAAAAAGAGACTGGGGGCATGCCAAAGATTATGTTGAGGCTATGTGGAAAATGTTACAAAAGAAAAATCCTTCAGACTATGTGATATCAACTGGCAAACAATATACTGTTAAACAATTTGTAAATCTGACATTAAAAGAGTTGCGAATTAAATATTTATGGAAAGGTAAAGGTATTAATTCAAAATGCTATGATACGTATGGGAATTGTATAATTTCATGTGATGAAGAATATTATAGACCTTTAGAAGTTGATACTTTATTGGGTAATTCAAATAAAGCTAGAAGGGAATTGAAGTGGAAACCAAAAATATCCTTAAAAAATTTAATTAAAGAGATGGTAAATTCTGAGCTTTTAAAGCTGACAAATGATTAACCAAAAATCAAAAATTTATGTTGCTGGTCACAATGGTCTTGTTGGTAGTGCAATATTAAGAAAACTAAGATTAAAAGGTTATAAAAATCTTATTTTTAGATCAAAAAAACAATTAGATTTAAAGAATCAAAAAAATGTTTTTAATTTTCTAAAAAAATATAAACCAAAATTTATTTTTATTGCGGCAGCAAAAGTTGGAGGAATTTATTCCAACAATAAATACAAAGCTGAATATATTTTTGACAATTTATCTATTCAATCAAATTTGATCCATTCTGCATATTTGTGTGGTATTAAAAATCTTATTTTCCTTGGTTCGAGCTGTGTATATCCAAGAAATTGTAAACAACCTATCAAAGAAAAATATCTCTTATCTGGAGAACTTGAAAAAACTAATGATGCATATGCAATAGCAAAAATTGCAGGTATAAAAATGTGTGAAAGCTATAATACGCAATATAAAACAAACTATAAGTGTTTGATGCCAACAAATACTTTTGGACCTAATGATAATTATGATGATTTGAATTCTCATTTTTTTCCAGCATTAATTAAAAAAGTTCATAAATTAAAGATCCGTAATCAAAAAAAATTAACTCTTTGGGGAAATGGGAAAGCTAAGAGGGAGGTTATTTATGTAGATGATATTGCCGACGCATGTATTTATTTCATGAAAAAAAAAAACTAGAGAAAATATTGTAAATATCGGAACTGGAAAAGATTATTCAATTTATCAGTATGCTAAAATTATTTTGAAGCATATTTTACCTAATAAAAAAATAGATATTAAATATGATTTATCGAAACCAAACGGAACTCCTAGAAAAGTGTTAGATATTAATTTAGCTAAAAAATATGGTTGGAGATCAAAAGTAAGATTAAATATTGCAATTAAAGAAACTTATAAAGATTATTTAAAGAATAAAAAAAATCTTAGATGAAAAAAATTATTATAGTAACAGGTGGTGCAGGTTTTGTTGGTTCAAATTTAATTACTTATCTAATT
>MDTG01051101.1_pt1 | contig 22581 bp, 19 predicted proteins | sample 811421 | NCBI WGS metagenome assembly MDTG01 (sample SAMN05326645, study PRJNA326480) | marine metagenome | isolation source: seawater | place: Pacific Ocean: South East | collected 2011
AAAAATTTAAAATTAAAATTATATATTGATGCACCTAAATCATTAAAAAATCTTTTTTTCCAATAAGAATTATTTACTGTATGATCAAAACATAAGGCTTTAATAGGATTAATTTTCAAAAATTCATCCTCGAAAGAGCAATCATCCAGGATTCCAAATGAAACTAATGTGTCTGTTTCTTTAATAGTTTTTTTTGTTAGTAAATATCCACCGTCAAAATCTCTTCCACACCTTATCAATTCGAAGCTACTTTGTGGTTTAAAACTTATATTAAAGCTCATTAGAATTTTTTAAATTTATTTTTTAAATAAAAACCAGTTTGAGTTATCACAATTATTTCTCTTTTTTGGGTCTACAGACCAATGAAATCCATAATCTAGGAGTTTTAGTCTGGGAAAGAGTTTCCAAAGTTCTTTTGCGAAATCTCTTTTAAAAAGTTTTCCCTTATATCCTCTATAAGGTATTTCGACAGGTGTAGGATTAAAATATTCGTTAATATAAATGTATTTTTTGGAAAGATTAAACATTTGTCTGTAAAAATATTTTAACATTTTAGGATTTTGATGAATTAAAACACCAGCTGAAATAACGACGTCAAATTTTTTTTTTGTCTTAAATGTATAAATTGATTCGTTAAAACACGTGAATTTATTTTTAGCAAAGTTATATGCCTTAGAATTTATTTCTAAACCAAAAACATCAAGGTTGGGATAAACTTTTTTTAGAGCTAATAAATTTAATCCAATATTACAGCCTATTTCAAAAGCTGAATTTATTTTTAAATTATTTTTTTTAAAATCATTCCCGATTATGTTAACTCTTTTTGTATATTTTGAGTTCCTGAGAGTATATTTATCTCCAAATTTATTTTTCCAAAAATTTTCCTGAGATGTTTTTTTAATCATTTTTTAATATCCGTACTAAGTTATCTACACTATTATTTGATAAATTAAAATTAGCGTTAAATTTTTTTATCGAATTTTGTGTTTTATTTAATTTCCACCAAGAATATACGTCATCCCAAATATTAGTTAAATGTTTTATAAATTTTTTTTTATCATAAAAAACTATTTTTGCTTCCTCTAAATATTTAAGTTTTTTCTGAAGAAAGGTATTATGAAATTCTAAGTCTTTATCTAAAAAACACACTGTTGGTATATTCAAAATAAAATTTTCAAGCATGCCAGTTGAGTAATAGTTAAAATAATTTAGTCTTGAAGTGGCCTGTAAATCACGAATATTTGATTTATGAATATCTATTTTAAAAGAAACATTTTTAAAAAACTTTTTATAATAATACCCATGAAATTCATTTAGATGAGACTGACGAATTCTTAAAATAGAATTTTTTTTAAGTTTATTGTTAAAGTCATTAAGTATTGAAAATGTCGAAACTAATTTTTTATGATCCAAATCATTTCTCTCAATAGGTGATCTATTTAATCCAACATCGTCAAACAAAATTAGTAATTTTCCGTTAGGATCAAAAAATGTTTTTTTGTTTATCTTTCCTATGCATTTGATATTTGAAACAGGGACTATTCTCTCTTTAGAATTCTTATATCCCCAAGATAAAAACTTGTCTGAGGTTTTAACATCTAAAGCTATTCTTGATTGATAAGCTGTGAAATAATTATTTCCGTGTTGTCCGCAAAAATATTTTGTCTTATTCTTAATTTTTTCAGCTAAATAAATCTTAAATAACTCGTCTCCTTGAAAAGCGTAAGAAGTAAAAATTTTTTTAGGATTAACAGGATAATTTAATTTTTTTGTAAAATGTAAATTTTTTTTAAAAGTTTCAATTAAAAAAATTGGTAAAGCATTTGGAATTTCTTTTCTTAAAAATTTATTAAGTTTATCTTTATTAGGATTATTCAAGCTAATTTTTTTTCTAAGTTTATCTGAAAATTTACTATATTTTGGCTCCTTTGTTTCCCAATATGATGGCAGTTGACCTAATTTTATTTCGAGCTTTTTTTCTTGAACAAAGGGTAGTGATGTTTTGTAAATGAATACTTCTTTGTTCTTAATAAAATTATTTATCAAATTAAACTTTTTAAGTTTATCTAAATTATTTTTTTCAAAATTATTAAATTTCATTTTAAAATTTTTAAAATTTGTTGATTTATAATTAAAATTTATTTTTGGTACTAAAAATTCCACAATTTTGCTATTTAGAGCAAAATTCCAATCGTTATTATTTGTTGCATTAGCTGCCTCAATTGTATTGAGAGTGTGAAGAGTATGATTTTTAGTTTTTAAAATTATACATTGAGAGAACGTTTTATCTTTAAGAGCCTTTTGAATGTTTAAAAAACTTTTATGACAAACTAAAATAAAATCAATCAACCAATTACCAATCATAATTTCCCAATACCTTTGATCGTTATTTAAACTGTGTATTTTATTTAATTGAATAGATATATCTTTCAATAGTTCATCATAAATTTTTTCACAATATGAATAAACTCTGTCAATATGTTTTCTATTTTTTACTTTATTTTTAACAATTCTAATTTTTTGTGATTTATGCGTTTTCTTAAAATTAAAAATATTATCAACTAGGACAACATTTTTATATTTTGAAAAATCTTGGAATTTGTTAGAAAGAGATAAAGTCTTTCCAGTTATCATTTTCAATTTATTTCTTTTAGTAATTCTTTTATTTTTGACACAGTTAAAACATTAGGATTAGATAACGATGTATATTCAAATTGGTCCTTAACATTTTTTCCTTTTTCACCTTTATTATCTGTGTTGTAATTTTTATTATTCTCTCCCCAAACGGATGGTCTAATTACATAATGATTTTTAAATTCTAAAGTTAAATGAGACTCTTCTCTAGAGCAAAGCGCTTCGTGTAATTTTTCTCCTGGTCTTACGCCTACTATTTTTTGTTTTTTCCCTAGAGATTTAATTAAATCTTTAATGTAGATGGTTGGTAGTTTAGGAACAAATATTTCTCCACCCTTCATTCTATGAAATGAGTCTACAACAAATTTTACTCCATCTTCCACTTTTATAAAAAATCTTGTCATTTTTTCATGTGTTAAAGGTAAACTGTTCTGATTTTGAGAAATAAGTTTTTTAAAAAAAGGTATTACTGATCCCCTTGAATTTAACACATTGCCATATCTAACAAGTGAGAAAGTAGTATCTCTTTTACCTCCTAAGTTATTTGCGGAAACAAAAAGTTTATCTGAAGCCAATTTTGTTGCTCCATATAAGTTTACTGGATTACTGGCTTTATCAGTTGACAAAGCAATAACTTTTTTCACTCCTTGTTCTAAAGCTGCAAAAATAACATTGTTAGCACCATTAACATTTGTGTTTATACATTCTTGAGGATTATACTCTGCAGCTGGAATTTGCTTAAGCGCTGCAGCATGTACCACGAAATCGATGTCATAAAATGCTAGGTTAAGTCTAGATTTATCCCTCACATCACCTAGCCAAAAACGTAATCTATCTTTATCATGTCCCTCTGAAAAAAGCTTATTTTGCATTTCATACTGTTTGAGTTCGTCTCTAGAAAAAATAATAATTTTCTTAGCTCTAGTTTTTGTGAGAATAAAGTTTACAAAACTTTGACCAAATGATCCTGTGCCACCTGTGACTAATATAGATTTATCTTTAAACATATTCATAATATTTTATTTACATCTGTTTTAATTACCATAAGGGATATATATCTTCTCTTTCCTTTTTTCTTTTTCTATACCTAATAAAGAAAAATATAAGAACAAGAATTATTAAAGTTAGTATAATTATTATTGACGTTTTCATTTTTTTAAAATCATTTTTGAGATCTCTTTATAACCTAAATCAGTGCAGTGTACAGAGTCAACAAATAGCCAATTTGTTGATGAGTAATTATCTTTAAAAAATTTATTAGTATCTATAAAATTAAATTCATTAATTTGTGAGTATTTAGACAGAATCTGTACTAAAAATCTATAGCTATTATCATTAAGCAAAGAGTAAATTTTTTTAATTTCTTTGCTGTAAAATTTTTTAGTAAGTTCGACTAATTTTTTTTCTTCGGAATGCAGATCTTTGCTCCAAAATAAGTAAGGTGATAGATAAATTTCTATTTCTGCATCTAAATATTCAGAAATCATTTTGTAAATTGAAAAATTTCTTTTTATTTTGTTTTCAAAAAATGAGTCAGTGAAAGAATTTTTATCATTAAAATTACTTCTAAATTTTTTTGAAAAGATAAATTTGAGAATATTTTTCTTATTTAGTTTTTTAATAATCTCGGAATTAATAGAGTTAGGACTAAAAAAGTTTATTAAAGACTGAAAAAGTTTTTTCTGAGTTGATAAGATTTTTTTATCCATCGCGTCTGAAAAAAAAGATGAAAAAAACATTGAGTCCGGATAAATATTGCCAAAATTTTTATTTATATATAGATCGTTTAAACCAGTAAAAATAATTATTTTTTTAACTGATTGTAATGAATTTAGATTTGAAATTACTGTAATTATTTCTTGAAACCCAGTATGTGCACTACCACTTAAATTTACTGTAAATGAGCCATTGTTTGACATTTGAGCTGAGATTGTTTTATCATCTTTTGTAGTGCCAGTTCCAAAACCAAAAGATCCTCCACAAAGAATATTTTTTTTAACATTTTTAATATCTTCGTTTAAAACATTTTTATCCATTGATGATTTATCATTAAACCTAAAACCATAATTATCTGTATTGACACTTTCAGAACGAAAATTATTAGATTGAGTAAACATAATATATGGTAACCAGTTAATACCTAGTTGATCATAATCTCTCATTTGGGGAAGTATTTTATAAAGATCTTTTTTTGACACTAATTTTCCTGTTTTAATTCTAAAACTGTATTGTTATTGACCTCAAAAACTTTGTTAAATTTATTTTTTAATTCATTTTTATGAGTAGTAACTATTAAAGTAATTTTTTCTAAATTAAGAAGATTATTAATAATTATTAGCTCATTTTTTTCATCTAAATTATTAGTTGGCTCATCCAAAATCAGAATTTCTGGAGAATTATATAATGCTCTAGCTATTCCAATTCTTTGTTTTTGACCGCCAGAAATATTAGTGCCGAGATCACTTAATTTAGTGTCTAAACCAAGACTCAAGTTATTCACAAAATTAGAGAGATTACAAATATCCAAACATTTTTTTATTTTTTCATCGTCAATTTCATGTTCGTCATAACCAAAAGCTATATTTTCTTTTAAACTATTATTGGTGATATAAATATTTTGAGAAACAAACCCAATTTTATTTTGCCAGTTTGAATTTCCTAATTTGCATTGTTTTCCATCAACTAAAATTTTTCCTTCACCTGGCTCTAATAAACCCATTACAATGTCTAATAAAGTGCTTTTACCAGATCCACTTTCACCAATTATACAATTCTTAGAGTTCTTAATTATTGTTAAATTAATTTTGTCAAGAACCGGGTTTACCTTATTTGGTTTTTCAAAATTATAATTAAAAGATATATTTTTTAATTCTATATTATTTTTAAATTCAATATTTTGATTAAAATCTCTTGGGGTATTCTTTTCAAATATGGTTTTTATATCTGAGTAATATTCATTAACTGGCTGAATATTATATTTATATATTTGAATAGCTGTAATTATCCTAACATAAGAAGGCATTATCCTATAGCTTGCAACTACGAAAACAGCAATTTGGGGAATAAAATTATTTAATGTAAGCTTATATAATAAAATATAAACTAAAGTTGATACTAAAATTAATAATATTACTAATTCAAATATTGGACGAACAGTACCATTTCTAAAAAAGATTGTAATTCCTATTTCACTTAATCTTTTATTATGAAATAAAAATTTTTTTTTATAATTGTTATTGAATTTCTCATTTTTAAAAAATTTTAAACCTGAAAATATCTCATTAACTGTTTGAATTATTTTGTCATAATGTTCTACTTGTTCTTTACCTACGTCTACAACTTTTTTTTTATTTATTTTAATAATAATGATGGAAAATATTAAAAAAATAATAAAAATATAAAGTGTTGCATAAAAATTTATATTTAAAAGATAAATTGTAATAAGAACTAATACTGAAATCTCAAGAAATAAAGTTGAAACTGCCTTCATGGCAGACATTAAACTTTCAACCTGAACAACAATTTTTTTTACAAGGTTTGCAACAGATAATTTAATTTGAAATAGTTTTGGTAAATTTACATATTTATTAAAAAAACTTTTTGTGAGATCCTCTCTTGTATTATAAATAAATTTGGCTTCATATTTAATAGCTAGTATACTTACTGTAGACTTAAATAGAAAAAAAATTACGAAAATAGCAAGTAGCGCTATCTCAGGTGAAAGATTATCTAAAAAAAATAGATTACTGAAAAGATCTATAAAACTATAATCATTACTTGTTATAGAGTTAATTAAAATAAATACTGAATGTAAAAAGGTAATTTCCAATATTGAAACAAACAAAAGCAAGATTGATAAAAAGAATAAACTTTTTTTTTGTTTTTTGTCTAAAATAAAAAAAAGTTTTTGGAAATTTGTCATCTTAAAAGAATTGTTTCTGTTTCAGAGAAAAACAATTTTTTTGATTTTAATTATTTTTTCTCAAGTTCTTTTTTTAACTCCTCGTATTCTTCCATTTTCCTTTGCATGAATTTGACAGTAATTCTTGTTTTCTCTGCTAATCCTTTAGGTGTAAGAAAATATAAATAACGAGATTTTTCTGGATTGTTTTTAAAGTTATTTATTTTTATAAGCCCTTTTTTCTTAAGTTCCTTTATTACATAATTAATTTTACCTAAGCTAATGTTCATTTCAGACGCTAATTCTCTTTGATTAGCATTAGGTTTTTTTGAAATTATACGTAATACGTTAAATTCTTGTTGATTAAAATTGCTCATACCAATATATTGTTCATTTTTTGAACAATGTCAATATAATTTTTATGAAAGAAGAAAGATTTATAGATCCCAAGTTAAACACATTAGTAACTGTGCCGGATTATTTAAAAAACTGCTTTATAAATATGAAATATCCATACGTACCTAATATTTTGCTTTTAGATAAAATATATATTTTTTATTTTACAAAGATTAAAAGAAAAATATCTTTTTATTTTAAATTACTTTTTAAATCAAAAATCAATTTCAAAGCTCCTATTAAAAAAGAATACCTTATATTTGATAAGGAGGATTCTGAATATTTAGAATATCTATTTTCAAAAAAAAATTACTTTATTGTTAAAAGTAGGTTGGATCATATTGAAGAATTTTATTTTAATTTTGAAATAATTCAATTTTGTTTGAAAAATATTTTTAAAAGATCCTTAAGATTAAATTATCTAATTATTATTACTAAACTAATTGATCCAAAAATTATCTTGACGATGATAGATAATTCAACGGATTTTTTTATTATTTCAAATTATTTTAAAAATAAAGAAATTAAATTTATTGCAATTCAAAATGCTAATCGAATGGTAGATATGCCGATGGTTTATAAAAATAGGTTTGTTCACAATTATTATATAATCGGTGATTATGAAAAAAAAATATTAAAAAATAAAGAAAAAACAATTTTAAATTTAGTCTCTGTTGGCTCTCTTAAGGCATCAATAGCAAAAAATTTATTTACTAAAAATAACGTGAAGTTAAGAAATAATTATTATGACCTATGTGTTATTTGCGATCCATATTATTTAACTAATGAAAAAGAATTACTTGAGATGGATCGAGATCTTGTTACTGAAAACATTTATAAAGTAGCTGAATATGCTCTTAAGTACGCTAAAAAGTTTAATAAAAAAATTTTATTCTCAGGTAAAACTGAGGTTACCAATCCTTTAAAAAGTGCTGAAGAACTTTTTTATAAAAATTATATACAAGATAAAAATTTTCAAATTACTTTTAAAGATAGAAAAAATTTTAGCAATTATGCAAGTTTATATGAAAGTAAAATTATAGTTGGATATTGCTCGACTATGTTACGTGAGGCTTTCGAATTTAAAAAAAAAGTTTTATGTTTAAACTTTGCAAAAATTGATAATATAGATTTTCCTTCTAGCGGCATTTGTCTTCTTGAAGATAAAAGTTATGATTCATTTGAAAAAAGAGTTTCAAAAATTCTAAATATGAATTATGAGAGTTATCTTGAGGAGGTTGAAGACATAAACAGTATATATAACAATAAGTTCGATGCTCTAAAGTTTTTAAAAAATGAAATTAAAGGGTAGTAAAAGAGGTAATTTAATAAGTCAATAAAACTTGACATTGTTCAATTATTGAACGATATTGCTTAAATTAAACTCTAACAACTTATAGATTATGACAATTAAAACTTTAATAGGGAAAAAAGTAGATATAACTCAGTTAAAAGGAGTGCGTTATACAGATTTTAGAGGACACAACAAAATAAACGAAATAGTAGCAAAAGAATTCTTAAAAACAAAGAAAAAAAGAATTATTAAAAAATGTATAATTTGTGGAAGCTCAAGAATTAAATTGAAAACAGTGGTTATGAAGGTGCCTTTCATGCAATGTACTAAATGTACTCATGTTTTTAATAAATATGATTATGATTATAGCTTCTTAGAAAGTTTTTGGAAAAAAAAAGGAAACGTAATAAATGTTCATTCACACGGAAATCAACAAAAATATAGGCCACAACACTTAAGTAAACCAAAAGTAGATTATGTTTTAAATGGAATAAAACGAAAAAAAAATCTTAAGTGGGTTGATATGGCCTGTGGAAACGGAGAATTTTTATCTCAAGTAAAAAAAAGTGGGGTAAAACCTTATGGATTTGATTTGAACGAGGATGATATTAAACGAGCAAAAAAAAAAGGTATTAGTGCGTTTAGAAAAGATATGACTCAATTTGTGAATTACGCTTTGGCTAACAATATCAAATTTGATTTTGCATCAGGAACTGGGTATCTGGACATGGTAAATGACCCAAATTATGAGTTGAGAACACTAAATAAGATTATGAAGAAAGGCTCTTTATTGATAATTGATTTACCTGATTTTAACTCTGTTTGTCATGATATGATAAGATACTTTCCTCAGCAATCAAGTAGACATTTAAATGGTACTCAAAGAAGTTCATACACATACAAAAGTCTTAGCTATTTATTCAAGAAAAATGGATATAAAATAATTAAAAGATGGATTTATGGCATAGATTTTTACATGATAATGAATGTTTTAAATCTATTAAATAAAGAATTTCATAAATCTAACGCAATGAAAATCATGACTAAAAATTATGAAAAATTTCAGGCAATCATAGATAAGGAAAAGGCTGCTGACACTTTGTTTTTAGTTGCAAAGAAAATTTAATATCAAGTTTTTTCTCTCATGATAAAATTTAAAGATTATAATACATATATTATTATGTATCACTATGTGAGAGAGCAAAAAAAAGGTGAATTTCTAAATTTAAATGCTTTAGACTACAAAAAGTTTCAAGATCAAATAAAATTTTTTAAAAAAAACTGCAATATTATTTCAAGTGAGGAATTTACAGAAATTTGCAAAAATAAAAAATTTTCAAAAAAACCATCAATTATTCTTACTTTTGATGATGGATACAAAGACCATTACAAATTTGTTTTTCCGTTCTTAAGAAAAAATAAAGTAAGTGGCACTTTTTATATACCGGTAAAGAATATTGAAAAAAAAACTGTCTTAGATGTAAATAAAATTCAGTTTGTTTTAGCAAAACAAAATAATAAGAAAAAATTGTTAGAAAAAATTTTTAATTATATAAGGAAATATTTTCATCTAAAGCCGGATCAATTAAATTTAAAGGGTATCAACCTTTATGATAGGTATAATGATAAAGATACGATGTTGATTAAAAATATGTTGCAATATCATCTTTCTAAAAATATTAGAAAGAAAGTAATTAATTCTATTTTTAAAGACATTGTGAGTCGTGATGAGAAAGAATTCTCAGAAGAACTATATATGAGCGTGGATAATCTAAAAGAGATGAATAAGGAAAACATGTTTTTTGGGTCTCATGGATTTGACCATGAGTGGCTTGAGCATCTTTCATTTAACCACCAAGACTATGACATTTCTAATTCTATTAATTTTTTAAAAAGAAAAAAATTGATAAAAAATTGTATGTCAATTTGTTATCCATTTGGTTCATACAATAAAGACACCATTAAGTTGAGTAAACAATACGATTTTGACTTTGGAATATGCGGGAATGTGGGCAGTGTATTCAAAAACAGATTTAAAAATAAATATTTATTGCCAAGGTACGATACTACTGATTTTTTATAAAAATGAAAAAAATTATTTTAGGTTTAAATTCAGTTGGTTTTAATACTTCTGCCTCTTTAATTATTGATAATAAATTAGTTTCGGCTGTGGAGGAAGAAAGATTAACAAGAGAAAAAAGAACAAGAAAATTTCCAATCAAATCAATTAATTATTGTTTGAGTAAACATAAATTATTCCTGGAGGATTTGTCAGCTATCGCTGTGTCTTGGAATCCATCAATAAATCTTGAGCATTTTAATTCTGGAATGTCTCAACATACTGGTTATTTTCCTTCGATGCTACATTCTACAATTAATCACATAATTACAAATTTAAAAAAGAGTAAAATTAATAAAAATTATCTTAAACAAGAATTAAGTCTAGAAAATAAAAAAAAAATTGATATTTTTTTTGTAAACCACCACTTGTCTCATGCTTCTAATTATTATATGTCCCCATTCTCTGAAGCATCGATACTAACGTTAGATGGATTTGGAGAGAAGGAGTCTATGTCTTTTTCTTATGCTAAAAAAAACAAAATTGAAAAAATTTCCTCTCAAAATTTTCCTAATTCTTTGGGATCATTTTTTTCTACGTTTACGGAATTTTGTGGGTTTAAACCTCAAAATGAAGAATGGAAATTAATGGGTGCAAGTGCATATGGAAAAAAATCTAAGTATTACACATTAATAAGAAACTTAGTTAATCTTGAAAAAGATAGTTTTAGTTTAAATTTAAAATATTTTAATCACTATTTATTTCATCGACCAAAATATTACAATCGTGCGATGTGTGATTATCTGGGTTTAGAAGCTAATAAAAATCCATCAAAATTAAGCAAAGATTTTTTTGACATTGCTTATGCAGCTCAAAGAGTTTTTGAGGAAATTTATTTATATTTAGTTAATTGTTTAGCAAAAAAAAATAGAACCAGTAATCTTGTGATTTCAGGAGGTAGTGCACTTAATTGTGTTGCTAATGGAAAAATTCTTGAAAAAACTAAGTTTAATAACCTCTATGTTCCACCTGTGCCAGATGATAGTGGCGCAGGTCTAGGCGCTGCATATTATGTTAGCAATATGATCTTAAACTGTAAAAAAAAATATTATGTAAACCACAATTTCCTTGGTCCCTCTTACACTAATGATGAAGTAATTAAAAAACTTAAAAAATATAGAATTAAATATGAAGTTCATAAAAATATTTTTAGCTCAGCTGTAAAATCAATTATTGAGGGAAAAATTATAGCTTGGTTTCAAGGATCATTAGAATTCGGTGATAGAGCTCTTGGAAATAGATCAATCTTAGCTGACCCAAGAGATAAAAATATGAAAGATAAAATAAATAAAAAAATTAAATATAGAGAAGATTTTAGACCTTTTGCGCCAGCTATTCTTGAAGAAAATAAAGGGGACTTTTTTGAAAGAGCTCAAAGTAGTAACTTCATGGAAAGAGCCTTATTAGTAAAGGAAAATAAAAGATCAATAATTCCAGCTGTAACTCATCAAGATGGAAGTGGAAGATTACAAACAGTAAATGAATCAAATAATTCTAAATTTTATAAGTTAATTAAAGAATTCTATAAAAACACCGGAGTTCCTGTTTTATTAAATACAAGTTTTAATATACAGGGAGAACCTGTCGTATGTTCAATAGAGGATGCAATAAAAAACTTTTATTTATCTGGGGTTGACGAGCTGTATATAGAAAATTGCGTTATAAAAAAATGAAAATCTTGGGAATCAAATATGGAGGTCATGATACTTCAGCAGCCTTGATGGTTGATGGAAAGTTAATTGCTGCATGTGCTCAAGAGAGATATTCATTAGACAAGCATAGTAGAAAATTTCCGATTGACGCAATAAATGATTGCCTAAAAATAGGTGGTTTAAAAATTGAAGATATAGATGAAATAGCATATGTAAATAAAGTAAAAACCTTTTTAAAAGAAATCTACATTAAACCAGCGCTAAAAAGCTTTAAAAGATTGAAATTTCTCATTAACGATTTTGATAAATTTAAAAAACTTTACAACACGGAAAAAATAGTAAGAAAAAAACTAAATTATTCTGGTAAAATAAACTTTTACAGACACCATCTCTGCCACATTGCTAGTTCTTACTATCCAAGTGGTTTTAAAAACGCATTATGTTTAAGTATTGATGGAATGGGAGAACACGAAACCGGTATGATAGCAGAAGCAAATTCTGGTAATATAAATATTTTAAATGCAGCCAATTTTTACCCTAATTCTTTAGGCTTGTTGTATTCTAGCATTACAAATTTTTTAGGATGGAAAAATCATTGCGACGAGGGAATTATTATGGGCCTAGCTCCATTTGGTAATCCAAGTGCAATTATACCTAATACAAATAAAACTTATATTTCAGTATTTAGGGAAATTTTGAGAGAAAAAAATGAATTTGAGTTTGAGATAAACTTAGATTTAGTTGATTTTTATAACGCTAGAGACAAATGGGTAACAAAAAAATTTTTAAATATATTTGGGCAGAAGAGAAAATATGGGGATACAATAACTGATAATCATAAAAATATCGCTGCAGCACTTCAATTGCGACTAGAGGAAGTTGTGTTAAGACAATTAAAATATGCGAAAGAGAAATTTGGTTATGAAAATCTATGTTTAGCAGGTGGTGTAGCCTTAAATTGTTCAATGAATGGTAAAATAGAAAAATCGAAGATTTTTAAAAAAATTTACATACAACCAGCTAGTGCAGATGATGGATGTTCTATAGGAGCTTGTTACTTAGCTCACTTCAATTCATCTAAAAAATTATTTAAAGAAAATAAAATGTACAATTCATATTTAGGTTCTAGATTTACAAAAGAAGAAATAGAAAAAGAGATTAAAAATTTTGGTATCAAAGTTGAAAAGTCTCAAAATATTTACAAAGAAACATCTAAATTACTCAATGATGGAAAAATTATAGCTTGGTTTCAAGGTGCTTCCGAATTCGGTCCAAGAGCACTTGGTAATAGATCAATTTTATGCAAGCCCTCCCCTGCATCTATGAAAGATCATTTAAATAATAACGTGAAATTTCGAGAAGAATTTCGACCTTTTGCCCCAGCTGTCTTAGATAAATTTCAAAATGATTATTTTAATATTGGTCAAGACAGTTATCATATGCTTATTGCTACCTCTGTTAAAAAAGAAAAAAAAAATTTAATACCGGCTGTAGTTCATATAGATAATACTTGTAGGGTTCAAACAGTTAAGAAAGAAATTAATAAAAAATTTTATGACTTAATTGAGGAGTTTTATAAATTAACAAATATCCCTGTGTTATTAAACACCTCGTTTAACATAAAGGGACAACCAATGATAAATAGCCCTTATGAAGCAATTAAAACTTTTATAAAAACAAGAATAGATGTTTTAGTGATAGGTGATTTTGTTATAAATAAAGAAAATCTATGACATTAAAATTGATTAAAAATAGATCTTTGATAGTTGCCGAAATTGGATGGAATTTCTTAGGTAAAATAAATTTGGCAAAAAAAATGATTTTGGCCGCTAAAAGAAACGGGGCCGACGCTGTTAAGTTTCAAGTTTGGGATCCTAAAAATTTAAAAAGAGGATCTTGGGACAATGATGGAAGAAAAGAATTATATCAAAAATCATTTTTAGATAAAAAAAGATTTAAATTACTTTATGATTTTTCAAAAAGAAATAAAATTAAATGTTTTGCATCAGTTTGGTCTTTGAATGATTTAAAAACCTTAGCAAGTGTATCAAAAGATATTGTTAAAATACCCTCTCCTGAGGCTTATGATATTGAATTAATAACGAGATCTCTTAAATTGTTCAAACAAGTAATTGTTTCTGTAGGTTGCTTAAAAAATTCTGAATTGAGAAAATTATATAAATTTAAGAAAAATAATAAGTTAATAATTTTACACTGTGTGAGTTCTTATCCTCTGAAAGCTGAAAATTGTAATTTTAATAAGTTTCACCATCTTAAAAAAAAATTTAAAAAAGTAGGATACTCAGGTCATTTAGATGGCATTGAAGATTCTGTTTATGCTATCGCAAATCAAGCTGTACTTATAGAAAAACATTTTACCACTAGCAAACAATTAAGGGGAAAAGATAACAAATTTTCCTTAAAACCCTCAGACTTAAAAAAATTATCTGACATTAGAAACTTATTCTCAAAATTTAAAATTAATCGAGGCTTAAATATTCAAAAAGATGAAGTAGATGTTTATAAGAATTATAGAGGGAGATGGCATAAATGAAAAAGATACCATTATTTAAATCTTGTGTTGACAAATCCGACTACAAATCAGTTTTAAACTCTCTGAAGACTGGTTGGCTGACGCATGGGAGTAGCAATTTAGTTTTTGAGGAAAAATTCTCTAAATATATAGGAAGCAAATTTTCAATATCGATGAACTCATGCACAAGTGCTTTGGAATGCTCTTTAAAAATTTTAAAAAAAAAAGGAGAAGTTATAATTCCAAGCTGGACCTGGGTGTCCACGGCAAACGCAGTTTTAAATACAGGAAATATTCCTGTTTTTGCTGATGTAAATATTAATTCGAGAAATTTAGATGCTGAGAATATCGAAAAAAAAATTAATAAAAAAACTATTGCAGTTATAGTTGTTCACTATGCAGGCTTGCCGTGCGAAATGGACGAAATAATGAAACTAACAAAAAAACATAAGATTTCATTAATTGAAGATAGTGCTGAAACACTTGGTGCAAAATGGAAAAAAAATTACACTGGCAGTTTTGGAATGGGTTGTTTTTCTTTCTTTCCAACAAAAAACATCACTACAACTGAAGGCGGTATGCTTACAATAAATAATAGAAGACAATACCTAGAAATTAAAAAGATTATTGCGCACGGCATAGATCATGATAAAAAACCTGTTTTTTGGCACAGAGAAGCTGTTTTACCAGGTCATAATTTTAGATTGCCAAACCATTTAGCTGCGTTAGGTATATCTCAACTAAAAAAGCTTAATAAATTTAATGCAAAAAGGAGATTAATTGCAAAAAAATATGATAATTTTTTAAAAAAATTTGAGGATGCTTTTACTATCCAAAAAGTGAGTAAGAATCTTACCCACTCTTACCAAATGTATACTTGTCTTTTAAAACCAAAACTAAGAAATAATTTTTTATTTTTTATGAAAAAAAATGGTATAGAGGTTTCAGCACATTTTGTTCCTCCATTACATAAACAAAATTATCTAAAAAAATTTTGTAATAATAAATTAAAAAACACAGAATATTTATCTAGAAGTATTGTAACACTTCCTATATACCCTAATCTTGAAAGTGTTGATCTTAACAGAATATTTAAGCTTATAACTAAATGGTATGAAAAAATTAAAAAAAAAGATTAATTACGTTGTAACTGGAGGTTTAGGATTTATTGGTTCTAATATAATTAAAATATTGGTGGCAAAAAAGAATGTAAATAAATGTGTTATAGTCGATAATTATACAAGTTACATTAACCCTTTAAGATGGACTTACACTGATTTTAGAAAAAGTAGATTTACAGACATTACTGACAAAACTATCTTAAAAAAATTAAAACAGAAAGTGGTATTTGAGAGGGGTGATTGTTCAGATTTTAAAACAATGTTTAATATTTTAGAAAAATATAAGCCCACAATAATTTTTCATACTGCAGCTGTGCCAGTGGCTAAGATTGAAAACCCTAATGTTAGTGAGTTTAGGAAAGGTTCTATAGACACTACAATTAATGTACTGGATTGCATAGATTTATTTAAAAAAAAGAAAAAAATAAATTTTAAAAGATTTGTTTATATTTCTTCAAGTATGATTTACGGAGATTTTAAAAATAAAGTAGTTGGAGAACATAATGAGCCTAACCCAAAAGAAATATATGGAACAATGAAACTAGCTGGAGAAAACATTGTTAAAGGTTTTTCAAAATTTGCAAATATTCCATATACAATTATAAGACCGTCTGCAGCATACGGTCCAACGGATATGAACGAGAGAGTAACTCAGTTTTTATTAATAAAAGCGATTAATAAAGACGTACTAGAGATACATGGAAGGGATGAAAAGTTAGATTTTACTTTTATTGATGATTTATCAGATGGTTGCGTCAAAGCTGCACTTAGTAAAAATGGTGTAAATCAAACATTCAATATCACAACAGGAAAAGGACGATCAATATTAAGTTATGCAAAAATATTAAAAAAACACTTTAAAGATATTAAATTTAAAATAATGAAAAGAGATAGCACGAGACCTAAAAGAGGCACTTTATCAATAAAAAAAGCTAAAAAATTAATTAACTATAAGCCTCAATATGATTTAGAAAAAGGTGCAGAAGAGTATATAAAATTTATTAAAAAATTTAAAAATTTTAATTTGCGAGGGACTGCTAATTTTCCAAAAGAAAAATAAGAAATTAATTAATGAAAAACATAGTTTTTTATTATCCAGTTATATACCAGGATGGATTAAAAACTACTTTTGAAAAGTATATTAAATTTTTTAAAAAAAAGTTTAATATTATTTTAATTACTAATTCTCCAAAAAAATTTTTTTCGGGTAAACAATATTCTCATGTAAAAGTTCATAATTTGAATAACTTGATTTTAAGAAGATTCAAGCATTTGAATGGAATTTGCTGCTTATTGAAAATTTTTAGATATTTAAATAATAAATCAATAATATTTTCCCTAGATAACCATTATTTTCTCACAATTTTAAAAATATTTATCAGAAATTTTAAATTAGTTATAAGGATTCCAAACCCAATAATAACCTCAAACAATTCATTAAAAAGAAAATATCAGGCTCGATTTTTTTCAAAAAATCCTGGGTTGCCTCTTGGAAGATTTGAGACTCAATTAATGAGATTTTCTGAAAAATTAATAGTTTCATCAAGAGAACAAATATTATATTTGAAAAAAAAATATAAATTTTCCAATTTAATTCTTATAAGAAATATTTTTGAAAAGAAAATTACAAAAAAAAAGATAACTAAAGTTAAAAATATTTTTTTTATAGGTAGACTATCTGACAGCAAAGACCCATTTTTTTTTATAAATAATTTATTGGAAGTAAGAAAAAAATATCTTGTTAATATTCATGTTATTGGAGATGGAGAATTAAAAAATAGAATTCTTAAGCTCTTTGGAAAGAATAAAAGCATTAAATTTTATGGACATGTTAAAAAGCCATTTGAAAAATTTTATAAAAAAATTGATTTATTTTGTCTAACATCAAAATTTGATGGAACTCCAAATGTTCTGGGCGAGGCAATAAGTTATTGTATACCTTGTATGGCTCCAAAAAATGTAGGTAATGTTAACGAACTCTTGGGAAATGGTAAGTTTGGTTCGATTTATGCACCTCAAAATAATTTTAGTTTTCAAAATGTTTTGATAAAGGCGATGCAAAATCCAAGAAAAATTGAGAGAAAAGCTCAAATGGCATCTAAAAATCTTGTAAAATTTAGTAAGGAAAATACATTTACAAAATTAGAAAAAGTTTTGAGAACTATTTAAATTTTTTAGCAAAATTAATTATATTTGGAAGTATTTTTTTTCTATTATTATAATTGTCAAATTTAATAGCAATTTTATTTGCCAATATTAAATCTTTTTGTCTATCTACACATAAATTAATTTTAGATTGGTTTTTCCTATTTTTAATATTTTTAATCTTAAAATCTTTATAATTTTTGTAAAAAAATTCTGAAATATGTTCCCTATCTTTTTTACTCTTCAATTTAGAATAGCTGTCTATGAAAATTTTTTTTCTAAATATTTCTATTGATTGACCTTTAGGGAAACTTCTCTTTAATACGTTAGTGACAATATCATAGTTATTATTATTAAAAAAATAAATAAATTTATCAAGTAAATAAGGATCTAAAAATGGGCTATCTGCACAAATTCTTAGAAAAGAACTATGTTTCGATTTTTTTAAAATTTTTAAAAATCTCAAATAAACATTCTCATGCTCACCCCTAAAAAATTTTATTTTTTTTCTTTTACATAAATTTATAATCTTTTTGTCAGCTGGTTTTTTTGAAGTTGCAACAATAATTTTCGTTATTAATTTTGATTTAATTGCATTTGATATAACTCTTTCTAAAATAGATTTGTTATTAATTTTTTTTAAAACTTTGCCGCGCAATCTTTTTGATAACATTCTTGCTTGGATAATTGCTAACATTTATTTAAGAAGAAAAATTAAATGTGAAATTTCTCGTTTTCTAAGCATAATTGGCAAACTGGGTTAGGCTTATTATTAATAAAGCCCTCTCTAATTTTTTTCATTTTATCGCCATGCCAAATTTCTTTTAAACTTTTTTTTAAAACATTTCCTATGGGAATATTTCTTCCAACTGTATTACAACAAGGACCTACTTCCCCATCTGCATGTATTGCAACTTGACCCCAAGGTTCATTACAATTGTATTTACTTAGGATTAAATTTTTATCTTTATATTTTTCATTAAGTAGTTTATCGTATAAATCTATTGAGTTTTCTCTTTGAATCTCTACGGTATCAACGATATTAATCCATTTTTCTATAAACATGTCTACTTCATGCACATTAGTTTCTAATGCTACAAATGAAGTTCTGACTAGTGGTAATTTTTTCCCCATTGAATTTCTGAGCTTAATAAAATTTTTTACATTTTCCTCAACTCTTACAAGACGATTTGTATTTAGTTTTTTTTTGTTTACTGGTATTCGCACTTTGTCATATGTTTTTTCTGTGGCTGAGTCCAAAGAAATGAATAGTCTTGTTAATGAACTTTCTAAAATTTTTATAGCATTCTTTTCATTTAACAAAGTACCATTAGTGAATAAAAACTGATCCATGATTTTCGCTTTTTCAGCTAATTTTAAAACTTCAGGAAAATTTTTATAAAGTAAAGGCTCAGATGTGCTTAGCAACAACGCGTCTAAATTGTTTTCTTTGAATTCATCAAAAAGTTTTTCTAAATCTTTAAATTGTAAAGTAAATTTTGTAGTATCGTTTCTGTAACCTTGATAACACATTGTGCATTCAAGATCACATCGATTAACCAGCTCTAAGATTACAGATAAAGGAAAGTCAGGAAGGTACTCATGCTTGTTGTCTTTTAAGTAATTTTCATATTTTTTTCTATAATTTAAATACCTTTCTCCAAATTTAGGATAAAGGGCATCTTGAAGAATTTTCTCTGTGTCTACTCTATAATTTTTTTTGACAACACTTACAGATAATAGTTTTTTCTTAATTTTATCTTCTTTAATTTGTGCTGAGTTATCTAAAGTTTCCATAGGAAGATTTATACCGAAATTAAGACAAAAATTTAAGTTTTATTTATGTTTCTTAACATTGAAAATTATAGTAAATATACTATTGTTCAAATATTGAACAATGTCAAGTTTTTTAATTTAAATTAAAAGTTTTAATTCATGGTTAATTTATGTGTGGAATTTTAGGCTATATCGGTAACAGAGAATTAGACTCGAGCAAAATTAGACAAATATTAAGTTTAATGTATAACCGAGGTCCTGACCACCAAGCAATTAGAAAATTTAGATTTTATAAAAAGAATGTTTATCTCTTTTCATCAAGGTTAAAAATTGTTGATAGATTGAAAAGATCAAATCAACCAATGTCATTTGAAAATTATACAATAATTTTTAATGGTGAAATATATAATCACCGTGATTTAAAAAAAATTATTATTTCAAAAGGAATGAAATTATCAACTAATTCAGATACTGAAATAATCTTAAAAATGTACGCTTTATTTAAATCAAATTGCGTAAATTACTTTGAGGGTATGTGGTCATTTGCAATTTATAACAGCAAGACTTACGAAGTTTTTTTGTCCAGAGATAGGATGGGGGAAAAACCTTTATTTTTTTTAAAAAAAAACAACAATATTTATTTCGGATCTCAAACAATTTATTTAAGAGCTTTAGCTAATAATTATAATTCTTTAAACGAGAAAAAAATATTTACTTATTTAAAATATGGCTTCAAATCAATGGAGCAAGAACCTCAGGGATTTTTTAAAGGAATATTTAAAATTGACTCTGGGACTAATCTTTTAATTGATAGAAATTGCAATATAAAATCAGAAAAATTTTGGAAACCGAAGATTAGAGAAAATAATAAAGTAAGTGAGACCAAATGTATTTCTTTAATAAAAGAAAATTTTAATAAAAAAATAAAAGAGATTTGTAGTTCTAAATTAAAAATTGGCTTATCTCTCAGCGGAGGAATAGACTCAAATTTTTTGTTAGGTTTTTTTGCTAAAAACTTAGGAACTAATATAAATACTTATTCTATAATTGATGGGGACAAAAGATATAACGAAGAAAATTTAATTGATTATGCGTCTAAATTTCATAATGTTAAAAATAAAAAAATCTATTTATCACAAAAAAAAATTATTTGGAAAGACTAAAAAAAATAACTAAATACCATGATAAACCTATTTCCACTATAAGTTATTTTGTTCAATCATTAATTTATGAAAGAATGAATAAAGATAAAATAAAAATTTGTATCAGTGGAAATGGAGCAGATGAATTATTTGCAGGTTATTATCATCACTACATTTTGTATTACAATAATTTAAAGAAAAATATTGAGAAAAAAAATTTTTCAAAGCAATGGAATTCTTATATATTCCCTATTTTAAGAAGGCCAGAATATAAAAATCTTAATAAAAAAAATATTGAGAGTTTTTTTACATTTTTCAATGATGATGGACTCCATCAAAAAAATATTAAAAAATTTAAAGAAAAGTTTTTTACAAATAATTCGCTCAAAAATAAGATGTTAAATGAACTTCTAATACAAACTATGCCTTTGGCTTTATTGGAAGATGATTTAAATTCAATGTATTACTCAATAGAAAATAGATCTCCTTTTTTAAATAATGAATTAATAAATCTAGCTTTCAGAATACCAACTAACCTTCTAATGAAGAACTCATTTAATAAATATTTATTGAGAATGAGTGCAAAAAATTATATTGGAGATAGGGTGAGATTAAATCGAGAAAAAAAGGGATTTAATGCATCTTTTTACTCCTTGTTTTCTTTAGAAAATAAATCTTTTAAGGATTGGTTTTTTGATAGTGGTAGCCCTATATTTAATTACGTAAAAAGACAAAAATTTATTGATACATTTAAAAAGAATAACTTTGCTGACTTAGATCAGCAAAGATTGTTTAATTTTTGTAGTACCAAAATATTTTTAGAAAATATTAAATCTCAATGATTATAATTTTAGATTATGGAATAAGTAATATTGGAGCAGTTAAAAATGCACTTAATTTTTTAAACTTTAAAAGCATTATATCCTCAAAAAAAGATGAAATAAAAACTGCCAAAAAAATTATTATTCCAGGAAATGGAAATTTTGGTGAAGGCATGAGATTATTACAAAAACTCAATTTAATTGAAATACTAGATAAAGTGGTTATTGAAAAAAAAATTCCAGTTCTAGGTATTTGCCTAGGTTACCAGATGATGTTTGAAAAAAATGAAGAGGATCTAAATTATAATGGGCTGGGTTGGATTAAAGGACGAGTTAAAAAATTTAAAAAAACGAACAAATTCTTAGTACCACATGTTGGTTGGAATAAAATAGATTTTCAAGAAATGAAACTTATGGCTAAAATACCTAACAATTCAAGATTTTATTTTGATCATTCTTATTATACTGAAATTAGTTCAAAAAAATTCAAATGTGGTACTACAAATCATGGTATTCAATTTAATAGCGTTTATAGCAGTAAAAATATTTATGGGTGTCAACCACATCCAGAAAAAAGTCAAAAATTTGGATTACAACTCTTAAAAAACTTTTGTGAATTATGTTAGCAAAAAGAATTATAGCTGTTTTAACTTTTGATAAAGGTATATTAACAAGAACTAAAAATTTTATTCAAGATTATCACTATACAAAAAAGTTTATCAATAATTCTCTTTTTGACGGTATTGTACTAATTGATGTAAGTAGAAATAAAAAACAAAGGTCGAAATTCTACGATGTTGTTAAGAATTTTAGTAAAAATTGTTTTGTTCCTATAACAGTTGGTGGAATGATTGATAATATTGAAGAAATTAAAGTTTTTCAAAATTTAGGTGTCGACAAAATCTTAATTAATTCAGTAGCAGTTAAAAATGAAAAATTGTTAAAAAAAATAATCAGCATATTTGGTAGTCAATTTGTTGTTATTGGTTTAGACGTAAAAAAAAAGAAAAATTCTTATAATTTTTTTTATAATAATGGAAAAAAAAA
>MDTG01168377.1_pt1 | contig 22576 bp, 23 predicted proteins | sample 811421 | NCBI WGS metagenome assembly MDTG01 (sample SAMN05326645, study PRJNA326480) | marine metagenome | isolation source: seawater | place: Pacific Ocean: South East | collected 2011
CCCTTGAAAATGAAAAAATAGATCAAAATAATATTGAAGTACATCATTTGGGTTATTATTTAAAATGGGACCAACAAAATGCATACTATTATTCAGTAGAAAATACTGGTTTTAAACCAAATTTAGAAAGAACTGAAGGAACCTATTCAAAATACGTTAGCTTAGATGATAAGATAGATAGGTTTCATTTTTATACTTATTTTATTAAATTTGGAATAGGTCAGGCTACATATGATGCATCACAAGAAATAAGATGTGGTAAAATTTCCCGAGAGGAAGGAGTTATGCTCGTAAAAAAATTCGACAGCGAATTTCCGAAAAAATATTTTAAAGAATTTTTAGAATATATTGATTTAAACGAAATTGAGTTTTGGGAAACCATTAATAGATTTAGATCTCCACATTTATGGACTTTTGATAATAAAAACCAACATTGGAATTTAAAAAAAAAAGTTTTTGATTAGGATAATTTTAATTTAGCCATTTCTATAAATTTTTTTTGCTGTATTAAATTAAAATCTTTTGATTTGGTAAATCTAATCAACTTTTTATAATCTTGCCTTATAGGTTTGATATTTAAAATTTTTTTTTTTTTTATCATTAATACCAAATCATCGATTCCACATTTTAAAGCGTACATTGATAAATCAAATATATTTTTTTTATTTATCCTTGGCTTAGAGTAAAAAATTATTTTTCCACCATCTATCTTTCTATCAAGATATAAAATAGAACACCCCACCTTATCTAAATTATGATCTAAAATTGCCCAAGGATTACAAGCTACTCCTCTATAAAAAGGAGAAATTCCAGCATGTAAGTTTAAACATTTTTTTTTTTTTAAATAATTAAACAATTTTCCTTTAATTAAGCCACATCCGAAAACAATAAATATTATTTTTTTATTTTTTGGTAAAATATTTATATTAGTTTTTAGTGAGTCAAAATTTTTTATAGAAACATTTTTATTAATAGATTTATCTTTAAAAAATTTTTTTTCTGAAATATAAACTTTGGAGAAATAATTTTTTGTAACTTTATTTTTAATTTTATTTTTTTTTTTGGGATCTATAAAACAATGTAAGTTATTAGTTATTCTTGATAGCTTGTTGATAAAATAAATATGCCTTTTTTGATTTGATGTAAATATAACTATTTTCAAATTTTAAAACCTTTCTCTATAAATTTTTTAAATATTGTTTTTTCTTCATTTCGGTTTATTCTGCTACTAAAACGTCCCCTTTCATCATATTTTTTAAATTTTTTTTTATGTTTTTTAAAGCTTGATCTGTATCTTATAATTTTTTTTACAATTAATTTGAAAAGAAAAAATAAGTAAATACGACTTTGATTATTTTTAATTATATTTTTTATAATAAATAACCATCTACTAAAGTATTTTTTGTTATTACATTTTATTAGATAATTGTATAAATAAATTGCATAAGCTTTGCACCTTTCATTATCAACAATATGATAATGGAGATTAATATAGTTTTTTAATTTTCTTTTATTAATTTTAATTTTTTCATTTTTAATTACATACTTTGTAATAAATCTCTCAAAATCTTTAAGATTTTTAATCTTATTTGAACATAGTTCTAAATGTGCCTTATGATATTCTTTATATTTAGTTTTATCATTAATAAATATTTCTGCAGTAGGCACATTTAATTGCATAGCTTCATAAGTAGTATTACACCCTTCAATTGAAATATGAAAATTTGAAACTGATAAAAACTCATCAATATTTAATCCGTAAACTAAATGAAGATTTTGAAGTTTGTTTCTATTGATGAAATGTTTCCAATAAATATGATCTTCATTTGGATGTGGTTTTAAAAGGAAATTAATATTTTTGAATTTTTTAGCAGTTAAAATTATATTTTTCTCAAATTCATCATTTAGTTTTCTATGAATTTTTAAATAATTGCCAAAACTTATAGACTGATAGTGTGTTTGATCTATATATTTTACAAATTTATTTAAGTTATCTCCATGAAATTTAGAACTTAAATCAGGTAAAGCAATTGTTATATTTTTATTTTTTTTAAAGTTATAAAGATTTTTTTTTTTTTTAAAATCTATATCAATAACATCTGTTCTAGGACATCCTAATGTAGTTTTGAGTTTATTATCAATATCTTTATATAATTTTTTTTGACTGTTATTCCAAAAAAAATTTATATCACAGGGGTAAGATACTTTGGCAATTCTCTTTACTGCTTGACCCTCTGTAGTTATGCAAGCTGTATATCTATTTTCTAAATTACACTTAATTTTTTCTTGATTAAATAAATGCGGTTTGTTAAATACTACCATTTTGGGATCAAACTCATCAATAAAATCAAAATCCCAAAGAGCAGTTAACTTCGCATTAATTTTTTTTTGATTTAAGTAAAATGCAATTAATGATAAACTTTTAAAATCTCTAAATCTATGGTCAACAAAAAAAAGAATTTTATTATTTTTAATCATGGGAAAATTATGAAAAATATAGCAAGTTATTATTTAAAAAACAATTTAAATAGGATATTTGATTTAAATAAAAAATTTAAAAATGATAAAGTTTCAAAAAATTTGACCTTAAAGTCAATAAACCCATTTATTCCTGATATTGAAGATTTAGTTATTTTACATAAATTAATAATTAAACACAAAATTACATCTGTTATGGAATTTGGGTCTGGTTACTCAACAATAATAATGGCTGATGCTATATTTAGAAATTTAAAAAAAAAATCAAATAAATATTAATAAAAAAATAGGTGTTTTCTCATGTGAAGTAAGTAAAAAATATTTTAAAAAAATAAAAGTTCCTAATGAATTAAAAAATCTAATCAAAATTTCTTATTCAAAAGTAGTAATGACTAATTTTAACTTTAGATTATGCACGGTATATAAAAAAATTCCAAAAATTAATCCCCAATTGATATATTTAGATGGGCCAGATTTATATTCTGTAAAAAATACTATAAATAATTTTAATACAAATTTTGATGAATGTGTGCCCATATCAGCTGATATACTTTTAATTGAGCCTTTTCTTTTACCAGGTACGATAATAGTTGTTGATGGGAGAGTGTCTAATGTTAGGTTTTTAGAAAATAATTTCCAAAGAAAATGGAAAAAAATTGTATATAAAAATATTGACCTTACTACATTTATTTTAAATGAGAAACCTATAGGAAAACACAATTCTGAAGATATGCGCAAAAGAAATTTATTAAAAAAAAATAAAACTTTAATATTATGAAGATAATCATGTATCATAATGTGAAGAACTTTGATCCTAAACTCCCTTATCAAAATTTTCTCTCAATAAAAAAATTTAAAAAACAATTAAAATTTTTTAAAGATAAATACGGATTAATCTCAAATAAAGAGGAAATATTTGAGAAAAATAAAAAAGTTCTTCTTACTTTTGATGATGGACTTAAACACCATTATGAAATTGCTAAAATTTTGAAGAAAAAAAAAATTCTAGGAATTTTTTTTATATGTACAAAACCGTTAATAGATAAAATAGTTTTACCAGTTCACAAAACTCATATCATATTATCATCTGTTAAATCTAGTGTAGCTCTAAGTTATTTAAATAAAATGATTCTTATAAATAGAATAGTTTTAAATAATAAATTTAAAATTAAATTCAAAAATGCTTATTCTCACCAGAATGATGAGGTCAGTAAAAAAATATTTAAGAAAATCATTAATTATTTAATAAATAATAAAGACAAAAGTATATTGTTAGACTCAATAATAAATAAGTTTAAACTTAAAAATAAATTAGCGAGATATTACTTAAATTCTAAAGAAATAAAAAAAATGCATAATATGGGTATGATTATTGGAAGTCACGGCCTTAGTCATAATTTATTATCTAAAATGAAAAAAAATGAACAAGAAAAAGAAATAAAACAGTCTAAAAAGTTGCTAGAAAATATTATTAAAGATGATGTAACATATTTCTGTTATCCTTATGGAGGAGCAAGATCTTACAACAAACATACATTAAATTTACTTAAAAAAAATAAATATTCATTATCTTTTGATGTAAATCCAAAAGATGTTAATTTTCAATTAATAAATAAAAACTCATTCAAAATTCCAAGATATGATTGTAACTTCTTTAAATTATAAACTTAAAAAATTAATCAACATCATATAATATTTTTTATTTAAATAATTTTTGCTTTTTTAAGTAAAAAAATAATTTTATCTTCTTTTAAAAAATTAAAGTTACTTACTCTAAATTTTTTATATGTTTTTTTTTGTTTTCTAGTTTGATTAATTTTATTTTTATAAATTACAAAAAGATTTCTCTCAGTTTTAAGATATGGTATTTCATTTATTGAATAAAGTTCCTCTTCAAATTTTTCACCATGAAATTTATTTGAAATTTTTATTTTATTTTTTATTTTTTTATTTTTACTAAAATAATTTGTAAGTGCTATAGCTAAATCATAAATTTTAAAACATTTCATACTTTTCATAATAAAAACTTCTTCTCCTTTCATAATATTTATTGCAGTTAAAATAGATTTTACAGATTCATTTAACGTCATAACAAATCTTGACATACGTTTATCTGTAACAGTTATTTTCTTATTTTTTTTCAGTAAAAAAATAAAATTAGGGATAACAGAGCCTCTTGAGCCCAATACATTTCCAAATCTTATTATTGAAATTTTGGTTTTTTTGTGTCTCTTTTTTTTATTTATACTTTGTATATGTCGTTCTGCAAATTGTTTGGTTTGACCCATTACGCTTTTTGGATAAACCACTTTATCAGTACTAATATGTAAAAATTTAGATACTCGATTTCTAATTGATGCTTTTAAAATATTTTTTGTACCTATAACGTTTGTTTGTTTTGCCTCTTCCGCATTATATTCCATTATAGAAACATGTTTTAGGGCAGCTGCATGGATTACAATATCTACATTTTTTGTAACCTCTATGCATCTTTTATAATCTCGTACATCTCCAAGAAATAAACGTATTTTATTTTCGTCCATTGACTCGTAAAAATTATTAAGACTTAATAATGATAAATTTAAATCTCTAGAAAGTTCATAAAGCCCATTTTCATCATTTGTCATTACTCTTATAGTTTTACAATTTGTTTTTAAAAGAGCCCGAACAACAGAGGTACCTATTGAGCCAGTACCTCCCGTAATTAGTATTATTTTATTTTTAAGGTAATTATGATTCATTTAGATAATTCATTTGATATATATTGTTTAACTGTAATTTTTGGAACAAAATTTAACTCTTTCAATATTTTTTTACAATAAATTTTTTGAGAAGGTACTTTTCTTAGATTAATATTTTTATCTTTATATTTTAATTTATTTTCAATTGATTTTATGATCGAAACTATTTTTAAATTTTCAAATCCTACATTGTAAACATTTAATTTTAATTTTTTATTCATGGTCTTGTAAATTAGATCTACAAAATCATCTATAAACAAAAAATTTCTATACGTATCAACATTTGGTGTGAAAAATATTTTATTTTGAATAGTGCTGTTAATCAAATTTCTAATTATACCACTTTTTTTACTGTCATAAATATTACATAGCCTAAATATTTTATATTTAATATTGGACATACTATATAATTTTTCTGCATTGAGTTTAAGTTTTGAATATTTACAATCAGGTTTTTTTGAAGAACCTTCTCTTTTTTCGTTCTTAGAAAATCCATAAATTAAACTTGTGGAAAAATAATAAACAAGTATTTTTTTGTCTTTGCAAAAATTAATAATATTTTTATTACCAATAATTATAGTTCTTTTCATTACATTAAAATTGCGAGAATTTTGTCCTGATAAATTGAAAATATAATCAATTTTCATTTTTGATAATTTTTTGAATGAGTTTTGATTTGCTATATCAAATCCTTGTGATTTGCTGACGTTTATTAACTTAAAATCTTTTGACAATTTTTTTTTAATTTTTGAACCAATAAATCCTGAGGAACCAATAATTAAAATAGTTTTTTTCAATTTAATATGTTATTTTTTTTTGTGTATCAAATTTTGAAAAGTTAATTGTTTTTAATATTTTAATTATTTTTTTTGAAGCATTGCCATCTCCATAAGGATTTTTTACATTTTTTATATAATTTTTGAAGCTTTTGCTTAACCCTTTTTTTAAAGCTTTATAAATTTTATCTTCGTCATGGTATACGTTAATTATATTTTTTGATTTCATTCTGCCATTTTGACGTGTTCCTATATTTATTACAGGTATTTTAAAAGTTGATGCTTCATGAATTCCAGAACTTGAATTCCCTAATAAAATTTTACTATACTTTAAAAGTGTTTTATATTCAGAAAGATTTAAGGTTGGAGTAAATTTTAATTTACTTTTTTTGATAATTTTTAATATTTTTTTTGAACCTGCGTCGTTATTTGGAAATATAATTAAATGTTGCATATCAATTTTTTTTAAAGCTACAATTGTTTTTTTCATCTGAAACTCTGAAAGATGTAATTCGCTCGTCACAGGATGCTGGATTGTAATTGTAAAAGGTTTTGAAATATCTATTTTAAATTTATTTAAAATATAAGCACGCGAAAGATCTCTCTCATTTAATAACGCGTCGATTGAAGGACACCCAACTGCATAAACATTCTTAGGAACCTCCCCCATTTTTATTAATCTTTTTTTAGTTTCATTATTTGCTGTAAAATGTAAATTTGAAAACTTAGACATCCCATGTCGCAGAGATTCGTCTATAGTGCCAGAAACTTCACCGCCTTGAATATGGGCAACCGGTATATTCATATGGGCCCCACAAATTGTTACTGCAAAATTAGCCGCTATATCAAATCCAGATAAAATTATATCAGGTTTACTTTTCCTTAAAATTTTTGATAATTTTGTAACTGCAACTCCTAGTGCATATGCCATTGATGATCCATCGTTTCTAACAAAATATTCTTTATCAAACATCTCAAATTTATTAAAAACTTTAAATTTCTCATCATATATTTCATTAATTGTGTAACCGTACTCTCTTACTAGATGTAAGCCTGTAACGACAAGATCATATTTTATTTTTTTTTCCTTATTTATAATTTTAATTATTGGTTTAAATCTACTAAAATCAGCTCTTCTTTCAGTTACTATAAATATCTTCATTTTATATCCTGTTTTCTAATCAATGTATTATTGCTAATATTAACTCTTGCAGTTTTTCCAATCAGTTTAAAATAATCTTTAGCAAAAAAATCTCCTACTCCAGGTCTTCTAGGAAATATATTATTTTTAGTAAATTTCTCACCTTTTAATATTTTTTTTGTAGATGCTATACAGGCAAAAGCAAAGTTGATTGTAGATTTTTCTTGACGTATAGGGTTTTTGTTATCACCTTTGGATTTGTAAATTTCATTTGCACCTAACTTTAATAATTTAAATTCTTCCTTATCCATAGATGCAGATATATCTGGACCCTTTCTTTTTTTTGTGTCTGTAAAGTGTTTTTCTATTATTGAGGCTCCTAAAGCAATCGCTCCTAAACATGGATAGATTGTTTCAGAATGGTCAGATAGACCTACTACAGCATCTGGAAATTTATTTTGCAAAGTTTTAATGGAGTCTAGTCTTATTAGATTTGTAGGAGTTGGATATATATTGGTACAATGTAATAAAGCAAATGGAACATGGTACTTTCTTAATATTTTTACTGAAGGTTCTATAGTTTTTATACTATTCATACCTGTACTCATAATTATAGGTTTTTTAAATTTAGCAATATATTCAATTAAGGGATAATTATTACATTCACCTGAACCAATTTTAAAAGCAGGAACTTTAAATTTAATTAATCTATCAACAGCTAATTTTGAAAAAGGTGTACTTATAAAAATAATACCTTTAGATTTTACATATTTCATCAATTCAAATTCATCTTTTTCTGATAATGAATGGCTTTTTATTATGTCAAATATGTTTTCCTTTGTATGAGAAGGAATAATTTTTTTTGCTTCAATTGTCATTTCATCTTCTACAACATGTGTTTGATGTTTAATCAGTTCAACACCAGATTTAGAGGCTATATCAACTAGCTTTTTTGCCTGAGTTAGAGAGCCACCATGATTTATTCCAAGCTCAGCAATAATTAAAGGTTTATAGTTTAATCCAATATATCTTTTCCCAATTTTAATTCTATTTTTATTTGGATTTTTCATTTTTAAGATATCGACAAAATTTTTTTACCAAATTGAAAATCCACCATCAACAAAAATGTTTTGACCTGTAATATAATTTGAATCGTTGCTTATTAAAAACTTTAACAAACCATAAATATCAGATTCCTTTGCCATTTTATTTAATGGTAAAAGCTTTGAATATTCTCTAACAAATTTTTTATTTTGCTTATTAAACACTCCACCAGGAGTAATCATATTACATGTTGTGTTTTTTTTAGCTAAATCAGTAGCCATCCACTTAGTCAAACCAATTAAACCTGATTTGCTTGCAGAATATGATGCAGATGAATAGAATTTTTGATTAGTATATATCTGATGATGCGGACTAAAAGATCCATATATACTTCCAACATTTATTATTTTTTGTTTAATTTTTTTGTCACCATGTAGTCCAATGAAATGCTTAATTGCTAAAAATGTCCCTCTTAAATTAATATTATTTGTTTTATCCCAAATATCTTTATCAAAATTCTCTTTAAAATTCTTATTTTTTGAAATTTTTTTTATACCCTCTGAAGTAAGAGCTGCATTATTTATTAAAACATCAAATTTACCAAATTTTCTAAAAATTTCTTCAAAAAATAGTTTTACATCTTCTTCGTTTTCAACATTTAACTTTAATTTACAAAATTTTTTTGATTTAATATTTTTTTTTACGTCAATATCTGCTGCGACTAAAACTTTTGAGCTTTTTTTTAATTGTTTAAGAAAATATTTACCAAGAATACCACTACAACCAATTAAAATAATTTTTTTCATCCCTAATTTTTAAAAATTTTTTTTACCAATGTAAAATCTTCTTTAGTGTCTATATCAAAGCTTTTCATTAAAGGTACATGAAAATTACTTAATTTTCCCTCAAATAACCATTTGCATTTTAAAAGGTAATCTCTTTTAAGACAGTATAAAGCAGCTACATGTTCAAATGTTTTTGGTGCAGATTGTCTAGAAGTAATTTTTGCATTTTTAATACTTTTACTTAATTTAAATTTTTTGTTCCTATATTCTAATAAATTGAAATAAGGATTTTTTTTCGCTGGTGTAGTACAAAATTGTCCATCAAAATAGTTATTATTTTTATAAAATTTTTTGAGAAATTTATTTAAATCTTTATGGTTTATTAATGGATTTGTTACCTCTATATCTAAAATATATTTAAAATTTTTTTTAAAATGCTTTTCAGATTTCAATAAAGCATCCTTCCAGACCAATAATTTAGAAATATTTCTTTTACATAATTTTTTAGATCTTTTAAAAAAAACTTTAATACCTTGCTTTTTTACAATATTACTTATTTTATTGCTTTCGGTAGATACACATATATTTTTAATATTATTTTTTTTAGCTTTTTCAATGGCAAAATAAATCAATGGTTTTCCATTTAATCTCTTAATATTTTTTAATTTTAATCCTTCACTATTTGATTTTGCACAAATAATACATAATAAATCTTCTTTAAATTTGTTAAAATTTTCCATTCAAAAAATATACTTATAAATTTTTAAACTCCTTAGCATTCGGCTAACCAGAAATCTAAAGTTGAAAAGACCATAATTCTATCAATTTTTATACAGTTTTTACTTAAATTTGATGAATATTTCATATTTAAATTCTTAGATATTTTATCTGGATATGTTGTTCCATAAATATTACTTTTTATATAGGGAATAAAAATATCATTATCAGATGTAATTCTTAATTCAAATTTTTTATCAAAAGATAGATTTGGAATGTTTATATTCATATTTTTTTTATTAAATTCATAATTTTTAATTAATTTATTATTCACAAAAATATTAATATTAGTTTTTCTAAAAAATTCTTGAGAAAAACCAATATCAATTTTTTTGCTCAAAGAGTTAATATTTATTTTGTAAGGTATATTTTTTTTTACAGAAATTTGCTCATAAAACTGATTAATATTTTTATAAGATTTTCTTGAGTCTTTATAAAAAACATTTTGTTCTACTATCAAATATTTTCCAGGTATAATTTTAAGATTGTCTTTTAGTTGTAACCAGTTAAATTTTTCTTTATACATGCCCGCTGTTAATAAAGAGTATAAGCTCATTTCCGATCCTCTAAACAAAATTCTATCAAATTGATTTTCTTTTAGTATTCTATTAATTTCCTTATGATTATGAATTTCACTTGATGAATATAATCCCGTTTGGAAAGTTTCTAAAGTCCTATCGAATATAACTTTTTTTGATATAAAAAAAATAAATATAGCAGAAAATAAAATTATAAATAATTTTCTATCTCTTAATTTCTTTATTTTGAATAAATCACTCTTAATAAAAATTTCTAGAAAAATTATTGCTACTAAAATCAGAAATAAATTATAAAAATCAATCGATTTTCTTATAATATTTACAAAAGAACTTGATGGTATAATAATTAACATCGATAACATAATTGAATAAATTAAATAATTGATTTTATTTTTTGAAAAAATAATAATTAGTATTGCAAAAATAAAAATTAATTTGCCTAATGAAGAAATAAGAATTTTATTTCCAAAATCATAAATAAATAGCAAATTTTTTAAAATAATTTCAAAAATATTATTAGTTTGTGAGTAAACGTTATAAATATTTACTTCATATGGTTGATAAAAGTTGTACAGAAAAATAAATAAAATTATAAATAAACTTGAAAAAATAAAGAAAAAATCTCTTAACAAAAAATTTAAACTATAAATACTTGTCCTAAAAATATGGAAAAAAAATAAAATTAATCCATAAAAAACTCCAACAGCATGACTTAAAAGTAATAATATTAATAGTACAGAAACTATTTTAAAATTTTTAGTTTCTAAATAAACTAGAGCTAACAAGAAAATTGATAGGGCAGTTGACTGGCCACTATAAAAAGTAACTAAAAAACCTGAATTTAATACCAAAAATAAAGAAAATATTAAAAGCAAAATATATAAATAAAAACTTTTAATATTGAGAAATTTTTTTAAAAAAAGAACTATTGAAAGAATAGATAATACAAAATTAAATAAAAATACTATCTTAAATACTGTTTCAAAATTCTGAAACAATTCATTGGACAAAAAATATAATATATCAACCAGCGGACTATAGAATAAAAAAACTCTAGAAAGTTGTCTGTCTACAAAGAGGTGATTTTCAGGATTATGAAAATCTTTTAATTGTTGAAAAAATCCTTGAAGTGGCAAACAATTTTCATTTAAAAGACATTCCCCAAATAATTTACCTTTAAGTAAATAATGAAATTGGTCATCTTGTGATGTGAAAATAAAATTACCTTGTAAAAATATAAATAAATAAACTGATGAAATTATAAAAATAAAAAAATAATCTAAGTGTTTATATTTAAAAAAATATTTTCTTTTTTTCATAATTTATTTAAATTTTTGCAAATAATATGAATATCATTACTTGACAGCTCTGGATAGCAAGGTGGGCAAAAATGTTTTTCACAAAAATAGTCTGTTATTGGAAGTTTATATTTCTTTAAAGCTTTTTTGTAAATTGGCTGTTTATGCAGAGGTACATAATATACTCCGCCTGTGAGTGATATTTTTTTTTTATTCATAAATTTTTCTATTTTAGATCTTTTAATTTCAGAAATAATTATTTGCTTATAATGATTGGAATAAAAATTTCCCTCGGAGTTTAATGGTAAAAACTTAGAACGATTTAAATTACTATAATAAATTTTAGCTAATTGATTTCTTTTTCTTATTCTTTTATTTATTCTTTTTAACTCAATAATCCCTAATAATGCTGAAAATTCACTTAATTTATAATTTCCGCTTATATGATCATGAAGAATCTTATTTTTTTTCATTCCAAATCTTCTCATTGAATATATAGTTTTATATAAATTTTTGTTATTTGTAGTGACCATTCCACCTTCACCTGTGGTCATAACTTTTGTTGTAAAAAAACTAATTGCTCCTGCTATACCAAAGTTCCCAGCAAAAATATTTTTGTATTTTGAACCTTGAGCTTGAGCTGCATCTTCAACTAAAGGAACATTAAATTTTTTACAAATCTTTACTATTTCACGAATATTTGGTGTTATTATTCCCCCTATATGAACTATTACCACTGCACCAGTTTTGCTATTAATTTTTTTTTTTAAATCTTTTGGACTCATTAAGAAATATCTCTCATCCAAATCAACAGGAACAATTTTTCCTCCAGCATTTGAGATTGCATGACCTGTTGCTATGAAAGTGTTGGAATTTACTAGTACTTCTTTACCTTTAATGTTTAGTGATCTTAGTATAATCTCCAATGCGGAGGTACCAGATGAAGTTGCTAAACTGTACTTACATTTGTACTTTTTTTTAAATTCTAACTCAAATTTTTGCACATATTTATGATCCGTAAAAAAACCCTGATCAAAAATTTTTTTTGAGTGTTTTAAAAAAAAATTTTTTTCTTTAAGGTTAAATTTTAAATCAAAAATATTTATTTTTTTCATGTAATAAGTTTTTCCAATAAAGGAGAAAGCTCTTTATAGGAACAATTCATACAGTGTGAATTGGGTTTATCTTTATTACACCCGGTTCTGATTTCTTCCATTCGATTTGAATTTAGGATTTCTTCAGGACTATGCGTAAAAATATTTCCCAAGGACTTAGTATCAGTATTTAAAGCACAAACCTTCAAATTTCCCTCTACAGTCATATAAATACCTTTTTTTACCCAAAAACAATCTGACCAGGTCCAAGGTGTCTTTCCTTTAATATTATTAGAATAATTATTTTTTAAATATTCAATCTGCTCTATTGAGTATCCCCACAAATAATCCGCCTGTTTTCTAAGAGTTTTATTTTCAGACCAATCTTGTGCAATATTAAGTCTAAGTTCTTCTAAATTATATTCTTTGCATAAATTATCAATTTTGACTATGTCTTTGACATTTTCTTTATTTACAACATAGTTACACGTGATTTTGCATTTATACCTGTCAACTAATTTTAGATTATCTAAAAAAGATATCAATTTATTCCACTTAGAGGGAGGCCTAAACTTTTCGTAACTATCTTTATAACCATCAATAGATAAGTATAATAAATCTATATATTTTAAAGAATTTTTGAAATTTTCATTAAGTTTATACTGACAATTAGTAGCTACAATTAAAAAGGCCTTAGGAAAATATTCTTTAAACATTTTGCATATTTCTGAGAATTTTGGATGTAGAAAAGGCTCTCCCAACCCCATCAACTTAGCCTCAGAAATCGGGTGATTTTTCAATTTTTCCAAAACTATTTTCCATTTATTTAATGGTAAATGCTGAAGTTTTTTTACTACCTCATTTCTATTACAAAAAGAACAATTTAAATTGCAATAATTTGTAGTTTCTAAGTATGCGTATGTGATTGGTTGATGCATTTAATTCAAATTGATTTTATTAGAGAACTTAAGTTGTTGGCATCTCTTTCTAAATTAATGGAAATAGCTGATGGATTAGGATTTGATTCGGAATAGTCATTCACCAGTATTCTTTGGGTATGATTTAATCCTAATACAAGCTTAAAATTTTTAAAACCAAGTCTTTTTAATTCTTTATATATCCTATTTTTATTTTTTTCAGGTCTTGAGCTTGTAAAAACAATTTGAGATTGATTATTATTTAATTTAAGTAGTAAATTAGTGTTATTTTCTATTACTTGATTTTTTGTGTTCCAGTTAAATTTACCATATTTTCCTTTGTTTAAAAATACTACACCATCTAGATCTACAAAAAATGTTCTATATTTCTTTCTAATAATTAACCAATCCTCAAAAGTACCATAGTCTTCATATTTTTTTGCTTCTGTACAAGTAAATAAATTATTATTATTGAGCATATTTTTAACAACTAAACTAACAAATATTTCAGAACCCTTGATTTTATTTCTACAATTTTTGTAATTTTCTTCAAAATCCTTTGCAGAATGAAATGAATATAAACCGACACATATTTTATCTGAAATAATTTTTTTTTCTTCAATATTGATAATTTGTTTTTTATTATTTAAGTCAATAAAACTTTTTTGATGGACATTTGAAATTTCAGGATTTTTTGAAATATCTACAAAAACAATAAAATTTTTTCCATATATATTAAATTTTGAGTCGATTTCGAATGAATTATCACAATCCTTAACTATTATTTGATTTTTAATATTAAATTTTTTAATTGTCTTATAAACAGTTTCGCTAGCAGAAGTTGTTTGTCTCTTTAATATTAATATATCAACTTTATTTCCAAACATTTGTTTAAGTAAAAATTTAGCATTAAATTTTTTATCTATTTCTTTAGTAATTGTAATAATTTTTTTTTTTATTTTTTTATTTTTTAGAAAAGGATTTATGGCTTTTTCTATCATAATTTTACCATCTGGATGTGTAAAAAGCCACTTAGGTTTGATATTTGGGAACCTTGAAGATTTACCAGCGCATGGGATTATTAAAGTTGTCATAAAAATTTTTTAAATATTTTTTTAATAAGTTTTTATTGTTAGGATTTTTAGTATAAGCCAAAACTCTTAAGAAATCGATTAAAATAAACATTTTAATGTCCAAAATATCTTTTGTGGATAATCTTTTATTTAAAATTGTTAAAATATATTTTTTTAAGGAATTTATCTCTAGTAAATGTCTTTCGTATTCAATATCTCTAAAAGACCAACAACTTATAAGATCAAATAATAATTTACTAATATCTAACTTATAATTGTTTATAAAATTTCTTGATAGATCTATAAAATATACTTTATTTTTATTTATTATCACATTTTCTAAAGACAAATCACCATGCGAATTACTATAGGATATATTGCTCCAATCATATTTAAACGCTTTAAGAAAAATTTTTTCTATATATTCTTCTTTTACATCGATCATCTTCTTTAAAGATTTAATCTTTCTAAAAAAAATATCTTCTTGATAAATATAATCAGATTTATCTCTACAAAAAAAAATAAATTTAAAGATATTATCAATAATATTTACAGTTTCAGTAAAAGGTCCTGAAATTAATATTAGACTTAAAGTTTTTCCATTTAAATACTCCATATCATAAAAGAAATTTTTATTTTTGTGTCCACATTCAAAAATTTTTGGTGTTGATATATTTTTAAATTTTTTAAATTCTTTAAATTTATTATATTGCTCTTTTAATCTGTTGGATGTTGATTTATTAGATGATTGTTTTCTAATTTTGAAAATATTATCTCTAAAGATTGTAAGACTACAACCTGAATTTCCAGACAGTATTTTTGATTTTAAGTCCCTCATAAATTTGGCTCTTGGCATTCATTTTATTATTATTTAAGTAATTTTTTTTAATTTTCTTGAAATAATTAAATTTATAAAGCATGAAATTAAAAGCAATACCAATCACCATTAATGTTTGATGAACTAATCTTACATTACTCTTCTCACCTTCTGATTTCCAGCTCATTGGCACAAATTTATATTTTACTTTGCTTAATGTCATAAGTAAAAAATTTTGATAATTAAAACCCATGTTGTTGTCGATGAAATATACGTAATTGTTTTTAAAAACTTTTGCACCATAAATATTAAATCCAGATCCCAAATCATAAACTTTTTTTTTAGTAATTGTTTGATACATGAAATTAAAAATCTTATTACCTAGAACCCTATATAGTGCATAATTTTGAAAATTAGAGTCTTTCATAAATCTTCCACCTAAAATTGCATCGTATTTTTCATATTTTTTATTTTTTAATAAATTTTTAAAATCAAGAATATTTGCCTGGTCATCACCATGATATATTGTGCAATAATTGGCCTTTTTTCTTGAAGAATACTCAAAAGCAACCTTGTGTGAACCGCCTTGTCCAAAATTTAAATTATTATTTATAATTTTTAATTTTTTAGATTTTTTTTTTTTGATATATGTTTTTATAATTTTTAAAGAATTATCAGTGCTATTGTTGTTAATAAAAATTATTTCACTAAACAAGCTGTAAAAACTTTTAATTTTTTTAAATGTTCTATTTATTTCATTTTGACAATTATAAACTAAAATAAATAAAAAAATTTTATTTGATTTCATAATATATATCTTTATTTTTTAAATTAATTTTATAGAAATATTTAATAGTATAATAAAAAATACTATAAAAGTTATATTTTAAAAATAAAATTAAATAATTGCAATCTAGACCAAACTTTAGACGTCTTTATCATTTTTTTTTGGATTATACATGGTCAAAATTATCTATTATTAAATCACTTACTCAAAATAAATCAATATTTAACTTGTTTAAAATTTTAATAATTCATAAATTTACTTGATGAATTTTTTTGATAATTATAAACAAGTTAAAAGCAAAACCCCAAGTGAAAGAAAATTAAATCTTATTTCTTATTATGTTTTTAGACCTTTAGGTTTTGCTTTAACAGCATTAATTATAAAAACAAAAATCACTCCAAATCAAGTTACTTTGTTAAATTTCGTAATAACTTCGATTTCCCTATTTTTAATTTATATTTCGGATTTTGATGAAACAATTTTTTTATTTGGTTTCATATTATATTTTTTTTCACACTTAGTTGATAACGTAGATGGAAGTTTAGCAAGAGCAAAAATGCTAACTTCCAATTATGGTAGAATATTAGATACAGTATCTGATAAATTTTTTGATATGTTATTTATTTTTTTAATAACTATAAAGTTAGAAAGTATTTTTCATATTTATTTAATGATTTTATTTTTTTCATTAAATTGGTCTCAAGTATATGTTAACACGCTAATTAAATATTATAAAAAAAATAAAGATGAAGATTTTAAAAAAATTATTAATCTGGAAAATAAAACAATTAATTCTCAACCGATAAGTTTAAATAAATTTAAATTTATGTTGAAAAGAATTTTTTCAATAATCGACATATTTACACTCAATTTAAACATAATTGTTTTATTTATATTTATTTTATTTAATTTGACCTCAATATATTTATTAGTTTTTTTCTTAAGTAAATCATTTACAATTTTAATTAATATAATACTTGTCTTAAAAAATAATTTTATTTTTTTAAATAGAAATAATATTTAAAGCGACTCTTAAGTTTATTTTATTTTATATCCTGTAAGAGATGAAAAATTTTCGATTATAAAAATAGTAACATATATTATAATGTATTTTTATGATATTAAAATTTTGATTATGAAAAAAAATATTTTATTAGATTTAAAAAAAAATCTTGATCTCTATTTCGTTGAAAAAATTAATCTAGATTTATTAAAAAAAAATATAAGCCAATTAAAAAAAGAGTTTTTAAATAAAGACAATTTTCATATCGTTATTAAAAATTTTGAAAACAATCCTAAAAAGATGGAAAAAAAACTTATATTATTCTCAAAATTATTTGGCATACCTTTAAATCAAAATAAAAATTTTGAAAAATTTGTTAAGATAAAACCAAACGTCAAATTATTGAGAAAGAAACAAAAAGACAAATCTGTAAAACTAAGATATCATCAAACTAATGCGGGAGGAGCCATTCATTCAGATGGTCCTCAACTTTCTACTCCTCCTAAATACGTAATTATGGGCTGTTTACGTCAGGCAAAAAAAGGTGGTTATTCCATAATTACCTCTGCAAAAAAAATAGCTGATTTTCTTAAACTAAAAAAGCCTAAAACTCTTAAAGTACTTAAAAGAAAATTTTTCTTTGAAAGAAGGGGATTTAATTTTGCAAATAAAAATATTTTTAATAAACCAATATTTACTATTAAAAAAAAAAAATTTAGATTTAGATATTTGCGAGAATATATTGAAGCCGCCTATATGATAAAATCAATTAAACTAAATAAAAACCAAAATGACGCTCTTAATATTTTAGATAAACTTTTAGTTAAAAGAGAATTTCAATCTAAGTATAAATTAAATGAAGGTGATATAATAATTCTTAATAATAATTACCTTGCACATGGTAGATCTAGTTTTAAGTTAAATATTTCAAACCAAAGATCTTTGATGAGAATTTGGATTAAGTGATAGATTTAAAAAATTACTCAGTCCTTTTTCTTTCCGCAGGTATCGGTAAAAGATTGGGTAAAATTGGTCTAAATAGTCCCAAATGCTTACTGAATGTAAAAAACAAGAAATTAATCGAACATCTGATTGAAATTTTACAAAAAAGAAATGTCAATGAAATATCAATTGTTGTTGGATATAAATCTGAAATGATAATTAATGTGGCAAAAAATTATAAGAAAATAAAATTTAATTTTATTAAAATTAAAGATTATAAAAAAAATGGCCACGCTAAAAGTTGGCATTCATTTAAAAAAATATGGAATAAAAAAAAACTTCCTATCTTATTATTTCATACTGATATTTTTTTTGATCCAATTTATCTAGATAATATTGTTAAAAGTCCTAAAGAAAATGTTATAGGCATTCATTCTAATAATAAGATTTATAAAAAAAAAAGTATTTTTGCCTATACTGATAAAAATCAATTAATTAATGAATTAAATTTACAAAAAAAAAGATTATATAAAGCGGGTGAGGTTATAGGTATAAACAAAATATCTAAAACTACCTCAAATAATCTTTTTTTATTTATGGATAGATTTTTAATTAAGGAAAATAAAAAATTAAACTGGGAATTTATGTTGGATAATTATATAAAAACAAAATATGATTCATTTTTTGTTTTAAAAAACCAAAATTTTTTTTGGACAAATGTGAATTTCAAAAAAGACTATTTATCAGTTAAAGATTAATGAAAAAAAAAAATAAAAAAGTTTACATTGCTCTCTCTGTAGACATTATACATGAAGGTCACATTAATATTTTAAAAACTGCATACAAATATGGAGACGTTATTGTTGGTTTACTTACAGATGAGGCAATTGCTTCTTACAAAAATATACCCCATTTAAACTACAATAGAAGAAAGATTATTGTTCAAAATATAAAATATGTAAAAAAAGTAGTACCTCAAAATACTCTTAGTTATGTTCCAAATCTAAACTTAATTAAGCCAGATATAGTTGTTCATGGTGATGATTGGAAACAAGGTATACAAAAAAAAATTAGAAAAGAAGTAATTAAAACATTAAAAAAATGGTCTGGTAAGTTAATCGAACCAAAATATACGAAAAATATCTCTTCAACAATATTAAGAGATAAAATTTTAGAAATTGGTGCTTCTCCTCAAAACAGAGTATCAAAACTAAAACGTTTATTTTTTTCAAAAGATATAGTTCGCATATTAGAGTCTCATAATTCATTAACAGGATTAATTATTGAAAATCTAAAAGTTATGAACAGAAATAAAAATTTAGAATTTGATGGTATGTGGTCGTCTAGTTTGACAGATTCTGCAACCAAAGGTTTACCTGATAATTCCTCACTATCTTTTTCAGCTCGTATTAACTCACTTAATGATTTAATGGACGTAACAACCAAACCATTAGTTTTTGATGCAGACAATGGCGGTCAGATAGAACATTTACCTTATTTAATTAGATCCCTAGAAAGATCAGGGGTATCTGCTATTATCATGGAAGATAAAGTTGGTCTCAAAAAAAATTCATTATTTAAAAATCAATCAGGAACAAAACAAGATAAACCAAACCTTTTTGCAAAAAAGATTAAGAAAATTTGTAACACAAGACAGTCGAATGATTTTATGGTTATTGCAAGAATAGAGAGTTTTATTGTTGGTAAAGGATTACAAGATGCATTGAAGAGAGCTGAAGTTTATTCTAAAGCTGGTGCGGATGCAATTTTAATTCATAGTAAAGAAAAAACTCCAATAGAAATTTTTTCTTTTGCTAAAGAATTTAGGAAAAGTAAAAATTTTATACCTTTGGTTTCTGTTCCATCTACTTATTCAAAAGTTTATGAAAAAGAATTAATTAATAATGGTTTTAAATTAGTCATTTATGCAAATCAATTATTAAGAGCAGCTTATCCAGCGATGGAAAATACAGCTAAGACCATACTTAAAAATGAGAGAGCTTTTGAGGCTGATAAAAAGATTATTCCAATTAAAGAAATAATTAATTTAGTAAAAAATGATTAAAGTAAATTCTTTAATTAATTTATTAAAAAAAAATAAAAGTGATTTTTTTACTGGGGTTCCAGATAGTGTTTTAAAAGAACTTTCAGTATCATTACAAAAAAAAAGCAAGAAAAATCATATAATTGCTACTAATGAAGGTGCTGCAGTATCTATTGGAATAGGTCATTATTTATCAACCAAAAAAATACCAGTTATCTATATGCAGAACTCTGGATTATCTAATGCTTTGAATCCTTTAATTTCAATTGCACATGAAAAAGTTTATTCTATACCATTAATTTTGATCATTGGGTGGAGAGGTTCTCCTCGTGTCAAAGACGAGCCTCAGCACAATGTAAAAGGTAAGATAACTGAACAAATTCTAAAATTACTTAATATAAAATATACAATTTTAAGATCAACATCTGACTTAAATAAATTTAATAGACAAATTAAGTTAGCCAAAAAAAATAAATCTATTGTTGCTTGTTTAATTGAGCAGGGAACATTTGAAAAAAGCAAGAATATAAAAAATAAAAAAGATTTTTATAATTTTGATAAAGAAATATTTTTAAAAAAATTATTAGAGAACTTAGACAAAAATACAAAAATAATCTCTAGCACTGGCTACAATTCAAGAGAATTAATTTATCTTAGAGAAAAATATAAATTAAAGAAAACCAAAGATTTTTATATGGTAGGTGGAATGGGTCATACATCATCAGTGGCTCTAGGATATTCGCTATCTGCAAGAAACAAAACAATCTGTATAGATGGTGATGGCTCTTTGTTAATGCATCTTGGGTCAATAAAAACCTTGGGAACATTTGCTAATAAAAAGTTAAAGTATGTCTTGTTAAACAATAATTCTCATGATTCTGTCGGTGGTCAAAAAACATATGCAAAAGATATAAACTTCGAAAAATTATCAAAAAGTTTAGGTTTTAAAAAATTTTTTTTAATAAAAAATGATCACAATTTAATAAAGAATATTAAAAACTTTTTATCTGAGAAAAGTTTGAGCTTTTTAGAGGTTAGAATATCAAATAACAAAATTAAAAAACTACCTAGACCTAAAAATCTTCTAAAGATAAAAAAAGAATTCATGAAATAAATGATAAATACAACTGAAGATATTGAAAAATTTATTAATGATAAAAGTTTTAAAAAGATTTTTATATTATGTGGTAAAAAATCTTTTTTAACTTCTGGAGCCAATTCTTTAGTAAAAAAAATAAATAAGAATAAAGTAATTAGATTATTTTATAAAAATTCCGAACTGCCGATTGTTGAGGAATTAATTTATATAATTAAAGATATTAAAAATTTTAAACCCGACTTAATACTGGCGGTAGGTGGTGGTGCGGTTATAGATTACGCCAAAATTGCAAATGTGACTGACGTTAGGCCTGATTTAGCAGAATTGATTATTAATTATTCATATCCATATAAAAGAAAATATACAAAACTGGCAGTAATACCAACAACAGCTGGATCTGGCGCTGAAGTTACTTCTAACGCAGTCATTTATGTGGATGGCATAAAACATTCATTTGAAAGTAAGCTATTAATACCTGATTATTTTTTTTTAATTCCAGAATTTCTTATTTCGGCACCTAATAATATAAAAGCATCAGCAGGTTTTGATGCAATTGCTCAAGCTTTAGAGTCTTTAGTTTCTAAAAAATCAAATAAAGAAAGTGTAGATTATGCCTCTAAATCATTAAAAATATCTATCGAAAATTATGTGCCATTCTTAGTAAATCCTGATTTAAAAAATGCTGCAAAAATGAGTATTGCTTCAAATTTAGCTGGAAAAGCAATTAGTATATCTAAAACTACAGCTCCCCATGCTGCCTCCTATCCATTTACATCCCTTTTCAACATTAGTCATGGTCATGCAGTTGGGTTATTCTTTGAAAATTTTTTTAAATTTAATTTTGATAATCTAAATAGATCTGAAACTAACTTCGATCTTAAAAAAAGATTTGATTTAATCTTTAATTTGTTTGAAGTAAAAACCATAAAGGATTTTAATCTTAAAATATCATCAATAAAAAAAGAGGCAAAACTTGAAGATAATTTGAAAACTCTAAATATAGATGTCAAAAAAAATTATAACAAAATTATTAAAGGGATTAATTTATTAAGACTTGGTAATAACCCGGTAAAAATTGTAGAAAATGATATATTTAAAATAATTTCAAATAAGTGATTATTAGTAATAAAAATTTTTTTCAGTGCATAAATCAAGCCAATTGAGCTATTAGTACTGGTCAGCTGCACGCATTACTGCGCTTCCACATCCAGCCTATCAACG
>MDTG01260933.1_pt1 | contig 22573 bp, 15 predicted proteins | sample 811421 | NCBI WGS metagenome assembly MDTG01 (sample SAMN05326645, study PRJNA326480) | marine metagenome | isolation source: seawater | place: Pacific Ocean: South East | collected 2011
CCCAGCGTAAAAACGATAACGAAATACAGAATATTACCAAGGTGGGGGACATATTCCGACCAAAGCCCAAAAGCTTGGCAACTAAGAGGCGTTGCAAACGGAGTTACCTATAATAGCACAAATAGTTCTACTTATACAGTTCTAGATAGCCAAAGCGGTGTAACATCGTGGCCCCAGGCAAATGCCACATCGTTAGACGACCCTGACAATATAACGGCTGGTAGAGAGTATAGCATAACCACACCGGGTTCTTATATAACATACATACTCTACATTACAGATCAGAATACCACACAGGGGGGAGGTTATTGGGTCAGTATAGCAGAGATGATATTATATTCCGATTTCCCTTATGTTTTAGAAGCTGGCGCTGGTTCTTTAAACGGTTCTGGAGGAGCCCAGGGTGTCGTGACCGACACATACAATCACAGTACCACCAATTATCAAAAGGACAAAGCTTTTGATGGGGACACTCAGTATAGGCAGGGTGCGTGGGTTCCGGCGGGGCACAGTTTAACTTTCCAGTTTCCTTCGGCGAAGACAATTACGATGTATCGAATTTGGTTGGCGCAGAATAGGGCTAATTGGGCTTCGGCTCAAAATTTTACGTTACAGGGTTCTAATGACGGATCTTCTTTTACTACGGTTGATACAGTTAGCAACAGGCTTTCTGCAGCCTGGCCAACTTCGACAACTACTTCTATATCCACAATGAACTCCTCTGAATTTAGCGAATTCCCTGTAGATTCTCCCGGAAGTTACATCTACTACAGAATAAGCGTAACCGCTGTTAACAATAATTACACTCAAAACTGGTTCGGAGAAGTCGCTTACTATTCCGACGTACTAACAGTGCCCGATGCTCCCACTAATTTAGCAGCTTCTGTTGCTTCAAACACTTCTGTCAACTTGTCTTGGACCGCCCCTTCTGGAACGGTAGACAGTTACAAAATAGAAAATAGCACCGACAATAGCAGCTGGACTACTATTGTAGCAACACACACTAGCGGGACCACTTATACCAACACAGGGCTTACAACTGGTGCTACTTATTATTACAGAGTCAGCTCTACCAATAGTGCTGGGACTAGTGCAGCAAGCTCAGTTGTAAATGTAGTTGTTGTATATGCTCCTACCGCTCCTACTAATGTTGGCAGTTCCAGTATTACTCATAATAGCGCAACACTGTCTTGGACCGCTTCTTCAGCTGGTTCTCCCACGGGATATAAGATAGAGCGAAGTCTAAACGGTTCTTCGTGGACGGTTCTTGTGGCTAACACGGGGTCTACTGCCGTTACACTTAGTTTGACGGCACTATCGCCTTCTACGCAATATTATCATAGGGTTAGTGGTATTAACGCCAACGGAACTAGCCCAGCGAGTAGCAGTGGTAATTTCACCACAAGTGCGAATCCCAACGCAGCTCCGTCAAATCTTTCTGTGGCGACTCCAAATCCATCGGCTACGGAAGCCGTTCTCAGTTGGACTGCATCGAGTCCGACGCCCACTAGTTACACCGTTTCGTGGAGTCCTGATAATGCTCTGTGGCACCACACAACTGGTGTTACGGCGACAACGCACACTTTAACGGGTATTTATGGCATTCTTTATTTCAAGATTAAAGCAGTTCATAGTGGAGGCGATTCCGATGAAGTAGTCCACGGTTCTACGCTTGCTATACCAAATCTTCGTGTAGTAAGTTCTAATCAAGGTAGCGGCGATTTAAGAATTCTCGTAACTAACGACGATTATTTTAGCACCGGTTCTTTGATAACTACGAAAGTACAGTTTCAGAAAGGTGCTATTTTTAAGCGTTCAATTACACCAGATACTTTCGGTGGGCACGGAAAACTCTACGTTAAGTCCGACGACCTTTTGTATTACAAAAGCACAGAACACGGGGAGTGCTTGTTAAGTAACTGGAACGTTTCCGGAACCGATTACATACTTGGTGGAAATTTGTCAATAGGAAGTGCCAGCGCCGCAACAAAAGCCCTCTCTGTAACAGGGAATGTTCTAGTATCGGGGGCTACAACAATTGGGTTGTGGAGTCTTCCAAGTTCAGACGGAAGTGCTAATCAGGTGTTACAGACAGACGGCAGCGGAGTTCTAAGTTGGGTTGCGCTCCCCGGGACTGGTGGAACTGCTGCTGGCAATTTAACTACGGCGCGCAGCGTTGTTTATGATAGTTATTTGTCTAGCGAGTCGCAAAATGCAAGGTACGATCGTTTTTATTGTTGGAATGACAGTGCGAACAGCGCGGATCTGGCATACACTAGAGGAACAACACAAGGCGCAAATAGCCTTTTTCACGTCAAAACGCCAGGTCAGTATCTCATTAGCTACATTCTAAAATACGACGGGAGTCCTGGTAGCACTGATCTATTCAGAACCCATCTTACCACAAGCATAAGGACTTATACGGGGCAAACTAACAATACAACCCGAGGTACTTTGCGCTACGAGTACCACGTTGGAAATTGGCACTCCAGAGGCAATCAAGCATCGGGTCCATCTGACAAAATGATACTGGGAGGAACTATAAGACTAACTGTTACCACGGCTCTGGCAAATAGCGGCTTTCAGTTAGAGATAAGGAGCGATAACGTTGAAACTCAGGCGGCGCGGGAGTTCCTGTTGAATCAGACGGAGTCTAAGATACGAATAGAACGATACACTTTCGGGAATTAACGCGGAATACGCCCCCAGATAAAATGTGTCACATTAATAAAGAATGTCTTACACTTTAGAAGCTGGTGGCGCTGTCGGGTTACCTTCGGGTGCTACTCTAGGCGGAACTGGTCAGAATAGCACTGGTTCTACTTATAGTTATGCGGCTCTTTTTAACGGAACTTTGAACACCCAAAACGATTGCTGGGGTCATTTTACTACGTCTTTTCCAAAACAGATAACCATCACTTTTAGTTCGGGGAAAGTCTTAACAAAATACGGGTTGTGGCCCCGCACGAATCAATCGCAATCTCCTAAGAATTTTGAATTTAGGGGTTCTAATGACGGCGGTAGCACCTATACTACTCTGGATACTAGAACTAACATTACTTCGTGGGCTAGTATGTCAGGCGCAAGCACTAATTACAGTAGTCACATAACTAACAACACCAACGTTAATGAGTACACTTTCACAAATACCACAAGTTATACGACCTACATTTTGCACATAAGTTCCGTTAATAACATATGGTCGTGGGACGGTGCCACTTTGGGCGAAATAGCTCTCTATTCTACTTTCCCTTATGTTTTAGAAGCTGGCGCTGGTTCTTTAAACGGTTCTGGAGGAGCCCAGGGCACTGTCACCGACACCTACAATCACAGTACCACAAATTATCAAAAGGACAAGGCTTTTGATGGGGACACGCAGTATAGACAGGGTGCGTGGGTTCCTGCCGGACACAGTTTGACTTTTCAGTTTCCATCGGCGAAGACAATTACGATGTACCGAATTTGGCTGGCGCAGAATAGGGCTAATTGGACTTCGGCTAAAGATTTTACGTTACAAGGTTCTAATGACGGTTCTTCTTTTACTACAGTTGATACTGTTAGCAACAGGCTTGCCGCAGCCTGGCCAACTTCGACAACTACGTCTATATCCACGATGAATTCGTCAGAATTTAGCCAATTTACAGTAGATTCTCCCGGAAGTTACACCTACTACAGAATAAGCGTAACCGCTGTTAACAATACCTACACTCAAAACTGGTTCGGAGAAGTCGCTTACTATTCCGACGTAGTAACAGTGCCCGATGCTCCCACTAATTTAGCAGCTTCTGTTGCTTCAAACACTTCTGTCAACTTGTCTTGGACTGCCCCCTCTGGAACGGTAGACAGTTACAAAATAGAAAGAAGTACTGATAACAGTAATTGGGTCACAATTGTAGCAACACACACTAGCGGCACCAGTTATACCAACACAGGGCTTACAACTGGAGCTACATATTATTACAGAGTCAGCGCTACCAATAGTGAAGGAACAGGTTCTTCAACTAGTGCTGTTCAAGTTGTTGCAGCGATAGGGAACGGAACGGGGGGAACGGTGACCACACACGGCGTTTACAAAGTTCACACATTCACTAGTTCTGGGACTTTAACGATTTATGGGGCGGCGATTGCATGTGATTTCCTCTTAGTGGGCGGAGGTGGTGGAGGTCAGGGCAGAACGGGAGGAGGAGGAGGTGGCGGAGGTGTAGTAGTAGGAACTTCTCAAACTCTAAGTACGGGTTCTTACTCTGTAGTTGTAGGAGGAGGAGGTGCGGGAGGTGCTATAGCCGGATACGGAGATAATAACAATAAAGGTCTAACGGGAAGTGATAGTACTTTCAATAGCTTCACTGCAAAAGGAGGAGGCGGTTCCGGCGGAAATGGAGCATCCAGCGTAAGACCAGGACAAGCGGGAGGTTCTGGAGGAGGAGCAACTTATAATTCAGCAGGCGGTTCTACTACACAGGATACTTATAGTGGCACAAGTGGCGTTACAGGATACGGTAACGCTGGTGGGTCGGGCGTACTCTCAGGAGTTTACGGAAGCGGTGGAGGTGGAGGCGCTGGAGCAGTTGGAGGCAGTGGAACTGGTTCTGCGGGAGGCAACGGAGGAAATGGCATACAAAACGACTTTAGAACTGGTTCTAACATTTATTACGGTGGCGGAGGAGGTGGAGGAATTTACTCTGATACTACAGACTCGTCTCCTGCTACTGGAGGTCTAGGGGGAGGAGGAGGAGCTGGAACATCTAGTAACGGTGCTGGAATAGATGGTACGGCGAATACTGGCGGTGGTGGTGGTTCTTCGAGGCAAGCGGGTCCAAACACTGCGAATACGGGATATGGTGGTGGAGATGGTGGCAGTGGTATATTTGTTCTGCGGTACGTAGCGCCATCTATAACTTTACCTGGTTCCATTAGTGGGTTAAGTTTGAACGCTTCTGTGGCAAATCAAATAACAGCTAGTTGGAATGCCCCATCGGATAATGGGGGTGATGCGATAGCGGGGTACAAAGTGGAGGTAAGTTATATAGGGGGTGAAGAATTCGAAGTACTTTCTGCTAATACGGGGAGTGCTACCACCAATTACGTTTTCCCAGAAAAGGTTGGAGGCGGAGACTACTCTTTTAGAATTTCAGCAATAAACTCTGTGGGAACAGGTGCGTCGCTTACAAGTACTCCCGTCCACATACCGATAGCCAACACCCACTTGTTAATTTCGTCAGTTGGTTCTGTCGCTGGAACGCGGAAACTTGACAGGAACTCGCATTCTGTTTATGTTTCACGAAAGCCTTCGATTTATTATGTCCAAGGTGACACAGCCGCTGTTGAAGCGGTGGGCTCCGCTCCAGCAGCTCCGGGAACCGGTGGAAAAATATACAGTTTAGTGGACGGAAAGGCTTATTTTAAGAGTTCAGCATTCGGGGGATCCCTGGAACATCCTCTGACGAATCATACCGACGGATTAAAACTGGCATCAAGCAATCTGGGAATTAAAGTTTCCCCGACACAGACGCTAACGGTGGGAGGTGATGCATCTATTACAGGCACTTTAATAACAAGCGGGTTGACTTTTCCATCGGGAACCGGTAGCTCGAGCCAATACCTGGGAACTAATGGTAGCGGAACTCTAACTTTTCAATCGGTCAGTGGTTCTGGTTCTCTTCCGGCACTTGTTCCAACACGTACTTCGATTCTTAGTGCGGTGTTGTCTTCGGCGAATCAAAATATAAACGACGAGTATCGGTATTATTGTTGGAACACCAGCGCAGACACAGCGGATCTTAAGTATACCACAGGAACTACTCAAGGCGCTAATTCTCTCATTCACATCAAAGGTGCCGGAGATTATCTGATTAGTTCTAATTTATACGTAGCTGACGGAGGTGTTTCTGGGGGTTCGGGTACGTGGATGGCTGTAGCTTTGTACACGGGGCAAGCTAACAATACTACGCGGGGGACTTTGGATTACGAATACTACTTGGACGCTATGTATAATTCCGATGACGCTGCTACTCACGATAAATCTTTGATGGGAGGGTCGTTGAGAATAAATATAAGCGATGCTATGGTTAGCGCTGGTTGCCAAATAGAAATAGTATCACGACGCCTGTTTACGGCAGATACTTCTGGAACCAGTAATTGCGACGCATCGGGTTCTAAATTACACATCGAAAAATATGCGTACTCCTACAGTTAAAATTCTGTGGTATTGTTAAAAATGTCGGCAACAGGCGGAACGGTTACCACATACGGCGTTTACACTGTTCACACATTCACCAGTTCTGGAACTTTCACAGTTTCTGGGGGAGCGATCACTGCAGATTTCCTATTAATAGGCGGAGGAGGAGCTGGCAGTTATAATTGGGGGGCTGGAGGAGGAGCTGGCGGAATGGTGGTCGGAACTTCACAATCTATAAGCGCGGGATCATATTCTATTGTTGTAGGAGCAGGAGCGGTAGGTGTAGCTAATACTGATGCTGGCGATAATGGCAGTGATTCAACCTTTTCTACATTTGTAGCCAAAGGAGGAGGAGGAGGAGGACAGAGGTTTTCTCCGAATCCAGGTCAACCAGGAGGAAGTGGAGGAGGTGGAGGCGGCGGTCTATCAACAGCATCTACAGGCGGCGCTAGTACTCAGGACACTTACAGTGGAACGTCTGGTGTTACGGGATACGGGAATAGTGGGGGTTCTGGTAAAAACCCTTATCCTGGAAGGCGTGGAGGCGGAGGTGGAGGAGCGGGAGAAGCAGGATGGAACTACAATAGTTCTGGTAAAAAAAGTAACGGTGGAGATGGTCTTCAAAATAATTTCAGAACTGGTTCAAATCAATGGTATGCCGGAGGGGGTGGCGGGGCAGCAAATAACTCAGTACCATATGGTATTGGAGGTCAAGGTGGAGGGGGTCGAGGCGGTAATCACGCTGGACAAACCGTAACCAATCCGTTAGCGACTTCAGGAACAGCTAATACTGGTTCTGGCGGAGGAGGAATGTCCTGGACTGCTAGTTCTCCACCACCGGCACCTGGATCTGGTGGCAGTGGTATATTTGTTCTGCGGTACGAAGCGCCAACAACACCAAATGCCCCAAGTGGCTTAACTAGTAGCGTCTCTTCAAATAGCATAAGTCTTTCGTGGAACGCTTCTACAGTCCCGTCGGGGGGTTCTGCGGTGTCTGGATACAAAATAGAAGAAAGTACCGATAATAGCAATTGGACTACTATTGTAACAAATACTGGGTCTAGTGGGATAACTTACACTAGAAATGTGAGTTACGACGGAGTTTATTACCACAAAGTGTCTGGGATAAATGGTGAAGGTATTGGTTCGAGTTCGAGTGTAAATAGTTCGAGTGTATCTGGGCAGCCACCATCGCCTCCGACTGGGTTAACAACGGGGTTGACTTCTACTCCAACTTTTACTACCTCGGAGAAATCCGACCTTCAGGTGGAATTTGTGGTGGATTACAACAATTCTTCCAGTTCCACTTCGTGGATGCCTATATACGCTTCTTCTGGAAATCACTCTAATAAAGGACTCACCGACGGCGCTGATGGAGATAATATAAGCTCTTCGCATTGGACTTATAGTTCTACCAACGGTTTTACGATGGTTGGAAGCGAACCGCTCGATGTTTACGCATATCAAAATAAGACTCCCCTCACCGCTGTATCTAACACCCACGGTGCAGGTATAACAGTAGAAGTGTGGATTAAAGTTAACAATTCTACTGCTTGGAATGCGGGGTCCTGGAACAACCCGAGGGGGTGGATATGGTCTAATGCACTGGGGGGAGGGTGGGCGGCTGGAGGTGTCGTTAAAGACGATAGGATTAACAATAGTAATATTGGTATGACGCCGGGTAGCGACACTAGCTCAGTCACCACTACTACTGGTGCTTATGGAAGCACCACGTTTACAAGTAAGTTCGGTAGTAGTGGCACATTGGCTCAGTCTAAAAATGGATGGGATCATTTGATGTTTAGTTATTATAACGACGCAGGAACTATCAGGCGTCGTGGCTACATAAACGGGTGGTATTACCAACAAAACTCCCCAAGTTCCTTCCCCGCTAATGCATCATATAACATAGTTATCGGACAAACAGCCCACGGCAAGCCAATATCAAATTGCGCAACGGGCTTGGGATTTTATTCGGTGCGAATATGGAACAAATTTGTTAACCAAGCTCTTGCCACTAAAATATATAACAACGGTCACGACGGGTCTGTAGAACACTCGACAACAACAGCAGCGGGGGAGATACAGGGAAAGACTCTTCTGTCTTGGACGGCGGGATATTCTACGGTGACGGGCTACAAGGTAGAGTATAGCGAAGACAACAGTAATTGGACAGTTTTTTCTGCGAATACTGGAAACACAAATACCTCTCTAGAGATCACCGGATTGTCAAATTCCGTTAGTACATTTTATTTCAGGGTATCTTCTATATCTAGCGGTGGTACTACGGCGGGAAGTGTTTTAACGGCACACCTTTTTCTACCCCAAAAGCCTACGAATCTCACAGCAACCAAAAGCGGAGCTAATGCAAATTTGGCGTGGACTGCCCCGACAGACACGGGGAATGAAGCTATTACTTCCTACAAAATAGAGTACAGCGATGACAATACCAACTGGAATACGGAAAAAGCTTCAACTGGAAGCGTCTCCGTTACTTACACCTTTTTAGGGATTGGTAGCGGAACTACTTATTTCAGAGTAAGCGCCATCAGTACAGCCCCCGGTGTTGTTAGTGACACAGCGTCGCTAAATGTTACGGGAAGCGGACATCCCGTAAAAGCTACGGGCGTTAGCGCTAGCGTTGCACCAGGAGCTAGCGCTGTTAGTTGGAGTGCAGTATCTGGTGCAACTTCTTATAAGATTTTGTATAGCACTAATAATACTAATTGGACGGTTTCTAGTTCAAGTGCCACGGGAACTTCTCACACAGTTACAGGAATAGCGGGGGGTACTTTACATTATTACAAAGTTGCAGGAATTAACGCGGTGGGTTTGGGGGTTTTTTCTGACGCCGTTTCCGCCACTACCAGCGCCCTCGCAGAGCCAGGAGTCCCAACGGGGTTGTCCTGGATTTCTGAAGGTAATAGTGTAACCTTGTCGTGGACGGCTCCTGCAAACAACGGGAGTGTAATAACTGGGTACAAAATAGAGAAGAGCGAGGACAACAGCACTTGGAACACTGCCCTGTCCAGCACAGGTAGCACCGCCGTTACTTACACCGATGCCGTGGGGGTTTTCGGGGGTCAGACTTACTATTACAGAGTTTCGGCTATTAATGCTATAGGAACTGGTTCAGCGTCTAGCGCAGTCCAGGTTACGGTGGCGGTGGATACCACAGAAATGGGAGTTCATCTTGGAGTAGGGAATAATACTCTGGAGCATCATTTTTTGACTCCCCACAACGGTAATTTCTTCGCACCTGAGATGGATATTCATAAGAATTTAAGGTTAAACGAACTTAGTAGCACTCCCACCGCTCCTGCTGCGGGGGAAGGAATCTTTTTGTACACCAAAACCGATAAAAAGTTGTATTACAGCAGCTCCCAGTCTTCTGAAACGGTCCTTGTGGGATCCGGAACGTCCTTCACGAAACACGGTTCCGGCTTGGCTACAACGACGAGTATCGGAATTAACACCAACCCCAGCAGCATCAAAAAACTATATGTGGGAGGAACTTTCGGAACCACCGGAACTCTAACCGTGGGATCCAACACATTCCCAAAAGAAGACGGCGCCGCTAATCATTACATTCGTACCGACGGAAGTGGAAATCTTTTCTGGGATTCAGCAGGAACTCCTTTCACTAGCACCGCACTAACACTCACAGACATTTATTCCGCCAATTTGTCTAGCGCATTACAAGACACTAACGCTGCAACGACTTATTATTGTTGGTCTTCTTCCGTGGATACCTCCGACCTTAAATACACCACAGGCACGACCCAGGGCGCCAACAGTCTTTTCCACATTAAATCCCCGGGGGATTACACCATAAACGCTGTTATACACCTAAATGACGCAACAGCCGATGACAGGGCGGGCTTCCACGTAATAGTACGGTGGTACACGGGACAAAACAATAACACCACACGAGGCACCGCTGAACTAGATTACAGCATAGGTAACGCTTACGTAAGAAGTTCCACAGACCCTTACGATTGCGCTTTCCCAGGAGGGACGTTGTCTAGGTATGTCACACAGGCGCAGGTGTCGGCTGGAATTCAGTTTGAGATAGTTTCTCTGAGACTTTTTTCTCAAGATTCCACCGATGATAACCCGGCGAATCAGACGCTGTCAAAAATAAGGATTGAGAAGACAGGTATCAATTTATCGTAAGTTCATTTAAAAAAAAATAATATACATTATTAATTAATAATGGCCACGCTAGGACCCCAGACCACAACTTTTACCGAAACCGTAAACGCCGGAGCGTCGGGCACTCTAACAGCTACTAATTTCGCCAAAGCAGAGGGGACTGCGGCGGGTAGCGACCCAGAGGTATTTTACATCGACACCAGCAGTGCGGGTGCAACAGCTTTTGCTCTTGGTGCTTACCCACAGAAATCGGGGCAGAAGTGCCTCCTACAGCTAGACGTAGTAGAGAACGACACCACTGAAGGTTTAGGTCACGACGGTAACTCTACTGCTACATTCCAGGCTAAGGTTAAACAGTTGCCCGAACTTGTGAGAAGAGTGGCGGCATCTCTTCCACCGGTTGATGCTAACACAACTAACAACACTAGCAAGTCTGTAGTGAAGAGTGTCTACGTACGTGTTGAATATGCTGAGTCTGCTAAGACTACTGCGGCTTAAATAACCTAAGGTGTAGTAACCTAAGGTGTAGTAACCAAAAAAATACCCGGGAATGGCAGTTTAGAGAAAAAAAAGTGGTAATACTCAAATGACGATGGAACCACCAGAACCAGAACTTCACGGAAGTGATCCTAGGGAGCTTGAACCTAGAGATTTCAAGCATGTTGTTGTTCTCTTGAAAAGAGGAGATTCGCCACTTTCAAGAGACCAATTAGAAAACATAGTTCACCAAAAGGTTGGGGAGCATCCCCACGTTATAGTACATTTCTTGTACGGAGGACGACATTCTGAAGGAGGTATGTATCCAAGTCTTACCCAAGTATGCTCTCCGCCAGATAAACAAGAGTACCGTTCTAGGTACTGGCACGTTGAAGAACCTGCTGTGCTTCTTTCTCCTGATAATGCCCAAGAAAAGTCAGGAAAGCGGTATAGGATTTACCACGGACCCCCAAAAGAAGTGTGGGAGATTGTAGAAAATCCAGACGCAGCTATGTGGAAAATAGAGGAGAAAAAAACCCTGAAAAGAATGAGAGAAATTCTAACGATGGATGGTACTGTTATAGACCCTTGGTTCTCTGGGGGTCCTCAAGTTCCATGAACTTTCTTTCGGTGAATATTTTGATAAATGAAGTTGTTAATTTAATACCCTCGTGGTACATAAAAACCTTTTTGTTATTGGGACAGTTTAGAGTACCTTTAAGTTCTTCCTCGTAACAAGAATATAGCTCAATAACATTGTGATGTTTGTAATTTTTGAGTACGTTCAGTTCGTCTCTTATTACATTTACCAAAATATTAGCAACGGTTAAAATGTAGGAAAAAGATTTCTTTATCTCCACATAATTCCCTGTGGTGCTTTTTATGCAATTTAACCCCAAAGTATTTTCGGGTTCTTCGCTCTTATTTATAGGAAAAGGATCCGCAACTCCGCCATCGCAATACAAATACCCATTGTACTTTATTGCCGGAAACAAAATAGGCAAAGAACAAGACATCATAACTGCGTCCGCTAATTTTAAATCCGGGTGAGTAACGCTATCAATATACTCAGTTATACCCAAATTTAAATTTACGACACTGAAGGTTATTCGCTCATTAAAATCTTTTAGACATAATTCTCCAAGATATTCATGTATAACGTTTGTCAACTTTTTTGCTTTAATAAGTCCCTCCGTCGCCGTTAGCTCATTATTCCAATCTGAAAAATCTAATTGCAGCAATAGGTCCATCATCTTCTCGGCTGAAAATCCCAACACCAGAGCCCCTATTACTATACTACCAGCACTACACCCTATGTAGTGCTTTACGTCAGTGAGAAGCTCTTGTTCTTTTAATAATTTTACGGAACCCAATAACAAAATGCCGCAAATACCTCCGGAACTAAGAACTAGTGTGGTAGGTTTCCAGACATCTTTGAGGTCCATTATTTACTTATAATATAATATTTACTTAAATTAAAAATGACCGTACCTTTGATACAATTACCAAGACCCGAAACTAACGGTTATGCTACTTTAGCATTGTACGTTGCTACCAGTACTTTTGACGAACCGAAAGAATATGCGGGAATAAATCATTTACTAGAACACGTTCTCGCTTGTAACAGCGACATTGACCAGGATGTTGCTAAAAAAGGTCTAGAACACAATGCCGAAACTCACGGTGGGTATGTTAGGTATTGGTTTTCCGCACCAAAAGAACATTTCAAGTTTTGTTTGGACTTCCTGCTGAGAATTTCTAGTCGTCCAACCTGGAAACACATAGAGAGAGAAAAAAAAGCTGTGCGCCAAGAATTATTGTCTTTGCTACAGGATCCCGAATATCACGCCGATCTTGCTGTTGTAGAACAGTTATTCCCCGACACTGGGTTTTTCAGGGGACAGAGTGCAGAAATTATGCTTAAAGGTCTCGATAAACTTAACGAAAAGGACTTGAAGAATTACTACGATAATTATTACAGAGGGCGTATGTTTATTGTCATTTCCGGTGGTCCGCCGGTTAAGGGCGCTAAGAAGACTATGAAAATTGATACTATCTCATCGGTACCTTGTATGACTATTCCGAAGCAACACTGCTTTAACATTATTCGCCCAGAAATATCGAAATCAGAATGCAAAATCCTCTTTTACAGCAAAAATAACGAACCTAATTCCGATAAAATCAGACACAGAATGAGATTAGCTACTCGTATATTAGCCGGCGGTCTTGACAGCCTTTTGTACCGAAGTCTTAGAGACAAATTAAATTTAGTGTATTCAGTTTCTTGCGATTCGGAAATAGAACCTTACGCTATTTTAATAGAAATAAACTGGAGTTGCGATACAAATAAAGTAACCAAAAGTATCAAAGCTATTTTCAACGTTATTAAAAACTTTTATCCTCTTCATTACGGAGGTCACAAAAATCTATTCTTAGAACGCTTCGTACGTGATAATTTGTTAACAAGCCAAGATATAGTAGAAATTTACGGCGACTCGTTAGTAACTTGGGGCTATTACAAAGAAATTAAAGATAGCGCACGCGAAATCGAAAAAATTGGACCCAAAGAACTTAAAAAGGTAGTTGACAAATACTTGAATCCAAAGAACTCCCTGTTTATTCACACCAGTTCCAACAAGAAAAATATAATCACAGACTCATCTTACAAAAAACTTTTTTAAATAAAAACTTTAGTGGCACTAATAACTACACTGACAAAGGCGGCACCTAGGATTGCTTGCATTTTTGAAACTAGACCCACCCCCGCAATGTTAAATTCTTTCCATTCTTCGGATAGAATATTGTTAAGTATTCCCCACTCTATTGTTGTAGAAGTTTCGTAGTTCATTAACATATTGAGTCTAGAATCGTTTTTTGGACCTAATACTCCGGTTCCCAGTGATAATCTAGACAAATAGAGCCTTGTGTAATAAGGAGATCTTAGAAATTCTACAATTTCTCTTTTACAAACTGTTACACCACCGGCAATTTGCATGTAAGAAGCAAATAATATAGCCCAAATTAGTGCTGCTGCGTACATATGTACGTCATCTTCTAGTAGGTCGAGTTTACCTTTTCTTATTGCTTTTACTTTTACAATAATTAGAATTCCGGAGCCCACAAATCCGAAAAATACGCAGTTAGAGAAAATGCAATTTAGCGACGCCGTGCTTTTTTCTAGAGAATAACGGAAACCGTTCAAATTTGTTATAAGCTTCGAAATATTAATTGGTTCACGGTCAGATACTGTCCCTTCTTCTTTTTTTTCTATACAGCCGTTGCCTCTTTTTACGGCGTCTCTCATATATTCCATCTCTAATTTATGTTCGTTTAGTATCATAAAAAATACAGTTGAATTACTTAATAATATCGGAAATTCGTAAAATCCGTGGAAAAATAACATTACTTTGTGGAGAAGAGGACCTCTACTAAAAAATAAATACCCAACTCCTCCTATAACGGCGCTTAGATAAGTAGAGTAAGCTATATATGGAGGCCAATTACTGAAATCTTTGTAAGAATATTCATTTTTAAGAACTTTACTGAAAAGAAAATGTCTGAAGTGCGGAGATCTGAAATATATAGCCCCGCAAACATATTGCGAAATGGGAACTAGATCGAAGCACAATTCAATGATGTTGATGATTCGTTTGTTTCTTCTAAAATGTACAACGTCCAGAATTGGTATGTAAGACAAAAAACTTAAAATCATCAACGAATAAAATATTTCTATACAATTTTTCGTACAATTACTTTTTTGTACCTTTTTAATTGAAAAATCATCGGGAATACGATCTAAAAATTTAGATATACTTTGCGAATTCGAAAAAGGGCTAATCTCAGGATCTTCTATGTCCGGAGGAAACTCCGAACTCGGAGTATCTTTAATAAAAGGATTGTTACAAAAACTAGTAACTTTGCGGTCTTTTTCTTTTTTGCTTCGTCTATATCTTTTGAGGTCAATTATTTTTTTTTTAATATTAGTACAAACTTTATCCATATTAGGGTCTTTTTCACCTGAAGAATTTTCTAAAATACCCGAAATTGCCATCAAAGACTCTTTTAGAGCTACTTGGGTCCCCCTACTCTGCGTTAAAGAAAAATCAGATTCGTTATCCCAAAAATACTTATAACCCAAACCAAAAAATTTCAAACACACTAACCATTTCTTTAGAGCTACATACTCATCATTACAGCACAGACCATTTCGTCCAAGAGTTCCCAAACAATTCTCATTTTTTTTCTCTTCTAGTTGTAAGGAACTCAATTCAATGTCTGGCATCTTTGATTCTAAGTCAGATTTTTTTAATGTAGTAAACATCATAGTAATTTCTGCTCTAGTCATGAAATTTGCTGAATTTTGTAAGTTTAATATAACCAATAATGCCGAATACGAACAGTTCGGAGGACGCAGTATAGGAATCGTAAACAAAGAAAGAAAACCAGAAATTATAGAACTTTTTAAAGAAATAACTCGAAGGTGCGATCGCTTTGTCACCCACTGCAGAGATACAAGCTATCCAGACCAAGAAAGAGCTAATAGACTATTCACCAGATGGAATAAGGTACGCATTCGGGAAACTAATAACGGAGAAAGTTCTATAGCATATATTGTTAACAAAGACTATGAATTAAGAGTCTGTGTTACCGATACAAATAACAGGCAGGCGGAAGACATCAATACTGCTATGTTTGTTGTAATCCACGAACTAGGTCATATGGCTTCAGCTTCCTACGGACACAACGACGAATTTTGGGGGAATTTTAAACTATTACTAAAAGAAGCAATTAAAATCGGAATATACAATTATCAAGATTATAGAAGAGATTCCGAATACTACTGCGGTATCAAAATTTATTCTTCACCTTGCAAAGATGCTAATTGTTCTCACTAAGAATTAAATTATAATTAAAACTGATAAGAAAATTAAGAATGATAAAATTTTAATTTGAAAATTACTTGTGCTACTAATATCTGAAGTTGAAGCTTCGGTAATTTTATCGTTAGCTCTTGATATTAATCCAGGAAGTTCGTAAAGAGGAAATGTATAGAATAGGGGACCTAGAATTCCTAATAAAACTAGAAGCATACGCAACAAAAAGAGCCCCCTAGGGAGTTTTTGTTGAGTATTCCAAAAAAGTAACTTTAGGTTCGATAGCATTTAAGAATTAGCACTCTTTTTTTTTTTAGAAGATTTTTTAAATTCAACTTTCTGCGCCGCCATTTCTTCTTGCTTTCTTATATGTTGCGGACTGTAAGCGCCACGGAAGTCAAAGTTGCGCTTTTGTTTTGCGTCTTTTCTTTTGCGTATCTTCGGTTCACGGCAGTCCATTGTTAATATTACGTGAGTTTTAAAATATCAACCAACTCACCCTTTTGTGGTATTTTTTTGCTATCAAATTTTCCTGAAGAGCGTTCATTAGTTTTAGCTTTTGCGAGTCCGTATTAGAACTTAAGTATTTTAAGTGATATTTTCCGAACTTTTTTACAACCAGCAATGCCCCCAAACTTTTAGCCCGTAACAACACCTCCTCCAGAGATGCCGATTCCAGAGGAATTGCGATAGATGTCTTTTCAGCTGTGTCCGTTCTGTATACACCTCTAACATACTCCGGCAGGTCCATATACTAATAGCTTTTTTTTTAACGCGGGAATATAGACACCCTACAAGTAGGACATCCCAATATGTCCCCACAGGAATCTGTTCCTACTTTTTTCATCTGCTTCGCAAACCACCCAACTATACCAGAATCCATTCGAGTCGTGTCAGCAGGCTCTTCGTCGTAATCAGAACACGCTACGTGAACGGCGTGACCACAAGGTGGTATCAGAACACTGTGTCCTTGCTCAAAATCCCCGTGACACAAGGCGCATCTCTTAGTCTCGTAGACAATGTGTTTACGACTCTCCCAGACTGGGTCGGTATGGACGGGTAGACATACTAGTTCATCTTCAGGTGTTTTGAACCACTGCGATACATGCCAGTAAGGCATTATAGGCGGTAGTTGTCCCACAGCAGCTAGTCCATCTTGGTTCCAACCCCGCTTGACCATTTTTTCGGCACGATACACCAACTTTATCGCCTTGCCTATCTCAGACTTTGTTTTCTCTATAATGTTTTTCCCAGAAGCAAGCATTCTAGGTGTATTTACACAAGAGAATCGTCCAGATTTGATGCGTTCTGCAATATGAAAGTAATTTAGCGGAGGAACACACATTACGCAGTTGGCTATGCCTCCTTCTAGTTTAGTATAGACGCAGTTAACATCGAAGTCCATTCGGCTGATGGATATTGGCACCTCTTGTTTTTCTGTTATTGACACGGGGCAACAACAGTCAATCTTGAGGTGAGCCTTTGTGTGTTGACACTTAACCATATAAGACCTTGTCATGCTCTCTTCGTACTTGTTGGAAGTATTATCCAGAAGCTCCATAATGTAGAAGATGCCAAGAAAATCTACAAATGAAGCCATGTTAGAATATCTACTAAAGTGAAGATCCAAGTCGTACAACTGCGTCTCCAACGTTCCTTGACCTATAACGATGTCCCTAATGTATCCACCGAACACTGTCGTACCTTTCCACTTTCCCGCCAAGGCGATGGTTTTGTCTACTATCTCTTTAGATGCTTTCATAGTGTTTTGTTACTTTTACGCCCCTTTTTCTTAAGTGTAATCCGTGAGGTCTTTTTCCCGAAGCGTAGGTCCGCGCTGGCTGCGCCGTAGAACCCAAAATCCATTTTAATATCTTCTATGATACTATTATATTTCTCAGCTAAAGTTTTGAAAGGTACAACGCCGGGACCTTTCGTTTTACCCATCATGTCTCGTCTGCTCTTATCGTAGACGGGTCTTCCAAAATAACAAAAGTCAGGCTGCGTTTTTCTTTTTTTAATTTCATTCCACACACCATTCTGAAATATCGTTTTTTGGTGAGCGTCCAAATAAATTCTATTTGCTATTTGAATCCTATTATTGGCCCATGCTAGAGTTAAATATCTTCCCTCCTCATGATTTTTTCGATTTTCGGGGAGTACCAATCTTCCGTCCTCGTTCTCTATGTCACTAAGAAACGTAAAAATAGTCTGTAAGACCCAAACAAAGGAGCATTTATTTTGGTTTTTTAGACCAATATTTCTCCAGCCCTCCTTGAACACCACTTCTTTCGCCGCCCGCGCGCCGATAATTCTATCAAACTCTCGCTCCAGAGCGGCTTCAAAATTATTTAATTTGTTTGTTGATGCCGTTATCATGCCTTTCTTGGTTTCGAAGGGGTACATATCACTTTTTATTTGATTACATAAAGTACAGCAGTAAACAAATCTGTTTTCCCTTACCGCATGCTCTCCTCCAATACCTTCAAAGAATACTTTCTCGGTGTATCCCGTGAAATAAGTGGAGGTGCGATCCCCGAAACGAGTCATACCATGTCTATAAAGATCTAGGTACAATTTCAAAGCAGTAGATCCTGCAATTTGATGTTCTAGTTCTACTGTAGCAGAATAACAAAGGAACTTGTTATCCTTTTCGGCATCTGCGTAAAACATAAAACACCCACATAAAGCACACCTGCACCTGTATTTTGCCTGGGGATCGTGACTGAGAAGATTTTGGGATATAGTATTTTCCCATCCCCGGGTAGCCGCTTTCCCACCTGTGGAGTAGTATTTGTAGAATTCCTTAGCGGAAAGATCATGAGTGGGAACCTTCTTGCCTCCTGTTAAAAGTTTTAGCATCTTTTGCGGGGTGATTTGTTGCGGCACTCCTTGCGTACCAAAATGCGTATTAAGACCCTCTCTCAGAGCGCCTCCAAGGAACCAGTCGCTCTCCCCAACAAGCTGTAATATATCAGAGAAGTGTATGCAGAGTTTTCCGAAACCGTATAAGTTGCCAACTTCCAGCGCACTACAGGCTAGTTCTCTAAAAAAAAAGTACATTTCGCCAACAAACTTTAAGGGAATTTCCCCCGAGTTGACCTCAGGAGCACTGGAGACATTCTCTGGACGCACTGCCCAGTTCGTAAGCTTCTCGCCGGCGCGAGTCTCATCGACGAGAAGCTGCGGCTGGAGGGCGAGCCTGCCGCCGCCCCTGGTGACCTCCTCAGAGAGACCTCGGGCATAATCCGGGTCGTAGAGCAGCCGGACCTGATTATCCGGATCGACAACCTTGTAGTCCGTCTCACCGTTGTTTTCGAACACGACAACCGGCTTCTCGGTGGCGATACTGATGAGATAGTGTATACGCGCGACTAAGCCCTCATTCCGGTGCTTCTGCTGTGCTTCGCGATTTTTTTGTTTCGCGTCTTTCGTCACTCTCGCCCAATAAGCTGGGTCGTTGGGGTTCATCGCAAACCCAAACTCTGTTAGTCTGATATATTTTTTATTAAGTTTTTTTTGGGGTACTGTTAGGAATTTGTCGATGTCTTTAAAGAATTGATTAAGTTTTTTCTTTCCGTATTTTTTTTGTAATTTTTTAAGGGATTCCATTCTATTATTAATGATAAAGATATAGTTTGAACGAACGTAATTAAAAAAAATCAATACTAAAAGTAAAACTATGAGTAATTCTGAGGCGGTTACACCACCACCTTATGATAGCGAAGAAGATAAGATGGCTGTTATAACAACGGCGAACAATTTATTAGAAGACCCCGAAAGTGATGCTAAGGAATCCGATAGCGAATTTAACAATTTTTTCGAAAGTGTAAAAGGTAGCGCAGCTACTTTGCATAAATCTAGCGGGGGAAACTCCGAAGGCATTCCAAGTATTAATTTGGGAAGTTTATTCGACGCCGATGATGAAGTTCTTTCTAGAATATTCATAGGAGCTGCAGTATTGGCGGCTTTTAGAAGAAATACTTTATTCTCTGTTTCGGGACCTGTTGCAATTTTATTGGCACTTTTCTACCCTATTATATATCTCGGAATGGTATTTGCGGATATGTTTTTGTTTGGAAATGTAAAATTTAACGGAGAATAAAAATATCGGCAACTATTAAAATGCCCCCCGTAACTTACGAAGAGCGATTTACCGCAGAAAAGGACGGTATAATCAATAAACTTGGATTAGACAGCGTAGTGGAACTAGCTCAAAATACTATGTCTATAACGCCTGCTCCAATCCCTCCTGTGTCGGAGACCAGCGTACGCGAGGAAAGCGTAATTACTCAGTGGGATATATTTGGCACTCCCGAAAAAAAAGAAACTTTTACATCTAGAAAAACTGAAGAATTCACATCTGGGTTTCAAACTATATTCTCCAGTGATTGGTGGAATAAACCGCTACTAAAAATAGGACAAGAAGACTTAGTTGCCTTTTCTATGCATTACAGGATAATGAATGTAATAGTATTTATTATAACAGTATGCTTGTTCTTTTACTTCACCAATTCTATTATTCTAAATGGTTCCGTTCCCACAGAAATGGCGCCTAACGGAAGATACCCTATGTACCCCTTTCTTCCATTAGGGTTGGAAACATTATTATTCAGTGATGAAGCTCCCAAAGACAAAAATTGGAGCTTTGAAAATGCAACTTCCAAACACGGAAACCCAGATCTAAAAGAAAAATATAAAGTTTACTTCCGTAATCCATCAATAAAGAAATCTTTATCAGAACTGGCAACCGTTCAGGGTGAGGTTGTTCCTAGTAGGTGGGGTCTATTATCCGCAATTGCCGCTGTAGGTGCTCCTATTAAAGAGGAAGACAAGGGGACACCAGAATACGTAGAACTTTTGAGAAGAGGGGCTCCTATGCTTTCCGACCCTTACCTCAAAATTGCATTAGTAATCCCCTCTATAATATTTCTATTAATGTGGTGGTCGGCAGCCGATTGGATAACCCTCCAATTTGACGAACTTCTCAGTAGCAGCGAAAGTGTGGTAGGTGTGGAACTTAATTTGAAAAGTTTGGGAGGTAAAAAACTTAAGCAACTTAAAGCTCTAACTAGTTCCGGTACTCGAGGACGTGAAATAATTTACTTACTGTATACATCATTTTTCGCACTCTTTTTACTTACGGCATTGTGGGTTTTCGCTGGTATATATTGGTACTGGAAACTGTACTTCTCAATTATTACGGGAAATAACCTAGACAAAAACAACAACATTACTATGTCAGCCCACAACACCAGATTATTTGTAGATAATGTTACAGATACTGTAAAAGACGTTTACAACAGATACAAGACAGAACGACACCACAAAGACGGTCTCGAAAATTACGCAGCATACCTCCAAAACAATTCATCACTCGACCCATCAGGCACCACAGCAGTTCTCAGTGACGAAGGAGAGTTTTTCTTCACAACTTTCTGTGCTGCTGCAGCTAAAGAACTCAAGAAAGCCCCACAGCGCCAGAAAAACGCATACATCGTGGCTTATATACAGAGCCTTGTTAAAGTATCTGGGGAACCGACAGTGATTTTCAGAACAATATTAGCCGAAATAAACGAGGAAATTAACACCCCTAAAACTAGTAGAATAGAGAGACACGTCGATGACGGGGAGAAAGCCGACGAATAATTTTACTTAGCCTTTGGCGTTAGTCGCAGTATACCTTGGAGGGCGGCTTTTTGTTCGGCATCTGATTTCTTTTTGCCGGAACCAAAACCTAGAATTTGCCCCCCCACGACAATTTTTACTTCAAAAGTCCTGTCGTGAGGTGGACCATCGGTCTTAGTTACTTCGTATATTGGAAGTTCCATTTTGTGAGTTTGGCAGTGCCGCAGAATTTGGTCTTTGTAGTTTGTGTCTTTTAACACGTATTCCCAGTCGGTCATATTATCGAACATTTGGTGGACGAATTTAGTTGCGTGGTCTATTCCTAGATCGAGGTATATTGCGCCGATGAAGGATTCCATTATGTTTTCCAACATCTTGTCACTTTTCATTCCCTCCATTTTAATCATGTGAAGGCTCATCAGCATATGACGCCCCATGTCCTTTTTCCTAGCATAAGTTGAAAGCGCCTTTGTATCAACGAGTTTAGAACGTATCTTCGTCAAAAACCCTTCGTCTTTATCCGGAAATTTATTGAAAAGGTACAGCGCCGTTATATTAGACAAAACTGCATCTCCCACAAATTCCAACCTCTCATTGGATTCAAACATATAACTCGGAACTATTCCTTCGGGAAATAATCTTAAAATCCTCAATATAGATTTGTGAACAAAAGCCCGCCTATAATTATCCAAATTCCTAGGTCTGAACCCCAATACCGCTTCAACATCACGCCTTGTCATATGCGGCTTGCTAAAACGTGAAACTTCTTCAGGTTCTAACATTTCAAACGTAAGAGGTTTCTTATCAATTGGTTGAGTAGCATCTAACCGGTAGTTTCGGTCACTTGCCTCTCGGCCTGAATATTCAGTCATTTTAATTATTATTTAGGTTATTTTTTTAAACCGTTTTACACCTAGTTCTGATACTTATTGCGCACCTTCTCTACTAGTTCCGGGGGCATTTGTTTACGTAACCTGGCGCAAGCTTCCACCCCCATGTCAAATTTTTGCAGATCCCTCAAACTTAAAGTCTTTTGTTCACTAATTCTTCGCGCTCTGTCGCATCTGCGCGTGTCTTCTACGGTACGGTCAGCTTTTTTCATTCCTTTCTTAACGCTCTTAAACTTAGAAAAAGATTCTTCGTGGTTACCGCAGGAACCTGTGAAAGACTCACCTAGTAGTCCCGGAAATATAGTGAGAATTACTGCTCCCGCAAGACAGCCTATTATTAGGTACGCAGCAAAAGCCTTAACTCTAGAGGG
>MDTG01417949.1_pt1 | contig 22571 bp, 19 predicted proteins | sample 811421 | NCBI WGS metagenome assembly MDTG01 (sample SAMN05326645, study PRJNA326480) | marine metagenome | isolation source: seawater | place: Pacific Ocean: South East | collected 2011
AGCTGCTTTTTTCTTAGAAAGTTGAGATATATGTATCCAACCAGTATTGTTTTCATGATCTTTAATTTTTCTAAAGTTATCAGATTGGTCTTGAATTAAGACAGGTAAAAATTTTTTTTTATAAAAAATTTTAATTGGATATTCTTTCGAAGGGCCTTGTCTTAAATTAACTTGATCATAACGTAAAGTTAAAAAATATTCATCTTTTGAGAAAGAATTATTTTGAATAAAAAAAATACTAAAAATTATAATAAAAAATCTTAACATTTATTGTTACATTTTGGATTAACTAAAATTTTTGATTTTCTAAATTCAGTTTTTAAAGCATCGAAAATTAGTATCTTACCAGATAAATCATTTTTTTGATTTAAAATTGTTTTTAATACTTCATTAGCTTGTAATGATCCCATAACTCCTGCTACTGGAGAAAAAATTCCATCTGTTTGGCAATTATTTTCTAAATTTGGAGGATTTGGCATAAAGCATCTATAACATGGTCCTCTATTTTTAAAATTAAATTTCATGAGGTGCCCGTCAAACTTACTTATTGCTGATGAAATAAGTATCTTTTTATTTTTTAAACAATAGTCATTTATTAGGTATCTAGTATAAAAATTATCTGTTCCATCACATATTATATCAAATTTGTTTATTATTTTTTTTATATTTTTTTTTGAAATCTTGTCTTTAAAAGAGATAATTTTTGTTTTTTTATTCATTTTTTTTATCATTGTTTTTACCTGAACTACTTTTAGTTTACCTACATCTTTTGGACTGAAGAGTGTTTGTCTGTTTAAATTAGAAATTTCAATTTTATCGAAATCAGCAATACCTATTTTTCCTACACCGGAGGATACTAAGTATGTAACTAGAGGGCACCCTAAACCACCCAACCCAATAATTAAGACTTTCGAAGCAAGTATCTTCTTTTGTCCAGCTAAACCAACTTTTTTAAGGATTATTTGCTTTTCGAATCTTTTAAATTGACTCAGACTTATTTTCATTTTTTTATTATTTGAATAGAGTTTTAATTAATATTTTTTTCACTAATCAAAAGTCTATCTAATATAATCTTTACTAAAATATTCGCTATGTAACTTTTTTTACTTTTGGGAATAGATTTAACTACTCCTTTTTTATCAATTATTGATACTTGATTGTATTCAGAATTAAATCCTTTATCTTTTTTTGATACGTCATTCGCCACTATTAAATCACAATACTTTTCTTTAATTTTCTTCTTAGAATTTAAAATAACATTTTCTGTCTCAGCGGAAAAACCAACAACCATTTTTGGTCTTGCGTTATTATTTTTACTAATAAAGTCTAAAATATCGTGATTTTTTTCAAATTTGACATATTCTGAATTCAAACTGCTTTTTTTAATTTTATTCTTTTTTTTTATTAATGGTTTGAAATCAGAAACTGCAGCAGCACATATGGCAATATCAACCGGTATTGATCTTTTAACTTCGTCCAACATTTCTTTTGCTGAAATTATTTTTTTAACTTTTAGACCACTTAAAGGTGGCAGGTTAGACGGACCAGTAATTAATTTTGTTTTCACACCAAGTTTGTTTAAGGCCATTGCAACTTCGTATCCTTGTTTACCACTAGATTCATTAGAAATATATCTTACTGGATCTAAATATTCTCTTGTTGGTCCAGTGGTAACCAAAGCTTTTAAATTTTTATTTTTGACTAAATTCTTCTTATCAAAATAATTTTTAAGATAAGAATAAATTTGTCTCGGGCTAGACATTTTTCCTTCACCGTATTCACCGCACGCCATTTCACCCTTAATTGGTCCAATAAATAGATAACCATAGTCCTGCAAAATTTTAAAATTTTTTTGTGTTGCCTTATGGTGCCACATTCGTACATTCATAGCTGGGACTAAAAGTATGTCCTTGTTAGATGCTAGCAAAACTGTTGTAGCTAAATCTTCAGCCTTACCAATACTAAGCTTTGTCATAAAGTTAGCTGTTGTGGGCAAAACTAATATTATATCTGCCCATCTAGATAAAGAAATGTGATCAATTTCAGCTTCAGTATCTTTATCAAAAATATCCTCAAATGTTTTATTTTTTGTTAATGTTGTAATTGATAATGGAGTAACAAATTCTTTCCCGCTTTTTGTTAAAATTACTTTAATATTTGAATTGTTTTTCTTTAAAATTCTTATTAGATCAAGAGATTTATAAGCAGATATTCCACCGCCAACGATAATTAAAATCTTTTTGTTTTTTAATGTCATTATTAATTAAAATACTAATAAAGTAATAATTACAACACCTAAAAAACAAATTATTAGATTATTTCTAAAATTTTTAATCTTAACTTGCTCTAACTCCAAGTTTTTGTTATTTCCTGAACTTAAATTAAGTTTCCCCTCTGCCATTAATTGTAAAGCATAATTTGCTTTGTCCATAATTTCTGGAAAATCAGGTATTCTCTTTATTATTTCTGAAGAAGTATGAATTGCTGTATCAAAAGTAGATTTCGGACTCTTCACATCTTTTAACCAGCTCTCCAAAACTGGTCTTGATACTTCCCATATATTTGTTTCTGGATAAAGTTTTCTGGCCACACCTTCCACAACTACCATAGTTTTTTGGAGTATTAGCAAAGGAGTCTGTGTTGGCATGTTAAACTTTTCTGTTATTTCAAAAAGTTGAGCTAATAAATTTCCACCAGATATGTCTTTTATTGATTGACCAAATATTGGTTCTCCCACTGATCTTAACGCTTGGGCAAACTCTTCTTTAGATGCATCTTGTGGAACAAGTCCAGCTTTAAAGTGAACCTCTGAAACTTTAGTATAATCTCGCTCAATAAAACCATACAAAATCTCAGCCAAAAATTTTCGATTATTTTTATCTAATCTGCCCATGATACCAAAATCTACAGGAACAATATTACCCTCCTTATCGACAAATAAATTTCCCTGGTGCATATCACCGTGAAAGAAACCATCTCTTACAGCTTGTTTTAAAAAATGCTGTATCAAATTTTCAGCTAAATTTTTTGAGTCAATTCCCAAATCTTTAATTTTTGTATGCTCTCTAATTGAGATCCCATTTACTTTATCCAAAGTTAAAATTCTCTTAGAAGTATAATTCCAATATATTCGCGGAACATTAAAACCTTTATCATTTTTTGTATTTTCATAAAGTTCGTTAGCAGCCGCTGCCTCAAAACGTAAATCCATTTCTATATTTGTAATTTCTCGCAATAAATGAACTACTTCTACTAACTTGAGTCGTTTTGCTTTTGAAACGGTGCTTTCAATAATATATGCAAATAACATTAGTGCATCTAATTCTTCATTAAATAATTTTTCTATATCTGGTCGTAAAATCTTAATAGCGACTTCATTATCTTGATTTTCGTCCTTAATTTTTGCAATATGAACTTGTGCAATAGAAGCGGCAGCAATTGGCTCACTTAATTCTAAAATATTTTCAAATTGTTTAGCACCCACTTCTTTTTTAATAATTTTTTTTGCCTCAAATGTCTCAAAAGCCGGAAGTTTATCTTGTAATTTTTCTAAGCTTGTAGCTAGATCTTCTCCTATTATATCTGGTCGCGTTGCAAGAAACTGACCTAATTTTATAAAAGTTGTTCCCATTCCTTCTAAAGCCAAGCAAAGTTTATCTCCAGGATTTCTTCGATCGTTAAACATTTTTTTTGAGGAACCAATAGAAATCATATTAAAAAATAAATTAATTATAATAGGCAAATTATATATTTGATTGACGGTATCTATCGCTCCCGAGGTAGACAATTTTCTAGCTATTTTAAACAACTGAAAAACCCTTTTAAACATTTATATCTTCCATCCGGAGTGTATTGCAGAAATACCATTATTAAGATTTCTATATTCTACATTTGAAAATCCATTTTTTTTAATCAAATTTACTAAATCAGATTGTGAATGAAATTCGTTTATACTTTTTACCAAATAATCATATGGCTCAGACGAACCAACAATATATTTGCCAATTAAGGGAATAATTTTTGAGTATTTCTGATAAAATATATTTATAATCTCATTATTTACTTTAGAAAATTCTAAACACATAAATCTTCCTCCAGGTTTTAAAACTCTAAAAGCTTCTTTCAAAGTTAAATTTATGTCTGAAACATTTCTTATACCGTAACTGATGGAATAAAAATCAAAAATATTGTCGTTGAATGGCAATTTCTCGGCTGAGGCTTGGAACCATTTTATATTAGTATATTTCTTCAAATTTTTTTTTCCAGTTTCATACATTTTATCATTTGGTTCAACACAGCATATTGCTGCAGAACCATTTATCTTTTTGGAAAAAAGTTTAGCAATATCTCCAGTCCCTGAAGCTACATCAAGAAGTGTATTATTTGTTTGTGGCTGCATCCAGTCTAATAATTTTCTTTTCCACACACGATGGACACCAAAAGACATTATATCGTTCATTAGATCGTATTTTTTGTTAACTTTTGCAAATACAGAATTAACTAGCTTTGTTTTATTTTGAATAGTATTTTTCATTAATAAATTATATGCCAGAATTACCAGAAGTTGAAGTTGTTAAAAAGACCTTAGAAAGTCAGATTAAAAATTTAATTATAAAAAACATCGAAATAATAGATAAAAATTTGAGATATAAAGTCAAAAAGCAGAGTATTAAAAAAATTTTAGGATTAAAAGTAATAAAAATAAAAAGAAGATCAAAATACCTGTTATTTTTATTTAATAAAAATTTAGTGATGATCGTTCACTTGGGAATGACAGGAAAGTTCTTTTTCGTAAAAAATGATTTAACAAAAAGAAGAACAAGTTTTTACTATAACACCAATGACTATAAAGAAAAACACAATAGAATTATTTTTATTCTTAGTAAAAATATGAAGCTTATATACAACGATATAAGAAAATTTGGGTTTATAAAAGTTTTGTTTTCTAGTGAATTAAAAAAAGAATATCATTTAAAAACTCTCGGTCCTGAACCTTTAGGAAAAAACTATAACTTTAAATATTTTAGAAATTATTTAATTGGAAAGAAAAAAAAAATTAAAGACTTATTGATGGATCAGAAATTTATATCAGGATTAGGCAACATATATGTAAATGAAATTTTATTCCTAAGTAAAATAAAGCCAGATAAAAATGTAAATATTTTGAATGACAAAGAAATAAAAAACATTATTAGCAATACAAAAAAAATATTGAAAAAAGCTATAATATTTGGAGGCTCTTCAATAAAGAATTTCTCAAATAGTTCAGGCAAAAAGGGTAATTTTCAAGAAATGTTTAGTGTTTATGGTAGACTGGGTTACAAATGTTCTAACTCAGATTGTAAAGGAATAATTAAAAAAATGTTATTGTCTAACCGCTCTAGTTTCTTTTGTCCAATATGTCAAAAATAATAGAGTTGACCCTAATATTGCTGACATATATATAGTCTATCAACATGCCCAATACTAAATCTGCAATTAGAAGAGTTCGAAGAGTAAAGAATCAGACCCGAATCAATAAATTGAGAAAAAGTAAATATAAATTCGCTATAAAAAAGATGGAATTATTGATTAAATCAAAGGACAAGGCGAAAACTAAGAAATATTTTTCAGAATTTCAATCAATTCTAATGCAGGTTGCTAAGTCAGGTACGATTAATAAAAAAACAGCGGCTAGAAAAATTTCAAAAATTTCAAAAAAAATCTAGCAATCTACAATTTGTTTTTATTTGAAAAATAAAACCATATTTAGATTTACAGTTTTAATTTTAAAAAAATTTTTTACAATTTAAAAGAGTATATAATTATATTCTCCCTCTACGCTAATGTTACAACCAAAATAAATATTTTTTTATTTACAACCTGCAGATACTTGCAAATGATTTCAAAAAGAGTTTAAAGATATCTCCTAAAAAATAATTACATGGACAAAAATAATATTAAAAAGCAAAACGTTTATATTTCTGAAGAAGAAAAAACTTTAGATTGGAATGAAATTCAAAATGCCTTTAAAAAAACTTTTGGAAGTGAAATATTTACTAGTTGGCTCCAAAAAATTACATTAGTTAAGGAGTACAATGATTATCTAATATTAGGAGTTCCGACGAGATTTTTTAGAGATTGGATTGTATCAAGATATTTAGATAAAATTTTAGAACAAGTTAGAAGTTTTAAATTAACATTAAACAGAATAGAATTTAAAATTATCGAAGAAAACAGTCGATCTCAAGATATAGTTAAAATTGATGAATTAAACAAAGTAACAGAAATCAAAGATTCTATATTAAATTACAATAGATTAAACCCAAATTTAAATTTTGGGAATTTTATTAAGGGAAAAAGTAACGAAATTGCTTTATCTTATTCTAAAAAGGTTTGTGAACATATCTCAAGATATAATCCTCTGTACGTTTGTGGCGGAGTAGGGTTAGGAAAAACACATTTACTTAATTCTATCGGGCTAGAGTTGCAACCTGAAAACAATGTTATGTATATCTCTGCAGAGCGGTTTATGTACCACTTTATAAAATCTATTAAAAAAAACGATATGGTAAATTTTAAAGATTTTTTTAGAAAATCGTCTGTTTTTATTATCGATGATATACAATTTATTAGGGGAAAAGAAAGCCTTCAAGAAGAGTTCTTTCACACTTTTAATAGTTTAATGGATAAAGGATCTCAAATAATAATTTCTGCAGATAGGACGCCAATGAAACTTGATAGAGTACAAGAAAGAATTAAATCGAGATTAGCAGGTGGTCTAGTAGTAGACATAGAAGTTCCAGACTTGGAACTAAAAATTAACATTATAAAAGAAAAAATATTAGAAATACAAAATCAATTTAAGGAAAAAATAGATTTGAGCGATGAAGTAATCAATTACATCGCAAATGAAAGCAAAACAAATATTAGGGAGCTTATAGGTATATTAAATAGAGTTATTGCTTTTAGCCGAGTGCATAATAAAATTCTCTCTGTGAGCGATTGTAAAAATATCCTTAAGGACGTTTTTAGTCAAATTAGAGTTATAACAGTAGATAAAATACAAAATGTGGTTTCAAATTTTTTTAACATACCCTTAAGTGATATGCTTTCACAGAGACGTTCAAGACCATTAGCTAGACCAAGGCAAATCGCAATGTTTTTGGCAAAAAAAATGACATCAAGATCTCTTCCGGAAATAGGCAGAAGATTCGCAAACAGAGATCACACAACTGTCATACATGCTGTAAAAACTATAACTAGACTTTCCGAACAAGATGATGAAATGAAAAAAAATATTAATCGACTAAAAGGTCTTTTGTTAGAACAGTAATACAAATGCAATTTATCGTCAAAAGAGATATCTTATTAAAATCACTTAATTTTGTTCAGGGAATAATTGAAAAAAAAAATACATTGCCAATACTTTCTAATGTTTTACTACAGTTAAAAGATCAAAAGCTATCAATTGTTGCTACTGACCTAGATATAGTTTTTTATGATCAAATTGAAGATGTAAAAGTTTTAAAGGATGGTAGCACCACGACTTCAGCAGCAATCTTATACGATATTTTAAGAAAAATATCCTCTAATTCCGAGTTGAAATTTGATTTAAAGACAGAGAATAAATTAAGTTTAAAAAGTGATAATTCTGATTTTAATTTACTTTGTTTGCCAATTGATAATTTTCCTACATTTACAGATGAATTTGAAAATCAAGAAATATTAATAAATAAAGATAAATTTTTAAAACTTTTAAATAAAACCAAAATTGCTATTTCAAATGATGATACTAGACACTACCTAAACGGGATATTTTTACATTTAACAGAAGCGCATGGTCGAAATTTTTTAACTGGTGTTGCTACTGACAGTCACAGATTATCTTCTAGCAGTATTGAAATAGATGATCCAGGCAGCTTTTCATCTTTGATATGTCCAAGAAAGACAGTTTTTCAACTTTGCTCCTTATTGACGGACACTTCAGGTAAACTTTCAATTCAAACTAGTGAAAATAAAATTAAGTTTATCATTGGAAATATTAAACTAGTTTCAAAAGTAATCGATGGAAAATTTCCTGATTATCGAAAAGTTGTACCAACTAACAATGACAAATCTCTCATAGTTTCATCCAACGATTTTATTAGCTCAATTGAGAGAGTTACAAGTGTATCATTAGACGGAAAAGAAGGAGTAAAATTAACAATTAGCAAAGATAACGTTCAACTTTCAGTAAATAGCGCAAATTCTGGAGATGGAAATGAGGTAATAAAAGCTGATTTCAATTCAGGAGCTTTAAACATCAGTTTTAATTCTAAATATTTAATTGATATTGCTTCTGAAGTTAATGATAAAAGTATAAAAATGAATTTAAAAGATGCTGTTTCCCCAGTTTTAATCGAGGATGCGTCTGATAAAAATAGTTATTTTGTTATAATGCCTATGAAAGCTTGATTTTGAAGAATTTGTAAATTTTTTTTTATTTCAAGCTAAAAGTGTTGATATTAAATCATTCTGAGCAACTAATTGCTTCAGTGGTTTTCTATTAAGTTAAAAAAATGGTATAAATGCGAACCTAATTTAAAACAATGTCAGAAAATTCAGCTTTAAAAACTAGCACAACTTACGGTGCAGATTCAATAAAAGTTCTTAAAGGACTAGACGCTGTAAGAAAAAGACCAGGAATGTATATCGGGGATACCGATGATGGTTCTGGTCTTCATCATATGGTTTTTGAAGTTATGGATAATGCAATCGATGAAGCATTAGCTGGCTTTTGTAAAAATATTATAGTTATTATAAACAAAGATAACACTATCACTGTTGAAGATGACGGTAGAGGTATCCCAGTTGACATGCATAAATCTGAAAAAATGTCTGCAGCTGAGGTGATAATGACCCAGCTTCATGCAGGAGGAAAATTTGACCATGATTCTTATAAAGTATCAGGAGGTCTTCATGGAGTAGGTGTCTCAGTAGTTAACGCTTTATCAGAAAAATTAGAGTTGAACATTTTCCGAGATGGAAATGAATATTCAATAACCTTTAAGAATGGCAATACTGTAAAACCTCTTAAAAAAATTGGTAAAACTAAAAAAAAAGGTACTAGAATAAATTTTTTACCATCTAAAGATGTTTTTTCCTCAACAAAGTTTAGCACAACAATTTTGGAAAAAAGAATTAGAGAACTAGCTTTCTTGAATAAAGGAATATGCATAAAATTAATAGATCAATCCTCTAAAAAAGATAAAGAATTTACTCATAAGTATGATGGTGGAATTGTTGAATTTGTTAAACATATTGATAATAAAAAACCAATTTTGGTTAATAAAAACGAAAAAGTAGTTTTTAAAAAACCAGTTTATGTTACGTCTGCAAAAAATAACATAATAGTTGAGTGTTCATTTGAATGGAACTCGGGATATTCTGAAGAGGTCCTTCCTTTTACAAATAATATTCCACAAAAAGATGGAGGAACACATTTATTGGGATTTAGAAGTGCTTTAACTAGAGTAATAAATAAATATTCTAATGAGAGAAATAATAAAAAAAATAAAGTCACACTTTCTGGAGAAGATATAAAAGAGGGTCTAACAGCAGTATTGTCAATCAAAATGCCAGATCCTAAATTTTCTTCACAAACAAAAGATAAACTTGTCTCATCTGAAGTAAGACTTATAGTTGAAAATATTATTAATGACAAAGTTTCAACTTGGTTTGACCAAAATCCCTCAATTGCAAAAACAGTATTAGAAAAAGTTACCCAAGCTGCAATGGCCAGGGACGTTGCTAGAAAAGCTAGAGACAGCATTAGAAGAAAAGGAGCTTTTGAATTATCTGGATTACCCGGTAAACTTGCTGATTGCCAAATACAGAAAAAGGAAGGAACAGAATTATTTATAGTAGAGGGGGACTCAGCAGGAGGTTCAGCTAAACAAGGAAGAGTTAGAGAATACCAAGCAGTTTTACCTTTAAGAGGAAAAATTTTAAATACTTATGTAAACGGTAAATCAAACGGAGATGATCAAGCCACAAAAGCTCTATCTAAGATGATGTCATCTAATGAAATAGTAACCTTAATTAATGCTTTGGGTACTGGATCTAAAGATTTTAATATTGAAAATTTGAGGTACGAAAAGATTATTATTATGACAGATGCTGATGTTGACGGATCGCATATAAGAACTTTATTGTTAACTTTTTTTAATAATCATCCCTTTAATCAATTGATTGAAAATGGTCATATTTATTTAGCGCAGCCTCCATTATTTAAAGTTACTAAATCAAATAAAAGCGTATATATTAAAGATGAAAAAGCATTAGAGGATTATATTTTAGAAATTTCAGATAAAACTGATAAGAAGATTAAAAAAGGATCAGCTGATTATAATAAGTTCATGCAGGAACAAAGAGAAAAGCTATCTATACAAAGATTTAAAGGATTAGGCGAAATGAACCCGGAAGAACTATGGCAAACTACTTTAAATCCAGAAAATAGGACCATGTTAAGAGTACAATACTCTAAAGGTACAAAAGCAAAATCTAAAGATGATCAAAAGATGATAGAAGTCTTAATGGGTGATGAAGTTGCTCCCAGGAAAGATTTCATCACAAGTAATGCTCTAGACGTCATAAATCTGGATATTTAAACTTAAGATGAATTTTTCTACTCTTTTTAGATTAGGAGAAAACCTTAATTTAGACAGAAAAACCCTTGTTTATTTAAGATGGATCGCAAACATAGGTCAATTCACATCAATAACTTTTGTCTATTTTTATCTTAAATTAGATTTTTTATTTATTTACGCGTACTTAATTTTATTTTTTGGATTTTGCACCAATATATATTTACAGTTTAAAATAAAATCCATCCTTGTAAAAGATTTTAAGGCGAGTATATTTTTAATTTACGATTTAATTCAATTAACTTTATTATTATATTTGACTGGTGGTATTTCTAATCCATTTTCTATACTAATGATTGTTCCAGCTATTGTTTCATCAACTCTCTTAAGTATGGGAACGACTATCATTTTAGTGCTTTTAACTATAATATTTTTGTTGATGTTAAACATTTTTCATTATCCTTTACCTGGGATACACGAACATTCAGAAACGTTTCCTTCACTATACTTAACTGGATACTTTTTAGCAATAATTGTAGGTCTTATATTTTTAACTTATTTTGGGATTAGATTTTCTGGAGAAAGCAAAAGAAGAAGTGATGCTATCAATAAAGTTCAACAAGTGCTCGCAAAAGAATATGAACTAGAGTCACTTGGTGGCCAAGCCGCTGCTGCTGCACACTCACTAGGCACCCCATTAGCTACAATCAACGTGGTAGCTTCCGAACTTAAAAAGGAGTTGGCAGATAATAAAGAATTATCAAAAGATGTTGATTTATTAATTACCCAAACAAAAAGATGTGGTGAAATACTAAAAAAAATATCAAGAAAACAAATTAAGGATGATGAATTTTTTAGTAAAGCTAAATTACAGAATTTAATAGATGAATTAATCGAGTCATTTGAGGAAAGCTCTTCTAAAGAAATAAAGTTAATTTCTCAGGATGATAAAAATAATTTTTATTTTCAAAGATCTCCAGAGTTAATCTATGGTTTAAGAAACTTTATTGGTAATGCAGTTAAATTCTCAAAAAGTATAGTGGAAATTCTAATAATAAGTGATAAAAAAAATATTAAAATTTTGATAAATGATGATGGACCTGGTTTTCCAGAGGATATAAAAGAAATTATTGGAGAACCATATATTAAATCAAAATCTAGCCAAGTGGCTTCTAATTCAGGTACAGGTTTAGGAACCTTTTTAGGTAAAACTTTACTAGAAAGAACATCAGCTTACTTGAATTTTTCAAATGACACAAAATTAGGTGGTGCTTCTGTTGAGATCAGTTGGAAAGTGGATGAATTAAAGTTTAATTCTTAAATTCAAAAGTATAGGATAAAATCTTATAGGCTAATTTTGCTACTAAAAAATTATAAGAATTAAAATTTTTTATAGGAGCTAGTTCATTTATATCTACTCCAACGATGTTACTTATCTTACAGGTTTTTTTAATTATTGGTAAAACATCATCCCAAAACAACCCCCCTGGTTCAGGAGTGCCTGTAGCAGGCATTATACTACTATCAAAGCCGTCTACATCAAAGGTAATGTAAACATCTTTTTTATCGAGCAAATTTTGTAGTTTATTTAAATCCCATTCTTTTTTATCTTTACACCAAAAGATTTCAATTCTATTTCTATTTTTTTGGTAATATACCATTTCTTCTGATGATAAATTACGTATACCCAAAGATATTACTTTAACATTATCATAATCTAAACATCTTCTAATTGCAGAAGCATGAGAAAACTTTTCTCCTTTATAGCTTTCTCTAAGATCTGCATGTGCATCAAAATGTAAAATAGTAAGTTCATTATATTTTCTCGTAAAAGGCTTGATCGAACCTGGTGTAATAGAATGTTCTCCACCAAAAATAATTGGAAATTTATTGTCTGAAATCAATTTTTCATTAATTTTTGATAATTGATCTAATGCATGAGATATCTTTTTTTTTATAGGGAACGGCTTAAGAGTTTTTATTTCAAATTCTTTATATGGTTCCTTATTTAACTCTTCATCGAAAAGCTCCACTTGATGAGATGCTTTTATAATTTCTTTTGGTCCATTTTTAGTTCCACTACCATAACTAACAGTTTTTTCTAATCCAAACGGAACTACAACTACTTTATTTTCAGTTTTGTAATTTGCATCATAGCCAAGAAACCCTTTTTTTTGACTTAAAAAATCCATTTAAGATTTAAAAATATGAGAAAAATTTCTTTTTTTTCTATTCTTCCAGTTTTGACGATGGTAAGCGTCACTTGCTATAAGAGGTAGAACACTTGTTGCTTCAGCAAAAACCATTTGTTCTTTAGCTATGTCCACTTTTCCCCAAGAACTTGCTTCTTTTAAAGTTGAACTACTACATGCTCCGTCTCTAGTATCTGCAACAGTTATTTGAACAGCATATTTATGCATATCCACTTTTTTACCCAAAAGTTCGGCACAAACAACTGTATCCTGAATGAAATTTTTAGGAACACCTCCGCCTATCATGATTATTCCTGATTGTTTTGATTGTATTTTAATTTCAGTCAGTTCTCTCATTTCTCTTATTGAGTCAATCGTAATATGTTTATTTGGTTTTTGCTCTTGATGCATAACTAATCCAAAACCTGCAGAACTATCTGTGAATGCAGGACAAAAAATAGGCACATTATTATCGTAAGCTGTTTCAATTAAAGAGTCTTTCTTTTTGGCCTTAGTTTTTAAATATTTTCCCAATTCACTAATAAATTCTCTCGATGTATAAGATTTTGGTTCTAAACTGTTAGCAATATCACAAATAGACTTATCACAAGCTTGAAGCTCATTTTCATCTATATAAGTGTCATAAATTCTATCAATATAATTGTCCCTTAGTTCAGTATCATCTTGAAATTGAGATCCTTGATAATGTTTGAACCCTAAAGCTTCAAAGAAGTCCATGTCAATTATAGAGGCCCCAGTAGCAACTACAGCATCTACCATGTTATATCTTATTAAGTCTGAATATAGCTTCATACAACCACCAGCAGAAGTTGAGCCAGCAATTGTTAAAAATATTGAACAATTTTTATCTGATATCATTTCATTAAAAATTTTAGCCGCGTTTGCTGTATCTCTAGAAGTAAAGGACATCTTGCTCATGCCCTCAATTATTTTTCTAGCATCAAAAGAAGTTATATCAATATGTTCTACAGGATTTTTTAAAAAAGATTTTTTATTATGTCCAAAATTAGGACTATTTTTTTTTGTCATTAGGCAACCAAGTAATCAATTTTACCGGCATCATCATATAAAGACATAATTGGTTTGTCATTTAATTCAAAAATTTCATTTGAATAAAAACCATTGAACTTTGTTCTAAAAGTTAGGCCATAGGCACCAAGTTGACCTAGCTCTATGTAATCACCCTCTTTTATATTGTTAGGCAGTAAAAAAGGGCCCTTCATATAATCTAGACTATCACAAGTAGGACCAAAAAAGCTAAAAGAAGTCAATTTTTTAGACAGAATTCTTCCATTAGTTATCATCTTTGAAGGTAGTACAAAGTTTGGAACTCCAGCGTCAAACAATGACCCATAAGTACCATCATTGATATACAAACTTTGTTTTTTTCTTAAAATAACTTTGACAATAGTTGAGCCACTTTCAGCCACTATTGCTCTTCCAGGTTCACAAAATAATTCAGGTAACTTTGTTAGTTTAAGGTTCTCTAGTGATTTTTTTATTTCGGCAAGATAATTACTTAATGGCTCGGGATTCAAATCTGGGTAGACTGATGGAAATCCCCCGCCCACATTAATGATATCAGGTATAATTTTTGTTTTTTTAATTATATTTCCAATCTCTTCAATACCCTTTGTATAAGAAATTTTATGCATACATTGAGAACCAACATGAAAACTTATTCCCAGTTTTTTTGAATGTTCTTTACATAATCTTACAAGTCCAAGAGCTTCAGATGAAAGTGCACCAAATTTTCTAGACAAATCAATTTCAGCATGTTCGTTAGAAATTGCTATTCTAACAAATAAATTTAAATCTTTAGCTTTTTTAGTAGCTTGCATAATCTTATTTAATTCATCTTTACTATCTAATGCAAAATTTCTTACTCCATAATCAAAGTAAGCAGAAGAGATGCTATCTTTACTTTTAACTGTATGCATGAAATATAAGTTAGCTTCTTCTTTGATCTTCTTAATTAATTTTATCTCATTAAGAGAAGCAACATCAAAATCCATAATTCCGTTTGATAGTATTTGTCTTATAACTTTTTCGTTGGGATTGGTTTTTACAGCATAAAGAACTTTGCCAGGAAAATTATCTTTAAAAAATTTTGTAGATTTTTTAATAGACTCAGGCCGTATACAATATACGGGGTAATCTGGTTTCAACTCATTAACTAGCTTGTTAACGTCTTCAAATTTTCGCATTTCATGTGTCCCTCGTTAATTTACACAGAAGGTTTTTAAAAAAATTTTAGTAAAAAAAACCCTATTAAGACGCGTTTAAGGTTTTTTATTCGTTATGTAAAGAAAAAAAACACAATTTATACAGTTGAATTCATGATCTAAATACCTATATGGATAAGTATGAGAACTCAAAAAAAATATCCTGCTCAACTTAATCTGGCCGATTTTGCGGATAAGTCACTATTAATACTCGATGATGACGATCCTTTAAGAGGAAGGTTAGCTAGAGCCATGGAAAAAAAGGGATTTGTGATAAAAGAGGCCAAAACTGTATCTGAAGGCCTTCAGATAGCAAAAAATACCCCTACCAGCTTCGCTTTAATCGATTTAAGACTTGAAGATGGAAATGGACTTGACGTTGTTACTGAGCTGTCTAAGGCTAAAAAAAACTGTAGAATAGTGATGTTAACTGGATATGGTAATTTACCCACTGCAGTAGCCGCTGTTAAGGCAGGGGCAATAGATTACATGGCCAAACCGGTAGATGCAGATGACGTAGAAGCGGCATTACTAGCTTCTCCTGAGTCGAAAGCTAAACCACCAGAAAATCCAATGTCAGCCGATAGGGTAAAATGGGAACACATTCATAGGGTATTTGAATTATGTAATAGAAACGTATCCGAAACTGCAAGAAGATTAAAAATGCATAGAAGAACTCTTCAAAGAATTTTATCTAAAAGATCACCTAGATAACTTAAATAATTTTCTTAATTTTTTTTATATAATTAATTGCAAAAGTTGCCAGTAAAATTTTAAATAACTCAGCTAGTAAAAAAGGTTTTGCGCCTAATTCAAAAATTGGTTTATCCCAACCTATCAAGATTGCAAGCCAAAACATTCCAAGAATGTAAATAAAACTTGTTGCAAAAAATAATTTTAAAAAGTTTTTAATTAAATTATTGGTATAATTAAAATTTCCTACAAAAAATGTTGTAATCAAAAAACCAATTAAATATCCCATTGTTGAACCTGTAAAGTAAACTAAACCCACTCCTTTTTCAGGTGTCCCAGAAAAAACAGGCAGTCCTATTATTCCTTCAAACAAATATAATGCTATAGTAAAAACACCTAGTTTCCAACCAAATCCAATACCAATTATTAAAACAACTAATGTTTGCATTGTCATAGGCACAGGATAAAAAGGAATTTTTATTTTGGCTGATATAGCCAATAGAATAGTCCCAATTAAAGCTGCAAAAATATTTTTTACTAGCTTGGATTGAGATAAATTTTTAACAAGTTCCATATATATATATTTATATTTTTTTAGAATTAAATCTACCTATTTATTAGCTGTACAAATACGTCCTCTAAATCACCATCTTCTGTAATAATATCAAGTATTTTTACATTGTTTTGGCTTAAATAATTAATTATTTGTCCAAAATCAAGAGTGTTTTTTTCGTAAGAGACTGAAATTGAGTTATGGGAATTAATAATAAATTTAACATCTTTCATTTTGAAAATTGTATTTTTATCAATATTTTTGACTTTTAAATTTATCTTTTTTTTCTGAATTCTATCTAAAAGTTTTTGAGTAGTATCAAGAGCAACTAAACTACCTTTATCTATAATAGCTATTCTATCGCACATTTCTTGAGCCTCTAAAAGATAGTGAGTTGTTAAAATTATAGTTACTCCTTGGCTGTTTAATTCTTTTACATTTTTCCAAAGATTATTTCTTAGTTCTACATCAACACCAGCCGTTGGTTCATCTAATATCAAAACAGGAGGTTGATGAACCATTGCTTTAGCAATAAGCAATCTTCTTTTCATGCCTCCAGATAAATTTCTAGAATAAGCATTAGCTTTATTTTCTAAAGCTACCATTTTCAAAATCAAGTCAGTAATCCTATCTTTTTTGGTAATCCCGTATAGTCCAGCTTGTAATTCAAGTAACTTCTTTGGACTAAAGAATGCATCTAAATTTACCTCTTGAGGCACTATTCCAATCGAAGCTTTTACCTGACGGGGGTTTTTATCAATATCAAAACCCCAAACGTTAATTACACCCTTCGTTTTTGATACTGTTCCTCCTAAAATATTTAAAAACGTTGTTTTGCCAGCTCCATTTGGTCCCAACAAGCCAAATATTTCACCTTGTTCAACTTTAAAATTTAAATCACTTAGAGCTTTATTGTCTTTTTTGTTTTTGGAATTCGAGTAAATCTTTGTCAGATTTTCAACAGTTAAAGCATATTTATTCATAGTTTGATTAAATATTAGTCAAAGATTAATGTAATATATATATATGAGTTCCATAAAAAAAACAGATCATTATTATTTAATAGATGGCTCAGGCTACATTTTTCGAGCATATTATGCCTTGCCACCATTATCTAGAAAAAGCGATGGTCTTCCTACTGGAGCAGTCAGTGGTTTTTGTTCAATGTTATTTAAACTTCTTGAGGACGCAAGATCAGACGACTCAAAAAATAAACCAACTCATTTCGCAGTAATTTTTGATTCAGCAAGAAAAAATTTCAGAAATGAAATTTACAAAGAATACAAAGCGAACAGAGCAGAAGCCCCAGATGATTTGGCCCCTCAATTTGAATATATCAGAAAATCAGTAAAGGCTTTTAACTTGCCTTCCATTGAGCTTCTTAATTATGAAGCTGATGATTTAATCGCAACTTATGCTAAAAAAATTAGCGAAGCGGGAGCTCAAGTAACAGTAATATCTTCAGACAAAGATTTAATGCAATTAGTTTCGAATAAAATAAGACTTTTTGATCCAATGAAGAGCAGAGTCATTGGTGAAAAAGAAGTACTAGAAAAATTTGGGGTAAAACCAAATCAAGTAATAGACGTTCAATCCCTAGCAGGAGATAGTTCAGATAATGTCCCGGGAGTACCTGGAATTGGAATAAAAACTGCGGCTGAATTAATAAATAAATATGAAAATTTAGAAAACTTATTGAAAAAAGCGTCAGAAATTCCACAAAATAAAAGAAGAGAAACGCTTTTGACAAATAAAGATAAAGCTTTGCTAAGCAAAAAACTTGTTACTTTAAAAGATGATGTCCCTGTAAAAAACAACCCTAATGAATTTTTAATAAAAGATATAAATAAAGATAAATTATATGAATTTTTGAGAGAGATGGAATTTAATAGACTTTTAAGCCAAGCTATAAGTTTTTATGGAGAGTCCGAAGGAAATAATTTCGAAGATAAAACCTCATCAAAAAAAATCTCTAAGATAAACACAAAATTATACAAATGTATTTTAACAGAAAAAGATTTAGATAAGTTAATAAACGATTTGAACGAGAAGTCCGTTATTGCTGTAGACACAGAAACTACTTCATTAAATCCTCAATATGCAAATCTTGTTGGTATTTCAATAAGTTATGCGAACAATAAAGCTTTCTATATTCCACTAGGGCATAATGATGCAAAATGTTTAAACAAGGAATTAGTTTTAAAAAAACTTAAAGAAATTTTAGAGGATCCTAGTATTAAAAAAGTTGGTCAAAACATAAAATATGACTTTATAATTTTAAAAAATTACGGTGTAAAACTTAATCCTGTCGATGATACAATGTTGTTATCTTATACTTTAGATGCAGGAAATAATCGACATAATATGGACACTTTAGCAGAATTACATCTTGGACATAAAACCATTAGCTACAAAGATTTAGTTGGAACTGGAAAAAAACAATTAAATTTTTCAGAGGTAAGTTTAAAAGCAGCTACAGAATATGCAGCTGAAGATGCAGAAGTTACATTGAGACTATACAAAATTTTATCAGAAAGAGTCGCTGAGGAAAAATTAGAAAAAATTTATGAAATATTTGAAAAACCAATGATTACAATATTATCAAAACTAGAAACTAATGGAATAAAGGTAGACGATACATACCTAAAAAATTTATCAAAAAAATTTGAAGATCGTTTAGTTAAAATCGAAAAAGACATTTACAAAGTTTCTGGAAAAAAATTTAATATTGGTTCTCCTAAACAATTAGGTGAAATTATTTATAACGATCTAAAAATTGCAAAATTAAAAAAAACAAAAAAGGGAAGTTTAGCTACAAGCGCTAAAATACTTGAAGATTTAGCTTTAACAGGACACAAATTTCCAAATTTAATACTTGAATGGAGACAAGTTTCAAAATTAAAGAGCACTTATACAGATGCCCTACAAGAACATATTAGTAAAAAAACTAAAAGAGTTCATACTTCATTTTTATTGGCCGCTACCAACACTGGAAGGCTAGCTTCAAGTGACCCTAATCTACAAAACATTCCAATTAAAACATCAGACGGTAAAGAAATTAGAAAAGCATTTATTGCAGATAAAAATAATATACTTATTTCAGCAGATTATAATCAAATTGAGATGAGAATTCTTGCCGATATGGCTGATGTGAAGGAATTAAAAAAAGCTTTTAAGAACAACCAAGACATTCATGCGTTAACAGCTAGCCAAGTATTTAATGTTCCTATTAATAAAATTACAGACGACTTTAGACGTAAAGCGAAAGCAATTAACTTTGGAATAATTTATGGAATTACGCAATATGGACTTGCAAAACAAATATCTGTATCTAATCAAGAAGCACAAGATTTTATAAATGCCTATTTTAAAAAATTTCCAGAAATAAAAGATTATATGAGTACGACTATTAAAACTTGTAGAAAAAAAGGCTATGTGACAAACATCTTTGGAAGAAGGATACATTTAAGAGGCATAAATGATAAAAATTTCAGCGTTCGAAGTTTTCAAGAAAGAGCTGCGATCAATGCTCCTATCCAAGGATCTGCTGCAGACATAATTAGATTAGCAATGATAAAAATTGATAAAATTTTTGAAGAAAAGCAAAGTGCAAAAATGTTACTTCAAATACACGATGAATTAATTTTTGAATGTCCTGAAAAAAATGAAGACTCGGTTAAAAAAATTATTAAAGACTCCATGGTATCTGTATCAAGTTCAAATCATCACTTATTTTCAATTCCTTTAGAGGTAAGTATTAACTCAGGAAACAATTGGGGAGAAGCGCATTAGGCGCCTAAATTTTGACAATAAGATCTTGAAAATGATTATATGACACAAACAATTGCTTTAGTTGATGATGATAGAAATATTTTAACAGGTATAAGTATTGCTCTTGAAAGAGAGGGCTTTAAAGTTCAAACGTACATTGATGGAGAGTCCGCGTTAATAGGATTAACAAGAAATCCTCCAGATTTAGCTGTGTTAGATATAAAAATGCCTAGAATGGACGGAGAAGAATTATTAAAGAAATTAAGAAAGAAAATGTCAATTCCAATCATCTTTTTAACCTCAAAAGATGAAGAAGTTGATGAACTGCTTGGTTTAAAATTGGGCGCAGATGATTTTGTAAAAAAATCTGGAGGATTTTCAACTAAGGTTTTAATAGAACGAATTAGAGTACAATTGAGAAAAAAAAATAATGTAGTTGATGATACAAAAAATATAATTAGTCACGGAAAATTAAAATTAGACCCCTCTCAGTTAGAATGTGAATGGAATGGAAAACCATTACCTGATAAACTAACAACCACAGAATTTTTAATCGTTAAAGAATTGGCTAAAAGGCCAGGCGTAATTAAAGAAAGAGCTCACCTAATGGATATCGCGTATAAAGAAAATACAGAAATAGAGGATAGAACTATAGATAGTCATGTAAAAAGAATTAGAAAAAAGTTTAAAAAAGTGGACGAAAAATTTTCTGCAATTGAAACTAGATATGGAAGTGGGTATAGATGGAATGTTAGTTAATGAGACAAAAAAAAACAGCTTCAATTTTAAGAAAATTTCTTTTATTTAATCTAACAGTTTTTTCTATACTTGGAATTTTCACAATTGTGTACTTAAAGGCTATTCAACCTAGCTTAGAAAAGAAAAGATCTATCGATCACTATATTATAATTAAAAATACAGCAGATCATCTTGAAAGATTAAATATAAATTTTAATGAAAAAGATATCAAAACTTTTTTATTATCAACTAGATTTTTATTTCAAAGTTTGGATAGAGTAAGATTCTATACCATGGAAGGAAACTTAATTGGAGATACAAATATCTTAGATTTAGATCAAAGTGTTTTTAAAAGATCAGATGCAGTAATAGAAGAGACATTAAATGGACAAATAAAAAATACAGATAAAACAAAAGAAATTGTTAAAGAAAATAATGAAAACTTTATTAAAGATTCAATATTAAATAAATATCAAGATGAGCCAATTACTATTTCTGAAACTATTCAAAATAATTTTTTTGTAAGTACTTTGAGCAAAATTAAAATTAATAATCAAGATACTGGATTTATAGTGGTTTCTGAACAAGCTAACGAAATTTTTAATGCTGTTAAAGAAAGAAAAGATTTTATTATTAGAACTGTAATAGCTGTTGCACTTGTTATACTTATTTTTTCTCTTTTTTTAAATAAATATATTTTAAAACCCATAGGTCTCCTAGTTGCATTTAGTGAAGCAATAAAAAAAAAATCTAATAAAAATATCGATATAAAAAATTTTTTTGTAAGGGAGGATGAAATAGGAAAGTTAACTAAGTCAATTGATGAGATGACTAAGGAACTTCAAAAAAGAACGGATAGAGCTGAAACTTTTTCAAACGATCTTGCACATGAAATTAGAAATCCGTTAGCTTCTTTAAAAAGCGCCTCTGAACTTTTAGACAAAACCACAAAAAAAGTAGAAAGCGAAAAATTACTTAAGATCATAAATCATGACGTAGAAAGAATCGAAAGACTCATTACAGATTATTCTCAAATGTTGAAAGACGAAGCATCATGGTCAGCTGAAAAAATGAGCAAGATAAATGTGATTGAAATTATTAATAATGTAGTTGATGATTTTCAACAAGATTTAAAAAATCAAAATAAAAAAATTCAAATACAAATCAAAAAGAAAATTATTTCTAAAAATGGTAATTATATTTTAGGCATTGAAAATAGACTAGAACAAGTAATTGCTAACTTATTGGATAATTCTATTTCTTTTAGTGAGGATAATAATATGATAGAAATTAACGTAGAAGAGACCTCGAGCAATCTAATAATCCTGATAAAAGATGAAGGCCCAGGTTTTTCTGAAAACTCGCCTCAAAAGATATTTAAAAGATTTTACAGTAATAGACCTAAAAGTTTTGGAAAACACTCTGGATTAGGTCTAAATATAGTAAAAAATATTGTAGAATTACACGAAGGATCGATATCGGCTTCAAATAGAGTGAATAAAAGAGGCGCACAAGTTCAAGTATTGTTGCCGAAATTTTTTAGCAATCTTTCTTGATAACTTTGATTTATATTGCTAAATAACCCTAAATTATGTCTCAAGATTTTAAAGTAAAAGATATCAACCAAGCTGAATTTGGCAGAAAAGAAATATCTCTTGCTGAAACTGAAATGCCAGGACTGATGGCTTTAAGAAAAGAATATAAAAATAAAGAACCTTTGAAAGGTGCAAATATTCTTGGATGTCTTCATATGACTATTCAAACAGCTGTG
>MDTG01438715.1_pt1 | contig 22566 bp, 19 predicted proteins | sample 811421 | NCBI WGS metagenome assembly MDTG01 (sample SAMN05326645, study PRJNA326480) | marine metagenome | isolation source: seawater | place: Pacific Ocean: South East | collected 2011
CCACCACGGAGAGGTGGCGGAGCGGCTGAACGCGCCGGTCTCGAAAACCGGTATGGCCTCCGGGTCATCGAGGGTTCGAATCCCTCCTTCTCCGCTTGACGAAGGAGCCACGTTCACGCGTGGCTCCTTTTTCTTATCCGGTTCTGGATGTTCCTGAACGACGTGCGCGGACATTCCGACAGCCGTCGTTGGAGTTCAACCGGTCCAATTCGAAAGCAGAAGCGTCAGATCGCTGCCGCCCACGATGCCGTTTTCGTCGATGTCGGCGATTGGATCTTCGGTGCCCCACGCTGAAAGAAGCAGCGCGAGATCGGTCCCGTTGACGAATCCATCATCGTTGAGATCACCGGCCGCAGAACCGGATTCGCAGGCATCCGCTTCACCATTCTCATCCAGGTCGTCGCAATTGCTTCCGATACCCCCCCAGACGGCACCGACCTGGGCGCATTCGGACTCGGTGAGTTCCAGACAGAATCCGGTCGCGAAACAGCATGACCCCACGGGTTGCGGGCAGAAGACGTCGAGACAGGTCGTGCCGTCTCCCACGAAGCTCCCACCGAGAGAGGCGGCGTCCTCGGGAGTCAGACCATCAAGACAACTTCCATCAGGCAGGCAGACAGCCCCACTTGGAAAACAAACCTGCTCGGCGCAGGTCACACCGGGGTCTCCCGGCGAACCGCCCGCAGCGAGACAATTTTCCAGAGACAGCTCGATGCAGCCACTCGTTGATTCGAAGCAACAAGGCACGTCACCGTCATCAGGGTCGCAGACCCCGCCATCACAGGTCGAGCCCGGACCGCCGAACGTGCCCCCCACGCCTTCGCAATCCGACTCGAGGGTGTTGTTCGAGCACGTTCCGTTGGACAGACAACAGGATCCGACCTGATCGGAACAATTCGTGGGTGTCCATGATGCTCGCATCACCCAGTCACCGGAAGGCCTGCAGATCGAGGGGAGCTGTGAGAACCTGGTCCAGCCCGCCGCACACCCGAAGATTCCGCAGTCGACGGCATAGAGCCAGTTTTCGGAGGGCATGTCGAGTCCGCTTGAATCCGTCGATGGAAAGGCGTTGCAGCAGGTCGGTGGCCCCACCAGGCATGGGTTCTGCGTCTGACTGTTGTGCTTGTCGATACGAAAAGCGACGCTGAATGTGCTCGACCCATCGTTCTGCAGGAAGATCTGTTCGGGATCGTTCGGATCGACGGTCAACTGGACGTTGACCAGACTGGTTCCGGGCGGCAGCACGATGTGAGGAAGAAGTTCGTCATCGGATGAGAATTCGAACACGGGTATTCCGGTTTCGGGGGTGCCTTCATAGAAGATGACCGACCATTCGGTGGTGGTCGTCGTGTTCGCTCCCTGGGTTCCGACGATGACCTCAAAGAGATCGATGCGAATCGGCCAGACGTCCTCGGGGAGGACATACGAAGCTGCGGCCATTTCCTGCTCGGCGAATCCCGCCTGAAGGACGAAGGAACCACCGGAGAAATCCGCATCGGTATGGGCGCTCACCTGCTGATCGCAGGTTCCGGCCAGAGAGCCTCCTGAGGATCCTCCAAGTTCGATCTTGAAGGTCGGGATCGATTCCTGATCCTGGGGAAGCTCGATCGCACGCTGGGCCTGGGCATGAAGGGCACAGGTGGCAGCAGCGAGACATCCGGTCAGTCGAAGAATGCTGATCATGGAGACCTGCCTTTCACATTCAATTTTAGATCGAAAACCATCATCGGCCACTGAAAAGTGTCTTCCGCACCCGATGGAGGTTCAGGATCCGGCTAAGGAGCTCCCTCGGACGTCGCCTCTTCTTGAGGAAGATACGTGAAAGCCATCACAGATCAGGCTGCAGGACCGATCAGATCTGATGAAAATGAGCGTTCATGGGCTCAGAAGACTGATTCAAGTGATCAGCGCGCGGACTTCTTGACCGGAGCGGGCTTTTCAAGGCCACTGGCTTCCCAGTCGATCGAAATCTTCTCTTGAAGAATCTCTTCGATCACGACTTCGAGATCACTTCGGCCTTCACGCTCCACCAGAGGGCGCGCACCGTCGATAATCTCACCAAGACGCTTCTGAATCAGAGCGGTAAGCTTGAAACGACCGCCGAACTTGTTGACGATGTCATCGCTGTTGAGAGCTTCAATCATGACTGTCTCCAGAATACGAAGGACGTCGGATCAGATGGGCCGATCCGGCTTAGAAGTGCCTGAATCCGACGAGCCGGGTACTGTAGCTGACTTCTGCTCCGGAAGCCAGTCAGATCGGAACCCTAACTGAGGCCAGATCAGCCTCACAGACCAGTGAGATACGCGGAAAAATGCTCCAGACAAGGCAATTCAGAGCACTCAGCCGCCGTCTCGGACTTGACCGAGATTGGTATCTGGTGCTTCTGGCGGTCAGCATAGGCCTGATCATGGGCGTGGCGGCGCTGGCATTCATCATTCCGATCACCATGATGGAGGAGCACATCGAGGCGCTCAGCACGGCCAAGGATCGGTCGATGACCTGGCTGATTCTGTTCCTGCCGATCGGAGGCGCGCTTCTGACGGGCCTCGTCTTCTGGGTGCTTCCTCTCTCCTTGAAGGGCCATGGAATCGCGCTCTGCATGTACTCGGTGAGCAGAGAAAAAGGGAAGATCCCCTTTCGGGTGCTCATCAGACAATGGATCGGATCGACCTTGACCATCGGCTCCGGTGGCTCGGCCGGACCGGAAGGTCCGATCGTCACGATCGGGGCGACGGTGGGTTCCTCGATGGGACGCCTGGTGCGAGTCGATCCACAGAACACGGCGACGCTCCTGGGCTGCGGCGCAGCAGCGGGCCTTGCCTCGGTCTTCAATGCGCCGATGGCGGGAATCTTCTTCGTACTGGAAGTCATCCTCAGAGACTTCTCCATTCGAACGTTCACACCGATCGTCGTGGCAGCGGTGATCTCGGCGGCGACCACTCAGACGATTCTGGGAACGAACCAACCACTCTTCGGCGTGGGACCGGAGATCTTCCAGGGCACCAACGAAAAATTCACGGTCATTCAGGCTCCGGAGTTCCTTGCACTTGGCGTGGCCTGCGGACTCGTCGCAGCATTGTTCTCGTACACGCTTCGTGTGACGGAATCGTTTTTCACGCGGCTGAAGGCACCCAAGATCATCAAACCCGCGACAGGCGCGCTGGCACTCGTCCTCATCGGACTCATCTGGTACGCGCTTGGTTCGGGATCCTTCGATTCAAAGGCCAACCCCGACCTCCCACCCTTCTACGGGAACGGGTACATCCTCATCAAACAGCTGCTGCAACCCACTTTTTTGAGCACGCCCGAGGGGATCTCGGCGATGACGCTTTCGATCCTGGGAGGATTGATCTTCCTCAAGATCATCGCCACCTGCCTCACTCTGGGATCCGGTGGAGCAGGTGGCCTGTTCGCACCCTCGCTTCTTCTGGGCGCGCTGACGGGCGGACTGATGGGCGGAATCCTGGAAGGAGCCGGACTTCTGCCGAATGCGAATCCTGCTCAATTCGCACTGGTGGGCATGGCAGCCGTGGTCGCCGCGACCACGCACGCTCCGTTGACCGCGATGGTGCTGGTCTATGAAGTCACTCAGAACTACGCACTGATCCTTCCCTTGATGCTGACCGCGGTGATCGCGACGATCGTGACACGACTCGTGAATCGTGAATCGATCTACACCGCGGAACTCAGAGCCCTGGGCGTGCGAATGGGCACGATGAGCGACCTCACGATGCTGAGAAGAATGAGCGTCAGGGACGTGCCGATGATTCCACCCGTCCTCGTCAATGAAAGTGAAAGCGGGCAGCGTCTGCTTGAACTGTCGGAACGATTCAGTGTCAATGACTTCGTCGTCGTCGATGCCGAGGAACGATACATGGGGTTGGTGACGGGAAACGATCTGTCACAGGCACTGATCTATCGAGAGGCGATCCCGCTTCTACAAGTCGGAGAGATCGAGCGAAAGGATCTTCCCACCGTCGAACTCGATGAGACACTCGATGTGGTGCTGGACAAGTTCAGCGCTCATGAGGTACAGAGCCTGGCCGTGGTCACCCCCCAGACGGGCGAGGTCCTTGGCCTGATCAGCCGAACCCGACTGATGAGGGAGTACCAGCGGGAACTGGAGAAGGACTGATGCCGATGACGGAACGCCATCCCGAACGCTTCAGTCGTCGCTTCCGCCTGAGACACAAGCGAGAATTCCAGGCTGTGTATGGAAGACGACATCGCCGGGAGTCGGGTCCCCTTCTCGTCTACGCACTGGAGAATGAACTGGGCCACCCCAGACTCGGACTCTCCGTCAGTCGCAAGACGGGAGGCGCCGTCAGACGGGTCCGGATGAAGCGACGGCTTCGCGAATGCTTCAGAACACTGAAGAACGAACTGGATGCGGGCTTCGACTACATCGTGGTGGTTCGTCCGCATGATGACTCGGGCGCTCCCGACTACGAGCGACATCTTCGTTCGACGATGGAACGTCTCATCGCACAGTGGGATCCTTCCAAATGAGGCGAAGTCCGGCTGCCGTACTGATGATTCTGCTCATTCGCGTCTACCAGCGGACGTTCGCACTGGCTCTCGGGGGACGATGTCGGTTCGAGCCGACATGTTCCGTGTACGGGATCGAGGCCGTCGAACGTCACGGAGCGATTCGAGGAGGCTGGCTCACGTTCAAGAGAATTGCACGGTGCCACCCCTGGGGTGGGTGCGGACATGATCCGGTGCCCTGACGGGATCAGCTGTCCAGGACGGAATTCTCAAGTCGGCCGACGCCGGCGATCTCGATCTCGACCATGTCGCCATCCTTGAGAAAGACCTTGGGATCACGGCCCGCACCGACACCTGCAGGCGTTCCGGTGAGCAGACAGGTCCCGGCGAGAAGGGTCATTCCGCGTGAGAGCTCGGCGATCAACTTCGCCACGGAGAAGATCATCGTGGAGGTCGAAGCAGACTGCATGAGCGTTCCGTTCACCCAGGTCCTGAGATCCAGATTCTGAGGATCGGACACGGAGGATGCGGGGACGAACGGAGTCAGCGGACAGAAGGTGTCGAAACTCTTCCCGCGACAATACTGCCCGCCCGACCCCTTCTTCTGCCACCAACGTGCGCTGACGTCGTTCGCCACGGCATACCCCCCCACGTGTTCGAGCGCGTGGTCTTCGGTGACATCACGGGCATCCCGACCTATCAGCACGGCGAGTTCACCTTCGAAATCGACTTGTGGCCCGGAGTCCCGACATATCTTCGGAATCCGGATCGCATCACGAGGCCCGCAGAGCGAGGCAGGATTCTTGAAGAAGATGATCGGATTCTCCTCGACCTCGTGGCCAAGTTCCCTGGCGTGGTCGAGATAGTTCCGTCCGATGCAGATGATCGCAGGTGGTCGTTGCGCCACGTTCCGCTCCTCGTGCCGCCGGGAGGCGGGCAGGTCATTTTCGATCAGCGCCCTGGTTTCGCGAACGTTCCTCGAGAAGTCTCTGGTTCCGTTCGGCCTGCATCTGTCGATAGGCGTCCATTCCCTCGGGCTCGGCGAAGATGCTGGAGAAATCGATTCTTTTGGCGAGTGGCGATGTCTTGAATTCGGCTTCGACCGCATCTCGAGCGAGGTCGTAGACAAGCATCTTCTGTTCCACCGGAGCACGGTTGTAGATCGTGAGGCGATCGACGAGCGGCATTTCCTGATCGATCAGGATGAATGCGAAGACATCGGCGATGCTTCGGTCCAGGTCCGTGACCAGAGCGGTCATTCGAGCCTCACCGAACTTGTTCACGTAGTCGAAGGTCTCGCTCTCCTTGAAGTAGAGAGTGAGATCACGTGCGAACTTGATGGCATCCTCGAGAACGCCCTCACGTCCGAGCAGAAGGCCTTCGCGATAGCCACGCATCAATGCGGCCTGGACATCTCCGTAGGCCGCCCATGGTTGATCCAGATAGGCGCCATACGTCTCCTGCTGGACGAACATGTCCAGAGGCACCGAGTAGGCCATGTTCGGGACCAGTCCGCCGCGTCCGAAGAGGCTGTCCAGACGGTCGAGGATCTCCTGAGCACGTTCGCGCTCGCCGGCGCGGAACAGCAGCCTGACGGCACTCTTCATGAAGTTCTCGTAGAAGCCCGCGAACGTGTCGCCACCGGCACCGCGTGAATCGTAGTGCTTCTCGTAGAGATCCCGGAAATAGTCGTCGAGCACGTCGATCCAACGGTTGTCGGCAAGCTTGCCGGGGTTGTCCTCGCTGAATGGATCGACGTTCATCGTGCCGGTTCGAGCCAGCGCCTGCATCGACTGGATGAAGATTCGGTCGTTGTTCATGATCTTCGGAAGATTGTCGTCCTCCTTGTATCGAGAATCACCGTATTCACTTCCGCGCCTCGCCCAGTAGAGCGCATGTGACTGAGGATGCCGCCAATCGAGAGGCCCGGTGTCCCGGGTGTACTCGTACATCAGCTGCGGGTCCATGTTGTAGTCTTCAAGGAGCACCTTCTTGCGAAGGAAGAGCGTGAGCTGAACCGCCGCCTGCCGGTTCTCGGGATTTCCGAGGATGTCGTCCATCGCCTGATAGATCGGATCGTTGCGCTTGAAGAGCACTTCGAGCTCGAGCGCCCTGGCGAAAGTCGATGTCTTGGAAGCTCGCCACATGCCGATGTTGTTCAGGAAGTCCTTGTCGAGTGCGAACTGATTCTGAGCATCGAAGCCTGCCAGCGCCTCGGTCAGTTCGTCAACGAGGACGGTCACATCCGGATTCTGCTTCTCGAGCTGGGCGAGGGTGTCGGGTGCGTCGGCGATCGCCTTGATCCACGCGAGTCTCGCCTCCGCCTCGTACGGCGGTGCGCCGAGCAGGACATGCCATTCCTTGGCGAACTGTCGCTTGTAGTGGAGGTGCGCGTCATCGGAGACACCGTCGATCTTGTGTGAGAACCAGAAGGCGAGCTCCTTGTGGAGCTGCAGATCGTTGGGATTGTGACGGATGCCGCTGTTGCGGACCAGATCGACACCGGCCTTGACCCAGGCCCAGCGCTCTTCAGGAGTGTCCGTCATCACCGAGATGTTGTAGGCCATGTTGTGACCCTGGAACGACCACACCTGGCCGAATCGGGGTTGAAGCTTGGTGATCAGGTCGGCATCCGACATCACTTCGTAGAAGAGTCCCTTCTCCTTCATGATGTTGACCTTGATCCACAGGTAGTCGACCACCAGCCCGCGAAGCGCGCCGATGGCGGTTCCCAGTGCCACGATGGGAGGCGCACCTTCGATCGAGACATCGGTGTAGCGAAGACGAGCTTCGTCTGCGTCCTCGATGATCGGACGCAGCAGACCGCCGGCACCGGCGAGAGAACCGATCAGAACGGCGAGAAAGGAGAATTGGATGATCTTGTCGCGCATCGTTGTCTCAACTACAGGTCACTACTCGTGGCAGGAAGAGGAAGTTCGTCGAGAACTCAACCCTGGCCGCTGTAGATCGCGAGCTCCTTCTTTCTGAATGCAATGAAGCCGAAGAACATCGAAATGCCGGCCCAGATGACCATCAACCAGACGAACTCGAGCATGACTTCCGTCCAGGAGATCAAACGTCCCTCCACCAGCATCTGCGAAGGCTTGACGGCACCGAATCGGTACAGAAGCACGTGCACCATGTAGGCGACCCACGAGATCGCCTCTTCGAGGATGTTGCTCGGACTGTACTGATCGAGTGAAACACCCAGGAACGGGGCGATCGAGCCACCGATGAAGATCGCGAAGGAGAACAGACATGCCACCGGAAATGAAAGGAAGGATGCGGTGGCGACCGCAAGCACGCCCAGGAAGGAGAGCTTGAACCAGTCGACCAGCATGGCACGCAGGAAGTTGCCCTCGAAACCGGAGACTTCGTACAGGATTTCGAGCTTGTCGAAGTCCCAGTTCACCGACCAGCCCGCCGGGAAGAACTGCTCGCTGGCATCGTCGTATCCGGCATTGAGCAATTCGATCTCGAGCACGCCGTCCTCATCGATCATCTGAGAGGGAATGCGAAGCGAGGCCCCGACCGTCGGGACGTACTGGATGTCGATCCATGAACCATCGATGGGGAATCTGAAGATGAGAGGGTGGACTTCGTGGGTGCTTGATGAACCGCAGTGAAAGAGATATTGAAGCTTGGCCTCGCCGCCCAGCTCGCGTGTCCTCTGCAGCCCTTCGAATCGGACGATCTTGCCTTCGCCGGGCGCGACCTTTCTCTGGTCGAGTCGAAATTCCTTGACGATCGTTCCCGCAAGCTCGGCCTGTATCTCAAGCTCGGTCCGCTGCCCCGTCTCGATCTGTTCACGCAGCACGGATTCATCGTCGATCTTCTGCATCACCAGTTCGCGAAGTCGCGTCGGGCCGATGACGGGATAGACCGGAGTGATTCCAGCACGCGCGGTGAGAACCTCGGTTCGAACCGCGAGCTCGTCCTGAGCATCCATCGCCGGCCGGGTCTTCATGTATTCGACCGAGATGAAGATCGCAAGCGAGGCCGTGGTGATGCCGACGGCGTTGATGGCGACCAGTCCGAGCCATTTCCCCACCAGGTAGGACCAGCGGGACACCGGCTTGGTCATGACCTGCCAGATCTGCCTGTCCCTGATCTCGAATGCAACGCTTGCACATCCGAGCACGAGCGTCATGCATGCGAGCAGGACGTACGTGATCGAGATGCTTCGGCTCAGATAGGATTGAAGCTGGTAGCGGAGCTGCTCGTCCTCGTCGATCCAAAGCGGGATCAGAGGAAGAAGAATCACGAGCAGGATGATGAACGCGACTGAAATGCGCTGCCGAACCGCTTCTCGAACGAGTTCCTGAGCGACCGCGACGACGGGGATCGGAGCGGAGAGCAGGAAGAGTGCCACCTTCGTGAGCAACGCGAACGTGATGCCGAGAAAGCCCATCCCGACGATGGCGAGTATGGCACTCAGATTCGGGGGTGAATCGAGACGCCCGAAGAAGAGCGAGCCGATCCAGAAGGGAAGCGAACACAGGAACATCCCAGTGACCGAAAGCAGGAACGACCATGTCATTCCCGACCAGACCACGAGAACCAACCAGAGCGATGCCACGATCCAGACCCCGAGCGTCAACTGAGGCTGCTCGAGGAGGAAGGTGGGAATCCAGTCGGGCATCTCGGAGGCGACCAGAAACACGGCGGCTTCGGCGGCGGCGACCAGATCACCTGATTCGTTGAAGAAGCTGTCCGCGATCGAGACGAGCCTGGGGTCCGAGTAGGTCACACCGTTGATGGTGACCGAACCCTCTTCCGCGAACTCCACCGCCGGGCCCTGTCCGAGCTCGCGATTCGAACCGGAGAGGAGATCCTTGATCGACTGCTCGAGGCGATCGATTCGATAGGACTCGATGGTGGCCGGCAGGAAATAGGATCCGAGCATCGCGAGAAAGAGGACCGTGAAGGTGATCTTGAACCCGGTCCGCTGCTGAAGCAGCCCCATGTGCTGATGTATGCGGCGAAGGAGACCCATCAGTCCTTGCCACCTTTGCCGTCGTCGTCCGAACCATCAAGCAGCCCGTCGATCATGCCCAGGTCCACATCGGCCGACGCTTCAGGGATGGAATCCCGCGCCACGTCATCGGAGGCCTTCTTCGGACTGGGCTTGTCCTGCAGGAGTTCTTCGAGCACTTCGTCCTTGGCCGCATCCGCTTCGACCTCTACGAGATCAGCAGCGGAGCGTTTTTCGACGGAAACGGTCGGAGGCTCCTCGATCGCGTCCGAGCTGAGGGTCTCGATCAGAGCGTCTCCTTCGGTGGAACTGGAACTCAGGAACGAGGCGGTTGGCCCGCTCTTGCCGGCTCCTGCGTTGGCGATCTGCTCGGCTCGAGCCGTCTCTACGATGTCGAGGAAGAAGTCCTCGAGACGCTGCCGCGGACTTTCCACGGCTTCGACGCTCACGCCCGCTGAGTCTTGAAGGGTCTTCTCCACCGCGGCGATCGTGGTGGTGTCGATGTGAGGGACTCTGATGACCGTGTGGTTCGAGTCTGAAAGAAGCTGGTCGGCCGTGCCCTCGGCACGGATCTTGCCGCCGTAGAGGATGACCATTCGATCGCAGACGTCTTCGACGTCGGAGAGCAGATGAGAACTCAGAAGAATGGTGGTGCCCTTCTTGCCGAGTTCCTGAAGGAGTCCCTTGACCTGCCGGGTGCCGATCGGGTCGAGGCCGGAGGTGGGCTCGTCGAGAATCAGCAGATCGGGGTCGTTGATCAGAGCCTGGGCCAGGCCGATTCTTCGAGCCATGCCCTTCGAATACTCGCCGACCTTGCGGTGCGCGACCTGAGTCAGACCGACCATGTCCAGCAACTCGTCGACGCGCTTCTTGCGGATCCGGCGGTCGAGGCCGAAGAGCTTCCCGTAATAATCGAGAGTCTCCCGTGCGTCGAGAAAACGATACATGTAGGTCTCTTCGGGCAGGTAGCCGATGCGACTCTTGATCGAGACGTCACTGGGTTCCTTGCCGAAGACCGCGAGTCGACCACGACTCTTACGCAGCAGACCGAGGATCATCTTAATGGTCGTACTCTTGCCGGAGCCGTTGGGGCCGAGAAGACCGAAGATCTCGTTCTGCTCGATCGAGAAGTCGATCCCATCGACCGCCCGCGCCTTGGCCCGAAACCAGAAATCGGAAAAGATCTTGGTGAGACCCACCGCTTCGACGATGTTCTTGTTGCTGCTGCCGTTGGAAACCATGTTTCGCACCGTACCTCTAGTTGTCCTGTTCGCGGCCGAATCCACCGCTGGTATCACGTTCCAGGCGACGTCCTGGTCCTTCGAGAATGATCTGTGAACGCCCCCACTGGAAGCCGCCGATGAGGGCGCCTTCCTCAGCCAGCATCGCGTTCTTCTTGCGCTGGAGTTCGGAGTCGCGCCGGCTCTGCATCACATCTTCCGAACTCTGGATCGCAAGATCGATGCGAGCGAGATCCAGGGGCATCGAGAAGACCTCGAGCTGTTCATTGTCGAACACATCACGATACGCCTCGAGCCAGAGTCTGCGCGAGAACTGTTGCGGATCCTTCCGGAAAGTCGGCGCAAGGGTCTCGAGACGCCGAAGCTCGCTGACCAGTCTGGTTTCGAGAGCGGACTGATAGGCCTTCGCCTGATTGATGATCCGAGCGGCGTCACCACCGATACCTTCGGATTCGAATCGTCGTCCGATCCTCGTCATGACCTCGTCCGCGGCGGCTGAATCACCTTTGGTGAGTTCCATGGAGTATTCATTGATGAGTGAGAGCAGATCGCTGTAGGCGCGCTCCCCCGCCACCATCGTGAACTCCTTGGCGACCTCCTGACGAGCGCGATCGATGGCTTCCTTGGCATCTTCCTTGGCTTCCTGAACGCCACGGAACTCAGAACGGATCGCCAGCGGCGCGGTCCGATCGTCCAGCCGCACGTCGAGGACCTGAATGCCGGATTCGAGGGAATCAAGAGTGTTCTGTGCATGTTTCCTCACGAGGGACGAAGGCTCCTCGGCGAGGTTGACGAAGTCGTTGAGTGTCAGCTGGACACCCGCGAGGACGACACCACGTTCAAGGGCGTTCTTGACGAGCCGATCGGCATCCTGCGGAGACAGTTCTCGAAGGAAGCTGGCGGCATCCGCGATGGCATAGGAGGCGCTGACTTCACAGTGCGCGAGATCGCCATCGGCGGTGAGCAGGTACCCGTCGATTCCCGGGCGAAGCTGGGAGTTCTCCGAACGGTTGTCATCGATCCCTGCTCGACGGAGATCGCCGAGTCGTGCATTCGAAGCCATCGGCCAGAAGGAGTAGAGCAGTTCGACGTCCCGAGTCTGAGGCACGATCACGACCTCACCCACGGGATACGGCCAGAAAGGATGCAGTCCGGGACCGATCTGTTCCGTGCCGGGCGTGCCGACGATGGCTCCGAAACGGGTCTTGACTCCAAGGTCACCTTCTTCGACGGTCTGAAAACCCGAGAACAGGAAGACCGCGAGCAAGGCGAGAATGCCACCCTGCAGAAGACGGAAGCTGAGTCGCAGTGCATCCTGAAGGCTCTGATTGGCTGGGTCCATCGCCTCACGAAGACGTGCCCCCGAGCCCGCCTCGGCACTGACCACGAATTCCGCGGAAGCTTCTCGTCGAGGTGAAAGCGAATCGTCGGCCTCGATGGGCAGATCGCCGTTGAATTCCTCGTTGTCGGAGCGTTCGTTCTCTTCAGTCATGAATCAGCCTCCGTTTGAACCAGAACCATCCGAGCCTGCACCGCGAGTGGTTCCGCTGCCGGGCGCGCCATAGTCGCCGGAGGGAACGGGCACACCGTCCTCGTTGGTCTTGGCGTTCAGGTCCAGAAGATGAAACGGAGGACGTGTCGTGTCGGTGATGAACGTGGTGTTTCCGGTCAGACTCGCACGCAACGTGTCACGCCAGGCGAGAAGGATCGCAAGCTCCGATTCCTTCTGCATCTCACGATAGAAGCGATCCGCCTGTTCATTGCCTTCGGATTCGATTCGAGCGGCCCACTGAGTCGCGAAGTTGCGAATGGTGTCGGCCTGAGTGCGGGCCTGGCTGGTGAGGTTCTCTGCCACCGCGGTTCCGCGCTGTCGTTCGAGCTGCGAAAGGGTCTGCTGGACCGCAGCCATTCGGCGGAGCACCGAGACACTGGTGGTTTCAGGAAGAATCACGCGACTGATTCCCACGGATACCGGCACGACGCCGTTCTTGGCGGTCGCCTTCAGATTCGCGAGAATCTCCTGCTCGGCATCCTGGAGCCGGCTGTTCTCTCCGATGAGCTCGTTGAAGTCGTAGCCGCCCACCACGCGCAGCGCACCCTGAAGCTGCTGGCCGAGATCGGAAGACGCTCGCTGCACGGATTCGTAGCTGTTGTAGAACTCGAGTGCGGGACTTTCGACCGCCTCACCGGAAGCCTCGTCGTCGATCTCCCAGAGCAGGAAGGCCTTCACCATGATCTGCTGACCGTCGTTGGTGAGGACGGTCTCCAGAGGTGAATCGATCAGCTGCTTGCGGGTGTCCAGATTGGTGATCTGATCGATGAAGAACGGGGCCTTGAAGTGGAGGCCGGGCTCCCTGATGATCTCGACCGGTTTTCCGAAACGGGTCTTGATCGCGAGTTGGTGGAAGTTGACCGAGTAGGTGGTGTTGAAACCGACCAGGATCAGAACGATCAGTAGTCCGAGGATGATTGTGACTGTCCGGCTCATGAGTCAGAGGTCCATTTCAATGTGATGCGGGCTGAAAAGTTGATGCGGGCTGGAAGGAAGTGATCAAGAATCACTGGGAATGTATTCGTCGAGGTTGAACCCGACGTCGGGTTCTCTCATCTGGATGCCGAGATTCACACGATCGGGGTCGGGACCCAGAACGTATTTCATGCGGACGGAATTGAGCGTGGTGGCCAGAACGTCCATGAGAAGTCGTTCCCGGAAGATCTCCGGCGCTGCGTGGAACGCACGTGCCTGGCCCAGCACGTCGGAGGTGTTCTCCTGGGCATTGGTGATGATCTCCCAACGCCTTGCTCTGGCCTGGCTGATGAGCGTGGCGGCACTCGCACGACCGTCGAGCAGTTTCTTCTCGATGAGGGCACGGCGGGTCCTCGCCTCGTCGGAGTCGATGCCCTGTTCGTTCTCGATCTCGATCAGTTCGAGAATGAGCGAAGTGATCTCATCAGCACTCTCGACGTCACCCACGAGCGTGGCCATGGTGACTGCGACGGTTCTTCTCGCTTCTTCGACGATCTTCCGTGCATTCTGCTTTTCGATGGACATGTCCTCGAAACTGGCGACCGCATCCGGCGCGGGCTGCAGGAACGGGATGACGAGCGACACGATCTCCACTCCGGTTCCGTAGTCGTCGTAGGCCTGCTGGACTCGGTTCTGCAGGCGCACGAGGAGCGAACGCCCCTTTGGCGACAGCACGTCATCGAGCGGCTCGCGCGAGAGGAACTGACTCACTTCGCGCATCGCGATCGAATGGAGTGCTCGAACCCTCATCACGGAGAAGGCTCGGTTTCTTCTGTAGTCGGTGGAGAAGTTCAGGTAGTCGATGAGTGCTCCCGGCTTCACACGCCAGCGAAGCACGATGTCAGCATCGACGAGCGCGAAACGCCCACCGAGCTGATCGGATGACTGCTCGATCTCCTCGACCCCGGCATCGTCGCCGACGGTCTCGTCCAGCGAGACGCTGGTTGATTCAAGACCCTCCACCGCACGGCGGACCTCTTCACTCATCTGGGGAGCGGCCACGAGATAGGAACGTCGTCCTTCGGGCCCCTTCTCGTCATCCGCAGTCCATTTGCTGACCGGTGGATAGGTGATTCCAGCCGGCCCGAGGAACAGCTCGCGAACGAGTCCCACGTCGTAGGTCTCCACGGTCTCGATCGGCCAGGGGAGCTTCCAGACCAGTTCGCCCTGCCGGACATCACCGACGATCTTTCCGAAGCGGAGGCGGACGCCTTGTTGATCGGGCTCGACGACGACCATGGTCGAGAGCGCGAGCAGGATGACGACCGCGAATGCACCGAGCCACACGAAGCTTCGGATCAGGAGCTGGTAGCCCCATGAACTCGTGATGTCGAAACCGAACTGGTAGTTGACCGCTTCATTGATGCTTCTGACGATCGAGTCAGGCGCCGCCAGCAGGCTCAGGATCCTGGAATCGAAAGCCGGGCGAGGAACCTCGCCACGTCGCCGGGGACGATACAGATTCAGAATGAAGTTGAGAATGATCTCGACCGAGACGGCGATCATGAAGATGAGGATCACCTGGGTGACCACACGCATCGCACCGCTCTTCTCGAAGAGCGTGAAGACGACACCGATCGCGATCGCCAGACAGACCAGAGCGTTGCCGACCATGAAGCCGGCGCCGCCGCGGAGATTCTGCCAGGCGGTCTGCTTGGACATGCCGGCCACGAAACGGCTGAATATGAAGGCGATGATGGCGAAACCGAGCCCGATGGCGATCTGCCAGCCGGAAGAGGTTCCGACCAGGAAGTCATTCTCGAGATTGGCCCGACTGGCTGGATCGTCCAGCTTGCCGAGCCAGATGAAGGTCATCGTCGCAAGCGTGATCAGAATGGCTGCGACCAACAGACTGGCGATGGGCAGCATCCACTTGTGCATCTGTCGGAGACGCTTGGCGGCGACTCCGGCTTCTTCACGACTGGCCTCGAAGATAGAGGCATCCGGCGCGGCTTCACGCAACTCGTCGTCCTCGAGCGCTTCGAGCCGTTCGAGTCGGTGCTGGTGGAATGCGACGATCAATCCGACCCAGACCACGATTCCCGAAAGAGCGTAGAGGGAGCCGATGACCATGGAGGTGTCACGACCGAGAAGACCGAACAGAAGAAGGGTCAGGCCGATGGCCACTTGAAGCAGAAGTCCGAAACCCGCGACACGGGTGGCCTGCTGGTAGGCAAAATGATCCACTCTCATACGACGTGAACTCGCTGTGACGGTCTAGAGGCGGGCAGAAGGCACCAAACCAATGGTGCGACGTTCGAGGAAATGACAGGAAGATCTGCCATTTGAAGACAGACAACCTGTAAAGGCATAGTATCCATTATTCGACTCACGGGGCGGATTGTGCCGAGCCGGACGGTGAACCCTTCATGAGTCAGATACGTAGGACCCGAGCCGGGGGTTCGCCCTCTCGGACCACCAAACACAATATGATGCGTGCTCAGACCACTCATCGGATCAGAGGGCCCAAGGGACATGTCCACGCTCGAGCAGCTTCTTGCCATCACGAAGAACACTTTTCAGGAAAGCATGAGACAGCCAGTCCTGTTCGTGGTCGCCATGGCAGCCACGCTCTTCATCATCCTGAGCAACCCATTTGCGACCTTCACGCTCGAAAACGACCAGCGAATGTTCGTGGACATCGGTTTATCCAGTGTTTTTCTGGCTGGAGTGATCGGAGCCGCGTTCATCGCGACGAATGTCCTCACTCGCGAGATCGACAACAAGACGGTGCTCACCGTCGTTTCAAAGCCGGTCCCCCGCCCGCTCTTCATCTTCGGCAAATTCCTCGGAGTCGCGGGCAGCGTCTTCATCCTGATGGTCTATCTGGTCCTGGTGTTCATGATCGTCGAGGTCCATGGTTCCCTCGAGACCGCCGCCGCGAAATACCACCTACCGGTGATCGTATTCGGGCTGTCAGGGATGATCGTGGCATTCGCCGCGGGAATATGGTGTAACTTCTTTTACGGATGGACTTTCGGAGCCACGACCCTCACCGCACTCCTGCCGATCACCGGTCTGGTCTATCTACTCTGCCTGGTCTTCAGCCGAGAGTTCGGCACCCAGTCGATCGGGCTCGAATTCGAGCCACAGCTGTGGATCGCCGGAGGCATGCTCTTCATGGCCATTCTGGCACTGACGGCGATCGCAATCGCCGCATCCACCCGACTCGGGCAGGTCCTGACCCTGCTGATCACCTGCGGCTTCTTCATGATGGGACTTCTCTCCGACTGGATCTTCGCGAGGCCTGCGGCTGCGATCATGGCGGCGGCGTCCAAGAACATGCCCGTGGCCGAAGAAGGGGCGGATGCACTTCCCGTGGTGCTCGAAGGAAGCGACCGCATCCAGTACGCATTGTTGAATTTCGGTCACATGGTGACGCCAAATTTCCAGATCTTCTGGCTGGCCGATGCCGTCAATCAGGAACACGAGATTCCGGTCGGCTACATCGGATCGACCCTGCTCTATGGGGTCCTTCTCATCGTCGCGGCACTGTCACTTGCCGTGATTCTGTTCCAGCGACGCGAGGTCGGCTGACGGCAAGTCAACGTGATGGCCATGATCGTCGACTGCGTGCGATGGGTCCCACGTTCAGCAACACCACCATTCCCGCCGGAAAACAAAGCGCCATCACCATCCACGAGAAATCGACTCTGATCGCGTAGGCCTTCATCTCGGCCACGTCGAGCTCGGGATAGCGTTCGAGGATCGTCGCCTCATCCAGATCCGTTTCGGCGCGCAACATCTCGCGAGCGGACTCGGCCAACTGAGCCTCACGGCGCACGACGTCTTCGACCGTCACCAGCCGAAGAACCAGGACGATTCCGATCAGGACCACGGAAAGCAAGGACCAGATGTTCACGATTCTGGGACCGAGGGGATTCATTCGAAGCATGAACACCCCGCCCAGGAACAACATGAGACCAAGGAAGATCCCACCGATGATCGGCAGGAAGATCGTGAGAAAGACCAGGGGGCCGGGTGGGTTGCCCGCGAAGCCCAGAAAGACCTGAGCCACCCAGAAGACCCTGAGCAGCTGAAGGGCGACCATCAGACTGCCGTAGAGCACGAGCACCGTGCCCAGAATCAGAGGCCAGCGGAGATCGTCCGGTCCGGGGCCGCCCGTGAAGTCGGCGGGCTCGTCCGCATGGATGCCGTCTTCGGTCATTCGTCCTCCTGCACACCGTGTGCGATGCTCAATCCATGATGCAACGCTTCATCTGAAGTGCCGATGAGCCCTTCGAGCTGAGCGTCGTAGGTTCTGTCGAGAATCTCTCTGAAAGCCGGACCGGGCGCGAGCCCTGCAGCGATCAGAGCCTCACCGGTAAGCAGAGGTTCAGGTGCGATCCCTGAAGCTGCGAGCTCCACCAGCGCGGTAGCGACGCGTTGTCCCAGATCGGCATCACGTGCCTGCACCAGCTCGACCGCGGTCGAGAACTCCTCACGAGCGGCGGCTCGCTTGCGGACGGCGACCGATGCCTGCTCCCATGACCGCTCGATCTCCGTCACGAGCGAGAGAATCGACTCGAGTCTTCGAACCTCCCTGTTGGAGAGCAACAAAGCGTTCCGAAGCACGCGTATCGCGGCACGGTCGGTCGATGCCTTGCGATCGAGCAACCACGCGGCGAGTCCGTCCATGGGATCGCGGATCGCGGAATCCAATGCGACGAGTGCGGGACGTCCACCGGTGATCGATGATGTGGCGTCGAGCACCGCGGCGTCCAGTGCGAACGACTCGAGCAACTCGACGGCACGTCCACGTCTCGGATCCGCCAGCATCCGTCGCAACTCACCACCCACGCGTTCACGACTCACACCTTGAAGCGTGTGATCCGCATGCAATGCAGTGGCTGTGTCGGGCTCGATTTCGAGGTCGAAGCGTGCTGCGAACCGGACGGCCCTGAGCACACGGAGTCGATCCTCGGACAGCCGATCGGCGGGCGCGCCCACGGCACGGAGGATGCGTCGCTCGAGATCGTCCCGTCCGTTGAAGTGATCGATCAGGCGCCCGCTCACGGGATCCTCGAACATCGCGTTGACGGTGAAGTCACGACGGGCCGCATCCTCGATCTCGGTGCCGAAGCGAATCGACTCCGGGTGACGACCGTCGAGATAACGTCCATCACTTCGAAAGGTGGCGACCTCGAGCGTGTGTCCGCCTGACCTGACCAGCATCACACCGAAGGACTCACCCACGCTCATCGCATGGGGAAACAAGGCCTTGACCCGATCAGGCGTCGCATCCGTCGCGATGTCGTAATCGACTGGAAGCGAACCGAGCAGACGATCACGAACGCATCCGCCTGCGAAATACGCGACGTGCCCGTGGTCCTGCAGACGTCGTGCGACATCCGAGGCATTCTCTCGTGGATCGACTGGTTTCATGATCTCAGGATCGTGTCTGTAGTTTCGGCGAAGGTTCATCCAAGGGCCCTGCGGCAGGCCATCGCCCACCGCTGCGTTCGCGCAAGATCCTACGCGCCTCGAGGCGAAGCGTGTCGATTTCATGATGCAGACGCTCGAGGGCGACCTGAGGCCCCTCTTCGAACAGAGCCGCGCCGTCGATGGGTTCACCGCACACCGTCGCGATCCGCCCACGTCCCAGGAGCCGGGGAAAGGCCCGTGACCTGGGCCACACGTCATGTGCACCATCGATGCCGATGGGATAGACGGTGGCCCCGGAGCGCTTCAACAACAGCAGAATGCCCTTTTCGAAGTTCTCCACGAAGCCACTCTGACAACGACTGCCCTCCGGGTAGATCAGCACGCAGGAGCCCTGCTTGAGTTCGGACAATGCGGCCTTGAGCGCGCCCTTGTCCCCCGCGCTCGCAGCGACGAAGACGGTTCCGTAGGAACGGAGAAGCCAGCCAAGAGGCTTGAACCGGGCCAGATGACTGCTCGCGATGGCGCTGTACTGCCTGCGATTCACGGCACATCCATTGATGAGGGGGTCGTAGTACGACTGATGATTCGAGACGAAGATCACCGGACCCTCCTCGGGGATCCGCTCGAAACCGACGCAGATCATCCGGTGAAAGACCTTCATCCAGACCAGACAGAGAAATGAACAGGCATCCCACCAGAAAAGCTTGTACCAGGGCCGCGAGGGCGCGCGAAGACCGACTCGAAATCGGCCACCGAACGTCATCACGAGCAGCTCTCCCCATCGGCTTCGAAGCGTTCCTGCACGTGACCGATGAGAATCGAGACGACGTCTTCGATCTCGAGCGCGCCCGTGTCCACACGAATCGCGCCGGCCGGCACGGTCAGCGGAGCGTCCTTTCGTCCGCGGTCGCTTCGATCACGGGCCTCGATGGCACGTCGGATCTCATCGACATCGCAACGCTCGCCTCGTTCACGCATTTCAAGGGCGCGGCGCTCGGCACGGACCCCGGAGTCGGCATCGAGGTAGAAGCGGACTTCGGCATCGGGGAATACGATCGAGCCCTGATCCCGACCTTCGGTCACCAGACGTGGATGACGAGCGGCGATCGCTCGCTGCGCCTCGACCATCGCGGTTCGCAGAGCTGGAATACCCGCGATCCGGGAGACGATCTCACTCACATCTGTCTGACGGAGTCTCGAGTCGACATCTCGACCGTCGAGGAGGATTCGAGGCGGCACGCTTGACCAGTCGAAATCGATTCGATGTTCGCAGGCCAGAGACACCACGGCATCATGATCCTCTGGAGCGACTCCGGCCTCGATGGCCAGCAGCGCGACCGAACGATACATGGCTCCGGTGTCGAGACTGTCGAGTCCGAGCTGCCTGGCAAGTGAATGAGCGACGGTGGTCTTGCCACTTCCGGCAGGTCCGTCGATCGTCACGATCATGTTCGGTGACCGGAGATCCTTGATGGCGACGCCACCCTTCAGAGATTCAATCATCGTCCTTCGATTCATCAACGGGTTCCTTGGAGTCATCGGCTCCGAGTGCTTCACTGAGGGCCTGCGCGAGTGGATCGACTTCGGCTGCGGGTGAAGGCTTCGCTTCCGAGGCCCCTTCTCCGCCATTCTGTGCCGCTTCGGCGATCGCTTCGGCTTCGAGCGCCTGAAGCATCTCCTCCAGTTCCTCGTCGACCTCGACCTGACCGAGTGCTTCGGCGATCTGGCGACGTCCGGAACGGATCATCTCGATCGGATCACCCTTGCCCGTGAAACGGATGGCGAGAGTGTTCTGATACCCGACGTTGAGAACGGACTCGATCGCCTCGTAGGCGGCGACTCGAGCGATGCCGCCCTTGCCGCTCGTGACGACCGCTTCCATGCCACCCGCGTAGGGGGCGAGCTTCCGCATCGTGTCTGAAGGGTCGGATGTCTCTTCCGCATGATCGAAGCACGGAAAGGACCCGATCTTGAAACCACCGATCTTCTTGATGAGGGCGGTCAGACGATCAGCATCATTGGTGAGTCCCTTGGTGGGCGCGATCAGAAGATTCAGATCGAAGCTCTCGATCTTCTGGATGACCTTCTTGATGGACAGAGTCATGCGCTCGAGGACCTCGTCGGTATCGTCCGGTGCCTCGCAGCTGATGGTCAGCGCATTGCAGCCCAGACGGTTGGCGGCGGTCGCGAGCCGGGTCACGCGATCGAAGGTCTTGTTGAGATCACCTGGAGAAGCACCCGAGAAACGGAGAGGTGTCTCTTCGGTGAGTGTCAGCACGGGACAGCCGGCCTTGTCAGCCCGGTCACGCAGACGATCGAAGACGTCCAGAGAACAGCCTGCGAACATCGAAGCGGGCATGTTCAATCCTCGGAGATCGAATTCGCGCATGGCGAACGCCGGAATGTCTTCAAGTGCGAGTTCGCCGGAATCGACGAGGGACTTGAGTGAGCCACCTGCGAGGGTGAGTAGGATCTGAGCCTGCAAGATCGACTCCTTGCTGAGGGGGGGATGCCTTGAGGCGAAACGAGGAACGCGAAGTCTAACAGGGGGCCGCTCGAAGGCGGCAGATCGTTACGGATATCGTTGAAAGTCGGCATCCCGGGATGTCTGACACCAGAGGAAAACCTTCTAATGTGCCGGAAGTGGTTCTGAGTGCCCGGAAGGGCTTCTCACGAGCGGGTCGAGTGGGGTCGAAAGAAGCTGATCACGACGCCGCCTTGAGGCTAGTATGGTGACTCGAGATCCACCACCCACCCCAACCAACGGACCAGCTCCGCTTTTAAGGATTCATCCATGTCCAGCCCAGGTGATTGTCGCTACTCAGAGTCACATGAATGGTTTCGTCTCGAGGGTGACATGGTCACCATCGGCATCACCCAGCACGCAGCCGACGAACTGACCGACATCACGTACGTGGAGATGGCCCCCGCAGGGTCATCGATCGACGCGGGCGGCTCGCTTGGCGAGGTCGAATCGGTGAAGACCACCGCGGAAGTCATTTCAGCCGTCGGAGGAGAGATCAAGGAAGTGAACGAGGCTCTCACCGCCGACCCGTCGATCCTCAACAGCGACCCCTACCAGGGCGGCTGGCTTGTGAAAATTGCGGTCACCGATTCCTCCCCTCTTGATGGACTGATGGATTCAGCGACCTACGATGAACGGAATGGCTGACTCCTCGACTCAGAACAAGCAGCGAATAGAAGTCCACGACCTGGCGAAGAGCTATGAAGTCGGAGGACGTCGCGTGGACGCGTTGAGGGGCGTGGATCTCACCATCGACGAGCCGGGTTTCTACGGTGTCATGGGCGCTTCAGGGAGTGGCAAGAGCACCCTTCTCCACCTTCTCTCGGGACTCGACAATGCAGACAGAGGCACCATGATCGTGGGCTCGACCGCGGTGAACGAGCTCGACGAGCAGGCGCTCACGATGTACCGGCGACGCAGCGTGGGCGTGATCTTCCAGAAGTTCAACCTCCTGCCCACGCTGACCGCACTGGAGAACGTGGTGCTGCCGGGCGTGCTGGAGAAGATGCCACCCGACGAACTCGACGCGAGGGGCCGTTCCCTGCTCGAGGACATGGGCCTCTCGGACCGGGCCGACCATCGCCCCGATGCGCTCAGTGGCGGAGAGCAGCAGAGAGTCGCGATCGCTCGCGCCCTGTTCTTCTCGCCCGCGATTCTCTTCGCGGATGAACCCACGGGAAACCTTGACATGGTTTCGAGCGATCGACTGTGGTCGGTGCTTGAAAGACTCGCCGGGGAACGAAACATGATCGTGCTGATGGTCACACACGAAGCGGAAGCCGCGGCACGTTGCCGTCAGGTCTTCGTCCTTCGTGATGGCCGGAACGCCGGAGTGATCGATGCCGAAGAACTCGACCCATCCGAGCTGGCAGCTCGCGCTGCGTCAGTTGCGGGGCCGGTCTAGCCGGTCACTGCTCCTGAC
>MDTG01079463.1_pt1 | contig 22563 bp, 18 predicted proteins | sample 811421 | NCBI WGS metagenome assembly MDTG01 (sample SAMN05326645, study PRJNA326480) | marine metagenome | isolation source: seawater | place: Pacific Ocean: South East | collected 2011
CCTAATCGACTTTTTGAAAAGCCGTCGCTGAAATAATGCTTTCCAGCTGTAGCTGTTCATAACCAGACAGCACGGAAAATCGCCTACAAGAAAGAAGCCCAGTGAGCAACTTAGTTAATTCAGTGGAGCCAAGGAGACTCGAACTCCTGACCCCCTGCATGCCATGCAGGTGGACCGAAAATGAGACTGGCTCCAGCGCAATCGATTTCAGCGAAGAAAAAAGATCGCTATACCGCTCTCTATACCGGGTTGATACAGAAGGGGCGGTCAAAGCAGGAGATCTGATCTGAAGTCACACTAGAAAGCGGAGAGCACGACAAGGTAACAACCGATACCATTGGATAGACGTTGAGCCCACAACGGGCTGCAGAAATTCCGGCCAGGCAACGGGGGCCGGTTGCATGGAGTAATCCCATGAACGTGCTTGAAATGATCCGTACCAAGGCTCAGAAGCTGGAGGCCCTTAAGAAGGCCCAGGCAGCCGCTACCAAGGCTGCTCCGGTCTATCTGGTCTATAGGGGTATTGGATACCAAAAAGTCCGATAAAGCCGCACACAGGCCGCTCAGAGACGGTTAGATGAATGGAGTATGACCTTCATTCAATGTTCAACACAACAGCAGGAAGGGGGGATTTTCTTCAGGTTGATCCCCCTTCTTCTTATGAAGAACCCATTAGTGTTGAGGAGTTATGCGAAGAGTGTGAGGCTGAAACAAGAAACGATATTAATATCATTCAAAACCCAGAACACTATAAAAAAGGTGTATCCCCCTACGACGTTGCAATAGCAATGTATGGAGCCGAGGGCTTGCTGAAGTTCGTTACTATTAACTCAGTAAAATATATATCCCGCTATCCCCACAAATTCAAGGGTGATCCTGAAAAGCAATTGGACGATCTGCTTAAGGCAAGAAGAAGCCTAGACACCGCAATTGAGCTGCATAAGGAGATTCACGGGACCCTACATATAAGGCATGGCTGACTCCAAAGCTAAATATCTAAGGTTTCGATACACAGGAACCCTAGACGATTTGAACGCAATAAAAGAACACGTAGAAGAGATAATGCGCCAACAAGGCTGGAAACGAGGCTTCTCAGAAATGGGACCTCTTGATTCCAACCCAGAAATTTATGCATGGGCTACAGGATGGAAACGCTACACCGAGCCAACTAGTCATCAATCCTGATGATGTAAACGATAGCCCAGGTTGTACACGCCAAAAGAATAAATACCATAGACGATACCGCCCAAGGAAAATCAGTCATCGCCTGCCTTGACCCCTATAAGGTTTACGACGTGGTGATCTTTTAGTTCGCCCATTTCCTGAGCCTTTACGTCTTCCATCTCCTATAGAAGTACGTTTCGGACGGCCAGCGGTGAAAGTATCTTTATTAAGCATATTTAAACCATGAATTCTCTACATTTTTGAAGATAACTAAGCCTAGATTGATATCCATGCCACCCTCCATTTATTCTGTAGCAACAAGCATCAAACCCGTCTTCTAAACAGACAGAGAGCAGATTATTATTCTCAATCCAAGCAATAGCGCTTGTAAACGGATACTTTTCTGCTACATAGTCAGCGCCTTTTTTGACGATATTGGGATCATCAATACCTTCGTTTTTTAGCAACCAAGCTGCAAACTGTTTGTAGTTGTATAAACCAGTGAGCTGCAGAACTCCGGCTCCTTTCCACAACTCTCCTTGATCAGGACCATGTCCTAAATCAGTTCGGCCGCGAAGATACAGACCGTTTGATAACTCCTTCATCCACCGAAATCGACCCGTTTCCGTTAAAAGATTTGCCATCAACATTTGAGAGGCGTCTCGGTGATCCGAGAATCCAGTCCGCTCAAATAGGTACGCACAGTCATGGCAGAATTCCTGATCGAACTTGGACTCTGCATATCCAGTCAGATTGCTGAACAGCTTTGGGGTGAACTTCAACGCCACCCCTTTTGAGCCCTTACTTCGATACATGCGAACCCATGGACTGAAATCACTCATCAAGTCCGGGTCCAGCGCCTCACACTCCTCTTGCAGAAGTTTGATGGCATCAACGTGAAAAGGATTGTCTTTGTCGAACCACAAGAAGAAATCAAGAAGCTTCCCAGGTTCAAACCTTCCTGTTGTCATTATTTCTAGGGAATTTAAAACGAAGTTGAAGAGCGCCGCCTAACAATCGCTGTGCTGCAGAACCATCAGGTTCATGCTCGATAAATTCTTTTTGAGGTTGAAGGTCGGGTTGTGAGTCTTTCCATTCCTGTTCCGCTTTATCGAGCTTTTGGCTTAACGTCTTATAAAACTTTTGAGCTTTAAAAATTCTGCTCAGTTTTTCAAGCGGACCCATAGATTGATATACCCAGAACATCCGACCATCAGGCGGCATATTTACTTTCCCTTTCTTTGGGAAAGCAGAGCATTCAGAGCTGATACACCAAGTTGAAACAGTGAATTGGACTTCACCTTGTCATTAGGGATTGCTGCCAGAATTTCACTGATGGCAGCTAGAACAATCCAAAAAATAGGGCTCTCGATGATACCCATTGTAATTATTAGCCGAGGGCGTTCCTATCGTAACCCAACAAAATACGATCGAGTTTGCTATCTACTCTATCCATTCTGTCGTCCAGCTTTTCGATCATTGCTTGTAGATCGCCTTTGTCAACGTAATCTTTGGCTAGCTTGATTTCGATAGCGTCAACACGATGGTCAATCATTTCAATACGAGAGTTGTGCCGTAATTCCATTTCGCCAAACTTTCTTCCCAGCGTTAAAAAACCGCAGGCAGCACCACCTACAACTGAAATAACAATACTAAGCGGCAGTACCGGCTCCAATAGTCTTGGCCCACTGATTTAATAATAGCTGTGGATACAATGAATAAAGGATAAAGCGGTAAACTTTATGGTCGATCCGGGTACATTCGACATAACAATACACCAGGGCGCAACCTTCTCATTGGATCTGCAATACAAAGATTCGACAGGAAATGGTGTAAATATGAGCGGCTTTTCAATTACTTCAAAGATTGTTGACCGCACAGGCGCGAATGACATTGCTACCTTTGTCACGTCATTTACGGATCAAGCACAAGGTAAGTTCAATTTAAAACTGACAGCCGCTACCACCCAAGGAATTACATCTGAGGGGCTATATGACGTTTTGATTACAGAACCGGGCGGAGATAAGTTTTATCTGCTTCAAGGCAGAACCAAACTGGACACTGGTATTTCGGGTATGCCATGACCGCAGAAGTAAAGGTAACTAGGCCGTTAAACAAACTCATCGACGTATCAACTACATTCCAAAACGAATTAGTTGTCAACAAACCAGCGAGCGCGACGGTAAAAGTTTCTCCGTCAAGTGCCAATAAAATAGAGGTAACAGTCGGTTCAAGCTCAGCAGTCAACGTAACCAAAACCACAGCTTTAGTTACCGCTCAGGCTCCAGCTACTGCCAGCGTTGTCACTTTGACCGCAGCAGGCCCTCAGGGACCATCGTTCGCAGGGGCAACCTTCTTTAACAACACTGCAATCGGCAACCTGAACAATGGGAATGCAGGAGCAGTATTGGAATGGGACGGATCCCTATTTCAACCAACTCAACTACTCGAAAACGATTTACGCATTAACGGCGGAGCATTCTGATGGCAGTAACTCTTCAAATTAAACGTCGAGCTGCGTCAGGCTCAGCCGGTGCTCCAGCAGCACTCAAATCGGGTGAGATTTGCTTCAACGAAGTCTCATCAGATAATAATCTGTATTACGGCTTTGGAGACGACGGCAGCGCAAACGCCACCAGCATCATCGCAATCGGTGGTGCCGGGTCTTTTACGACGCTCAGTACGACTCAAACTATTGACGGCGACAAAAGCTTTACAGGCACGGTAAATCTGGGGAGTGCAACACTCCAGGGCGTTACAACCTCAGCAGTTGGTGAGGGCTCAAACCTTTATTACACAGACGCCAGATCCAGAGCTGCAGTCAGCTCAACCAGCGCGACGGGCATCGCCTACAACTCAACGTCTGGTGTGTTCAGCCTGGCGTCGATCCCCAACACCTCCCTAACAAACAGCTCATTCACCATCAACGGAGGAACGGTCAACCTAGGTGGTGCGATCACCGTTCAAGGGACGACCAATGAGGTAGATGTCTCCACTACTGGCACCACGGTCACAGTCGGACTGCCAAACGATGTCACGATCGCGAATGATCTGGTTGTAAGTAATAATCTCACGGTAAATGGTACTTTAACGACCATTTCGACATCTGAGGTTCGTGTCGAGGATAAAAACATCCTGCTCGGCGATACCTCAACACCGACTGATACCACTGCAGACTCTGGGGGCATCACACTCGCTGGAGCCACGTCAAAAACCATTCAATGGTTACAGGCAACAGGGTCTTGGACCTTCAACCAGCCGATCAACATCGTCAACAGCGGGACCTTTCAGATCGGTGGAACGCAGGTGCTAAATGCCTCTCGCGTGATGTCTAACGTCGCTATCACCGGCTCAGGCAACACCATCGACAACGTCGTCCTAGACGCTGGAACCTTCTGATGGCTGCGACCGTACTTCACAAAAGAAGCTCCACATCAGGTGCTCAGCCAACCACCTCAGACCTGAGCCTGGGGGAGATCGGCGTCAATACGCATGACGGCAAACTGTTTGTCAAAAAATCCGTAAGCGGCACCGAGTCGATAATTGAAATAGGCGCAAGTGGAGGTGGTGCAGGCGGCCCAATCATGCAGGCCGCACAAATAATCAGCGCCGACGTTACGCTGCAAGCAGGCCACAACGGTCTATCGCTATATAGCGTTGCCGTCGACAACGGGGTGACCGTCGAGGTGCCTGCAACGTCTACCTGGACAGTGGGGAAATTTTAAATGGCATACGGATCGCTCAAAATCGACACCCTGATCTACGACAACAGTGGGTCAGATGTGAGCCTGTCGGTCTCAGGTATTCCAAGCGCATCGGCAATCAACGCCAAAGCACCACTGGCTTCTCCCACATTTACAGGGACAGTCACTATCCCCGCAGGCGCGAGCATTGCTGGATATGCAACAAACGCAAGTCCGACATTCACCTCAGACATAGAGCTATCTGCTCAGGCACCGATCAAATTTATGGATGCCGACAGCTCCCATTACGTTGCGTTTAAGGCACCGGCAACCGTCGCCAGCAACGTCGAATGGACACTGCCAGCTACTGACGGATCTGCTGGTCAGCTCTTGAAGACTGACGGGAGCGGAAACTTGGGTTGGGCCACCGACCAAGCAGGAGCCGGTGGCGCATCACTGGGCCTAGCAGTCGCCTTGGGTTAGGCCAGCGGATCGTCGAAGATCACGTAGTCTTCACCAGCTCCACCAAACAAGCTGTCACCGCTCACAAAACCAGCACTGGTCGCACCACCACTAAAGACGATGGTGTCCTGAGCTTCGGGGGCAGGCTCGGGAGTGATAACAACTGGGGGAAGTTCAGCCTCTGGTGCTGGCTCGGGTTCGGGAGCAGGCTCGGGCAGTTCCGGCTCAAAATCGCCAAGAGTGATCAGCCCCCACAATCCCGCAGCGTTAAGAGCCGCATAGATCTGCTGCAGCGCGTCGTCATCAAGTTCTGCGGTGGCAAGGACAGCGTCGATGCACTGTTGAAGCACAGTCAGGTTGGGTTCACCAATCTTGGCGTCAACCATTGCCGACAGGAACTGTGTGCAGGCAACCGTCAGGGGCAGATTCTCTGTGGCCTGGCTGACGATCTGGAGATATGCACTACTGCCCGTCAATGCTGAATAAAGAAGCTTGTAATTCGCAGCAGCTTCTTGCTTCGCACGGGCGCGAGCTTCCAGCTCTTGGGGCGCGAGGTCATAAACGCGGTACACCATGTCGTTGGCGTCCCATTGCCGACTCTGGGTTTCAGGATCGAATGAAGGTACACCGATTGGACCTGCATATCCCAGCTCTCCCAGTTGCTCAGCAGACAAGGGAGGCCGCACAGTCATCCCATCCGACAGACGAATGCGCTCAGGAAGAGGGGCAGGTTCCCTGTTCTGATATGAATAAAGGAGAGCCATAATCTGATTCTTTACACTTCAGTTTAACGAGATTGTGTGTTACTAATTAACGGGCACGGGCTTGGCTGGCAAAGGGTGATTCGGCCCAAGCAGCATATATGTATAGCCTGCCAGGATCGCCAAGAGGAGAGCTGTTAGGGTGTCTAATCTTGAAACCATTTGACAGAATATCGATTGCACCTTGTCCAGAACTATAGAAAGTATCTTCAGCATGAGCTTGATTGGCATAAAGATGGTTATTATCACCAGGGTTATTAAATGGCAATCTAGAAGTGTCATAAATCATCCAATCACCCAAACCACTGCTGGATGATATATTTTTCACACACTTGGCAATAATTAGCTTTGGTTTGAAGCCGCAAAACACGAATGCACCCTCTGAAGAACTTGGATTCTCGAAGCTGCCGATAGAAGAGTAGCCTTCAATAGAGGTCCAACAGTAGGCGATCATAGTCCTGGTGGAACCATTAACAGCACTGTCTGTGCCTAAAGAAAACACTGATTTTCCAGGCTTAGTGCTATTCATAAAAGATGCACCTTGGTTGGAAGAGATCGCGTTATTTAATTCAAGAATTACATAATAATTTGCCGGCGAAGTTGCGTCTAGGTCTTTATGGTAAACACGCCAATTATCAGCAAAATTTCTACCTTTTAAAATAATCAGCTCAGGTTCTTTGTTCAAATTATGAGCGACACTTCCAGCGGAACCTGTTCCCGTGAAGGAGGAAATACTGAACCCAGCTTCAGGCCGCGCCCTGACAGTTGACGGGATTGTTGGGATGTTGGGAGGAGTTACGCCATAATCTACAAGTACCTTGCCCCCTATTTTGATAGCCTTAATACCTGTATCAGCATTAGCGTTCCGTGTAATTGCAAGAGTAAAGGGTGAAGTAGTTGGAGAAGTATATTCAAGAGTGTTAAAGGATCCAGCAGATACAGTTTGATTGGAACCGCCATTTACAGAAACAGTGTGGTCTCCGCCATTCACATACACCTCAATAGTTGAGCCAGAAGGAACCGCCACAGGCGACGTGTAGGTGACTGTGCCCTGACCAACGGAAGAGCAGACGGTACTAACGCTGCCGTCAAACGCATTGGTTGCGGGTTCGCTACCTCTAAAGCCTGTGGTAGAAGCTAAAGAACTACTCCACGTCTGAGCCTGGTCATAAATCGAGCTGTTTAATCCACCAGCAGCAACTGTCGTAGTGGCATCGCCCGCATCCCAGACCCATGCAATGTGATTAATATTATTCAGATTGCAATCAGCGTCGTTTCCTAGGCTAAAACCCGCCGAATTAAAAGAAGTTACACCCTGCACCGTGCCTTCGGTAAGGTCCTGGTTAGCGACAAGACGTTTAGTCGCACCCCTAACCGAATCAAACAACATGTGGGCACCGTTATTGTTCCTTTGCTTAATCCACACAAGGTCTGGTGATAGTGAATTATCCATTGTTATGGATTGCGTCCCACCAGTCCCGACAAACAGCTTCGCATCAAACAACGTCGAGGGCTCTTTAATGGTGGGCTCAGGCAGGAAGCTGGTGGCTAAAGGTTCGTATCCACTTTGTGCGTACTTAAATGGTCTTTGACCAAAGTTTGCGACCATTTTGCTTTGCGAGGCGGAGTAACTTGTGATAAATGGGTACATTGCCCGCCCCGCTGTCCCGCCGATTGTTCCAGTGACCCTGCTGGTATTGTTGTATTTAAACTCAAACGTATTAGCATCTAAGTCAACAAGAATGCCTATTACGCCACCCGCACTCATTACTGTTGAGGAGTTTGTCTGGCTTCCAAAATTCCTATACCAACCCGTATCTTCTATTGCTACCCAATCAGTGTTGTTGTATGTAGTTGTAGCTTGAGGATTTGAAGTCCAACCTACAATTTGATTCATACTTCCTATTGATTGATTGACTGGATTGTTTTGCAAAGTCATCTCGTAATACCACTTACCCGTTGTGAGCGCAGTGATCGTCGAGTGGGCACTAGACCAGCTATTGTTTCCGGTGAACAGTAAATTTCCTTCAGAAAAAACGCCTCCCCCTACTTTTGAAACTGGGTTCCAAGTCGCATAATTCCCCCTCCGCTCGCCCCCAGCGCTTGTCGAGGCTTCGTACCCGTTGACAGGACTGTCTACACAATCATCTCCGGTGGTGATGGTTTGACTAACCGAATAACTTGCAAGATTGAGATTAGTGATGCCATCATATTGAATTACACCAAAGTAAATATCACCAGTTGAAGGGATGAGGAATGAGGCTGTAGAAGTCGGATCAGTGGGATCACCCCCTTTAATCCATGAGCTTCCGCTTGCCGTTTTGGCCCATACTTTGTGGTTAACGCGATCAACAACCCAATTAATCGTCGCACCCTGATACGTGTCACTGTCGCTGAAACCATTAATTGCACTGTTGTAATTAGAACTTATACCATTTGCAGTAGCGTAAGAACCGTGGACACCGAGAGTTGAATTATTTCCACGTTGTCCAATACTGTTGCTTCCGCGTCCTTGGTTTGGGTGTGTCCCACTTAAGGATGTTGAATTGCTATCAGTAAAGAACCAACCACCGTTGGAATCACCAGCGGGAAAAGTCGAGGTGAAGGCGTAAAGCTTTCCAGGCTCAAACTTACCTGTGAATACATCGGCGTAGCTGTTAGTTGTTGTCTTGGTAGCGTTAGCGCCTCCTCCTGAAATTGCCCAATCAGAGTCACTAGACTCCCATATACGGCTTTCAGCAACAACTGTGCCACTAAAACTTAGATTGTTCGCAGTCCAATCATTGCCCAGACCCGATTGATCTTTTGCGCCATCGGAATAATCAAGATGAAATGAGTTGCGGCCAACTGTGGGGTCTGTGAGGATCTGACCGTCTAACTCGATAGCCGAAAAACGTGGGTTTGAACCACCGCTAGCAACAGTGATCTTTGTAATAGGTGATGTGACCCCTGAAATCAAAGCCAAATCAACAGCAGTATTAGTCGTACCAGTAGCTACTGAACTTGTGAAATCAGTTGTACCGCCAGCATGAGTCACCGTAAAGGTGTTGCCATAAGAGGTTCCATCTAGCGAACAGTAAATCTTGAACGAATTATTGAACCCGATAGGTGCTGAAGGCTGCCAAACCATCGTGCCATTAGCACTAGTACGCACACCAATACCTGACGTTACGCCGTCAAAACCATTAGGCGCTGGGTAACTTGAATCGATACCTCCAGTCAAAAAGTTGCTATAAACAGGCCCGCTGGAATAGTCGCCCGTAAAACGCTTGGGCTGGAGGATGCCTTGACCATCGATAAATGTAAACGCATCGGGGGTCAAAGCCTGTCCATCGATGAATTGGACCTCAGCTAAGCAGGAATCTAAATTACCTTGCCCGTTGAATGAGTTAGCTGTACCGCCAATAGTATGTGCAATATTATCATTAACCTTCCACTGATCATTCAGTCCAGGGCCGTTTGAGGTTTGCTGCCAAGTTTGCTTTACACCGTTGACATAGCATTTAATGCGATCCGATGATTGAGTGGAGTCAAAAGAGATTACTACGCTGTACCACGCACTGGGATCCCTGAAAACTGCTGTTGTAATGTATCCGTCGCCAGTACCTGCAACATTATTGATTTCAATCGCATCTTCTCTTGTACCGCTGTAATACCCGTGCCAACCCATAAAAAATGAGTTGCCACTGCTTGAGTTTGCAGTGAGAAATGGTTGGTTATCACCAGTAATCTTCCCTCTTTTTACCCAGCCTGACCATGTCCAAGTACGGCGATTACCTTCAGCAGGAAAAGTTCTCGACAACTTGGCACTTGCTGAAGAGTCAAACCTTAGGCTCTTCGGCGCACAGTCAGTCTCCTGGAACGGCCAGTTGCCATCAGCCTGCGCTTGAAACTGCTCTGGCAATCCCCATACACCGGGGTAATGCTCAGGGCTAGTTTCGCGAGGAGGGGTAGCACCCTTATAACCGCCGTTTGACATGTTAACTCTTTGCCTATGTGAATTTTAACGGTGCAAATTATCCCAGGATCGCCCCTGGTGGCGTGAAGTTGGAGGTGTACTTAGCTGTCTTGTAAACGCGCACATCTTGAACCACGCCATTCCAGTACAAATTGTTGTCGCCGTTCTGACGACCAATGACTAAGTCGCCATGATTATGCGTTCCTGGCGTGGCAGTTCCTTGGAGTACACCATCCATATAGAAACTCACATCGCCACCATTCTGTCGGACAACAGCGTAATGATGCCAGCCAGATGCCGCGTTGCTTATAGTGATGTTTGTATTGCTGGCCCAGCTAGAACCGGCACCAAAATAAAGCTGAACATTTGTAGCGCTGGTAAACAGAACCAAAATTCCTGCACGGCTAGTCCTGTTGGTATGAAGAAGTGTCCAGTTATTAGGAGTGCCATCAGCATACGCATAGCACTCGTAGGTGTAGTCATCAGATCCGACAATCTCCATGTTTTCGGCAATAAGGTAGTTACTGCCTGATGCGGTAAGGACACAGTTCTCGTCGTAGTGCTTTTTGGGGAGACCCGTCAAATAAGTTGTTGAGGCTGTGTGTGAAGCAGTAGTGGTAATTGAGCCAATACCGTTAGTTTGATTTAGCGCAACATTATTGACGATAATTTTATAAAAGTCATCACCTCCAGCCCCGCCATACATCTTTATTCTCTTTAAATTAATGGCGCTACCACTGTAGATATCAGTATCGGTTGTGACACTTGATTTATCTGCAGGAGAGGCAACAAGGGCGTTGTCATTCTCGTCGTAGCACTGATAATAATATGGATTGTAATGCTGATTGAGATGTCTACCATTAACACCCACTTGTGTCACGTTTGGAATTGGGGGATCAAATGTCCAATCCCAAAAGTGTGTATTTGCATCATTAGCATCGTAATGATTGTTTGAGGAAAAGAAACTGCCGTTAGATTGCGTGTTGTCTTTTAAGTGTTTATGAGGGTCACTAGCTCCTCTAAAGACAAGAGTGTGACTACTACCCGACGCCGTAGACGTTGCGTTGCCATTACTGAACACGGTCTTTAAGTGCAGCACCGTGTTGCCAACAAGGATGTCACGGCGGGATTGAGTCAGTGCTGCAGCGTCATTGAGCGGCAGCTCAAGCACCAGAAAGTCCTCAAAATCATTGGACGTGGCGGGCCAGTTGTTTACTTTGATGTTGTCGAATGCAGTCATGATTAGCTCACCACATAAATGCCAGAGGGGTATCTTCTGGCTGTACCCTGGACACTTCGCTCAGGCGGTGAGAACGAAGATGTGTATTTAGCGATGCCTTTATAGACGCGCACATCTTGAATGTATCCATTCCAGTGGGCATTGGTATTCCCATGACCAATCCTCAGCCCGTTTGTGCCGCCGTCTGAAAGGCTTTTTGTGACGGTCATAGTTCCACCTGGCGAACCATTTACAAAAACCTGCACAGTATTTGCTCGCCTAGTTAGAGCAAAATGATTCCAAGCATAGAGATTGGTGACTGCGCTTAGTCCGCCATTTTCAGAGCTGCCTTGACCGTCCCAAGACGCAAATGTAATTTGAGAACCGTTTGTACGTCTTAACAACCAGTTTCCATTAGACCCTACGGTGTAATAGTTGCCAGAAGATATTAGTGTCATATTGCTAGTCGCTGCTTTTAAATAGGCCCACATCTCAATAGTGAAGTCGCCAGTGCCAAAGTCAAAATCACTTGAGGCGGGAATTGTGAGATTACTAGACGACCCATTAAACTCAGTAGCACCGTCGTAGAACTTACTGACAGTGCTCTGGAACGTAGCGCCGTTGTTGGTGATGGCATGGGCGCTACTAGATAGATCGTTAAGAGCAACTTCGCTACTACCTACAGCTTTATAAGCATCATCGTTTGCACTGGATTCAGCGAATGCCATGTAGACGTAAGTGCCACCACCACGGATATTTCCGTTGTCGCCAGAAGCCGGAATTGAAAAACCATTTTCTTCAAATGTAATGTCACCTATTCCGCTGGGACTATTCTCAACGTTGGAGTTGTTGGCAGTTAAATGATTTGCACCACCACGTACTGAATCATATATAACCCATTCAAACCCGCCTGAGCCCGTACCTTTAATCAGTACAAACGCGGGCTTAAATCCAGTCGTAATAGTCTGGGCAGCGTTTGAACTTGATGTGTACGAACCGAACTTGCTGTATGCGGTTTCAGACCAACAATAAGCAATTGAGTCGCCAAGAGTTCCAAGACCTGCGCCACCTAAAGTAAAAGTTGACGAGTCAACAGCAGTTATTCGGTCATTGTCCGAGCTTTCACCAGACGTAGAGTTTAAATATAATGTCTTAGAAGCACCAACACTAGAGTGGTAAACGCGCCAGTTACTGGAACCATCTAAGTACTTGCCAATAATCCATTTAGGGGTGCTATTTAACCCGTGTGAGATCTGTTGACCGTTTGCAGTCGTAGTAAACCTTACAATCGAAAAACCATTTTCCGTCGATGCCCTAACACTTGACGCAACTGATGGGATGTTAGTAGGAGTAGCCGTCGAATCCACAAGCAATTTTCCGTCCAAATACATACCCCAAAACTGGGTAGATTGACCGCTTATAGAAGTAAAATCAAGCGTACTCAGGCTGGTAACAGGAATAGTCAACAACTGGCTTGGGAATCCCCCAGAAGAACTAGGTAGTGCCTCCGTAGTAAACGTAAGGTTGTCAGTAGATGCGTTAATTACAAACTTCATACTGGTAGATCCGCTGTAAGCCGATACAGCGAACTGAAGCGTTCCACTAAAGTTTTGAAGTGCGGATACGCTGGAGAAATCTAAAGAGCCACTACCAGAAGGTTCCAATTTATTTGCTCTTTGACCATTAAACCAGTTGGCCAATGGGTTACCAGTAGCAGGCAAGTTGCCTGTAATGTTTGAAGTTATTGCATGGCTTTGATTGTAAACAGAGCTATTCAGACTGCCAGCAGCAATTACTGCACCGCCACCATCTCTAAAGTCATGATCCGTGTAACCTGGACCGGTCCAGCTAGCACCGCTTGGGTAAGTAACACTTGAATAATGGCCATCGGCTCCATTGCTAGCAGCAGCGTACCAATTGCTAAATAAAGCGTTTGAAGTGTTTCTAATGTAGACGTATTGGTCGCTAGTAGTCAGGCTCCGTTGAGTAGTAATAGTCTGTGAAGAACCTTGCTGTGTCCAATTGGAGTTATCAGAAGAGGTCCATACCTCAACAGTATCACTACCGGATGTTTGACCATAAACAACAGTACCGCCACTAGCAGTAGCAAACTTAATACCTATGTATTTCGTTGCTCCTGGCGTCCAAATATCACCAACGGGATTAGTAACTGTTCCAACGTCCCACATCCAGGCAACTGTATTTGTTGTATTGGCATTGACATCACCCCCGTTACCTAAGCTGAAACCATCAGAATTAAAAGCGGTTAACTCATTTGTATCGGTAACTTCTCCATCTGGTTCGTTAGAACGTAAAGCCTTTGTAGCGCCGCGTACCGTGTCAAATAAATGGTGGTCCCCAGTACTATCTATTTCTTTTATCCAAACTAGACCTGGGCTGAAAAGAATATTTGACCCGTCGCCATCCAGCAGCTCAACCCCATCAACAATTATCCGTCTAATTTCTGCTGCACCTGCGTTTGTATTACTTTTCTGGCGAGAGACTTTTATTTCAGTAATCGTGCCTGAGCCAGTAGCAATAGTGTGTTGCGTCCAATTATTTTGAGCAACGCTTTGATAAGACCCTCCATTAATAGAGACTTGAACTGTATCTATGGAACCGGACCAAACCTCAACAACAACGCTTGAGCTATAAGAAGGTTGATTCCCAGCAGGAAATAAAACTGTCAAAATAGCAGGGCTGGAACTAATATTGCTGGCACTTGATGCCAAATAAGTTGAACTGTTTCCGTCAAACAATCCTGAGAGTGGATAGGTGCTGCTGATTCCTGACACAGCGCCTGTCCCAGTTGCGGTTACTCCAACGCTTACGGACTTGGGACCAATCTTTTTGACACCGCTGTTTCCGATATAGGTAACGGCCTTGTGCCCAAATTCTCCAATTGGGAACGGTGTTCTGTATTTAGCTACGCCTTTGTAAATACGTAGGTCTGACATAAATCCATTCACAGTTTGATCTGTGCTGTCAGCATTTGTACCAACTACCAATGCTGTTGATGCTGTTAAATCATGCCTATTAGATGCTGCTCCGATGGAATTTCCATCGAGATACATCGTTACTACGCCTTCATGTCTTGTAAGAGCGACATGATGCCATTTATTTGCTAAGACAGTTCCACCTGTGAAATCATAAGGGCTTCCTAAACTGCCATTATTTCCCGAGTAGAATCTAAAAGTTGTAGCATTTACCAACTGAATAATCCAACCATAATTTCCACTCACAAACTTCCCAACAAAAGCGGTGGATTCGATGGTTGTCAAATAAGTCCAGAATTCAACAGTAAAGTCACCTGTACCCAAGTCAAGATCAGGATTATTTGCTATTGTCAAACCCTCATCTGATGACCCATCCAAGTAAGCACTACTTCCGTAGAATTGACTCTGCGAAGTCGCAATTTGAGTGTCGCCTTCAATAGTGATTGCGTTTGCAATGCCACTGCCCTTAATTGCTGAGCTGTAATCTGCAAATGATCTGGCGCCATTGCTGCCGTTCATCGGCACAGCTAGCACTAAATTCGGCGCATAAGGATCAGCAGCGACTTGTGGATCTTCAGCCGTTACAGTGATTGTGCTTGAGTTAGAGCCTGCTGCCCAACCAAGGTATCTCGATACAATTACTTGTGTGCTTCCATCTGTGTCGTAATAAGAACCTTTACTTCTCCAGTGGATTCCATTATCGGAAGTCCAAAAATATCGATCTGTATTGTCAGTTGAGACAAACCACGCCTTAACCTTGCCATCAGTCGCTTTTATGACTTGAACACTGTTAGTTCCATTACCACCAAGGGCAGATGCTAATTGAGATCCACCCCAAGTATTGAACGTATAGCCCGTAGTGTCTTTAGTAAGAGTTGTGGAGCTACTGTCAAAGGAATTATCTGCATTGTCATATCCGAACTCTAAACCACTAGAGGACGGGTTACTATTTGCAGTCTGACCAGCCGCACCTGTTGTTTTTAGGATCGGTAGCCCAAACGTGGTCATGTTCGGGTTACTGCTTACATTCGCTGCACCACCCATTCCAGAGTGGTAGAAGCAGTAGTAATTCAGATCGTGCAGACCAAAGGGTACAACAATCCTGGTATAGGCTCCACTCGTTCCAGGCGTGCCGTGCTTTGTTACGCCGAGTGTGTACTCAATCCCTCCAGCGTGTGTGCCATTCGCCGTATAGCTCAATCTGAGCGGATGGCCGCTATTTGAATTGTGACTCTGATCAAAGGTATAAACATTTCCCTGCAGCAGATTGACTGTGGCTTGTTGAACGCCGTCAATCACATATTTATTACCACTGCCAGTACTAACAACGGTGACTGTAAATGTCACCTCCTCTCTTTGGACAGAATTTACGTCCCCACTTAGAGGCAACGCCAGCTTGTTGTAGCTGTAGTAAGGATCCTGAGTTTCCTCCGCGCTACATCCGACGTAGCCTGCGTTGTCGCGATGCAGCTTACTCATTTATGCGTTGCCTCTATGTAAGTTTTAGCGCCTGTTATTAGCTAATTTCGAGAATACTGACAGTGGCTGACAAACGCCCACTCGCAGCAGCACCAGTCAATCGCAGCTTTTCACCCGCCTCTAGAACTAGCTTGTTAGGAATCAATTCCAACGATGCGTCTGCAGGAACTGTGATGGTGCTAGCAATGCGTGATTGCTCAGTGTTGGAGTTATTTGTGATCTTGGCTGTGACATCATCAGAGTTAGTGCCGTCCACATTGGCGACTAGACAACTGAGTACGACAGCGGTTGTAGCTGATGGGCACGTATAAGCATCAGACTCAGTCGATGTGACCGCCAATGACGTGCGTTGGAATGCTTCAGGCATGGAACAATCCTATGTTCTAAATGAGAATCCTCTTGGCTAATTCTACCGAGTTCAACCCAGTGCAAGCGCAAGACCAAGACTTACACCACCACCGCCAGATGCAGTGGATTCGATGGTGACATCCACTTCCTCATTGTTGCTATCGTCAGCAACAATAATGTTGACATTTGATCCCGGTACAAAGTTGATCGTTCGTCGAGTACCAATACTTGTGCCGTTATTACTGACGCTGACTCTGGCGTTTGTGTCTGCTGTGCTGGGTAGGCGAGCTGCATTAAGAGCTGTCGTAGCTGCATTGATGATTGCTACTAACTGATCTGGAGTCAGATCAACTGGATCACCAGTACCCGTGGAAGAGGCTCGTCCTTTGACGGTGGCCTGCGCCATGTTCGCCAGCTTGACGTTGTTGATTGAGTCGTTAGCAACTGAAGAGTCGCCAAAGACACTGAACGTCAGCGCGTCTGTGTCCAGCGTGGGGCCGGAAACAGATTGAATAAAGGACTTGCCAGCGTTGGCGGTGCCCTGTTCGACGAACATGAACGCACCTGCGCCTACCTCGGCAGAGGTGTTGAAGTCCAGGGCTCTGGTCAGCACAAACGGGTTGCTGCCGTCACCAACAGTGGTGACTGTATAAATTCCGTTCTGTGTGCCGTCTGCCTGATCCTTGAGAAGAACTCGATCAGCGGCGCTCAGAGTGACTCCATCAACCTGAATGGCTCCGTTGCTGTTGGCTGTCAGAGTCTGACCACCCGTTGCATAGGTGCCCGCCAATCCGCCAGTGGTTGCAACCTTGACAGCTTCTTTGACATCTAAGCCCTGGGCAACACTCTCGACGAAGGCGCGAGTTGCTAAGTCGGATCCGTTGATTGGGGCCGCTGCTCCAGTAATCCGAGCGCCGTTGATGTTTCGCGCACCAGTGATCGCATCAAGGATGTTGTTGGCGTTTGCACCGATAGCAACGTCTGAGCCATCCGTGGTCACCGTGATGGTGTTTCCCGTAGCTGGCTTCAGACCCTTAAGCTCTGCCCGGTAGGCACCCGACACCAGTGTCTGCGTGCTGTGAACAAGAGACTGGCCAGATGAACCGACGTGAACAACGCTGTTCAGACCAACCAAGTTGGCCAGTGCTGCGGAGGCTGTTGTCGCTCCAGTACCGCCTTGTGAAATAGATAGCGCGGTAGTCAGACCACTAAGTGCGCTGATGTCACTGTTGGCTCCGCTCTTGGCCGCCGACAAGTTGGTCCGAGCGTTAGCAGCAGTCGATGCGCCAGTACCACCCGTGCTGACACCCAGTGGAGTGCTGGTGTTCAGATCGTTGATGTTGATGTTGCTCGCAGCAACGTCGAGAGTCAGTGATTGGTTTGAATCAGTAAGTGAGGCAGATAGCTTGTTTGACCCCAGCTTGAGCGGTCGCATCTCAAGCGACTTGGTCCCATTCGCTTCGACGGTGACACTTGAGAGGAAGTTGTAGCTGGTGCCCGCGACAGTATTGTTGGCCGCGTTGACGACACCCGTATTGTTAACGGTGATATTTGCACGGTCGTTCCCAGCGTCGTCAGCAACTACAACATTGACACCTGGGCCATCAACAAACCGACCCTCTTGACGTGTACTGGAAGTGGTCCCGTCATGAAAGATCGACTTCTGCGTAGACGTATTGTTGACTACTACAGCGGTAAGCGTGCCATTAGCGTCGTCGTAAGTGAAATCAACGCTAGTACTGTCAGTAGCCATACTACCGACAGAGTCTTGGAAGGCTTCAAGTAGATCTCCAAATGTAATTTTTTTGGCTTCAGTGCTGGTCGCGCTCAGCCGATCGACAATCAGCATGATGTCGTCAGCCTGAGGCGTGACGAGAGCATTTAGATCGGTGATGTTCCGTGTGGCGACCATGTCAGATAGCTCCTGTAACCTTAATTTCCTTTAAAACCGGATCAGTAGATGACACTGATTGCTCCCTGTTCCAATAAAAAAGACGCAGAGGGCTATTGATATTTGTGTTTGTGAAAGTTGCGACGGTTACGTCCGCTTTTTTGACAGTGACAGTGCCGCTGCTACCTGCTCTTGTGAGAGTAAAAATCTCATCTGAAGCTACAGTAATTGTACCGGAGCCAGCAGATTGAATATCAATCTCAGAGTTGCCCACCGCCCCTGTCCGTGTGGCAGACAGCTTGATTGAATTTGCAGACGAACTGATTACAAAATATCCAGTACCAGATACTAAACCTCCAGGGACTGCACCCGTAGAAGTAACAGCTACACGATCACCAGTGTTAAACGGATGGGAAGGTAGTGAAATCTCATTACTGGCTGTATCAACGGCTCCCGCTGTCTGTGGTTTGCCGATAGTTGCTACCTGAGTTCCTTCAACATTTACTCCGATCCTTTGCGGAGCTGTGGTCACACGTCCAAATCCAATAGGAAATCTATTAGGACTGGCACTACTAATATTTGACTCACCCCACGACGCCAGTGTGTTCAGTTCACTGTCCGTAGAAAAACCAATTGATAAATTAGAGCTACCACTAGCCAAGGTGTCTGCGAGCAGATTTGCATCCGCTTTAAATGAGACAACACCGCTTGTTGGACTGTCTGAAGGGTTTAGAAAAAGCTGAGTACCAATAGCGAAGCTAAATGGACGATCCTCGGCGTCGGTAGGTCGACCATTAGAGGAAGTATTAATTAGATTAGATCCTGTGGCCATTAGCTTACTCTGTTAGTCAGATAAAGATTTACAGTTGGTGCTGTCTGAATGCTATAGGCATCAGAGCTAGTGGTGTTCACAAGCCGCATCCATTCTGCGTTGTGCTCAACTGCTGGATCTAGAGCTGAATAGTTTGCATTGAATGGTCTGGCCAAAATCACTAGCTCTGACCTATAAATTGGCCGCAAATTAGCAGCCACATTACTGGTCAAATCAAGTTCATAGAAAGCAACAAGAGTGTCGCCGACTGAAATACCAGATGTAACGGCAGTTGTATTTACTTTAGCTGCTTTAAATTTAAAAGTATTGATTGAGTCAATGGACAAGACGTAGTAATTAGTCTGTCCTAGTTGCACTCTCTGCCCTTCATAAAGACGTAGGGGAAATGCTCGATTTACAGATATAACACCAGTCGAGCTGTCGAAGCCTTCAACAGTTAAGGAGGCGGTTGCCGGAGGAAACTCGGTCGGTGAATCATATTCTGTGCTCAGCACCTCTCTCTGCTTTGAAAAGATATCGTCTAAGTCAACTGACAACCCTTTGGAGTCGACTATGAAACTAGCAATCCTTTTCCCACTCTTGACAATACGGAAATCATTAAAACTGACATCCAAAGACAGTAAATCACCACTGTTGTACTGAGTATTTACAGTCAACCGCTCAGATGTTGGCGGTTCGCCTGTAAGGGCAAACTCAGTCCCGGTGGAGTCAAAACTTGTAATTAATAGCGGGACAATATTGAAAGGTGAAACATAGTCCCCTGGCTTAAATGGCAAGCTGCCGTTGATGTGCCCGAGTTCATCAGGCGCAACCATTTCAGGATCTAGCCATAACTCAATTTCAACGAGATCAGACGCGCCAATATTCATCAGCGTGGGGGCAGTCATAAACAGGTTGTCTACCTCTTTCCCGTCTGCGTTAGTGATTTTCTCTTTAGACCGAATAGTGGCTAAAGACTGTCCGGCTCCTGAGTGAGAGCCGCCGATCAAAGGCTGAACACTAGAATCAAAACCAGCATCAACAACCCGGATTTTGGCACTTTCATCTTCGCCGCCATCGACCAGGACAGATGCTCCGTAGCGTTCAATAAAATGCGAACGAGCAAGATTCCCGCTGTTATTGATCTCAATTAGAACAGGGAGAGAAGGCGTTCTAAGTGAAGGCACATCAAATGCCCTAGTTCCGCCAGCCCCGTCTGGTTCAGTCAGGTCGTCGCGGACAGCAGTATCGGCAAGAACTAGCTCATGCGCCAACACCCAGCGTGATCTGGGGATTTGAGTGATCGATGTAGGTAACTGGTCATCCTTATCTACAACGAAGAAAAAGATTCTTACATCACTCGCTCCATACCACCCCCACTCAATCAGGGTCATGAAAGTTTTACTTAGATCAAGAGTTTGTTTACTCTTACCTGTTCCATCTAGCTTGTCACCATTCCACTGAGATCTGGGAACTCGTGTCTCAAAAGTTAGACCATTGCCCGCGCTGTTACGGTACAAGATATTAAGACGATCTCCTTCACCATCACCCTTGCACTCAACAAAGAACCCATCCGTAGAATCGCCTACACCCCATAGACGTGTCAGACTTACCGGACTACCTTCGACAGACAAACGGGTTGCGAGACTGGCCCGCACAATTCTTCCAGGCTGATATCGATAACGACGCTTAGACGCGATACGAGCGCGTTGAAAGCCTCCGTCGTTGTTGCTGAGAATGAGCTGCCCTGAATTTGAGTTGCTGTTATATCTGACTTCACCATTAGGTGCAGGTGAATAAACAGCACTAGCATTACTAAGCTGAGTCCAGCGAGCGGATTGTGTGCTGTCGTCTAGGGGTCTTTCGTTTAAGCCTGTAACGTCAAAAACCCAATCATTGGCAGACAGCTCAAATTGATCGTCAATCTCAAGAAAACTATAGGGACGAGTCTGTCGTGGAAATCCCAGCAGGTCCCGATCTACCTCGGTCGGTGACCTGTAGTTATCAATAATTGGTAGATGATAATTTTCCTCAGGCAGAACGATCGGAATACTTTTGGTTGAAGCTTTCTGACCGCTGGGAAAAGTCCCTTCTGCCTGAACAACCTTCCCGTTTCTTGAGACTTCGTTTTGGCCGATGTCTTCAGGAAGCTGATAGGCAGTTTTTGTCATCGTTGTCCCCAGGTAAGAGAGGCTTTACATGTATTTGAGGCGTTGTCTACCGAACGTGCGGCGATGACCAATACGTCTCCGGCAGTGCCTGTTGAGGCAGTAGCTTCACGGGTCAAATACTGACGGGCATAGTGAAAGATGTCCGTCAACGACTGCGTGTCGGCATCTGCGTCCCCAGTAAAGAAACTCGCGAGCTGTTCACCGCCCGTAAAAGCGTCAATAGCGTTTGAGGCGCTATCAGGCGAGTTGAACTCAATTGCTGACAGGGTCCCTGAAGAGGTAAAAGCAGTTACGGCTGTTGTGCCAGAGTCGGTCATCGTTGTTGGATTCTTGACCAGCAGGAATTGAGCCCGGTGTGAGCTGACCATCGACAGCATCAGCGGAAATACACGCAGTAGGTTGCGCTTTGACTCTCCCTGGTTGTTGGTGATCAATTCCTTGATCCTGATAGCCAGCAGTGGCTTGAACGTGCTGGTATTGATGCCTGTGACCTTCGCACCGTCTTGACTGAAGATTGCCAGCTTCTCGGCGTCTCCACCGTCGATTGAGACTTGAGCCCCGTATTTGCGAACGTAAGCATCAGCAGAAAGAGTGCCAGTCTTTTCTGCACGGAACTGCATCGGCAGTGTTGGATTCCCTAGTGACGGGAAGGGGATGCGATCTGAGCAGTTGAGCTGCGTAGCCAAAACCCAACGGGCATTCTTCGCTACGGCTCCACCTAGGTTGGCGTCTTCTGGCACATAGAAGAAAAGACGAGAGCCTGTGCCTCCATACCACCCGTATTCAATTCTCGCCATGCAGAGATTTGTAAGGCTCAGCTTATGGGCTGACTTACTATCTGCAGCTCCAATCAGCGCTGCACCATCCTCACCAACCATCGTGTCGCCGTTCCAATGCTTACGGGGAACGATCTCCTCCATCACATTGGGGGAATTGCTGATGATCTTATAAATAGTGCCCTCGTCAGTACGGTTTGGTTGAGCGGTCATAACCGCTGCATCAACCGTGAATGTTGTGGGGTCAGTGCCCTGACCAGTAAACCCGTTAAGGTGATCGGATGGTCTTTCGCCAGATGAAGTGCGTCTGACGTAGAAGATGTTGGTGCCAACGACACGAACAAAGTAGCCGTCACTGGCATCAAACATCCCAAACTCCAGCGTGGCTGAAGTGTCCGTGGATAGTGCTACACCAAAGGACGAGCTGGTGATGCGGCCGGTTTGATAAGGGAACGCCTGCTTAGTGATGAGGCTGGCGACGTTTCCATTGGCAGCAGCAACCTTAAGTCGACACTCTGCAGCAGACTGCTCCAGAAGGTGGTTTACCTGAGTGACCTTGACACCTGCTGTGGTCTGCTCGTTCTTCGCCCAAATATTTGGGGAGATATCAATCAGATTCGTATCGTCAAAAATCGCTAGGGGCGTCTGAACGCGAGGGATACCTAGCAGATCATCACGCACCTGCGAGGGGGCGCTCAGGTTGTCAAGAATAGGGACCGGCGTCTGGTCCGATGCGACAACAACTGGGAGGGAATTAGCAGAGGTATTTTGACCAGCCGGGACAGGCGTAGTCCTACCTACACTGATGACGCTTACGCCTTCTTCGACATTGGCCATAATTTAA
>MDTG01413637.1_pt1 | contig 22561 bp, 18 predicted proteins | sample 811421 | NCBI WGS metagenome assembly MDTG01 (sample SAMN05326645, study PRJNA326480) | marine metagenome | isolation source: seawater | place: Pacific Ocean: South East | collected 2011
CAGGATTCCACTCTGCGGGATCTCAGGTGGGTGGCGGTGCTCTTGGAAAAAGCAATACCGACAGGCACGCCGTTCTCCGAAATCACTCTCGAACATGTGACCATCTTGGATGGCTGGTTCGGCCTCCTGCCCACGACCATAGGCAAGTCCCCGAAGGACAGGGACCCAGCGACCAGCTTCGAGATGATCCGAGAGCGCGCTCTCGAGCGGATCGACAACGGCGAACTCAGCGCCAATCAGATCGGCCTGAGCATAAATACCAGCAACAAGCACTGGCAGAACTTCGCGCGGATGCACAAGCATCTCCGTTCCAAGGTCCCAACTGTGGGAAAGGTATGCGTTGCGAAGTTCATCACGCCCGAAGATAGGAACTCTCGCGAGGCCCAGACAGCATACACCGTGGAGCAAGGCCGAGCTATATTCAGTCTTCCCCCATGGACGGGTTGTGCGGGGATTAACGACCGACTGAAAGCCGGGACACAGATCATTCACGATGCCTTGTTCTTCGTTCTCCTGCTGGTCTGGTACACGGGCGCACGGCGCGAGGAGATCTGCAAGCTCAAGCTCGACGACGTCACGGTCGACAGCGACGTGCCCCATCTCTTCATTCGGCCAACAGACACCGGTCGGATCAAGTGCAAGAGTTCCAAGCGGAAAATTCCACTTCACAGCGAACTGCTGCGGCTCGGTTTCTTGCTCTATATCGAGGCGATGAGAAATGGCGGAGAAACCCTGCTCTTCCCCGAACTGTATCCCGCCAAGAACACCAAGCGGAAGATTGGCGACGTTTTCTACAAAATCTGGTGGATCTATCTTCGTCCGTTTGTCCCGGACCTCAAGCGCGGCCAAGCCATGCACGCAGCGCGACATACAGTCTCCGACGCATTGAAGCAGGCTGGGATCGATCTTGAGGCGCGGAATGATGTATTAGGACACAGTCAGAAAGCGCTGGGAGAAGGAGCTTCCACCTACTCTGAACCTGTCGTTCTTCAGAGGATGAAAGGGATGGTCGAAGAGGTCCCTAATGTGACTAGCCATCTGGAGGACGTCGCGTCGATCAACCTGTTACCCGAAGACTTACGGATCGCGCGCCCCGCTCGTACCCGGTGAATGGCCGCTCCGCGCCCCATTTCAGACGTTAGAACTCTCGCGAGGCTTCGCCGATAGCGGTCATAGAGAGCGCTCCGTTTCACTTGCGGAAAAATTGGTGCAAAGATCGGAATTTGCAGAAAAGTGGCTCGTTCAGGAAATCCCAGTCGCGTGCCGCTGTATCTTTTACCGACGAAAACGGATCAACGACTTGATACTGTCAACTCCGAACTTCCCCGACCACCGCCAAATGGATCGGCGCTCCCAAACTGGCGAAGAGTCGAATTTCCGCGACCAGCAGGATGCGAGTGCCGACCTTTAGCGTCCGCAACGTCAAGCCGTGTAGCTCCTCGGTTTTGTGTGGTACTTCTGCGCGACCCCCAATATATTCAAAAGCTTCCGGACCCACATTGGCCAAAATGATATCGCGCAAGAATGGGATGAAATGGTCTGGCCCGTAGCGGGAGACCGCAAGAGAGTGCCCTATCTTTGCGATCATCCTTACAAAGGCGAACACGTCCATTTGGTTCGTAGTGAAATTCTTGATCCCGTGCTTCCCAAGCTTGTCGGCGTCGAAATTGATAGCTGTCGACCAGGGCGGCGGATTGCCGGTTGAATTATAACCAGGTGGTCTCAGCACTCCTGGCAGATCGAAGCGCGGGATTATCCACATCACGGGATAGTCAGCGATCGGCACCATGACTTTGTTGCCAGCAATCCGATTCACGTTGAAAAGAGGCAATTCTTGGGGGCGTTTCTTCGTCCGTGATCGAAGCTGAAGGTATTCCCTCACGGCACGAAAGCCGCCGCGCATGATCAAGGCCTCATTGCGGCCGGTGATTTGCTCACAACTCCGGCAACTCGCCTCAGGAAAAACGTAATTCCCATTGATGGAAAGTGGCACGACATGCTCTTCGTGTAGTTTTCCGCCTTCCTTCGTGTACGTCGATGCACCGCAATAAATACATACACCTGCTGGTGCACATCGGACCTCTGGTCTTTTTGGAAAAGGATCCAATGTGACCCAGGCGTCAGCGTCGCGATCCCAGCGCGAAATTCCTTCCGGCCCGAACCGATCATCGTGCGATTCTGCCACCTTTCACTGCCCTCTCAACTCGTCCAACAAATCCAGACGCTCAAATGCACTGTCTACTCGCGCAACGCGCTCCGCGTCGCGAAACGGCGGTATTTCCCATGGGGCTAGCGGCCTTGGCCGGGGCAATGAGCAGGTGACGAACGAAAGGTCGAGCTTGACTGTCGATGATGCGGCGCCCGAGCCGTGCCGCATGCGCAGTTGGTCATCCGATTTCTCGACAACCTCCTCACGGAAGAATGTTCGCTCACCTCGCCTAAGCTTGGACCACGCCGATGCAGGGGCCTTGAAAAGATTCTCTGGTGTGTCGGGCTCGGTGAGCAGGACGGCGTGAGCCGCCTCCCACTGCAGGCCGTTGACGAGCGAGACCTGCGCATCATCATAGAGCCGAACTAAACCACATGCGTTCGTCTCGATCTCATAGGCGGCCGAATCGAAGCCGAAGAGTACAAGCTTTGGTCCCAGCGGTAGGAAAAGCTGCAACCCGACATTGGCATAACCGGTCACGTTTATATGCTGCCCTTCATAGAGCCGGTTATGGAGAACCACCGGCGTGTCGGAAGCAATGAACGGCGTCGTGGATGAATTTTCGACAAGAACGAACTTGAGATCGGCGAGCAAGCTGGCACCGATCGTGGCGTAGCGCACCAACTCCGAAACGGCGTTAGTGCGTCGGATTTGAACACGGTTGAGTGCGTCGATGATCTCGCTATTGCCCTCAAGCTCGGCTTTTCTGCGTAGCATCGCCTTGGCTACCTTCTCCGAGTTTTCATTGTGCTGCTCTGCTGCCCCGACTGTGCGGGAATGCTGCATGCCGAGATAAAAAATCAGCCATTCATGGTCTTGGCTCCCGGCAATCGGTAATTGGCGACGGCGAATAGCTTCGGCGAAGATGTTAGCAGCATAGCCCTCGATTTTGCTGAAAGCGTGCTCAGCGCGGCCATCCCTGCCATAGAAGTAGTCGCGGCACGCTTGACCGCGGATCGGGGCGTTGGGAATGAACTTGTCGCGGTCGATCACGTAAACGCCGATCCGGTGATCGTCGGTGCGCGCAAACAGGCGCATATACATCTGCGGCACATAATGATGGCTCTTGTTTCCTGGCATGTGCGCGTACAATCAATGGCTGCTAAAGATAGAATATGACTATATTTGCACGTCGACGAATCCAATCAATGCTCGACGAAGTTGCACCCGCGCTCGGGCCGGAAAAGGGTCGCGATCTTCTTCGCCGACTCAACGACCCGAAGCAGGTCGAGCAGGCCCTTCCGGCAGAAATGGAACTTGCATTGCTCTGGGCGATCCAGTCGCTAGGCGATCTTGAGGTCGAACCGGAATGGTGGGGCGACAGTCGGCGGCCCGACGCGATCAGCGACGCCTTCGTCGTGGGCCGGACGACCGCTATCGAAATCGCAGCCACAACGGACAATGCAATTTCGGGCGAGGAGGACATGGACGCAATTGCAATCCAGATCTCCGAGGTCGCTAATCGGGCTAAAAAGGGCACGGGTGCTTTTCTATATTTTCGATATCGCGAGGAAAGCGGCTATATCGAGGGCCGCTACATCAGGCGAAGGCTTGCGCCGCGTGGCTACCGCCTGACCGATGAAGAACGTGTCGCAATAACGAATTGGATCGGCTCGGGCGACTCTCGCTCGAAACGCCTGCACCTCCAGGCCAAGGGTCTCGACGTCGAGATTGAGCACACCGATCACAAGCAGATCCGGTATCATAACCTCTATTCGTCAATGCCTCCGGAAACGCACTCGCTTGAGGACAACCCACTTTTCGAACTTCTGGTCCGCAAGGCCAAGCAGCTGCGCGCTGCAGCGGACGACACCTTGCGTGTGCTCTTCGTGGCCGACGTCGGTTCCACCTTGCTCAGGCGGGTCGGTCGTGTTGACGAAATCGACCACACGCGCCGGTTCGTCTCGGCGCGAGAGATAATCGTGCACTTCCTTCAGGCTCGCGGCCGCAACGTCGACGCCGTGGTCACCTTTTCACCATACAAGGAGCTTCAGAGGTTCAACGGTCTCGATTTGGACGGCCGCAAGCCTCGACGTTGGACCTTCGCCTTTTTTGGAACACCGCAATTACCGACGCCGCCGCCCGCGCTGGAGAAGTTGGCAGCTTCACTGCCGGAGCCGCACTATGAAGGCTATCAAGCGCGCTCGCTCTTCAGGCAAGGTTCCTTCTCGCCTTCGAAAACAGGACAGTATCTCGGGATGACAATACGATCCAATCACGGCTCCGGACGGTTCAGCGTCGAGTTCCCAGCGAGGATGCTCCTCGACTTGCTTGCCGGTAGAATGACCGAAGAACGCTTTCGCAGACAGCTCGACCCGCGTGACGAAGGGCGGAACATCTTCAAAACCTGGCTGGACAAGGGTTTCACGATCAGCGGCGCGGAGTTGGCACCTCGTAGCGTCGATGAGGACGACGACCATCTAATCCTGCATTTCACCGACGATCCTGCCGCGAGGCTGTTCAAGCTGCCAGGGCATCAAAGCCGAGACATCGAAGATGCTGACCGAAAAGCTTAAAATCGAGGCCCAGCTTTTCGCTCGTACTGTTCTCGTTCGAGGTGCCCGGAGGCAATGCGGTCGAGGTAGTGTTACGATGCCTCCGTGCTAAGAGAAACCGGACATGGTCTGCCACGCCCTTCAGTTCTGGCCCCTTTGGCTGCACAACCCCACTCACGGTCCGGGCAAGCGGCAGTTCGTTTTCGGGCTACTGCTCTACAAAAACACTATGCCGCATTAGACCGCAGAAATGGCATTGACCGACGAGGCCGGGCTTCTGGAATGGTATCGCCGGTGAAATCTGCAACGCAAGCGATCTTGTACGGGGAAAGATATGCCGAAACTTCAGGTTGAAGGGCCGCAATCAAGCGACGCTGGCCGATGGCTGGTGCGCCTCAACATTAAGCATCGCGCCGGCGTTGAGCGTTACGGCGTTGCCCAGCTGACCAATCACGCCAACGGCAGGGAACTTGACGTCTTGCTGCTCGGTCATGACCGCGTCGACACAATCTTCATGCCGTATGACATTCGTGAACGCCTAGGCGTCGACAAGGGCGGTCAGCTCGAATTCTCGCTGCGCAAGGTGGGGCTCTGGGGTTTGCTTCGCTGGTATGTGCGCTCGCCCGATCCAGCCGTGTACATCCCTGCTTGGATCGCGGTGATCGCACTTGTTCTCGCCGCTCTCGGGCTCCTCCTCGCCGCGCTACCTATCATTTGCGCCTAACTTCGTTACACCGCTGCACAAGAGACCAATGCCCCGCGTACTCGCGGTCTCACGGTGGCCAACCGCAGTTGCTTGAATAAAGGGGTGATAGTTCGCACATCTTGGCTATGGCGGGGAAAGATCAAGACAAGGACGTTGAACGGGGATCGAGCCCGGCATCGCGAGGCGGTGCCGGTACTTATATCGAGGGCGAGCTTGGCGCCTTTTACTTGCTTTCGATGCTGGCCGACATTCCAGCGCATGGTCTGCCCGGAGCGCGAATCGCCAAGGTGCGGTTCCAGGGCAGCGATCTTGGCTACAAACTCGACGACCTGATCATCCATGGGGTGAGCCCATCTGGGGATGCGCTGCTCGAGATTCAGTCGAAGCGCGACATTACCTTTCTGCCCGGAGATCGCGTCTATCGCGATGTTGCTGAGCAGATTGCCAAGAGCGAAAGTACTGAGGTCGCGGAAGGCCGCCATTTCCTCGGGATCGCGACCCAGCGGACAGACCGCAGAATTTCGGGCGCCTATCAGGACGTGCTGCGCTGGGCGACGAGGGCGGAGAACGCGACGGAGTTTTTTAAGCGGCTGAACGCCAAGGGCGTCGGCAGTGACGATATGCGCAAATTTATCGCGACATCTCGCACCAATCTGGTGGCTGCCGGCGTGGAGGACGATGACGATGTTATATGGCGGATACTCCGTCGGCTGTTGATCCTTGAGTTCGACTTCGAGTCAACCGCGCCGCTCGCGCGAACCTATGGGGTGATGCTCGCTCAGCAGGTTCTGGCGGACGAGGAAACAGAGCGAGCTGACGGCTTGTGGCGCATGCTTGTCGAGCTCTCGATCGCGACTGGAACTATCGGCGGCGCACTCGATCGAGACACGTTGAAACAGAAGGTTGTCGAGGCGGGGTTCACACTCGTTGGCGATCGGCAATACGCGCCCGCGCGGGAAAAGCTCGCCGACATGGCCGAACTCACGCTGGAAACGATCGGCACGAAGGTCGCGGGCGTCACTTTGCCACGACTCAACACCGTTAGCGCGCTGGATGGGGCCTTCGAAGCCAGCCGCTATGTCGAGATCCGCGCCGCGCCTGGCGTTGGCAAATCTTGGGCGCTGCGCAATCTCGTCGAGCGGACCGCGCGCCAGTCTCCGGTTCTAGTGCTCGATCCGGTGACCACACCGAGCGGCGGCTGGATCGCTTTTGCAGCTCTGCTCGGCATTCAGGGGACAGCCGGTTCCTTCCTGACTGATCTGGCAGCGAGCGGCGGCGCGGTCATCTTCATCGACAGCCTCGACATGTTTGAGGATCCGGGTCGTCAGCGGACGGTTGTCGACTTGCTGCGCACCGCGGCCAAGGTGCCGGATTTCCGTGTCGTCATAACGGCACGCGCGGCGATCGACAGCGATACGTTGCCATGGCTTGAGGACGATGTCGTTGCGGCGTTCGGCAGCCGAGCGACCGTCGAGGTCACCACCTTGTCCAACGATGAAGTCGAGACACTGGTTGAACAGGCGCCCGAGCTCAAGGCGCTGCTCGATCCCCAGCACCCGGCTGCAGCGCTCACGCGCAACCTGTATCGGCTTTCGCGGCTGCTCAAAGTGCCGAGCGCCACCGCCGTCAGAACCGAGGCTCAGCTGGCCGATCGCTGGTGGAAGAGCGGCGATGGCGCGCCGGCGATGGAAGTACGCGCGGCCCAGCGCATTATTGCCGAACTCGCCGACCGTGCCCTGCGCGGCGAGATGACGCTGCCCACGAATGGCGATTCAAATGCGCGTTCGCATCTCCAGGAGTCGCTGACACTCAAGGAGGTGCGCCGCAATCAGCTCGATTTCTATCATGATGTGCTGCGAGACTGGGCGGTGGGCAGCTACATCGCCGAGGATTCCGAGCGCCTTGCCGGCTACGATCTGACGAAGCCTGTCTCTGCTCGGCTCGCACGCGGGATCGAGTTCGCCGGGCGATTGACGCTGGAGATGGGCACCGATTGCGGTGCGTGGAAGGTGCTGCTCGCGAATTTGTCACCGGCAAATGCCCATGGATCCTGGCGCCGCCAAGCCCTGTTAGCGCTGACCCGGACTGAGGCAAGTCGGGAAACGCTCGAAAAGTACAGTGCTGAGCTGCTTGCTGATGGCGCTGCGTTATTCAACGAACTCTGTGTTGCGATTAGCGCTGTTGAGACTCAAGCGGCGGTCGATGTGCTAACACTCGCTGATGGGGCGAAAGCGGAGCTGTCGCGATCCCATCGCATCAACACGACTGGATCGGCGTTCCTCGCTTTGCTCTGGGTCGAAGACCATATCGCCGAGATACCGGTGGAGGCGATCGAGTCGGTCGCGGGGCTCGTCGAAATCCAGTTCCCCTTCTTGAAGAGCTTCCCGAGGCTGGCCAGGCCGGTGGCGGAGATGCTGTTCGGTTGGCTTCGCCAGCTTGACGTGCGCAGCGCCGCCGTGACGATCCCCGGCGTTCGCGGCAATAGTCGGTCGTCGAGCGATGCACATGCGCGGATGGTCGACAAGCTACGGATGATGTCGCTGCTTCTCGGCGAGTTCGCGCCGGATCAGTTGAAGGCCTATCTCACCGAAGTCGCAGCCGAGCGAGCGGAACACAAGGTCAAGGACATCCGTCTGTTCAGCCAAGCGGTCGCGCCCGTAGCGCCCGCGGAACTGGTGGATCTGGTACTTGCCAGTCTGGTGGTGCGCCGGGATCCCGGCCGCCGGTCCCAACCTTCGCGCGACCGGGCTCTTAATCATGGCGACAGCGACTATCTTCCGCCTTCGCCCGCGCAGCCGCCATTTCTCGACTTGCTGGAGGCCGCGCCGAGTGAGGGTTTGCGGTTGATCCGGACTTTGGTCTCGGAAGCCGTGGATTACTACGCCGGTGGAAATGCGCCGGGAGAAGACGGATTCAAGCTGGTGCTCGACACAGGTCCGCGCTTCTTTCCCTGGACCAACAGCTTCTTCTGGTCGCGCGAACAGTCGAACGAATATTCGGCGGCGTCCGGATTGAAGGCGCTCGAAGCCTGGAGCCACAAGCGCCTCGACGACGGCGAACCGGTTGCCGACGTCCTCGCGGACATTCTCGGACCCGAGGGAAGCTGTGCGGCCTACGTACTGGTAGCGATCGACGTGCTGCTCTCGCATTTCGCCGTGTCGCGCGACGCGCTCGCGCCGTTCATCGCCAGCCCCGAAATCCTGGCGATTGACCAGTCGAGACGAAGCCACGATATGTTGGGCAGCAGTATTGAACGCCTCAGTGTCGGGAATGAGCCGACTGGGAAGGTGAACCTCGCGGACCTCGCTGCTAAACCGTCGCGCGGCGTTGCGCTGATCGACGCCATACATGCCTTTCTTGGCGATGATTCTGTCGCCAATCGATTACGGGACCAACTCGGAGCTGCTGTGGCGGAACTTGAGCCATTCGAAGAGCATTCGACTTGGGTCGATGAAAGATTCATTGGCCGCTTTGCAAACGAGATGGTCCATCGGACCAACTGGGTCGATCGAGACGACGGCAAAATCGAGTTTCGTCCGTCAGCGGAATTGGCTGCTCATCTGGAAGCTATGGCTAAGAAGCACGCCGCGTCGGTCGGCCACAGCGATACAGAGGCCCGGATCAGCTTGGCAATCCAAGGTGGCGAGCATGCGACGGAGGAAACGGCACTCAGGGCTGTCGACTATGCCAATGGCGACTTGCCCGACGGTACCGACACCGATTATCTCAAATCTCGCTCGACGCGCTTGATTGCGACCGCGCTTCTCGTGGCGAGAGACGGCGACGACACACTGCTCGAAATGCACGAAAAATGGGTGCGGCAAGTCATCGATATTGGGCTGAGCGAGGAAGCTGACCGCCATGGCGGTAGCAAGCTGATTCAGTTCAATCGGCCGGCAATGGCGGCGCTTGCGTTGATCTATCTTTGGATACGCAAGTGCTCGAAGACCGACAGGGATGCGGTTGTTGCACTCGGTGTGCGGCACGATCGCGCTGCGGTGCCTGCATATGCGAAGGCAGTCACAGCCATCCTCGAGGCGGAGCCGAAGCTGTTGAAGGCGGCGATGCGGGCCGCATATTCGTCGGTGACTTGGCGCTGGCACGACCATAATGAAAATAAGTCGCTACAACAGGCATTCGAAGCCCAGCGAGATGTCTCCATCGCAGCCGCCGTCGCCGCGGAGGTTGCGTGGCTTGATGGAGACGCCGAACCGAAATGGCCCAGCTGGCCAGAGGAAGTCCCCGTCATCCGGTCGGGCATGCGTATTCGCGTCCCGGGGACCGTGACGCCCGAGAAGTTCGATGCCCATGCGGACCTCGAAGTGGCCGCGGCGACATCGCGATCGGCGATTCATGTCGACAGTCGCGCGGCTGCGCAGTGGATGAAGATCATAGGGGCCGCGCCAAAAGGTTCAGTCGGCTGGGTCCAAGAGATCGTCGACAACTACGGCAACTGGACCAGCCGGATCAACGGACTCGGACGGCCTGTCGACGACGAGATCGGCAACAAGCCGTCGGATTGGAATGGCGAATTCTACGTGCTGGTCGGGACGCGATTGCTCGATGCGCCGCAGGCAGTTTTCGAAGACGACTTTAAGAAGATCACGGACCTTCCCGACAATGCGTTCTGCGACATCGCACCAATCGTGCTCCAGGCGGCGGATGCTGGCTATTTCAATAGCCCGACGCGCGCGGCGTCTAGGCTTGTCGATCTGCGTGCAAAGCTTGCCGAGCGGCTCAAGGCACTTCGCCGGTGGGAGCACGTCCATGACCCGGGCCGGTCGAGTGTCGACTTCGAAATCGCTAACGTCGTAGCCAAGACCTTCTTCAACATCCACAATCCGTTTTCGCGGACTTACTGCTACATCCCACCAGCATTGATCGACCGGGTCGACCCACTGCTTGCCGCCATCCGGCCGTTGCTGGGCGGCGGTCCGACCGCCTTCGTCGCGCTGTGCACGATGAACCTGCTGCTGGTGACACCCCGCGCGCGGCATCTCGATTTTCTGCTTGATGCTGTCGAGGCCTGGTTCGGGCGGACCGACGCAGCTTCGCTGTGGTTGGCCACCGGCATTGGAGGGCAGGTGATGAAGTGGTTCGATGCCGCGATCAGCGAAGATCCGAGCCTGCTCACACCGGCACATCCGTCACGCGACCGGATCGACAGCGTGCTGGGGAAGCTGGTAAGAATAGGTGTCGCTGAGGCCCATGAGATGGAACAACGCGTGGAGGCGGCTGCCGCTAATCCTCAAACCGTCTCAGCCAAGTCGCAGCGTTAGTTGTCGTGCACTGTCACGAAGGTGTAAACCAAACCGAAGCAAGGTTCGGCCACTAGTTAGAGTCTAACTTTAGGCTCCAATGTGCGTGATCACTCCAAGAGAATGATCTGAGAATTCAATGCCAAGCAATATCTGGTAGCCATTATCAAAGTAGGGTGGCGGAAACAGACTGCGAACGTCATGCATCGAACCGACGCCAAGCCAGTCTTGGCCTGCCTCAAGCGGAAAGCGGACTATGCCCGCGATTGCCGATACATAATCAGTGGATCGGCCACCTTCGGTGCCGCGGACTCGAAAAAGCAACCCATGCTGTGCATGCGGGCGCAGAAATACCGATGGAGCAGCGATGCGAAGGTCGATCACTTCAGTTTGGTCGCCCTTCGCAATGCCTTTGCGTACTTTTTCTCGGCGACTGTCCTCTGTCCGAATAAGGATGATATAGCCGAACTCTCCATCTTGTAAGGTGTCTCGCGCATCAAAGTGCAGGTACTGCTGCTCATGCCCTGAAACGTAAGCGCGATGAAGTGCAAACCATAGCGCCACCCAAACATTATCGACGATGTCGAGCCAACTCGTCTGGATGCCGTAGTGCTGGAGGAGTGGTTCTTTGGCATAATCCGGTACTGCGGCAAACAGTTTGCTCGCTTTCTCAAAATCACCGATGACCTTCGCAAGCGAGGCGTGGCGCCTACCCTGGGTCATTGGGTTAGTGATGCCGCGGTAGAGCGTGGGCGCCAAAGCATCGTAGAGGCGTGCCTGGCCGCGCATGTATATCCGTTCCCACGGCTCGGCGGTATGTTTGAGATATCCGACAGCTTGCATCAGTGCGTGGGGGGTCGTTACATGGAAAACATGGTTCCCCGACGCGTCGGTCAAGTATTGGCAGCCAGCGATTGTTAACTTCCCAAGATCCCCCACTTTTTCCTCTCGCGCTTGGTGTCAGTCTAAGTTTATCGTTCGTATTTGAGATTGTGTAGGGAGGCCTTTTGCGAACAGCAATAACATGGGTTGCCATGCCTGATGGCAAGGCTCGTTTGAAGCTAAATGTCGTCATTGCCAACCTCTGTTTTTTGAAGCGGACTTTCCGCTTTCGGCCCCCAAGCTGCCAGTGGCGGCGCGAGACTTCTCGCCTGTGCGCCCCCTAGCCGCGAGTAAAAATGCGCTGGTCACCTTTAGGACATTGCGGGTCATCGCTGGGCAACTCCATTTCGCGCTCCCAGTGGTCGAAAATCATCTCTATTGTCGCATGGGCCCAGTTTCGGCCCATCCTGATAAAGTATCGACGGGCGTCGGCCTCTTCGAGCAGATCCATTCTGTTGTTGACGATTGCGGCTGCCGCAAGTTCGTGCTGCGACAGCGTCAGGTCACCGCGGTTGAGACGCTCTGACGCTTGCCTGATCGTATTGAAGTCGTATTCTGACATGCGGACAACGTTATTATTCATATCGTCAACAATTTGTTTCATAATCATATCCAGCCTTTTCTCTGCTATTTCACTTAGTATAATTGTGTTTTCATAATCACGCTGCCTCGTCTAATTTTAGCAACTCAACGCAGACCCTTTTAACTCTGCGCTTGATCGTTTTTCGCACTGATCCGAGCCGGGCTTGATCTGTATCGGCGAACTCGGCCAGAGCCTTGCCGCACAGGCCTTGGTCAAGGCCGTCGACCACCCTTTCTATCTCTGGCGAACCCGCAACGACGGCATCGAGAGCTTGTCGCCAGGCGTCGGAGCGTTCGGCGATTTCGCAAGCTTCATCTGGCGCCCACGGCGACATCAGCAGGTCGACTTCTCCGCGGAGCAGCGGCCCTTTCCTCTGCCGTTTGGCGATGATCGAGCTTACGATCGAACGCATGACCGCCATCAAGAAATGCTCCATTTTGAGTCCAGCAGGACACCTGCGCGAGGTCAGCGCTCGCAGGATCGCTTCCTGCAGGAGGTCCTCTGCGTCGATGCCGGCGGTGAAGGCACGGTAACGCGCCACGCGCATGAGCCTGGAGTTTGCACTCGTGCCGATCGCTGCGATCGCGGCACGAACCTGTGCCTTCGTGAGATACGAGCCTGCCGTGCTATTCGATGATGTATGCGCGCCGTTGCCCGGATTCGGACAGGCGCTCGCCAGTTTTTTGACCTTGGTGCCGTTGCCGACGGATTCCTTTGCCATGGTTTCCTCGCTGGGCGAGCGAGACCACGGGTGTGGATTGCGATGTCGAAGATGTCATTTCGTGACCTCGAACGCCAATCGAACACACACGTCTCCCGTGCGGGTTCTTGGGGTTAGAGCGACACAAAATTAGGTCACCGGCTTGGGGGACTGCCCCAGCACGCTGTGTTCGCGACTGTCTGCAGGATAGCCCGTAGCCCGTTAAGGATTGGTTGCGATCATGATCGGACAGTCGCTCGATGAGATTTTTCCCGATGCGCCGGACCGGCAATGTCCGAATTTCTCCGGCCCGGCGCATATATGGACGTCAGGTTAAGCAGCGTTGTCGAACCCGTCGGCGATGATGCTGTGCAGGCTATCGGCATAAGCTCGCAATTCGCCTGCGAGCAAATGATCCGGCCGACGCCGCAGGAACCCTTCAACTAGCGCAATGAGCGCTGGTTCAAGTCGCAACCCAGCCGTCCCCTGCGCGACCAACCAGCCAACCTTCGCGATCGCCAGCAGCAGGCAGTCCAGCTCCACATGGCTGCGCAGCCCCTGCCACTCTTGGCTGGTCGAAGGCCGCGAGACCTCCGCCTTGGCCGCAACCAGCACAGCCGGCACGCCCATGCGCAACAGAACCTGGCTGAGGTGGGTCCACGTCCGGCCACCCCCTTTCAGCATCAAACCAAGGTCGAGATGAGGCCGAGGCCCTCTCCGTCCCGGCAGATCGATGAGCTGCGGTGGCAACCGCTGACCATGCGTCATGCTTGCCAGCAGAAGGATCGGAACGTCGACGGCCAGGCCGCCATAGGTGAGTACGGGCTTGTCGTCATTCGCACGAAGGTAGTCGAAGAGCTGGCTGACCACGCCTTCCTCATCGCCCCAGTCTCGCTCGCTCCAGCTGCCGATCTCGCCGGTGCTGACGCGTCCCTCATCGTCGATGGTGAACTGGAAGACCGCCGCCGCCATGACGCGCTTGACCGCCACGGCTCTCCGTTCCGACTTTCGATCAATTGCGCGATGCGCCTCGAAGAGGTGCTCGTCCCAGCAGAATTCCGCGTCGAGCGCGATATACGTTTTTGTCATCAGTTTTCCTTTCCTGGGCTGTTGCCATCATCGCGCTTCGTCAGAAGGGGAGCGGCCGTGCCCGCTCGATCGCTCGCCAGGCTTCCCACGCGGCGGCGAGCGCACGTCGTTCGTGTTTGGGAAATTGCGACCACAGGAATGCGAGCCATAAGGCTTGCGCCTCATCCGGCGCATGCCGCGACCGGGCCAACATCGAGGAACCGGGACCAGCGCGCTCGATCTCGTGTGCGGCGGCAATCTCTTCAATCGCTTTGTTCGCGCATTCGAGTGGCAGAATATCGAGATCCGGGCGTTCCTGCTGCAGCAGTTGCAGGTCGGCGAGTGGCAGCGGTCCACCCGCGGCGAAGGAATGCCGCAGATAATGCTGCGGTATACCCGACGCGCGGGCGATGAGAGTGGCCTCCAACGGGATCCGCTCGGACAGGCCGAATAGAACGTTCGTCCGAGTGGCCATCCGATCAAATGTTGCATGATCTATGGTAAACCTGGCACCGGCCTGTCGGCACTGGGTGACTGTAAAGAGCGCAGCCGATCGGATGGCGGAGCGCGCGGCGTGCTCGCTGGCATCGCGGATGATGACAAGCGAACACAGGATGTCTGGGTGTTGCCTGGGAATGATGGTCATCGAATTGATCCTTGCTAGAAAACGAAGAAGGGCGGCGCCCCGCTGGAAGCGCCGCCCTCTCGTGATTTTCGGATGTAGAGCCGGTCAGGCCGCGGCGGTGCCGACCGCGACCGCGGTGCCATCGGCTTGGAAGGCGAAGTTGGTCTCCTCCCACGCACCGGAATCGAGTAGCGGACCAACCGCTTCGGCAGCCGCAGCAATGCGGCCTTCGGCACGGGCGCGTGCTCGCCGCCGCGTCGCCGTTTTCTGGACCGCGACCTCCCGCAGAACGCCTCGTTCGTCGATGTCGAACTCTCGGCTGTTGTCCATGGTCACGAGCACCAGTGGCTTCTCCGCGCCGACGCAGGCAGGTTCGACCCGCGCCAGGCCGATCCCATGCAACATCCGGAAGACCAGAAAGTACCAGGCCGGAGAGGTGTCGCCTGGCGAACCGTAGACAGCGAACACCGCATCCTGACGATCTTCGGCGACCTTGCGGGCCAAGGCTTCCATGACTGGCAGCGTGGCGGCGTTCACGCTTCCGAAGGTGATCGCCGAAGTCCCTGTCCCGGTCTCCGGCAATCCGAGCTCAAGGCGAAGGGCGAGTGCGTTCGCCCGGTGGGCATGAAGCCCACCGACTAGAGTATGGTTCATCTATCTGTTCCTTATTTTGGGGTGACGGCCATTTAGGCCGGAGCTTTTCCCTCAACCAGGAGGCTCGCTGTCAGCGCCTCCAGGACACCACTTCGACCTTTCGCTCCACCGGCTCCCAGCTCCAATCGGCTCGGAAGCGTTCGATCCAGTTGATGGGCACGATGGTGGGCTCACGGCCCACCAGTTCGCAGTACCAAGCGATCTCGGCGTCGTAGTCTGTTTCTCGCACCAGCTTATGGAAGACGCCGTGATATGACCGCCGATAGCCGCGGCGATACACATCCTTCTGCAAGCGGTGCGGAAGGTCACTCGCCTCGAAGCGCCAGCTTGGCGATCGCGCGCCGGCGAGTGCATGAGCCATCACCGTGCGACCGTCGCGGCATTCGTGCGCGAGCAAGTTGACGAGGCTGGCGACGTCGTCTGCAGCGCGATGCGCGATCGGATTGAACAAGCCTGCCTGCATGAGGAGATGTCCCTGCGTGCGGCCGTCGAAGCCCAGGGCGTGCCATTCGACGTCTGCCATGGCGCAGATCCAGGGCATCTCGCCGACTTCTGGCACGAGTTCTTCAAGGTGCCGACGATCGAATGCTGAGTGAAAAGCGAGACAGGCGTCGGCTGCCTGCAGATGCGCGGCAATTTTCTGCGGCGCGATCCGCTTGCCTGCGACCATTGCGTCGGTGATCCCTGTGATCTTCTCGATCTGCGGGTCAATCGGCCGGGAAGGCTGCTGCAACGCGCTCTTCAGGCTTTCGACCTCGATCACGCGCCCCTGCTGGTCGATGACGATCATAGCGACGGCGATTTCGAGGATCTCGTTGTACAGCGGATCAAGGCCGTCCGTTTCGAGATCAATCACCGCGATCTTCATGAAGGGCGACCCCGAGTTGGCGGATCGCTGCCATTCCTGCAGCGGCGTGATCCGGTGCAGGACACGGGTCTGGTCGTGGTCGCCGCCCAGGGCGACAGGAGGGTTCAGTGTATTCATTTGATGTTCCTCGTCGTTGATGGACGAGGACAGCAGAAGGCTTTTTCCTTCTTTCCGCTGTCCCAGTGACAGCGTCATCATTTCGAATTCAACCAGGCCGGCGAGACCGCGCCGCTTACCGAAAATTCCACGAACGAACTAACGGCCCATCCCGAGATCGATGGGGTATCCGGGCGGAAAAGGCCTTTTCCGTTCGGTCCCTTTATCACTGGGTTCAGCAGGGGTCGCCGGACCCGGCGTGGGGGTAGACGCCGCATCTGGACTTCTCACGTCAGAGCGGGTCTCCATCGGATCGCTGTCCGAACGACGCTGATCAGACTCGCGATCAATGATGGGCCACTCTCCCCTCTCGATACTGGCCGCGCGCTGTTCCTTTTCGCCCACCTCTTTCCGCCAGCGCCGCAAGAGCTCCTGTTCGTTCTTCGTCCGTCGGTGAAGCTCGTCGAGGTATCTCTTGCCCTGTTGAACCAGCCAAGCGCGCTCGTTCCTCACGAGGTCGGAATCATCATCATTGTCGTTGTCCTTGTCCGCGGCCAGGAGCCTTTCGTTACGCTGGACGACCATTTCCGCACGAGACCTGGCTCGTTCTATTTCCTGCTCGAGGAGGAATATTTGCCTGCGGAGCTTGGTTGCCTCGTCCAGCGTGGCCTTAAGCGCTTCGTGAACGTCCGGCGTAGCGGTAGCCACCCGTTCAACGTTCTCAGCAAGCTCGACTTTCATGCGAGCCTGCGCCTCCTTTTGAATGCCTTCCCACTGCTTCTTCTCGTTCTCCCGACCAAGGGAAGTGACATGACCTTTCGTTTCCGCGGCACTCTGGGCGGTCCCGAGATGCTGTTGGGGATCGGCCACGATCCCAATATCCTTGTAGGTTTCCGGACTGACTCGCCTGTCTATGCCGGCGATTTCCAGGTGCCGGTTCGTAATTTGCGCAAGCCGAGCCCGGAGCGTCTTCGGCCAATTTTGCGACCGTGACACCTCGGCAACCTTGTTTTGACGCAAGGGATAGGAAAGACGGCCCGGGCGGCCCGGGGTTGGCACTGAAACGGTAAAGTCCCAGAGGCCCGGGATTATGCCAGTCACATCGAAGCCCTGTCTCTTCAGGCGATCGATATCCTCCTGCGTGATCCGCCGGCACGGTCGATCATAATAGACGAGGTGACCATGCCAATTCGTCGGATCGTTGTGCTCGTCTGGTCGGTGCATCACGGCCACGAACGGAATGCGGCGTTTCTCGAACGCGCGCGCGAACTCACCGAGGAGCTTGAAGTTCTGCTGTGGTGTGAGTTCCGAGGGGAGCGAAAACTCGCTTCGGTATTGTGTGCGGCCGCCTCGGCCATCTGAAAATTTTGCCATCGCAGCTTCGTCATTTGCAGCTGTCGTGCCATCCCCCGGGCCCTTCCACCCCTCCTGACCGCGAAGGAATGCCCGCGTCTTCTTCCCGTTTTCGATGACGAATCTCTTCGCATCGTCGGCCAGCGGTCCCACGATCTTTTGTCGAAGCTTGGGTGGACATTCAGGCGCGGCCGCTACCCGGAGCCAGAATTCTCGGTTATCGCAGACTCTGAAGGACATCTTGTCTGGCGACGCCGTCCGCTCGTTTTTCTCGACCTCCGACCAGAATTCTGACCGCTCAGCATCGTCTTCGTCGATATTCGTTATAAGGGCTCGCTCCCCGTCTGGCTGGATCGCCATTGCGGACGCTCGCCTGACATATTCGTCTTGCTCGATCGCCTTTAGAGTCTGGGGCGCGCCGTTCTTCTCGGCAACGACATCGCTTGGCGCTCGCGGGGGATCATCGCGGCTTTTCTCGCCATCGAACTCCGCAACGCCGCTTTCTCTCTCGATGTAGTTCGCATGCGCGCGCGCGGCACCAGGTTTAACCTTTAGCCCATCAATGCGGATTTCGTAGGTCACCTTGGCGATACCGCGATGGGCGAAGTGAAGTGAGGTCACCCCCGCAGCGGTAGAGAACCGGTAGCTACGAGCGGCCGGTATATCGAAGCGGGGAGTTCCCCTATTGGGGTTCTTCCCGCGGAGAGTGCGCACCCAATGACGTACAGGTCGAAGCGAAGAGCCGGGCTCTCGGCTCATATCCTCAAGGATTCCTTCGCGGATCAATTTGAAGCGGATCCGCGCGGCCTCGAATTCCGCAGCAGCTTCCAGCTGGCGGTTGGTGGGTGGTTTAGTTTTCATGGGCTGTCTTGGGACAGACCAGTAAGCATACACAAATTAGGCCGTAATCGTCATTCTGCGGATTTCGTGTGTGCGGCGGTCCATTCCCTTGGCAGCCGACGAGGTCGGCATTGTCGTCCAGATGGGTCAAGCTCGCAGAATGCCAGCTCACTCCAGGCGGCATTTGTTAGCCTCTCAGGGTCCTGCTGACGCAAGCTAACTTGGCGCTAGCCAAGTTAGCGGTATTGCGCCTTAAAACAATGATATAGCAGTAATCTTTATCTGGATTGGTGATGCTATTATCAATGTCAATGCACTGTCGTGACATTGACCTTGAGCCGATAAGGGAAAGGCCCGGTCGCTGGACTACTAGCGATCGGGCCTTGGGATTAGATGGCCGACTTCAATTAGGATCGGTCGGTGATCTGATACGAAGACCTACCGGGGTCCATCCGTGGCGGTTGAGGAGGGTCAGTAAGCGACTCTTGCGCTGGTTCTCTGCGAGAGCCTGATCGGTCGCAGCGGCTGCAGTCTTGACCATGAAATTCGCAGCGCCCCGCGGACGCGGATGCAGCTCCAATTTCGCGGCAGGAACGACGAACAGGCCGTGCCTCTGGGTCTGCTTGGCGAAGTCTCCCAGCCATTCCGCGATCACGCGTCCTGCCTCGGTCCTATCCGGGGCGGGCTGTTGAACGGCCTCGAGGAAGGTGAGGCCGCCTTCGTTGACATACGACATGTAACCAGGCTGGAGATGCTTGAGATCGACGACGGGGTCGGTGGTCGCAATGGCCTCAAACTGCCCGGAGCCGTCGATATCGTTGCGCACCAAGATCCGCTCCATGGGCGGAAGCTGTTCGGCGAGATGAAGGACAGCCTCGGTGGCGCCGGGCTTGTTCGGCGTAACGGGCAGGAAGGCCACATTCCGGTAGCCCGCCGCCTTGAAGCGCTTCGCCAGCTCCGGCGTCATGGCCGCAATCTCTCGTGCCGATGCGAGCGCGTTGGCGCCCAGATCGAGGATTACGTGTTGTCCCGCGCAAGTCGCTACGATTTCGGGAGCGACAAGAGTATCGACACCCCAACCGATCTTTTTTGCCGAAGCGTCGATGACCTTCGCTGCGGCGTTGCCCGCGTCGGAATCTAGCAGTTGGACCGGCTGCCCTACGAGTTCGAAGAGCGTCTTCAGCAGCCTTGCAAGGGTCGTCTTGCCCTGACCTCCGGCGTTCGTGACGATGATGATGAAGATGAGCTGTAGAGTACCTGACATGTCTCACCCCCAATCGCTTGAGAAGCGCCCGTCGGAAAAGCGATCACGCGATGACGTGGCGGGCGGGGTGTCGGATTGATCCTCGATCCCCTGCTCGAGAGGCTTTGCTCCCGTCAGTGCCGGCGGGGTCTCATCGAAATAGCGGACCGCGTTGCGGAAGCTGCTGTAGCCTGCGCCTACATTCCTTCCGTCTGCCTTGAGCTCACGGAAGATCGCGTTGAGCGATGCGCCGGCTTCACGGGCTTCGACGATGTCCGGCCATGCCCTCTCGACTTCATTCCGAATGGGGGTCCTAGACGCGGACCTTGCCAATGCGCGTTTGGAGAAACTCATCTTTCGCATTCCTTACGCCAGTGATGGGGCGCGACCATTGGGACTTCATTGTCCTCGCAATGGTTTTGGAAAATTTGAGCGCGTATACACAAAAACGAAATTCAAGGCCTATATCGTCATTTCATGCAGCGAATGGAGGAGCAGATGAAACCCTACGTCGAACCGCGTGGGCGTAAGAACAATTACGAACGTGGGCCCACGATCGCAGCAGCCAGAGAGCAGTTCCGGACGAACAATCCCGCACTGGCGAAATTGATCGACAAGGTGGCCGCCGCGGAGGGATCCGCAGTGCAGGTCCGGCACGATTTCACTGTCGCTTTGGACCAGATGCGAATTCGAGACGCCGACGGGGAATTGCCGTCGGCCAAGCAGGGTTCCTTGGCCGAAAGGCGTCTCGCGGCAGCCGACGAGTACTCCTGTTTGCGTGAACTCCAGCGCTCCCTGAAGGAATCTGAAAATGACATCCACCAGGCGTTGCGAGACCTCGAAACGCACCTGGAGGAGGCCCAAGAAGCGCTCTTCAAGCTGACCTTGGAGCAGGAGCCGGTGCCGGACTATGTGCGTCAGTTCGTCGAGAAATGCCAAGAGGCCGGCATGACCGCAATCCAAGCCCGGGCCGTAAACCGGAAGCACATCGAGGATCTGCTGAAGGCAATAGGCAAGCGAGGCATCTAGAGATCTTGCCAGCCAACGAGTGCGGACTCGCTCGTCAGTAGGTCTAGCTTGACGATCACCGGTTAAGGGCATTTCGCCGTCGGCTGGAATTCACTTGGGGGGCAGTCGCCTCGCATTGACGTTGGGAGCTAGCTGCCCGAGACGCGCGTTTGAAATAGTGTTTGCGCACGGAGTCTTTGCTCCAACTCGACGCACCGCGCAGAATTTTTTGGCGGAATGCGAGCCGCACGATAGTTAACGATTCTCAATATAAGAACCGACTATTCGAAATAGTAAAATACGCGCATCGACATTTAAAGCTCTGATAAGAATTTCGAATTTATCGCGATGCTCCGCAATTTGGGGGTCGCAGAGTGAAGATGAGTTCGTCAAATCGATTTTTGTTGGCAGGTGTTGCGTCGGTCGCTTTGTCGGCGTGCGGTGGCGGCGGGGGCGTTTCGTCCGCTCCCCCTCCCCCTGTAAGCAGCCCGGCGCCTACCCCGGCTCCAGCCCCGACGCCGACGCCTGCGCCAAGCCCGACTCCAACCCCAAGTCCGTCGCCTACGCCGACACCAACTCCAACCCCCACGCCTACACCAGCCCCTACGCCGCCCCCGCCTCCGCCTCCGCCTCCGGAATCATGCGAGCCCAATTGCGATCCGGTCGCCCCTCCTGACGGGTACGTAATCACCCCGCGCGATCAGCAGCCAATCCGTTCGCCGGAGGACGATGAGGAATACCGCCGCAACTACACCGCTGCTGAATACATCAACGCGCTCTACGCGCTCGATAACGGATGGACCGGTGAAGGCGTCCTCGTCGGTGTCCTCGACGATGGCATCAACGCAATTCCAGAGCTCGAGGGTCAAGTCGACCGCGATCTCAGCCGCGACTTCGGCGGTGTGGTGGTCGACGGCGTGTTGCAGCCACGTGAAGGTGGCGAAAACAGCGGCGACGAGAATTCCACCCACGGCACGCCCGTCGCAGCCATCATCGGTGCACGCAACGACGGCGAAGGCGTGCAAGGCCTCGCACCGGATGTAACGCTGGTCTCACTGCGCGTCGACGCGACGGTCAATGGCAACCACCTGTACGGATTCCGCAGCAATGAGGCCATCGATTACGCGATAGACCACGACATCTTGCTGTTGAATATGTCGTTGACCCGCAGCGATCCGGATCAGGTGTCGACGATCATGCAGGACGTGCTTGCCGAATACCGTGCCTTCGGTGGCTTGCTGATCAACAGCGCCGGCAACAACATGCAGGACAATCCGGGCAACTACCTCGATATGACCGACGAGAACGCCGAGGCGCTCCTGTTTGTCGTTGCGCTGGCGCATACACAGACCGACTACAGCTTGGCGAGTTACTCCAACCGTTGTGGGGTGGCGATGGACCGCTGTGTCGCCGCCATGGGCAGCAATGTCACCCATGACGTAAACGGCGAGATCATCGGTTTCGGCGGAACTAGCTCAGCCGCTCCGCAAGTCACCGCGCTTGCAGCCATGATCCTCTCCAAGTGGCCGCAGCTCACTGGCGTCGACGCAGGCAACGTCATCCTCAGCACTGCGCGCGACATCGGCGGCACCGGGGTCGATGAAGTCTACGGCCACGGTCTGATCGACGTCAAAGCCGCGCTTTCGCCTATCGATCCGGTGCTCTCCAACGGCAAGAGCTCGAGCTCGATCGACAACACGGCGATGGTGATCGGCGGTGCGTTCGGCGGCGGATACGGCCCGTCTTCGATCGAATCCGCCTACAGCGACGTCACCGTGCTCGACGCTTTCGGCCGCGACTACACGGGCGACATCTCGGGCCTCGTGATCCGTCCCGGCGAATCCAACGATCACTGGCTGCGCCGCCGCGTGGAAGCGCAGACCAACGCCGGCTCGACGGGCTTCGTGAGCACGAAGATGTCGGCTTCGCTGGGCTACACCGCCTTCGAGACCGAGCATCGCGACAGCGACGGC
>MDTG01449686.1_pt1 | contig 22561 bp, 21 predicted proteins | sample 811421 | NCBI WGS metagenome assembly MDTG01 (sample SAMN05326645, study PRJNA326480) | marine metagenome | isolation source: seawater | place: Pacific Ocean: South East | collected 2011
TTCGACGTGATCATCTCCGATTCGACCGATCCGATTGGCCCGGGCGAAGTATTGTTCTCCGAGAACTTCTATCAGGCCTGCCGTCGCTGTCTGAATGATGGCGGTATTCTGGTGACCCAAAACGGTACGCCGTTCATGCAGTTGAGCGAGGTGCAAACCACTGCATCGCGCATGCACGGCCTGTTTGCCGACTGGCATTTCTATATGGCAGCGGTGCCGACTTACATCGGTGGCAGCATGACATTTGCCTGGGGCAGTACCGATGCCGAGTACCGCAAGCTGTCGCAGGAAACCCTGTGCGCGCGCTTTGCAGGGAGTGGAATTGTAACGCGCTATTACAACCCAGCGATTCACAGTGGCGCTTTTGCGCTGCCGCAGTATGTTCTGCAGGCTGTCAACAAGCCGAGCAACGACTGAATCGATGCAATACAACTCAAGGGCCGCACGGCCCTTGAGTTGTATTCGGGCCTTCTCAAAAGTCGTTGTCTGATGTCAGATTTCACACTTTGTTGAGTTTTGTTGCTTTAAGATTTCCGATTGCTTCGCCGCTCACCCAGATGCCACAGCATCCCTGAAAGGGGCGTTGTTGACGCGTTCAGGTTGAGTGACCGACACCCTATTGCCCTTACTAACGGATTATCAGTCAATGGCCAGTGTGCAAGACCATAAGAAAACGCCTTCGAAGCGCTTCACACCCACGATTAAGAGTCATCTTACGTTCACCCTGTTAAGTGCTGTCGCGCTGCTGGTGATGTATGCGTTATTGCGTGTCGCGCTGTTGGTCTATAACCGCGAGCTGATCGGCAACGACACGGTCTCGACCTTTGCCGAGGCGTTTTACAACGGTTTCCGTTTCGACCTGCGGCTGGTGGTTTATGCGCTGGTGCCTTTGCTGCTGTCGCTGCTGAGTGTTCGGGCCATGGCCGCACGGGGCTTCCATCGGGCCTGGCTCACTGCGTTTGCGAGCATCACCCTGTTTCTCGGGATCACCGAGCTGGACTTCTACCGCGAGTTCCACCAGCGTCTCAACAGCCTGGTATTTCAGTACTTCGAGGAAGATGTTCATACAGTTCTGAGCATGCTGTGGAATGGCTATCCGGTGGGTCGTTATCTGATCTGCTGGGCCATTGCGACCTGGCTGCTGGCGAAAATGTTCAAAGGCCTGGATCTGCTCAGCCGGCCCAAGGCCGTGCTGCAATCGAGCCCGAGCAATGGCCCGGCCTGGTACTGGCGCACCTCAGTGTTTATTGTTTGTTTGCTGATTGCGGTGATTGCCGCACGCGGTCATTTGCGCCAGGGCCCGCCGCTGCGCTGGGGTGATGCTTACACCACCGATTCGATGTTCGCCAATCAGTTGGGCCTTAACGGTACGCTGACGCTGGCATCCGCCGCTTCGGCGAGCATGTCGTCGCACCGCGATAACGCCTGGAAGTCGACCATGTCCGATGCCGAGGCGTTGGAAGCGGTACGCAAAATGCTGCTGACCCCGCACGACAAACTGGTCGATGCCGACACAGCCGCCATCCGCCGCGATTTCACCCCGCCTGCAGACGGTACATTGCCGGTGCGTAACGTGGTGGTGATTCTGATGGAAAGTTTCGCCGGGCATTTCGTCGGCGCCTTGGGCGCACCGGGCGATATCACCCCGAACTTCGACAAGCTGGCCAGTGAAGGTTTGCTCTTCGACCGGTTCTTCTCCAATGGCACGCATACCCATCAGGGCATGTTTGCGACCATGGCGTGTTTCCCGAACTTGCCGGCATTTGAATACTTGATGCGAACCCCGGAAGGCTCGCACCAGTTCTCCGGCTTGCCGCAGCTGTTGAGTGCCCGTGGCTACGACAATCTGTATGTCTACAACGGTAACTTCCAGTGGGATAACCAGTCGGGCTTCTTCAGTAATCAGGGCATGACCAACTTTGTTGGCCGCGAAGATTTCGTCGATCCGGTGTACATGGACCCAACGTGGGGCGTATCCGATCAGGACATGTTCGACCGCGGCGCCAAAGAGCTGGAAGAGAACTTTGCCGGCAAGGACAAGCCGTTCTATGCCTTGCTGCAAACCCTGTCCAACCACACGCCATACGCATTGCCAAAAGACCTGCCGGTCGAGCCAGTCACCGGGCATGGCTCGGTAGACGAGCACCTGACTGCCATGCGTTATGCCGACTGGGCGTTAGGTCAGTTCTTTGAAAAAGCGCGTAAGTCGAAGTACTACAAAGACACGCTGTTCGTGATTGTCGGTGACCACGGTTTTGGTAGCGACGAGCAACTGACCGAGATGGACCTGTTCCGCTTCAACGTGCCCTTGCTGTTGATTGCGCCAGGCATTCAGGACAAGTTCGGCAAGGTCAACCATTCGGTGGGCACCCAGATAGACATCGTGCCGACCATCATGGGCCGCCTTGGCGGCGAAGTGCGCCACCAGTGCTGGGGCCGCGACTTGCTCAACTTGCCAGAGGGCGATCACGGCATTGGTGTGATCAAACCATCCGGTGGCGAGCAGACCGTGGCAATCGTTACGCCTGAGCGCATTCTGATTCAGCCGAAAGGATTTGAGTCGCGCCTGTACGATTATCAGCTGGGTGCCAACCCGAGCGCTAAGCGTCTGCACGTCGACATTGATCCGCTGCTGAAGAAGGACCTCGAAGCCTTCCTGCAGACGGCAACCAAGAGCCTGCTGGATAACACCACCGGGGTTAAGGACGCGCATCACCTGCAACAGTAAACGCTAAACACCGGGTAGCTGCGGCTACCCGGTATTGCGTGAAAATCCTGCCAATACCTCGCCGACCGGCTTTTATTCACTACAAAGCTCGCGTCGCGTCTCGCAGCGTTCGCTGCAGCAATGCTTACCTGGTTTGCCGCGTCTTGTTAAACCTGCAGGCGCTGAGTTGCCCGTTCAGGCCGCACTTTTGTGCTGCGGCGCCGAATCCATCAGGCTCAGGCCGTTATCCAGATGCTGGTCGACCAGCCATTTACCGTGGGCGATCGAGGCGTGTTGAGCTTTATCCAGCTCATCGAGAAAAGCCTGCTGCATGGGCAAGGGTAGCCGTCGGGTGACCTGGCCGTTGGGCAGGGTAATGCGACAGCCGCCAGCCCAGGGCGTTGGAATGCCCGGATGCTCCATCACTTCTGCCTGAATCAAATGATCGCGGTGAGTGCACTGTAGGGTTGTCATGCTAATTACCTCGCGGTATCGAGGCTGGCTGCTGCTAAAGGGCGCATTGGCGTGCCTGTACGCAGATGCCAGCTAAGAGTCCCCAGCACCATTAAGCCTAGTTCACAGGTTTTCGGTTTTCAGGCTGGCACGACATGCGGTTGCAAAGCACGAGGTGGCATTCTTGCCTATTTAGCCGATGCTTTGACCGAAAATAACAATTTTAAAGTCAGCTGTGCGATAACCCTGAATAAGCCATTTGCGTAGCATCGGGCTATTGTTGGCGAGTGTTTCAGGGAGTTAATAATGAATAATAAATCCCATCGCGTACTCATCATTGGCACAGGGTTTGGCGGCGTCGGTCTGGCCATCAAACTCAAGCAGGCGGGTATCGGCGATTTTATTTTGCTTGAAAAGGCCAGCGGTGTGGGTGGCACCTGGCGTGAGAATTCTTATCCGGGCGCTGCCTGTGATGTGCCTTCGCATCTCTACTCGTTTTCGTTCGAGCCCAAGCTCGACTGGTCACGCAAGTTCGCGCCGCAAGCGCAAATACTCGGTTATTTGCAGCACTGCGTGGCCAAGTACAAGTTGACTGAGTCGATTCGCTTCAATGCCGAAGTGGTGAGCGCCGCCTTCGACGCGAACGCAGGTGAGTGGCGCGTGGACCTGGCGGATGGCGAGCAACTGAGTGCGACGGTGCTGGTGAGTGCCTGCGGGCAATTGAGCCGGCCCATGTACCCAAAGCTTGCCGGCATCGAGGCATTCAAGGGCCCGGCCTTTCACTCGGCCTGCTGGCGCCATGATCTGGATCTACACGGCAAGCGCGTAGGGGTGATTGGCACGGGGGCCTCGGCGATTCAATTCGTTCCGCGCATCCAGCCACAGGTTGAGCACCTCACCTTGTTTCAGCGCTCGGCAGCTTATGTAATCAGCAAACCTGACCGACTGTACCGCGCCTGGGAGTTGGGGCTGGTCAAACAGATGCCCTGGCTGCAGAAGATTGACCGTGGCCTCAAATACATCCATCACGAAGCACGTGGCCTGGCGTTTATCAGCATGCCGAGCTTGATGAAGCCCATGCGCTACCGGTTTGTGCAGAACCTCAACAAGGCCATCCGCGATCCGGCCAAACGCGCTGCTTTAACGCCAGATTATCCCATGGGCTGCAAGCGGGTGCTGATCAGCAATGACTACTACCCGGCGCTGGCGCAGGACAACGTCACGCTGGTCAATCAGGCCATCAGTCACGTCAGTGAGCGCGGCATCGTCACTGAGGATGGCCAGGAACATGCCTGCGATGTGCTGATCTACGGCACGGGTTTCAAGACCTCAGAGTTTCTCGCGCCCATGCAGATTACCGGGCTCGATGGCGTGTCGCTCAATCAGGCGTGGCAAGAGGGCGCGCAAGCGTACAAAGGCATCAGTGTCAGCGGGTTCCCGAATTTCTTCATGCTCTACGGGCCGAACACCAATCTGGGCCATAACTCGATCATTTACATGCTCGAAAGCCAGTACCGTTATGTGCTCAGCGCAATCAAACAGCTGCAGTCAAAGCAGTTGCGTTACGTCAATCTAAAGCCGGCAGTCGAGACGAACTACAACAGCGGCGTTCAGCGCGCGATCAAACATACGGTGTGGGATCAGGGCTGTACCAGTTGGTACATCAGCGCTGCGGGCAAACATACCAATAACTGGCCGGGTTACACCTTCAGTTACCGGCAACTGACACGGAAGATGGAGCTGACCGATTATGAATGCGTACGCTGAGTTTTCAGCCCCGGCCGTCACTCAGCCGACCCTGCGTCGCTGTTTGCGGTTCGCGCTCAAAGTTTGCTTTCGCAGCGTTATGCGCCCGCCAGTGCCCATCGCCATTCAGCGCGGCACGATCAATCTGCTAACCGCAGTCAATCTGGCCAAGCTCGATGGCACGCGCACGTTGCGTAACATTGCCGGCCGTCCTTGCGAGTGGTATCGACCTTCGGTGCCGAACGGCAGTGTGATGCTCTATCTGCATGGCGGCGCTTACCTGGTGGGTAGCCCGCGTAGCCACCGTTCCATCTGCACGACATTGGCACGTCTTGGCCAGATCGAGGTTTGCGCGCTGGACTATCGCATGGCACCGGAACACCCGTTTCCGGCCGCGCGCGATGATGCGCTGGCGGCTTATCAGGCGTTGCTGGCTCAAGGCTACGGCCCCGAACAAATCGTGGTGGCCGGTGATTCGGCCGGTGGCAACCTGAGCCTGGTGCTGGCGCTGAGACTGCGTGAGTTGGGGTTGCAGCAGCCAGCGGCGCTGGTGTGCTTTTCGCCGCTGACCGATTACACAGGACTGCAGCACCACACGCCAGAAGGCGGTGACCCGATGTTGCATCCAGCGTGGCTGCAGCAATCGGCGCAACTCTACTGCCCGATGGAAGTGGCGCTCGACAGCCCTGAGCTGTCGCCGGTTTATGCCGATCTCCAGGGCCTGGCGCCCATGCTGATTCAGGTTGGCGAAGATGAGGCGTTGCTCAATGACAGTGTGCGCCTTGCAGAGCAGGCGGAACGCGCAGGTGTGAAGGTGGAGCTGGAACGTTATCCAGGGCTTTGGCATGTGTTTCAGGTTTACGCGGGCGTGCTGGAAGTCTCTGATTTTGCCTTGGAGCGGGCCACTGCGTTTCTGAAATCACGAGGTTGCTGATGAACAATATTCTGATCACCGGGGCGGCCTCGGGTATTGGCGCAGCCACGGCACGAGTCTTTCACAAGCGCGGCTGGAAGGTCGGTCTGCTGGATGTCAACGAAGCCGCATTGAGCCAGTTAGCTGCCGAGCTTAACGGCGCCTGGCATCAGCCATTGGATGTAACTGACCTTGAGGCTGTACAAGATGCAGTAAAGCTTTTTGCCGAGGCCCACGACGGCCAGTTGCGCCTGCTTTTCAACTGCGCGGGGATTTTACGCTTTGGCTATTTCGCCGAAATCGAACCGGCCGCGCACGCGCAGTTGTTGCAGATCAACGTGCAGGGTGTGATCAACATGACTCACGCTGCGTTTACGTACCTGAAGCAAACCAGCGATGCCCAGGTGATTAATATGGGCTCAGCTTCGGGGCTCTATGGCGTGCAGCACATGGCCACGTACTCGGCCTCAAAGTTTGCCGTGCGCGGGCTTACCGAAGCGCTGAATCTGGAGTGGGAGCGCTACGGGATCAGCGTTGGTGACCTGATGCCGCCGTTCGTTAACACGCCGATGGTGACTAGCCAGACGTTTTCACCGCCTGTCCTCAAACGCCTCGGGGTTAATCTGGCAGCAGAGGATATAGCCGAAGCCTGCTGGCAACAGGCGCATCAACCGCGCGTGCACCGGCCGGTCAGCTTGCAGTTCAAGTTGCTTTATTGGTCCGGGCAAATTAGTCCTGTCTGGCTCACGCGTCTGGTCATGCGCTGGCTCGGGCGCGACTGATAGTCGGCTGTAGCGCCGCACAGCGGGGTTTTGCTGCTTGTTATCAGGAGGCTATGCAAGCTGTACAAGTTGGCGCTAGGATGGAATAGACGCCACTGGATTGTTTGTCATGAATTCGTGCGCGTTGTCCGGGTTTGATTCCAAGCCTGGCTTATGACACATCAAGTAGATCCTTGCTTGATTCTCGGGCGCCACCTGTTTGGGTGTCGCGACACCGCAGCTAGATGTGCGGTTGCTTTGGAACAGCGTTAATTTCGTCCATCGCCTGAGGGGGTCGTTTCATGAGCACAGCCATGCATGATGATGTCAGCAGCAATGTACTGCAGCGGATGAAAGAGGGCGGTTTTGATTTTTCGGCCTTTCACCCAATCGAGTTCTACGCCATTTTCCCGGATGAGGAGCGGGCCCGCACAGTGGCTAAAAACTTTCGTGGAGAGTCATGCAACACCCAGATTACCGTGCGTGAAGACGGTGCCTGGCACCTGCAAGTAAGCAAGGTGATGTTTGCGACATACCACGGTATTGGTGATTTTGAACAAGACCTTGAAGCGCTGGTAATTCCGCAGGGAGGTAAACTTGAAGGCTGGGGTGTGACGCAGGAGCTCAAGCGTCTAAACCCTTGATTCAGTGACATCCGCGTCACCACACCGGCTGGTTATAGGCCCGCCGGTGTATCACCCAAGGCTCGACCGCACCGCCTGCATGCCGCAAACTTGGCGCAGGAGGCTGTTATGACCGATATAGTAATTCTGACCCACATTGATTATTGCCACCCTGGCCACCTTGCCCGGATGCTGGATGAGGCGCAGCTGGATTTCAGCGTGCTGCGTGTTGATCTGGGTGAGCTCGACGGTCTTGACCTCGACCGGCCCAAGGCGGTCGCCATCATGGGCGGGCCCATGAGCGTTAATGATCCGTTGCCGTGGCTGCAAACCGAAGTCGCTGCGTTGCAGCACTTTATCCGACGCGATATTCCCATGATCGGCCATTGTCTTGGCGGCCAGTTGCTGGCCAAGGCGCTCGGCGCGCAGATCCACAAAATGCCCTACACCGAGAGCGGCTGGCAAACCCTTGAGCGTACGCCCACGGCGGCGCAGAACCCTTGGTTGAGTCATCTGCCAGAGCAGTTTGATATTTTCCAATGGCATGGCGACACCTTCATGCTCCCCGAGGGCGCGCAGCCTCTGCTGCGTAACCCGTGGTGTGAGAATCAGGCATTTGCCTGGGGCGATAAGATTCTGGCGCTGCAAGGTCACCCCGAAATGACCGAGGAACTCGTCCGCCAATGGCTGGGCGACTGGTCGCACTTGCTTGATCCATCAGAGCCGAGCCAGCAATCGCTGGACACGATGCTGAGCAATCTTCAACAACGCGTGCGTGATCTCAATCGCACCGCCGAGGGTTTTTACCGGCATTGGCTGGCCATGATGGCGGCTTGATCTGTACGGCAACGGCTCGGGTTTGTGCGTACCCGGGCCTGCCCATTTGCCGAATCAAAACTGTCGGCTACAACGCTGAGCGCAATGCTCGCAAACATCAGGTCGGTCAGTCGTGATGCAACACCCAGCTATGCTCTTCGTGGGTGTTGGCGCCAATTATGAAACTTGCATGAACCTAACGAGTGGTTTGTTGCTGCAAAAGTGGCTGGCGCGTACAAGTAACACCTTGATGCAAACCTTCTGCGCAAAATGTGCTTTGGTTTGGAGCATTGGCTTTGCTGGGCGCAGTTCACGTGGGCTGTTTTGGTGCGGCTCTGTTTTTCGTGGGCTATAACTAATTGATTAATAACAATTAATCAGACTGGCTCAGGCCTTGCAATGCTCCACATCAATCGGGTGACAAGGAGCAGAGCATGGCCCGCAGCTTTTATGACGAAATGTATATGGCCAATGGTGAGTGCCGTTCACATTATCGTGACTTCACCCGCTGGTTAGCCGAAACCCCGCAAGATCTGCTGGCGCAGCGCCGCCGTGAAGCCGACCTGTTATTCCACCGTGCTGGGATTACCTTCACGCTTTACGGCGATGATCAGGGCACCGAACGGCTGATCCCATTCGACATCATCCCGCGCAGTATCCCAGCCAGTGAATGGGCCGTGGTCGAGCGAGGCTGTATCCAGCGTGTTCAGGCATTGAACATGTTCCTCACCGATCTCTATCACGATCAGAGAATCATCAAGGCCGGTGTGATTCCAGCCGAGCAGGTGCTGGCGAACGACTGTTACCAGTTGGCCATGCAGGGGCTCGATCTGCATCGCAATACCTACGCGCACATTGCCGGTGTCGATCTGGTGCGCGATGGCGACGGCAGTTATTACGTCCTTGAAGACAATCTGCGCACGCCCAGTGGCGTGAGCTACATGCTCGAAGACCGCAAGATGATGATGCGTTTGTTTCCCGAATTGTTCGCGGCGCAGCGGGTAGCACCGATTGATCATTACCCGAGCCTGTTGCTCGACACGCTGCGCGCCTCATCACCGCTCGACAATCCGACCGTGGTGGTGCTCACGCCGGGGCGCTTCAACAGTGCCTATTTCGAGCATGCGTTTCTGGCGCGTGAGATGGGTGTCGAGTTGGTCGAAGGCGCGGACCTGTATGTGCGTGACGACAAACTGTTCATGCGCACCACTGCGGGTCCCAAGCAGGTCGATGTGATTTACCGCCGCCTCGATGATGCCTTCCTCGATCCGCTGGCCTTCAACCCGGATTCAATGCTCGGCGTACCCGGGCTGCTATCGACCTATCGCTCGGGCAATGTGGTGCTGGCCAACGCCATTGGCACCGGGGTGGCGGACGATAAGTCGATTTACCCCTACGTCGATGAAATGATTCGTTTCTATCTCACTGAAGAGCCGATTCTCAAGAACGTACCGACCTGGCAGTGCCGTAAACCGGCAGATCTGTCACATGTGCTGGCTAATCTGAGTGAACTGGTAGTCAAGGAAACTCAAGGCTCGGGTGGCTATGGCATGTTGGTGGGCCCGGCAGCCAGCAAGGCCGAGATTGAGGCGTTTCGCGCCCGCCTGATCGCCAAGCCACATGCCTACATCGCTCAGCCAACCTTGTGCCTTTCGACCTGTCCAACCTTTGTTGAGCAGGGCATTGCACCGCGGCATATCGACTTGCGCCCATTTGTATTGTCTGGCCGCGAAACCCGGCTGGTGCCGGGCGGTTTGACGCGTGTGGCGCTGCGTGAGGGCTCCTTGGTCGTCAACTCATCGCAAGGCGGTGGCACCAAGGATACCTGGGTCGTCGAGGACTAGAACAAGGGCAATGCGCAAACTGCATTGCGGGCTATCAACAAGACAACAAGGAGGGTTTATGCCAGGCATTGATCACACCACGTTCTGCACCGTTTTGGCTGCAGGCCTCCGCGTTGGCACATTACTGTGAGCATGGGCTGATTATGTTGAGTCGAACTGCCTCGGATTTGTACTGGATGTCGCGTTATCTGGAACGTGCTGAAAACCTCGCACGGATGCTCGATGTCAGTTATTCACTTTCGCTGATGCCACAAGACGGCAGCAAACATGGCCTCGATGAATTGGCCATGCCGTTGCTGATTACGGGCACGCTGGACGAGTACCTGGAAAAGTACGGGCAGATGCATGCCGAACGCATGCTGACCTTTTTCGCCCTCGATCCGCAGAACCCGGCGAGTATCTATTGTTGCCTGCAAGCTGCCCGTACCAACGCGCATGCAGTGCGCGGGCGCATCACGGCAGACATGTGGGAGAACATCAACTCAACCTGGCTGGAGATTCGCGGCATCTCCGAACAGGGGCTTGGCCGTTACGGTATCAGCCACTTCTGTGAGTGGGTCAAGCAGCGTTCGCACCTGTTCCGTGGCGCTACGTTCGGCACCATCATGCGGGGCGAGCCGTACCGGTTCATTCGTCTGGGCACGTTTATCGAGCGCGCCGACAACACCTTGCGCCTGCTCGATGCGCGCTATGAATTGCTGGGCGAGGACATCGACGAAATTGACGGGCGACCGGCCCGCAGCTATTACCAATGGACCGCTTTGCTTCGGGCGTTGTCATCGTTCGAGGCCTTTGCCGAAATCTATCGGGGCTCACCCAACTCGAGACGGGTGTCCGAGTTATTGCTGTTACGCCCAGAACTTCCGCGCTCATTACGAGCCTGTGTAGACGAGTTGAATCTGATGCTCAGTGGCTTGCCGGGTGACAACGGCCGGCCCGCACAACGTCTGGCCGCCGAATTGCTCGCGCGGCTGCAATACACCGTCATTGATGAAGTGCTTGAAGAAGGGTTGCATACCTGGCTGACGGATTTTATCCAGGTGGTCCGCGAATTGGGCCAAACCATTCAAGCGTCCTATCTGGAGGTTGCATGAGACTTTCTATCAGCCACGACACGACCTATCACTATGAAGATCAGGTGCGGGCGAGCATCCAGTATTTACGCATGACCCCGCACGACAGTGAGCGCCAGCAAGTGCTCAACTGGCAGCTGAATTTGCCGCGGCCGGTGCGTGCGCAGGTCGATCCGTACGGCAATATTCTGCATGTGCTGACCATGGACGAGCCGCACGAGTCGATCGTAATCGGCGCGCAGGGCGTGGTCGAAATCAACGAGACCCTTGAAGCCGAACACGAAGCGCTTTCAGCGTATCCATTTTTGCGCTTCACCCAATTAACCGAGGCGGATGATGCATTGCGCGAATTCAGCCTCAAGCAGTGTCACGACCGGCGTGACCGCAGCGCCCTGATCGACCTGATGCACGCGCTCAATTCGCACATTGAATATGTGCCGGGCACTACGGCGATTGAAACCAGCGCGGCGCAGGCCTTCGCCGGACGCCAAGGGGTGTGCCAGGACCATGCTCATGCATTTCTTGCCTGTGCTCGCGCGCTGGGCATTCCGGCGCGTTATGTCTCGGGTTATCTGTACACAGACAGCAGTGATCATCTGGCCAGCCATGCATGGGCCGAGGCTTGGCTGGATGATGCCTGGTACAGTTTTGACGTCACCAACTGCCTGGATAAACCGTCGCGTCACTTGAAGTTGGCAGTCGGGCTGGACTATCTGGATGCCTGTCCGGTACGCGGCATGCGGCGCGGTGGCGGTATCGAGCAAATGCGCGCCCGGGTCGAAGTTGCATCGACGCCCATGGTGCAAGAACAGTAACCACTTTGTAGCCTCAACACGCGCTCAGCCCGGCTTGTCTGGTCTGAGCGTTTTGTCTTTTTAAGGGATTAATCATGACCTATTGCGTGGCAGCCAAACTCACAGCCGGACTGGTGTTCATCTCGGATACCCGCACCAATGCCGGTATCGACCATATCGCGACCTTTCGCAAGCTGCATGTATTTGGTGTGGCGGGCGAGCGGCTGATTGTCCTGCAGTCGGCTGGCAATCTGGCCACTTCGCAGGCGGTCATCAGCTTGTTGCAGCAGCGGCTCAACACGGACTGGGTCAACCTCAACAGCGTGAGCAGCTTGTTTGCTGCGACCACGCTGGTGAGTGACACCATGCGCGAAGTGCTCGAGCGTGATATGCAGGGCGTGCTGGCCAAAGGCGTGGACATGAGCTGCTCGTTCTTGCTCGGCGGGCAGATTCAGGGTGGGGCGCCTGAGCTTTACAATATCTACCCGCAAGGCAACTTTATTGCCGCCACCGAAGACACGCCTTACTTCCAGATTGGCGAGAGCAAATACGGCAAGCCGATACTGGATCGCTCGCTGGACTGCTTCAGCAGCTTGCAGGATGCGCTGCGCTGCGCCTTGATCTCGTTCGACTCGACCCTGCGCAGCAACTTGTCGGTGGGCATGCCGCTGGACGTGTTGGTGTATCACAGTGACAGCCTGAATATTCCGGCAGGCTTTCGGGTTGAAGAAGATGATGAGTACTACAACCTGATCCGCCAGCGCTGGAGCTCGGAGCTGAGCAAAGCCCTCACTGAGTTGCCCGAGCCGAGCAACTGCTATGGCTTGTAGTGGCTAGGGCAGTTGAACCTTGTGCTGCACCATGTGCGCCAGATAGGCGATCAGGTCATTGAGTTGCTCATCGCTGATGGCGCGGCTGTCGAATCCGGGCATCTTGCCTTGTGGCCAGCGGCGCAGGCTCTGCGGGTCACGGATGTAGGACTTTAGAAAATCCCCGGCCAGATACTCGGTCGGGTTGTGCGGCACGTTCAGATCGGGCCCGAACTGCGCATCGCCAGCGCCGTTGAAGCGGTGGCAGGCAAGGCAGTTTTTCTGAAACTGGACGAATCCGCGTTCAACCTCTGCGCTGGCATCCTCACCCGGTACCAGCGCGGGGTAACGCTGAGCTACAGAGGTTTGCTGGCGCAAGGTCGCGATTTGAAACGGCCACTGTTCTGCGCCAATGCCGCTGGCTTCGGGGTTCAGCCAGACCAGATAAAACGGCCCGGCACTTGGCTTTCCCGTAGCCAGTGCAGGCCACGGGTCTTTAGGGTCTTCCACCGCCAGCCAGGCCTGTGCTGCACTATTGCCAAAGATAACCGGCAGGGGTAATTCGGCAGCAAAGCCGTCGAGTGCGATCGCCTGTAAATGATCGTGCGGTTGCAGTTCACCCAGCAGTGCCTTGAGCGGCACAGCGCGGTATTGCATGGGTTTCTTGTAGCTGACATCGGCCGGGATGCTGACAGTTTGCACCTGCGGATGGGTAAGCAATTGTTCACTCGACCAGTGCCGGGTGCCGATGTTGGTTTGCACACTGAGCTGCGCGCTGTGGCTGGTGGCGCTGAACAGCAAAGCGGCGAGGAATATCCCGAGCAGGCGCGTCATGGCTGTGACTCCAGCGCCTTGGCCAGCGCTTCATAACCGCCGGCATTGACCACATTGCGATAGCCCATGGCTTGCAGGGTGTTTTGCGCAATGCCTGAGCGTGAGCCGCTGCGGCAATAGAGAACAATCGGGGTGTCTTTGTCCGGGCTCAGTTGGCTTATTTGCCGGGCAATTTGCTCGTGGCCGATGCGTGTGGCGCCGGCAATTGGGCCCGCCGCGAATTCAGGCTGGGTGCGTACATCTATCAGGACTGTTTGCGGGGCTTTGAGCGCCTCAAGTGCGGCGTTTAGCTGAGTATCGCTGGCCTGAGTCATCAGGCTGAAAAACATGAGGGCAAAAGCACAAAGAATACGCATGGCGTCTCTCAACTGAACGGTGAGAATCACCCTAGCATATTGTGCTTAGCGGCCGAATGTCAGGCGGGAATTGCCAAGCCCGGTTAATTAACCAGGCGCGTGAGATTGGGCAGAATCAGCACCACGGTAATCGCAAAGACGATGAGACCTGCCTGACGGTACTTAGGCTGTTTGAACATGGCCAGATACCCTTTTTGTTAATGGGGCGACTTTCAAGCAAAAGCCAGTGGCTCTTTAAAGTGCCCGGTGTGGTGCTAACCGCCCCGGCAAAACCCGGCAGCGAATCATGCGCAGAACCGCTCTCGCGTTTACTGCCAGCACGGGTAACTGTAGGGGGCCTGAGAAGTTCTATTTATAAGATTTGGTTTCTAAAGCCACACGTTCTTGTCTTTATGGTTATTAATTGATGCGCGAGGAATTGAGCAGCCCTTGCGCTAGACAGGAAATTCCAGAGCTGGCCACTAAAGCGCCAGTATTTGACCGTTCGTCTGAGCGCTCAGGTCAATTGGCCTGAGCAGTTCTGTCATTGAGTCCGCTGGGCTGGCGCGTATGGTGGAGTCTGAACCGGTAGAGTGCCAGCCAAAGCTGGCGTGACCGCCGCCAAACTCCCACCCGTGGAGGAATGAGGACGACATGAACGAAGCATTCATTTTCGATGCAGTGCGCACGCCCCGTGGTAAAGGCAAAAAAGACGGCGCGCTTTACAGCGTCAAGCCCGTGAACCTGGTGGCTGGATTACTGCGCGCGTTGCAGGCGCGTAATAACCTCGATACCAGCCAGGTCGATGACATTGTGCTCGGCTGCGTCACGCCGGTTGGAGATCAGGGCGCAGACATAGCCAAAACAGCAGCCATGGTTGCCGATTGGGATGTCAGCGTTTCTGGCGTACAGCTCAATCGTTTTTGCGCCTCTGGGCTCGAAGCCGTGAACTTGGGGGCGATGAAGGTTCGCTCCGGTTTTGAAGATTTGGTCGTGGTTGGCGGTATCGAGTCGATGTCGCGCGTGCCGATGGGCTCTGACGGCGGCGCGTGGGTGATGGACCCGCAAACCAACATGCACACTCATTTCACCCCGCAGGGTATTGGCGCCGACCTGATCGCAACCCTCGAAGGCTTTAGCCGCACAGATGTCGACAGCTATGCCATGCGCTCTCAGCAAAAGGCCGCACGCGCACGAAGCGATGGCTCATTCGACAAGTCGCTGATTCCGGTCACCGATCAAAACGGTGTTGTGCTGCTTGATCATGACGAGTTCATCCGCGCTGACTCGACGCTTGAAGGCTTGGGGAGTTTGAAACCGAGTTTTGCCATGGTCGGCCAGATGGGTTTCGACAGCACCGCGTTGCAGGTTTACAGCCACCTCGAAAAAATCGAGCACGTACATACGCCAGGCAACAGCTCGGGCATTGTCGATGGCTCGGCGCTGATGCTGATCGGTTCCAAGGCCAAGGGCGAGGAGTTGGGCTTGAAACCGCGCGCACGGATTGTCGCCACGGCGGTAACCAGCACCGACCCGACCATCATGCTCACTGGCCCGGCGCCTGCTACGCGCAAAGTGCTGGCTAAGGCCGGGCTGCAAGTCAGTGATATCGACTTGTTTGAAGTCAATGAGGCGTTTGCCTCTGTGGTGATGAAGTTCATGAAGGAAATGGCCGTCGATGAGTCGCGGGTCAACGTCAACGGTGGTTCGATTGCCATGGGTCATCCGCTCGGTGCGACCGGCTGCGCGATTCTTGGCACCTTGCTCGACGAACTCGAAGCGCGTGAGCTGCGTTACGGCCTTGCGACGCTGTGTGTCGGCGGCGGTATGGGTATCGCCACCATCATTGAACGTATCTGATCATCACGCCAAGCCGTGCGCCAACTTGAGCGGCGCAGGCCTGCACAGTGTCGGGGAAAGAACAGCATGACTGAAGCTATTCGCTATGAAAAAGGCCCGGACGATATCGTCGTCCTGACCATTGATATGCCGGGCCAGAGCGCCAACACCATGAATGCGGATTACCGCAGCGCCATGGCGGCGACTGTCGAACGCCTGGAGACTGATAAGGAGCAGATTCGCGGGGTGATTATCACCTCGGCGAAGAAGACCTTCTTTGCCGGCGGCGACCTCAATGAACTGGTTAAGGTGACTCAGGCCGATGCGCCGCAGTTCTACCAGATGACGCTTAACATCAAGGCGCAATTGCGCCGCCTTGAAACACTTGGCAAGCCGGTAGTGGCGGCAATCAATGGTGCTGCGTTGGGCGGCGGTTGGGAGATTTGCCTGGCCTGTCATCATCGTATCGCGCTGGACAGCAGCGCGGTGCAGATCGGTTTGCCGGAAGTCACTCTCGGTTTATTGCCGGGCGGCGGCGGGGTGGTGCGCATGGTGCGTTTGCTGGGGCTGGAAAAAGCCCTGCCGTACCTTGCCGAAGGCAAGAAGTTGCGCCCTGATGCGGCCTTGAAGGTCGGCTTGATCGATGCGCTGGCCAGTGACCGTGAAGACATGATGGCCAAGGCCCGTGCCTGGATCATGGCTAACCCGGAGGCCAAGCAGCCGTGGGATCAGGCTGGTTACAAGATGCCGGGCGGCACACCGGCAACGCCGAGTGTGGCGCAAATGCTCGCCATCGCGCCTTCGGTACTGCGCGACAAAACCCGTGGTTGCTACCCAGCGCCAGAGAAAATCATGTGCGCTGCGGTCGAGGGCGCACAGGTCGATTTCGACACCGCGCAACTGATTGAAGCGCGCTACTTCACCGAGCTGACCACCGGCCAGGTGGCGAAGAACATGATCGGCACCTTCTGGTTCCAACTCAATCAGATCAATGCCGGTGGTTCGCGCCCCAAGGGATACGAGCCGAGCAAAACCCACAAGGTCGGGGTGATCGGCGCCGGCATGATGGGCGCAGGGATTGCGTATGTCTCGGCGGCAGCCGGTATCGAGGTGGTGCTCAAAGACGTATCCATTGAGGCGGCCGAGAAGGGCAAAAGCTATTCGGCAGCGCTGCTGGAGAAGAAAGTCGGTCGCGGCCAGATGAGTGTCGACAAGCGTGATGCCTTTCTTGAGCGCATTCGCGCAACCGACAAGGATGCCGACTTCGAAGGCTGCGATCTGATTATCGAAGCTGTATTCGAAGACCGCGATCTGAAAGCCAATGTCACAGCAGCCGCTGAGGCTGTAGCGCTGAATGATGCGGTGATTGCCTCGAATACCTCGACCTTGCCAATTACCGGGCTGGCTACCGCTGTGGCCGGACAAGACAAGTTCATCGGCCTGCATTTTTTCAGCCCGGTCGACAAAATGCCGCTGGTTGAGATCATCAAAGGTGAGCAAACCAGCGATGCAACTTTGGCCCGTGCGTTTGACTACGTCATGCAGATAAAGAAAACCCCGATCGTGGTGAACGACAGTCGCGGTTTCTTCACCTCGCGGGTGTTCGGCACGTTTACCAACGAAGGGCTGGCGATGCTTGGTGAAGGCGTTGCGGCGCCAATGATCGAGAACGAGGCGCGCAAGGCCGGCATGCCGGTTGGCCCTCTGGCGATCAGTGACGAAGTCTCGATGAGCTTGATGAGCCATATCCGTAAGCAAACCATCAAGGACTTTGCCGAGGAGGGACGAACCCTGCCGGAGCATCCCGCGTATGAGGTAATTGAGCTGATGCTCAGTGAGTTCAAGCGCAGCGGCAAGGCGGCCGGTGGTGGTTTCTATGAATACCCGGCCGGCGCCAAGAAGCATCTTTGGTCAGGGTTGAAGGAGCACTTCGAGAAAGCTGACGGGCAAATTCCGGCGGTTGATGTGCGCGACCGCATCCTGTTCATTCAAGCTATCGAAACGGTGCGCTGCCTTGAAGAGGGCGTGCTGCTTTCGGTCGCCGACGCCAACATCGGTTCGATCTTCGGCATCGGCTTCGCTGGGTGGACGGGCGGCGCGTTGCAGTTTATCAACCAGTACGGCATCAAAGACTTCATCGCCCGAGCCGAATACCTGGCTGAGCAATACGGTGATCGCTTCTTGCCGCCAGCGCTGCTGCTCGACAAGGCTGCCAAGGGCCAGTTGTTTCAGTAGCTGTTAAATCGGCGCAATAAATGGCTGCAGTCTAAAGCTGCAGCCATTTTTTTTAGCTAATCAGAAAATATGATCTGCGATCGCAGATTTTTCTTGTAATATCTTGCCCGACGGGCGCCCCTGCCTATTGCCTAGTTGCGCCTGGCAGGGCACGCTATTACACGGTTTATATCAATCACCTGCGTTTAGGGATTCTGCCTAATGCCGTTGCAAATCTGTATTTTGGAAACCGATCATCTTCGCCCGGAGCTGGTTGACCAGTATCAGGGCTATGGCTACATGTTTCAGCAGCTGTTTGCTCAGCAGCCGATCGCTGCCGAGTTCACGGTTTACAACGTGGTGGCCGGTCATTACCCGGCAGACTCCGAGGTTTACGATGCGTATCTGGTAACAGGTAGCAAGGCAGATTCTTTCGGCACTGATCCTTGGATTGAAACCCTCAAGACCTACTTGCTTGACCGCTATCAGCGCGGGGACAAGTTGTTGGGCATCTGCTTCGGCCACCAACTGCTGGCGTTGTTGCTGGGCGGCAAGGCTGAGCGTGCGACTAACGGCTGGGGTGTCGGCGTGCACAATTATCAGCTGGCCAATAAGCCTGCCTGGTTGCAGCCGCAGACCAATGATTTTTCATTGCTGATCAGCCATCAGGATCAGGTCACTAAACTGCCGGAAAACGCCACGTTGTTGGCATCCAGTGAGTTTTGCCCAATCGCCGCCTACTCGATTGATGATCAAGTCCTGTGCTTCCAGGGTCATCCCGAGTTCGTGCCCAGCTACTCACGTGCGCTGCTCGATCTGCGCCAGCAGTGCATCGGCGAAAACAGCTACCGCAAAGGCATCGATAGCTTGCAGCAGCAGCATCAGGGCAGCACTGTTGCTGAGTGGATGATGCGTTTTGTGGCCAATGGCCGTGAGTCTGCCGCGCTTTATCCGGTGAGCAAAGACGCGTAAAAAAGCCCGATGCAGTTGCCTGTATCGGGCTTTTTCATAGGCGCTGGATTAACCGGCTGCCTGCTCGGTCAGCTCGCGGGTCATCTGGTCGATGCAATCTTGCATCTGCACGCGGCATTGCTCGATCAATGCTGGCATGTCGCTGTGGGTCAGGTGCGCCGTTTCAATCGGGGCCAGCGAGCGGATCATGATTTTCCCCGTGTTCCAGCGACCGAGTTTAACCGTGCTCGCGTAATGGCTGGTGCACACCGGAATAATCGGCACGCCAGCGTCAATCGCCATCTGGAAAGCCCCGCGCTTGAATGGGAACAACTGCTGGCCCGGATTGCGCGTGCCTTCAGGAAATACCCAGATCGAGGTGTCGCGGTTCTTCAGGGTTTCGGTGGTGGTTTGCATCGCCTGCTTGGCCTTGCGCGCATTGCCGCGATCCAGCAATACATTACCTGCCAACCAATAAAGCTGACCAAAGAACGGCACCCACTTAAGGCTTTTTTTGCCCAGGCTGACGGTACGTTCAGGAACGACGCGGCCAAGTACATAAAGGTCATAGTTGGATTGGTGATTGGCAATGATCACGCACGCGCGCTTTTTCGCGAACAGCGAGGAGACCTCGGTTTTCAGGTTTATGCGCAAAATCCACAACGCGGGTATTGAGTAGAGGCGGGCGCAAAGGCGACTGTTGTCGGGGTTAAAGGGACGGCAGATGCACAGCAGCAAACCGGCTACACCGGCAATTACGAAGTGCAGCCCCATCAACAGCATCCGGGCAATAAAAAGCATCAGCTACGACCGACTTGAAATAAGGGCGCGCAGTGTACGAGGGCCGCTCGGGAACAGCAATTAGCCATAGACAACAGGTTGTGACCAGCACAATCGAGGGCAAGGCGCAGAGGCTCTGGCCTGATGCTTGCGGGGGGAGTGGGGAGGCGCAAAACCCTGCACAAACATGCCTTCAGGCACGTTCATGCAGGGCAGAAGCACTTAGAAGCTGAACGATTTGTCCAGTTCGATTGCCTTGTCGAGCGTTTCAAGCAGCGCTTTGCGCACCTTCAGCTTGGTGTTTTTATGCGCCTTCATATTGATCTTCTTCATTTGCTCGGCCGCGGCCCGTGCCGTTGGCAGCAACGCGTCGGCGGCGACAACCTTGTCAAGGAAGCCGGCTGAAAGTGCGCCCTGCGGATCGAACATCTCACCGTTGATGACGGAGCGTTGGAACGCCGATTTGCGCAGGCGATCACGCGCCAGTTCAATGCCGACGTGGTGCATGGTCATGCCGATCTGCACTTCGTTGAGGCCAATGCTGAACGCACCTTCAACGCCGATCCGGTAGTCGGCAGAGAGCAGGATGAACGCACCCTTGGCTACCGCGTGACCGCCACAGGCCACGATAATCGGATAGGGGTGGGCGAGCATGCGTCGGGCCAGCGTCGAGCCAGCGGCGACCAGGTCAATTGCGTTCTGAGGGCCGGAGGTCATTACTTTGAGGTCATAGCCGCCAGACAAAATACCTGGCTGGCCAGTGATGATGACGATGGCCTTGTCTTGCTCGGCTTGATCCAGTGCTGTGTTGAACGCGGCGATTACGTCTGGAGAAATGGCGTTGACCTTGCCATTGCTCAGGGTCAGGGTGGCAATACCGTCTTCAAGTTGATAGCTAATCAGGTCGCTCATGCTCGGGTTTCCTACTCAAGAAGTTGGCTGACGTTACCCATACAATCGACGCCGGTAAAGTGCGGTGACTGACTGATGGGTCAGCGTACAGCTGTTCCACCTGCGATTGCGCAGCAGGCCGTGCCGTTATGCGGGGCGATTCGGCAGATTCGCCTGCCAACAGATAGCTAAAAAGCCCCGTGATCAGAGAAAAATCTCATAAGCGCATGAATAGCCTGAAAAAACTTTTGCGTTTAAATCCATCTTCGGCTACATTAGCGCGCCTCGACAGACAGCAATGTCTTCGAGATCCGGTGAAGTGTCCGAGCGGTTGAAGGAGCACGCCTGGAAAGTGTGTATACGAGAAATCGTATCATGAGTTCGAATCTCATCTTCACCGCCACTTTCTCAAAAAGCCCCGTAAATCTTAGATTTACGGGGCTTTTTGCATTCTATGGGCGCTATTTCTGCGGTGCCTGCGCCACGCATTACCCAGCGTCCTGGCTTTGCGCACAGATCCTCTGCAAAGCGCAATCTTAAAAAGCCATAACCACTATTAATCCTGCTGATTGTTCATTCCTGCGGGGGTGTCTGAAAATAGACCCATCCAAAGTTATGGAGGTTCGTATGCCCCAACTCAGCATTATGTCCCTTGTCGGCAGTGCCGTTCCTGAAGCGCTTCGCGCCAGAGGTGCGTTGGCTTGTTGGTTTATTGTGGTTGATGGTGTGCAGATGTCCGGCCCGTTCGCATCCCGTGAGGATGCCGATCGCTGCAAAGCTGCCTGGGCGTCGCAACTGTCCGAGTTCGAGCCAAGCAACTACTCGATGACCATGTGAATACCTGTTTCCTCCCTTGAGCCGAGTTGCTCCTTCGGTTCACTTTAACCCACCCCAGCGGTGGGTTTTTTCTGTCTGCAGCTTTTTGCCGGATACCCCTAGCCTGCGGCGAAAGGCTAAACTGGGCGCTGTTGAGTCAAGGGCGCAAATTTGTGAAGTGGGACATTTTCTGCAGTGTTGTCGATAACTTCGGCGATATCGGGGTTACTTGGCGTCTTGCCCGGCAATTGGTAGCGGAGCATGGGCTGCGCGTACGCTTGTGGGTCGATGATGTCGCCGCATTTGCACGCATTTGTCCTCAGGCCAGCCCGGACGCTAGCGAGCAGTTGCAGCTCGGGGTGGAGGTGCGTCAATGGGACAGTCAGTGGCAGCCGGTCGAACCCGCTGATGTGGTAATCGAGGCGTTTGCCTGTGAATTGCCTGCGGCCTATGTGCGTGCGATTACCGAGGGCAAGCGGCGGATTCTTTGGCTTAACCTTGAGTATTTGAGCGCAGAGGACTGGGTGAGTGGTTGTCATGGCTTGCCATCGTTACAGTCCGGGGGCGTGCAGAAGTATTTCTTTTTCCCAGGCTTTACTGAAGGCACCGGTGGTTTGCTGCGTGAGGCGGGTTTGCTTACACAGCGCCAGGGCTTTGTGGCGAATGAGCAGGCTCGTCAGCAGTTCTTGCGCTCGTTAGGTGTTGAGCCCATCGCCGGTGCGCGGCTGATGTCACTGTTTACCTACGAGAGTGGAGGTCTGTCCAGCTGGTTGGATGTGCTGGCGCAAGATTCGCTATGTACTCAGTTGCTGGTGCCTGAAGGGCGAATTCTCGCAGACCTTGGTCGTTGGCTGGCGGTTGATGATCTGAAAGCGGGCGACTCGCAGCGAAGGGGTGCGCTGCAGATCAATATCCTGCCGTTTATAGAGCAGCGCCAATACGACCAGTTGCTCTGGTGTTGCGACTTTAATGCGGTGCGTGGAGAGGACTCGTTCTTGCGCGCGCAATGGGCGGGCCGACCGCTGTTGTGGCATATCTATCAGCAGGAAGAAGGCGCTCATTGGGAAAAAATGCAGGCCTTTTTGTCGCTTTACTGTCGCGACCTATCGCCGCTGGCTGGCGCCGCAATCACCTCGCTGTGGCAGGCTTGGAGTGCGCAGGAGTCGGTCGCAGAGCCCTGGCAGGCGGTGTTGCTGCATTGGGATGAGCTGTCGGATCATGCCGAAAAGTGGTGTGAGCGGCAGGCCGAATATCAAGATCTTGCGACGACGCTGGTGCAGTTTCAGCAAAATTGGCTATGATACGCGGCTCAGAATTCTGTAACTCCATTCAAATCCGGATATTAGTATGAAAACCGCACAA
>MDTG01086332.1_pt1 | contig 22559 bp, 16 predicted proteins | sample 811421 | NCBI WGS metagenome assembly MDTG01 (sample SAMN05326645, study PRJNA326480) | marine metagenome | isolation source: seawater | place: Pacific Ocean: South East | collected 2011
CCATTAGTTTTAAATGAAAAATCCTTGCTTCTGAAAAAAAAATTTTTAATATTTAAAATTTTATAATCAAAATTAAAGTTTGACTTTAAATTAGTATTAAGAATTTTGGATTTAAAAACACCACTTAATAATTCTCTATTTTTATCTTTATCAATTTCTATGTCAAAACTTATTCCTGAATTAATTAAAGAAAAATTGAAACCATTTAGATTGTCTTTAATTTTAGATTTAAATTTTTTTTTAAATATAAATCCCTCAATAAAATTTTTATTGTGACCATAATTAGAAAAAGTTAAGTTTTCTAATTTAATAATAGATTTTTTATCCTCAAAAACCTGTAAATTTAAATCATTAATAGAAATTTTATTTTTTTGATTAAATATTTTTTCACTAAAAATTATTAAATCAGTTAAATTGATACTGATATTGTTTTCTTTTAAAATTATCTTTCTAGCTTGAAAATTATCATAATTTAAAATGTTTAAAATTTTTGGAAATATTTCTAGTTTTTTGACAGTTAAATTTGATGAAAATTCTTCAAAATTTATTTGAACATTTTTTAATTCAAGACTTGGAACTGGCAAAGACTGAAATTTGATTTTCTCATACTCGTTAATTTTAAGATTGTAATTTTTATAGAGATAATCCTTGATAATTATTGATCTTTTTTCATAATCAAAAAAATTAGGAATAGTTAAAAATAAGGTAATAGAAATAAGGAATATTAAGATTAAATATCTAAGAAAAAAAATAAATCCAAAAAATCTAGAATATTTATTGTGAATTATTTTAGAAAATTTATTAAACATTTTTTTTATTTTTATAACTAGTATATAAATGAAAATTCTGTCTTATGAATAACATAGATAATTTAATTGAAAACCTTAACAAAGAGCAGAAAGAAGCTGTTCTAAGCACTGAAGGACCAAATTTAATTGTAGCCGGGGCTGGTTCAGGAAAAACAAGAGTCTTAACAACAAGACTTATTCATATTATCAATCAAAGAAAGGCTTGGCCTAACCAAATATTGTGTGTGACTTTTACAAATAAAGCTGCAAAAGAAATGCAAAATAGAGTTATGCAACATGTAAAAGGAAGTTCTAATGCAGTGCCTTGGTTAGGCACATTTCATTCTATAAGTGTCAAATTTTTAAGGAGACATGCTGAGGCGCTTGAATATAAGAGTAATTTTACAATCCTTGATACAGATGATCAAAAGAAATTAATTCGAAATATAGTTAAAGGAGAAGATTTAGATGCTAAAAAATTTTCTCCTCAATTAATTATGTATCATATTGATCAATGGAAAAATAAAGGTCTTTTACCAAAAGATGTAAAATTAGAAAGAACAGGCTCAATAATAAAAGCTGTGTTAAAAGTTTATGAGATATATCAAAATAAAACTAAAGACTTAAATGCTTTTGACTTTGGTGACTTAATATTATTTTGTGTAAAACTTTTTGAGGAACATAAAGATATAAGGGAAATATATCAGAAAAATTTTAAATATATTTTAGTAGATGAATTCCAAGATACGAATTTTATTCAAAACAAGTGGTTAAATCTTCTTGTTAACGACAAAGAAAATATTTGTTGTGTGGGTGATGATGATCAATCAATTTATAGTTGGAGAGGTGCAGAAATAAAAAATTTTTTAATGTTTGATCAAATTTATAAAGATTGTAAAGTATTCAAACTAGAACAAAATTATAGATCTACCAAAAATATATTAGAAACTGCCTCTAATCTAATTTCAAATAACTCAAATAGAGTGGGTAAAAAATTATGGTCATCGGCTGATCAAGGTGAATTAGTAAAGTTAAATTGTTACAGAACAGGTAAAGAGGAGGCGCAAGGAATTAGTGATATTATTGAAAAAAAAATAAAAAAAAAATATTCTCTTAATAACGTATCAATATTAGTTAGAGCAATTTATCAAACTAGAGAATTTGAGGAAAGATTCATGCAGGTGGGCATAGGTTATCGCGTGCTCGGGGGAATTAAATTTTATGAGAGAGCAGAAATCAAAGATGCAATATCATACTTAAGAATTATTAATCAAAAATTTGATGATTTAGCACTTGAGAGAGTGATTGGTGCGCCCAAAAAAGGAGTTGGAGAAAGTACTCTAAATCAAATTTATACTTTTGGGAAAACTAATAAATTATGTTTAGAAGACTCCATTATAAAAATTTTAGAAAAAGGAAGTTTTAGGCCAAAGATAAAAAATGTACTCAACCAATTAATTAATATGATCCATAAATGGCGAAGAGACTCACATAACATGAAACATTTTGATTTATTAAAAGTAGTGTTAGATGAGTCAGGATACTCATCAATTTTAAAGAATAAGAAAGATCTAGAAAATGAAAATAGATTGGAAAATTTGAAAGAACTACTAAGAGCGATGCAGGACTATGATAACTTGCAAAATTTTTTGGAGCATGTTGCTCTAGCTACTTCTATTGACGAAGAATGGGAAGGTGCAAAGATAAATTTAATGACTATGCACGCTGCTAAAGGTTTAGAATTTGATGTAGTTTTTCTTCCAGGTTGGGAGGAGGGTTTATTTCCTCATCAAAAATCTTTGGAGGAAAAAGGAGATTTTGCTTTAGAAGAAGAGAGAAGACTTGCCTATGTGGGCATCACAAGAGCAAAAAAAGAGGCTTATTTATCTTTTGCCATTCGTAGAGCTTATCACGGAGACTGGATGGATGCACTTCCTTCTAGATTTATTAATGAGATACCAAATGAAAGTGTTGAAAAAAATGAAGTAGGTATTAATGAGACAGATGATTTTGAGTTCAATCAAGATAATTCTATAGAATTCGATGAAGAATATAGAAGTCCTGGCTGGGACAGATATAAAAAAAATAAAATGCTTAAATGGAAAAAATAAAAAAATTAAAGAAAATTTTTCAAAGGGAAAAAATAGATGGCTATATAGTTCCTAAAAATGATGAATTTTTTGGAGAATATATAACTGAACACAATGACAGACTTAAATATATTTCAAACTTTTCAGGGTCTTTTGGATTTGCTTTAATATTAAAAAAGAAAAACTATTTATTTGTTGACGGTAGATATACTTTGCAAGCGAACAATCAGAGTAATAAATTTTATAAAATCATGACAATCCCTAAAGAAATGCCAATTAAAATTTTAAAAAATCGAAGATTATCAATAGGCTTCGACCCAAAATTATTTACAAAAAAAATATTAACTATTTTTTTTAGTAAAAATAATTGTAAATTTAAAGCCTTAAAAAATAACTTAATTGATGAAATTTGGAAAAGAGCAAAGAAAAATTCTAAAGGTACATTTTATAAACTGCCTGAAAGCTCTGTAGGTAAAAGTTATCAATTAAAAATTAATAAAATTGTATCAAATTTAAGAAAAAAGAAAGCTAATTTTCAATTTATAACTGCAAGCGAAAACAATGCATGGTTATTTAATATAAGAGGATCTGATACAAAGTATGCTCCTATTCCCAACAGTCATGTTTTAGTAGATCAAAATAAAAAAATAAGTTTTTTTTGTGATTTAAAAAAAATTTCTCCTTTATTAAAAAAGAAATTTAATAAAGTAATGTTCTTAGATAAGAAAATGATTGAGGAAATTCTTTTTAAGATTAGGGGTAAAAAATTTATTATAGATAAAAATACTTGTTCTTTTTATTATGAAAAAATTATCTCAAAAAATAATAGAGTGCTGAATCATGAGGATCCTACATATTTTCTTAAGGCAATTAAAAGTGAAAAAGAAATAAAAAATATCAAAAAGGCACATATAATTGACGGTGCAGCTTTAACAAAATTTTTGTTTTGGCTTAAAGAAAATTTTAATAAGAAGAAAATAACAGAAATTAGTGCATCAAATAAATTACACTATTTTAGAAAAAAAAATAAAAAGTTTAAATTTGCAAGCTTTCCTACAATTTCAGGTTCTGGTCCTAACGGCGCAATAATACATTATAAAGCCTCAAAAAAAACAAACAGAAAAATAAAAAAGGGAGATATTTATCTAGTCGACTCTGGAGGGCAATACGAATTTGGAACAACGGACGTTACAAGAACTATTTCATTAAAAAATTCTAATCAAAGGATTAAAGATATATTTACAAGGGTTCTTAAAGGTCACATAGCTGTTGCAAATTTCAATTTAAAAAAAAATACTTCGGGCTCTCAAATAGATTTTAAAGCCAGGAAATATTTGAAACAAATTGGGTTAGATTACGAACATGGTACTGGTCACGGGGTAGGATATTTTCTTAATGTTCATGAAGGTCCTCATGCTATTTCGAAAAATAATAAAATAAAATTTCAAAAGGGAATGATTGTGTCTAATGAACCTGGTTACTATGAAAAAAATAATTTTGGTATAAGAATTGAGAACCTTATTTATGTAAAACAAATTAAAAAAATTAAATATTTTGAAAATTTAACAATGGCACCTATTGAAAAAGATCTGATAGATGAAAAATTACTAAATACTGAGGAAAAAAAATGGATTAACCTTTATCATAAAAAAGTTTATGAAAATATTAAAAGTTTTATGGTAAAAAATGAAATTAAATATCTTAAAAATGCTTGCTCAATTATTTAAAATTTTATTCCATTCTTTTTCGTAAATAATTTTTACTTTTAAATCTTTAGCCTGATCTATTTTTTTTTTTGTCGGTTTGCTACCTCCGACCACAAGGTAATCTAACTTTTTTGATACTGAACCTAAAACTTTTCCTCCATTATTCTCTGCTAAAGATTTTGCTTCAGATCTACTCATATCTTTAAAACCCCCAGTAAACATAATCTTCTTGTTTGAAAAAACTCCATTATTGGTTTTAATCTTATATTCTTTGATTCTCAATTCATCAATTAATTCTTTAATAATTCTGACAGTGGTTTTACTAGAAAAGAAATTTTTTAATGAATCCACTTGAGTTTTTCCAATCCCATCAAGCTCTATTAGGTTGTTTAAAATTTTATCTTTACTTTTTAAATCAAAAAAGTTTGTAAATTTTTCTATAGATTGAAAAAAACTTGCAAGTATTTTTGCATTTTCTTGTCCTATATGTCTTATTCCTATTGAAAAAATAAATTTATCTAGACTAATTTCTTTTGAGTCATTAATAGATTTTTCTAAGTTACTTGTAGAAAGTTTTCCCCAACCTTCTATTTTTTTAATTTTTTTATAGTCTAATTTAAATATATTTGACGGTTCTTTTATATATTTTAAGTCCCAAAACTGATCAATAACTTTTTTACCAAGGCCATCGATATTTAAAGCCTCTTTGCTGACTAAGTGTTTAAGTTTTTCTTTTGCCGTATAGTCACAATTATACCCCTTTGTGCATCTTCTCACTGCATCCAATTTTTTAGTAGTTTTACTTATTTCTTTTTTTGTTTTGGCACCACATAAACATTCTGTGGGAAAAATAAATTTTTTACTTTTCTTATCTCTTTTTAATTTATCTACTGAAATTACTTGTGGAATGACATCGCCTGCTCTTTGAATTTTAATTGTATCTCCAATACGAATATCTTTTCTGTCAATCTCATCCTCGTTGTGTAATGTTGCGTTCGATACAATTACTCCACCTACATTTACTGGCTCTACTTTTGCTACTGGAGTTATAGCCCCTGTTCTTCCGACTTGAATTGTAATTTCTCTAATTTTAGTAATTGCTTTTTCAGCAGAAAATTTGTAGGCAATCGCCCACCTAGGTGCGTTTGATGTATTTCCTAATCTTCTTTGTAAAGTTAAGTCGTTTACCTTATAAACTAATCCGTCTATGTCATAATCTAATGACGATCTTATTTGACTTACTTTTTCATGTTGTTTTTTAATATCACTTAAACTATTAATCTTCCTCACTAATGGATTGGTAACAAAATTCCAATCTGAAATTTTACTTAAAAATTCAGACTGAGTTTTGAAAATAGCTGGTTCTATTGCTCCAAAACCATAAGCAAAATATTTAAGTGGAATCTTGGCGGTTTCCTCTGGATTTTTTTGACGGAGCGATCCACCTGCTGCATTTCTTGGATTTGCAAAGCGGTTTCCCAAACTAATAAAATCTTTTTTTCCAATATAAATTTCACATCTTATCTCTAATAAATTTGGTAATTGATCTGTAATAATTTGTTTAGGTATTTCTTTGATTGTTTTTAAATTTTCAAGGATATCCTCTCCTGTGTAACCATCGCCCCTGGAAAGCCCTTTAGTTAAAATTCCATTTTCGTAAATTAATGTAGCTGATATTCCGTCGATTTTAGGCTCCGAAATTAATTCAAAATTACTTTGTTTGAAATTTAAAAAATTATTGATCTTTTTTAAAAAATCTTCCATGTCTTTTTGATTAAAAGCATTAGATAAGGACAACATTGGAATTAAATGTTTAATTTTTTTAAATTTATTTGAAGGTTTTGATCCTACAATTGCGCCTACTTCTTCAATTTTTTTTAAAAATGAGTGTTTTTGCTCTAATTTCAATATTTCTTTTTTTAATAAATCATACTCAGAGTCTGATATTCGCGGTGAGTCATGAACATAATAAAATTTATTATGTTTTTTAATATCAGAGACTAGTTTTTTAAACTTCTTTATAATTTCATTTTTATCGCTCATGAAATTTATTTGATCATTTCTAAAATTTTTTTAAAAAAGCCTTTATCAACCTCTTTTTTTTTATCATTTAAGTTTATATTCTCGGTAATCTTATATTCTTTATTTAAAACTTTATAAGATTGTTTAAACCATTCTCCTGAATTATAATTGTACCCTAAAATACTCGCATATTTTTTTGCTTCACCTTCCAAACCTATATGGTAATGAATTTCTACAAGTCTATGTAATGCTTCTTCTATAAATACTGTTTTTTCGTAATTTTTAACAATAAGTTTTAATCTTTTAATCGCTGGCACCCATTTTTTTACAGAAACATAATATTTTGCTACATACATTTCCTTCGCAGCTAATTGATTTTCAATAAGATCTTTTTTGAACTTTAGATCAATTGCATAATCTGTTTTTGGGTATTCTTTTAAGAAAAAATTAATTTTATCATAAGCTTTTAATAATGGATCAATATCTTTTTTTTCATCACCTATTTGCTCAAAATAAATAATTGAAATTAAATAATGAGCATAAACTAAGTTTTTATCTGCTGGATACATTTTAAGATATCTATTTAAATTATCTAAAGCCTCTTCATAAAAATTAAGTCCGTAAAGAGAATAAGCTAACATTATCGCTGATTTAGCTGCAAATTCAATATTTTTAAAATTTAATTCTGCTTCAGAAAATTTTTTGCTCGCAAAAAAGAAATCATTTATTTTAAATGCATCTATTCCCTCTTTGTATAAATTATAAGCGCTTACTTTTTTTTGTGCTTCGTAAACTATATCTTTCTCTTTTGAACAGGAATAGATATTTAATGCCAATAAAAATATTACAATTATCCTCAATATCATAAATAAATTAATAGCAGATATTATTGAAAATAATATGTTAAAAAGAAAATTTAGGCGTTTACGGCGATTTTATCCAACTCTTTAGAGTGGAATTTTTTTGAAACTTTAAAGTCACTTAGTTCGATAACTTGAAAGGCTGTATCAGATTTAAATATTTTTCTTAAAAATAAATTTGTTAATTCATGGCCACCTTGGTAGCAAATTACTTTACCTATTATTCTATGCCCTGACAGCACAAAGTCACCTACTAAATCTAATATTTTATGATTAACAAATTCTTTTTGATTTCTTAGACCGTCTTCATTTAATACTTTTTCATTATCAACTACTACTGCATTATCCAAAGAGCCGCCTTTTGCTAACCCTAGTTTTTTAATTTTTTCAATGTCCTCATATAAACAGAATGTTCTAGAACTTGATACTTGTTCTAAGTTGTCTTTTTGAAAATCTATAACATTTTTTTGCTTTCCAATTATTTTATTTTCGTAATCTAATTGAAAATCAACTTCTAAAGATGAATCATTTGGCTCTATCGAAATTCTCTTTTCGCCATTTAGCAATTCAATTTTATTAGAAATTTTTAGATACTTTCTTTTTTTTGATTGATCTATTAAATCAGTTTTTTTAAGAACTTTAAGAAAATCTTTTGAAGAGCCATCCATTATAGGAACTTCTTCATTATTTATTTCAATCATAGCATTATCGACTCCAGTTATGTAAAGTGCAGCCAACAGATGCTCCACGGTTGATACTTTTACTCCGTGCTTATTTTCTAATGTTGTGCATAATTTTGCAGAGGATACATTGGCAAAATTTGCTTTTATTAAATTGTTACTATTTAAATCAACTCTTTTAAAAATAATTCCGCTGTTTTCTTTGGCTGGAAGTACATTAATTATTGAACACCTGCCTGAGTGTAGACCAACACCTTTGAAGCTTACTAGTTTAGTTAAAGTTTTTTGATAAATTTCAAACATTTAAGAGGTTATACTTGAGAGTTATTTCTTGTTTAAAACAACAAATGTTTCTAAAAAAAACAATAAATTATCCAAAAATTGCATCAAAAAGCCTAACAATAAAAGATTTTTTGGACTTCGAGGTTGGTATTGCCTCTTTTTTCCAACCAAAATGCACAAGTTTGTTTGCTGTATTTAACGTGCTTTCATCCGAAGGTTTTACAAAGTTTATATTGCGACTCCCATCGATTGAAAAAATTTTTTTATAAATTTCATTCAGGCATTTAAATTGTATATTGTGATCTATTTCCAAAAAAATGTTATTGGAAAATTTATTAAAATACATAAGATTAATATTTTTAAATAATATTATCTCTGATATTTCTTTAATTCTAGTAAATATAATATCATAAATTAATTTCTTTTTAATTTTTCTATATGCGTTATCGTTAAAATAACTTTCCTCTATAAGTTCATTTTCTAAAACATTTTCAAGTGATACGATTTTTTTTAAAATTATTTTGACAATATCAATTTTTACGGATGTTATTTTTGATATGTCTTTTATTATTATATCAGTTCCAAATTTAAAACCTTGTTCAAATTTAAGAGAATTGTTTTCGAAATAAAAAATTTTTGAGTCATTTTCATTTATTTTAATGTGAAAAAAAGTATCTGTTTTTTTATTATTATCACTTATGTTCGCTCCTTTGACGAAGCTCTTAATCAAAATTTTACTAATTTTTAAATTTATTTTATCAAAAATATAATTTAAATTTTTGTGATCGTTTGTATTAATTAAAGCAAAAGATAGTTCGTGAGAATAAAAATCTCCAAATAAACCAATAGGTAAATTTTTAGTTACTTTATTATCTAATTTAAATTCTGAATTGAAAATATGTAATACAGTTTTTTTCGTCTCAATTTCTTCCACGCATGATTTTAAAGTATTTAATATATAAGTTATATTTTCCCTCAAAATTTGAGATCCATTTAATCTTTTATACCCGGATAAACTAATAAATTTTGGATTAAAATTTTCTAAAATTAAAACTATCTCTTTAAATGTATGGCTTAATTTTTGTTCGATAGCATAAATATTTTTTTTAACAGTGTCAAAAAAATTTTCTAAATTAGAAATTCTATTATTCTCAATACCTGCTATGGGCGTTTCAAATTTATATACAATTTTAAAGTTATCTCGATCATCTCTTTGTCCAACAAAAAAAATATAATTTGAATTATTTATTTCCATGTAAAGAGTTAAAGAAAAATTTTTCATTTATTATTTTAAAATAAGTTGATTGCTTATTCTATAATCAAATAGCTTGTATTTCTCAAAACTATTTTTCTCTTTTAAATCTAAGAAATTTTCAAGACTAATTATATAATTCTTGGAAGGAAGTTTTATAACCTTTTTGTTTTTGGTTTCTAAATCCCACCTTCTAGTTTCATACAAAGTGTATTTTTCGATTAAATCTGTCGGAAAATTTATTTTTTTTAAGCCTTTATAAAAAATTTTAAAATCGTCTTTATTTCCAAAAACATAAGGAAGATTTTGGTAATCTGGCAGGCTCTTAAATTCAATTAATTCTATTTTTTCACTTAAATAAAATTTATTTTTTTGGTGTAATAATATTGCTATTGGTCTTTTTTCAAATACTCTTATTTTTAATGTACTTGGATACTTCTTTTTAATATCAAAACTCTCAATAAAGCTATTTTGCATTAATGCTCTCTTAACTTCAGTGTTTTTTAAAAATAAAAGATTCTTATTATAAATGGGAGATAATAAATTTTTTATATCTTTATCTTTAAGTAATTGATTATTTTCTATTATTATCTCTTTTAAATTAAATTTAGAAATAGCAATCTTTTGTTGTGAATTAATAGTGGTTAGTAATATTAATAGTGCTATAGCAATTACTAAACGTTTTTTCATTTATTGGTACTTGCATCTAATAAAATTTTTTCAACTAAATTTTCAAAAGTTAAGCCTCTGTAATTAGCTATTTCTGGTACTAAAGATAAACTTGTCATACCTGGTTGAGTATTTATTTCCAATAGGTAAAAAATATTATTATAGAATTTAAAATCTGATCTTGTAACTCCTCTACATTTTAAAACATCATGTGTTTTTCGGGCAATCTTTAAAACTTCGATGTATTTTTTTCTTGATAATCTTGCGGGCATTACATGTTTAGTCATCGCCCTTTTAGTATATTTTGCTTTGTAATCATAAAATAATCTTTTAGGCACTAGTTCAATTGCACCGAGAGGAATCCTATTAATGACTGCTACTTGAATTTCTTGCCCTCCAATATACTCCTCTAATATAAATTCATTATATCTTTTAAATAACAGTCGCGATGATTTGAACAATCTTTCTTTATTTTTACAGATATTTACTCCCAAGCTAGATCCTTCATTAACTGGTTTGAGAACAACGGGAAAATTAATTTTTTTACTGCTTATAATTTTTTGTATTTCCTTTTTTTTATACTCAGATTTACTTATTGAAAAAAATTTTGGTGTTTTAATCTTGTTCTTAATAAATATTTTTTTTGAAATAATCTTATTCATAGCATTAAAAGAACTAATTATGCCTGAGTGGGTATAGGGAATTTTTAAATATTCGAAATAACTTTGTGCGATACCATCCTCTCCATCCCTTCCATGTAAAGCATTAAAAATTACATCGATATTTTTTTTATTAATTAAATTAAAATTTTTTTTTTTTGGGTCAAATTTTGAAACTTTATAACCTTTTTTTTTCAAAGCTTTGATACAAGCTTTCCCAGTTTCTAGACTTATGGCTCTTTCCCCAGAGGTGCCCCCTAAAACGACTAAAACTCTATTAAATTTTTTTTTATTCACCAATAATTTTAATCTCTAATTCAAGATTTACTCCAGTTTTTTCTTGAACTTTCTTTTTAACTTTTTTGATCAAATTCTCAATATCTGACGATTTAGCGTTACCATTATTTACAAAAAAGTTACAATGCTTTTGTGAAATTACTGCATCACCCTCTCGATAATCTTCGCAACCTGCCTCTTTGATTAACATCCAAGCTTTTCTATCCTCACTTATATTTTTAAAAGTACTTCCGCATGTTTTTATTTGACTAGGTTGGGAAGTTTTCTTTTTCTCAATAAAACTAGATTGTTTTTTTTCTATTTCTTCTTTTATGCCTATAGAACCTTTCAATTTAGCTGAAATTACAATTAAATTATTAGGTAAATTGCTTCCTCTGTATGAAAACTTTATGTCGTCTTTTTTAATTTCAATTATTGATAGTTTATTTATGTCAATAGCCCTAACAGAAATTAAAATTTTAGATATATCGTTGTCGTAACAGCCACTATTCATTATAATTGCCCCTCCAATTGAACCTGGTATGCAAGATAAAAATTCCAAATTTCCTATATTATTTTCTTTAGCAAAATTAGCAACTTTACGGTCAAGTGTTGCTGCGCCTACATCAATAATATTTTTGTTAATAAGCTTTGTGTAAGAAAAATCATTTCCTAATTTTATTACCACTCCTTTAACTCCATTGTCTCTAAATAGTATATTAGACCCAGCTCCTAAAATTGTCGTTTTCAAATTTTTTTTTTTTTGTTACTTCTAAAAATTCTACAAGCTGTTTTTGGTCTTTTGCTTTATAAAAAAACTCTGCATTACCTCCCAAATTAAACCAACTATAATTAGATAGATTTACGTTTTGACTAAAATTTTTTTCAAACTTCTTTATAAAATTAATATCTAAAGTCATAGTGAGTATTTAAGTCCTGTCATCCATTTTGATATTACACCTGCTCCCATGCCAATAATTATTTCATTACTAATTAAATTTTTTTTTAAATATTGACATAACTCTATTTCGTTTTTGACAATAACAACTTGAGTGTTAGAGTTCTTCATTATTAACCTGGCAAACTTAATTATGTTAAACTTAAAATTTTTCTTTTCACCTGCTGCATACAATGGACACATAATAACTAATTTTGATTTGACAAAACTTTTTGAGAATTCATTTTTTAAAGACATAACTCTAGAATATCTATGTGGTTCAAAGACGCTAATAATTTTTCTTTTTGAGTCAACATTACTAACTCCCTCTAAAATCGAATTAATTTCAGTAGGGTGATGGGCGTAGTCATCATAAAAATCATTTTTATTAATCGAGAAAACTTTGGTCATTCTTCTTTGAACACCAGAAAATTTTTTAAGTGATTTTTTTACTAAATTTATATTTGCTCCTAGATTCAAACAAACTATAAAAGCTGCAGCCGCATTAAGCACATTATGTTTTCCCAATAACTTCACATTTATACCTTTTATGTTTTTAATTTTTTTGTCTTTATCTTTATAATTTAAATCAAAGGTCGTGCTGTTGAAGTTATATTTAATTTTTTTAACTTGGTAATCAGCTTTTTTACTTTCTCCATAAGTCAATATATTTTTATTTTGAATTTTATTTAATATTTTTTTTATATTATTGTTATCAATACAAATTATTGACTTACCAGTAGGAGGGGTTTTGTTTATAAATTCTAAAAAAGATTTTTCTAAATTTTTATAACTTTTGTAATAATCAACATGTTCATAATCAATATTAGTTACAATTGAATAATTAATCGGTAGTTTTAAAAAACTCCCATCAGACTCGTCAGCTTCTAATATCGCCCATTCACCTTTTCCCAATTTTGCGTTGCTTTTAAAAGAATTTATCACTCCACCATTAATTATAGTTGGGTCTAGATTTTGATCTGACAAAATTTTTGCTACTAAAGAGGTGGTTGTAGTTTTTCCGTGAGAACCAGTAATTATTATATTTTTTTTCAAAGTTACTACATCTGCTAAAACTTCTCCTCTTGAATAAATTGGTATTTTATTTTTTTTTGCGTACTTAAGTTCTATATTATCTCTTTTTATAGCAGTTGATTTTACCAAAATAGTTGCTTTTTTAATATTAGAAAATGAATGGCCAATAAATATTTTTATTCCTAACTTTGAGCAACTAATTGTATTTTTATTTTTATTTTGGTCGCTTCCTTGAATTTTAAATCCCATGTTTTTCATAATTTGGGCTAGGCCACTCATTCCTATACCTCCAATACCAACAAAATGAACAATGTCTTTTTGACCTAAACTAATTTTTTTCATTTAAAATTTTCTCTATACGACTATTTAGATTTTCAAATATATCTTTGTCCGAATATTGTCTTTGTTTAGATAAAATATTATCTATCAATGATCTATCGTTAAAATTTGTAACAATAAGATTGTATAATTTATTTTTTATATCTTTTTCTTCCAAAAAATATCCATAACCTTTTTTTGAATAAAACTCAGCGTTTTTATATTGATGATTATCTGCAGATGTTGGTAAAGGTATTGAAATAAAAGGGATTTTAAAATTAACTAATTCCCCTAAAACTGACGCTCCTGATCGGGTAATAACCAGATTTGATTTAGAGTAATACTCTAAAATGTTGTTGGTAAAATTAAATATCTTATAATCAATTTTAGCTTTTTCATAAAATTGGGATAATTGAATATTCTGACTTTTTTGACATTGTTGATAAACTTTAATTTTTATTTCAGAATTTTTTAATTTTTCAAATATTTCTGGCAGCTCATCTGCAAAGGCTCTTGCGCCTTGACTTCCTCCTAAGACTAGTATGCTTATATTATCAAAACTAATTTTTTCATTGTCGGGACTATTTGAATTAATTATTTCTTCCCTAACTATATTACCGATTTCAACTACTTTTTTTTTATATTTTTCTGAAATTCCTTCAAGTTCTTCATAGGCGACAAATATATATTTTGCAAAAGGTAATAAAAATTTATTAGCTTTACCAATAATTAAATTATTTTCATAAATAACAAATTTAATTCTCAAAATTGATGCGGCAATACAAATGGGAAAAGAGGAATAGCCTCCCATTCCAAATATAATTGACGGTCTATCAAATATAAGAAGTAATAAAGATTTAATAGTAGAAAAGAAAATAATAAATAATGAGAATGAAAGTTTAAAAATATTTTTTTTAATCAATGGCGATGAATGTATCTTTATTATTTTTAAATTTTTATAGTCTTTAAGGAATCTAGATCCTCTTTTATCTGAAGTTACCTTTACGTTAAACTTTTTATTTTTCAAATAATTAGCTAAACTATAAGCTGGGAAAACATGTCCGCCAGTTCCCCCAGTTGCAATCAATATTTTTTTTTTAATCATATAAATTAGATTTATTTTTAGTAAAGTTTAAAACTAATCCAGCTAAAATTGCACTTCCAATTAAAGAAGAACCTCCATAACTTAAAAAGGGTAATGTCATGCCTGTTGTTGGAAGTAAGTTTGTGTTCACCCCAGCATGAATAAATGTTTGAAATATCAACAAGGTCGCCAATCCACTTAAAGAAATTTTCAAGAATTCGTTATCTTGATTAAAACAATTCTTAATAATTCTAAATGAAATATATAAAAATATAATTAATATCATTATGGAAGCTAAAGAACCGTATTCCTCTGATATAACGGCTATAACATAATCTGTATGTGCTTCCGGAACACTTTCTTTTAATATTCCTTCGCCCATTCCCTGACCTGTCAACCCTCCCAATTTTATAGCATCAAGAGCAGAAGATGATTGAAACTTATCTCCTTGGCTAGGATCAAAAAAAGTTATCAAACGATTAATTATATATCCAAACTTTTCAGGTAAGAGGAATAATAAAGTGCTTATTAATATTATAAAAATTAAAAAGATAAAAAATATATAGACTAAACTCACGCCTGAAATGAAAACAGTTCCAACCCAACTTCCTATTAAAAGTATTGATTGTCCTAGATCTGGTTGATCAATTAATAAAATTATAACAGAACCTAAAAGTGTAAAGCTTATTAAATATTTTATTTGAGAATTTTGAAATTTTTCATAAGTTAATAATTTAGCTGTCATCAAAATAAAAAAAGGTTTTAATATTTCTATAGGCTGTAATCTAAAAAAATAAAGGTCAATCCACCGTTTAGCCCCTTTAACCTCTACTCCAATTATTGGCACTATTGCTAAGAGAGTAAAAGATATAATAAACAAAGGTATTACAAATTTTATAAGCAATTTTGTCTTAAATGTTGAAACAAACAACATAATTGTTACAGCTAAAGACGTAAAAACTAAATGTTTTGAAAAAAAAAAAATAATATTCTTTGTTAAGTCTTTCGCCAGCTAAAGACGATGTAGATGAAAAAGAAAAAAATAAACCTAGAAAAAATAATATAAAAAAACATGATAAAATTTTTTTATCAACGTTTCTCCAATAGTTAATAAATATAAATTTAAACGAATTTTCCAACATATTTTTTACATAATCTCTTAAATTCTTCACCTCTTTTTTCAAAATTTTCAAATTGATCGAAAGAAGCTGCGGCAGGGCTTAGTAGAATAGATCTATTATTATTTTTTTGTGATTTGCTATCTTTTAAGATTTTTATAATAGAATTATTTAAGTTCTTTGTAATTGAAAAATTTAACTTACCTTTAATTTGATTTTTAAAGAAATTCGTATTTTTTCCTATTAGATAACATTTAATAATATTTTTTTTAAACTTAAGTACTTTAAATTTATCTCCCTTTTTTGGAAGACCTCCTAATATCCAATAAATATTTTTTAGACTATAAAGAGCAGATTTTGCGGCTGCAAATGAAGTTGCTTTAGAGTCATTTATGAATGTTGTATTGTTCTTTTTAAGAAAAATTTCAAATCTATGTGGTAAACCTTTAAATGATTTCATCGTCTCAACAAAAGATTTTTCTCTTATTTTTAATAATTTAGAAAATGTATAAATAAAACTCATATTCTCCTCATTGATATTGGAAGTTAAATATTCATTATTAATTCTATGCTTTATTTTTTTATAATCTTTAATTTTGGTTGTGATCAATTTACTTGAAGCTTTATTTTTTATAAATTTTTTTTTTAATTTTTCATTTATTATTGCAAAGTTATTCCTAGTTTGAAGGCGAAAAATTTTTAATTTTGAGCTTAAATAATTATTAATACTGCCATGCCAATCTAAATGATCATTAGAAAAATTCAGAAATAAAGCATAGTCAGGTCGAATAAATTGTGAATGTGAAAGTTGAAAAGAAGATGCCTCAATAATTACAAAACCGCTTGTGGAGTTTCTCAAGTCTAAAATTGGTGTGCCGATATTTCCACCTATAGAGCACTTAAATTTATTTTTTTTAAGAAGGTGTGCTAATAATTTGCATGTGGTTGATTTACCGTTAGTGCCAGTTACTACAATGCTTTTTGATCTTTGATTATTTAAAAAAAATAAATCAATATCTGTTATAATTTTTTTTTTAAATCTAATTAAATTTTTATTTTTTAGCAAACTTATACCTGGAGACAAAATGATATAATCAACCTGATTTAAAGAATGAATTAAATTTTTTGGTCTATAAGTTTTATAAATAATTTTTTGCCTATCATCCCAAACTTTAAATTTATTAATATTATTTTTTAAAAAAAATTTTACTACAGATCTTCCTGATAGACCCAGACCATAAACAAGGAACGACAGTTCTTTGAGTTTTATAGGTTGGTGCATAAACTACCTTAACTTTAATGTTGCTAGTCCAATTAACGCTAAAATAATGGCAATTATCCAAAACCGAATTACAATTGTAGACTCAGCCCACCCCTTTTTTTCAAAATGATGGTGTATAGGCGCCATCATAAAAATTCTTTTACCGGTTAATTTAAATGACACTACTTGAATAATTACGGAAACAGTCTCTAAAACAAATAATCCTCCTATAATAGCAAGGACAATTTCGTGTTTAACAATTATTGCAATAGCGGCTAAAGATCCTCCAAGTGAGAGTGATCCTGTATCTCCCATAAAAATTTTTGCTGGTGGAGCATTGTACCAAAGGAAACCTAAACACGCCCCTACAACTGATCCACAAAAAATAGATAGCTCTCCCACATCAGGAATATATTGTATCTGCAAATATTCTGAAAAAATTGTGTTTCCTACAACATATGAAATTAGTGTAAAGGAAAGTGCTACTAACATAACTGGAACTGTTGCTAATCCATCTAATCCATCAGTTAAATTTACAGCATTTGATGCTCCAATAATAACAAATAAGCCAAAGGGTATAAAAAATAAACCCATGTGCCATATTAAGTTTTTAAAAAAAGGAAAATAAAGATTATATAAATATTCATGGTTTGAATATTTTATTAAAATTAATATAGTTATTATACTTATTAAAATTTGACCAAGAAATTTATATCTAGACTTTAGTCCTCTTGAATTTTTAAATCTAATTTTAAGCATGTCGTCTAAAAATCCTAAGGCACCTAAAGACAAAGAAACAAAAATTAAAGTCCAAACATAAACATTAGTCAAATCTGCCCACATGAGAGTGCTTGATATAATTCCAATAATGATAATTACTCCACCCATAGTTGGGGTTCCAGATTTTTTAATAATATGATCTATAGGTCCATCTTGCCTTATAGGTCCGGTTATCATTTTTTCAGAAAATAGTTTGATTAATGGTCCACCTATAATAAATACAACTATTAAGGAAGTAACTACAGACAAGCCAGTTCTAAAAGTAAGGTATTTGAATACGTTTAAAAATGAATATTGATCAATTAAAGAAGTTAATAAATTAAATAACACTTTTCCCTTTTATCATTTTTCTACTAAAATCATTGAGGCCTGTGGCGTTAGATCCCTTAATCATTAAGTAATCATTATTAGATATCATTTGCTCTAAACTGAGGTCTATATCCTTATTATTCTGTAAAATATTTCCTCTTTTATCTTTATTAAGTTGTTTATATGTGAAAATTGTTTTTTTTCCTTTAACGAAAACTTTGTCTATATCAGAATTGTTAATAACTCTAGACAATTGCTCATGGTATTGTTTAGAATTAGAACCTAATTCAAGCATATCACCAAGTATTAAATATTTCTTAAATTTTTCTTTTTTTATCAAACTTAACTTATTGATAGCATTTTTTACAGATAAAGGATTGGCATTGTAACTTTCATCGATTAAATTAAATTTCTTTTTATATCTCATTATAAGATATTTTTTTCCTCTCCCCTCCGGTGATTCAAAAGATTTTATTTTATTTTTAATTTTATTAATGTCAATTTTAAGTTCTTTTAAAACTGCTATTGAAGCAAGTACATTGTAAATATTCAAATCTTTAATTTCTAAATATATCATTTTGTTATTAATCTTTATGAAAATTTTTGAGATATTGCCTTTTCTGAAAATTTTCTTAATTAGAACATCTGATTTTTTATGATAGCCAAAAGTAGAAATCTTTAATTTGTGTGATTTAGCTTTCTTTGAAAGGTAATTAAAAAATTTATCATCTCTATTAAGAATTATCGTTCCGCCTGCTTTAATGTTTTCAATAATTTCTGATTTAGCCTTTGCAATTCCACGAATATTTTTAAAATTTTCAATATGAGCCTCGCCAATATTTGTTATGACTCCTATGTGAGGTTTAATTAACTTCGTTAAATTTTTAATTTCCCCAGCTCTACTCATACCAACCTCAAAAATTCCAAATTTATCCTCAAAACTTAGATTAGATAAACTAATTGGAACTCCTAAATGATTATTAAAAGATTTAGATGACGAGTGTGTCTTTTCAAAATTTTGTAATAAATCCCTAATTAAATATTTTAAAGACGTTTTACCAGCACTTCCTGTTACTGCTATTATTTTTGCTGAAGAAAGATCTCTTTTAAGTTTTGCAAAATTTTTTAAAAATGACATTGAATTTTTAACTTTTATTATTTTTTTGTTATTTTTTTTAGAAATTTTAGATGAAATAATACAGCCTGCTCCTTTTTTTAATGCAATATTAATAAATTTATTACCGTCAGTTTTTTTTCCTTTAATAGCTAAAAATAAATTTCCATTTTTAATCGTTCTTGTATCGATTGATAAACCATTAAAATTTACTGACTTTTTCTTTCTTAAAATTTTATTAAGTATAAATTTGTTTTGTTGATATTTTTGTTTTTTTTTTGTTAATATTTTCGTTTTGATATTAATTGTTTTAATAATTTTTTTATCTGAAATATTAAATATTTTATTTTTATAAATTTGCTGTTCTTCATGCCCTTTACCTGCGATTAATATTATTTCGTGTGGATCAGCATTTATGACTGCTTTTTTTATAGCCGATGATCGATTTCCAATATTAAAAGATTTATTCTTTAAAATATTTTTTAAAATTTCTTTTCTGATTTTTTTTGGATTCTCATTTCTTGGATTGTCATCTGTTATATAAATCTTTTTACAATTATCGTCGGCAATCTTTGCCATTATCGGCCTCTTAATTTTATCCCTCTCGCCTCCACACCCAAAAACTAAAGAAATATTATTACCATAATTATTCTTCAAAAATTCTAGGGTTTTAGATAAAGCGTCCGGTGTATGAGCATAATCTATAAAAACTTTCACGTTGTTTGAATACTTTCTTACTAACTCAAGTCTTCCACTTGTATTTTTAAGTTTTTTTATTGCTTTAAATATTGATTTCTCTTTTAACCCACATAATTTTATAGCCTCTATTGCCATGACTAAATTTTTAATTTTAAAATCTCTATCAAATTTTGATGAAATATTTTTAATTTTTTCCAAATTATTGTTTATATCTAAAATTCTTAAATTTTTCTTTTTCGCAATTTGTTTTAATAATTTAAATGATGAAATTTCTTTGTCAGAAATAATTGTTGATTTTTTGTTTAAAATATTTCTAAATAAAATTAGTTTTGCATTTAAGTAGGACTTCATATTTTTGTGATAATCTAAGTGATCTTGGCTAAAATTTGTAAAAATTGCTCCTTTAAAATTTATATGATGTAATCTTTTTTGATCTAAGCCGTGGCTGGAGGCTTCGATGATCACATTGTCTATTTTCTTAATTTTTAAATAATTTAAATTTTTATGGAGTGTGACTGTATCAGGTGAAGTAAGTTTAGTTTTGATAATTTTATCATTATATTTTATTCCCAATGTGCCAATTGAAGCAGCAGGTATATTATTAATTCTTAATATTTGATAAAATATATCAGATACCGACGTTTTCCCATTAGTCCCTGTAACTGCGATAATATTTTTTGGCTTTAATTTGTAAAATCTTGAAGATATCTCACTCAAGAGATTTCTAATTTTATTTGTTTTTATTATAAGAGTGTTTTTATCTTTAATTTTGCAACTTTTTGAACAAATAATGACTGAAGCACCTTTGTAAATTGCATCTTTAATAAATTTTTCACCATTTAATTTGTTTCCCTTAATGGCAAAAAAAATATAATTTTTTTTAATTTCATTACTATTCGTTGAAATTCCAGAAATGACAATATTTTTTTTATTTTTTGAAATATCTTTAATTAAATTTTTCAACAACATACTGGTCTGTAAACTCTTCATTATTTATGGCTAAAATTGGCCCGATTTTTTCTATAATTTTGCCTGCAACATAAACAGAATTCCAACCAGAGGTATTATAAGGCGCTTTAGTCTTAACACCCCGATAATTATAAATTAAATCCTTACTTATTTTGGGATTTTCTAACATCACAAATAAGCTATAATCGGGTTTGTTAGCAGGAAAGATGGAAATAAAAGTGTTTATTCTATTTTTTTTATCTCCGTAACTTTCAGCAGTACCAGTTTTACCTCCAACATAGTACCCATCTTTATCTGCTAAACTTGCTGTACCATTATTACTGCTGACTACTTTTCTTAAAATATCTCTTAATTTGTTACTTGTATCTTTTGAAATAATTGATTTTGTTTTTTCAGTTTTTCTCTCTTTTACCAAGCTTGGAATGATCATTTTTCCTCCATTAATCATGGAGGCATATAATGCTGTAGCTTGTAAAGGAGTAGTGGTGATGCCATGACCGAATGAGACTGTCTCTAATTTACATCTATTCCATTTTAGTTTATGAGGTACACCTACTTCCTCCAATTCAATTTCTGGATTCTTTGTTATTTTTGTTTTCCTAATAAATTCTTTAAAATTTTCTTCTCCTATTTTTTTAGCTAGAACTACAGAACCTACATTAGAGGATCTTACTAAAATTTGCTCAACTGATAAATTTTTTGGATGCTCTTTCATATCTGTAATTTCATGTATAGAACATTTAATTTTTTTAGGAATATTTTCAATAATTGTATTTGTATCTACTAGTTTATGCTCAAGTGCTAATGCTATTGTAAAAGTTTTAAAAATTGAACCAAGTTCATATACTCCCTTAGTAATTTTATTTATAAACCTTTTATCTTTAATGGTTGTTCTCTGATTAATATTAAAATTAGGTAAAGATACTAATGATAATATATCTCCATTATTTACATTAAGTAATAATGCAGCGCCTCCTGTGGCGTTAAAAGTTTCGATAGCATTATTCAATTCTTTATTTACTATATGTTGAATATTGCTATCTAAAGTTAATTTTAAGGGTTGGTTTAATTGGTTAGAACTTTTTAATTCTCTATCAAAATATTTTTCAATGCCTGATATGCCATAATTATCATAATCAACCTGACCTATGATGTGACTAAATAAGTCTCCGTGAGTATACATTCTTGCTTGAAAGGGTTCGAATTTAACTCCCTTCTCTCCAAGGGCCCAAAACCTATCTTTTTCAATTTGATCTATTCTTTTTTTAATTCGAAAATATTTATTTGATTCTAATTTATTTTTAATTTCATTAATAGGAAGTTCAGGAAAATTTAATCTTAACTTGATTAAAAAATTTTTTTTATCTTTAATCTGTTTTGGATCTATTGCGGCATGAAACGTGTTTACATTTCTTGAAATAATTATTCCATTTCTATCTACTATATCTCTTCGCAATAAAGAAAATTGCGATTTTTGTTCCTCAGTATTAAAGACATTTTTTTTATTTAGAGAAATATGTGTAATTTTAATAGAAAAAATTAATATTAATGAAAAAAAGAAAAAGAATAATAAATAAATTCTGTCTTGCAAATTATTTGATTTTTTAAATATTTTATTTTTTTTATTTGTTTCTAGATAATCTTCAAAATA
>MDTG01393944.1_pt1 | contig 22558 bp, 27 predicted proteins | sample 811421 | NCBI WGS metagenome assembly MDTG01 (sample SAMN05326645, study PRJNA326480) | marine metagenome | isolation source: seawater | place: Pacific Ocean: South East | collected 2011
TCATTTGAATATTTTTAAAAAATACTCAAAAAAACAAACAATAAAGTAATGTCTAAAAGAATAACTATTCGTTTAAGCTATTCTTTATAGGATGGTTTTAGTAGTTATTTACCATGTTTTTAGGATGTAATAATTTATCTAATTCATCTTGAGTAAATAGCTCTTGTTCTAATACGATATCATAAACTCTTCTATTTGTTGCTAATGCTTCTTTTGCTAGGGCTGAACATTTCTCATATCCTAAAATCGGATTTAAAGAAGTTACAATAGTTACAGAATTTAAAATATAATCCATACATACCTCTTCATTTGCAGTAATTCCTTTAATACACTTTTCACCTAATGTATAAAAAGATCTTCTCATCATATTAATTGAAGTAAATAGTTTATAAGCAACTATTGGTTCAAATACATTTAATTGCAATTGTCCTCCCTCACAAGCCATTGAAATTGTAACATCAGAACCAATTACTTCAAAAGCTACTTGATTTACAACTTCTGGGATTACAGGATTTACTTTTCCAGGCATTATTGAGCTTCCTGGTTGTACTTTTGGTAAGTTTATTTCATTAAATCCTGCTCTTGGACCTGAACTTAAAAGTCTTAAGTCATTACATATTTTAGAAATTTTAATAGCAACTCTTTTTAGTATTCCAGAAATATGAACAAAAGCTCCTGTATCTTGTGTTGCTTCAATTAAATCCCCAGCACTTACATAATCAACACCTGTTACTTCTCTAAGATTACTTATTACTTTTCTTTGATAAGCAGCTTTAGTATTAATTCCTGTACCAATTGCTGTTGCTCCTAGATTTACTTCTTTAAGTAAAGCCTGAGTTTCTCTTAATCTAAAAATATCATCATCAATCATTACTGCATAAGTTTTAAACTCTTGACCTAAAGTCATAGGAACAGCATCTTGAAGTTGTGTTCTTCCCATTTTTAATACATCTTTAAACTCAACTGCTTTTTCATTAAAAGTATCTCTTAAATAACGTAATGAATCTTTTAATTTATAAATTAATTCATGTAAAGTTAACTTAATAGCAGTTGGATAAACATCATTTGTTGATTGAGACATATTTATATGATTATTTGGATGAATAACATCATAAGTACTTCTTTTTTCACCTAATATTTCTAAGGCTCTATTTGCTATTACTTCATTTGCATTCATATTTGTTGAAGTTCCAGCTCCTCCTTGGATTGGATCTACAATAAACTGATCATGAAATTTTCCATCAATTATCTCATTACAAGCTTGGATAATTGCATCTCTTTGTTTATCATTTAAATCACCTAACTCAAAGTTTGTTAAAGCACAAGCTTTTTTTACTTTTGCTAATGATTTAATAAAAGTAGGAAATAGTGACATATCCGTATGAGTAATATCAAAATTCTCTTTTGCTCTTAGTGTTTGTATTCCATAATATGCATCTTTTTCAATTTTCTTTTCACCTAAAAAATCTTTTTCAATTCTATATTCTTCTTCCATATTATCCCTCTTAATTTAATATTTAAAAGTATACTTTTTAAAAGTATGCTAAAAGTGTGTTTTAATGTTTTAACAATAAGGTATATCCCTCTTGTGACACATTTTTTATAATGTTAATAGGAAGTTTAGCTCTTAAATCTTTAATAAAAGATTTTAAAGCATGAGATGTCATTTCCTTATCAAGCCAAAGCTCTTCTTCTATTTGAGTATAACTTACTATTTGGTTTTTATTTTCATACAGTAAATGTAAGAAATCTTTCTCTCTTTTTCTTAAACTTATCTCTTCTTTATCATTATAAAGAAGTGCTCTTTTATGTAAATCTAAAAAAAGATTAGAAGATAAAGCAATTTGATCTAATAAGTTTTCATTTATATATTTATATAATGCTTCATTTAGTTTTTTTAAGTTCAATGGTTTTAAGATAAAATGATTTATATTTAGATTTATTAACTCCATTAAATACTCTTCATTTGAATGCGCAGTAAGCATCATAATAGTTGTATGCCTATCTGTACTTCTAACTTTTTTTACAAACTCAACTCCATTCATATTTTTCATTTGAATATCACTAAGTATGATTTTAGGTTTATACTCTAAATACATATCATATGCCTCTTCTCCATCACAAGCTTCATATACATCTTTGAAATAGTATTTTAAAGTATTAACAATAACCTCTCTTATTCCATCTTCATCTTCAACACATAAAATACTAATATCTTTTAATTTTTCTAATAAAATCTTTTCCATTTCTTATCCTATTTTTACCCTAATAGCACTATTTTAAAAACAGCACCTTTTTCATCATTTTTGACACTCAATTCTCCACCCATATTTTTTTCGATAATAAGTTTAGAAATATAAAGACCTAAACCTGTTCCCTTAGAGGACTCTTTTGTAGTAAAATATGGATCAAAGATTAAATCATAATTCTTTTCATCTAATCCTCCTGCATTATCTTTTACTTTAATAATGCATAAACTGCCAAAGGATTCTATAACTAAAGTGATTTTTGGGTTTTGAATTTTTCTTTCTACTAAAATATCTTTTGCATTTGAAATTAGATTTAAAATAACCTGAGCAAACTCTGTAGGATAGCCATTTATAAAGCTATTGTTTTTTACTTCAAGATTTAAGATGATTGAACTATCTTCTAAAGAAGCATTTACAAGATTTATTGCTTTTTTGCAAGATGCTAAAACATCAAAAACTTCTTTTTTCTTATCTGGCTTATAAAAGTTTCTAAAATCATCTATAGTATTTGACATAAACTCAATCATTTTATCACTTTTATCAATTGATTTTAAGATATGTTCATTTGTTACTTTTTTAAATCTTGTTGCAGTTTCAAGCTCCATTAAAATTCCAGAAACTTCAGTTAAAGGTTGTCTCCATTGGTGTGCAATCATTGCAATCATTTCACCCATTCTTGCTAATTTTGATTGTTGAAGAATTGCTCTATCTTTTTGTTTTCCATCTTCAATTCCTTTTTCAACCTCTGTTACTAAAGTTTTATTTAAAGATTCAAGTCTCTCTTCTCTATTTTGTACTCTATTTTTATATTTTTTTATTACATCGTGAATAATAGTATTCATAAGCATTGAAAAAAGTACCATAAATACGAAAATTATTACTGTTAAAACAATCATAAATTCTTTAAATTCATTCTGTCTTATTTCATGAAGTTTCTTTTTTTCTTGTAGAAGTTTTGATAATTTTTTTTCATCATAATTATTTTGTAAAATATATACTTGTTTAAACTCTATAGTATCAATTTCAAAACTACTATTTGTAAGTTTTAAATAATATGAAGTTGAGAAGAATGAAATAAATAAAATAGCTAAAAAAGGGACTATAATAATAAAAAAAGGTATTCCTTCTTTATTAAACATCAACTTATCCTTATATAAATTTATCATTATATATTGACCAATTTTTAGTAAAAACTAGCTGACTAAAAATTATTCAGCTAGTTTTTTTATTACTTTTTAGATTTTTTATCGTTTATATTATCAACTATCTCTTTCCAAACTTTTTTATCAATTTTGTACTCATTATAATCGTTATATCTCAATACTGGTTTTTTACCCTCTGCTAACTGTCTATCATAACCTTTGATTAATTGTAATACAGGTTTATATAAAAGTGCAATTACAATTAAGTTTATTACAGCTAATAATCCCATAGATAAATCAGCAAAAGCAAATATAGAACCTAAATCTTGAAAAGAACCCCAAATAATAAGAGAGATACATAAAAGCTTAAATGCTGTAAATAAAGGCATGTTAGCCTTACTAAAGAAATTTAAACTATTTTCAGCAAGATAGTAATTATATAACATTGATGATAAACCAAATAAAAATAGTGCAATAGTTACAAAATATCCACCAAAAGGTCCTATATGCTCAATTAATGCATTTTGTGTTAATAATACACCTTCAACACCTTGAGCACCTGGAACATAAACACCAGATAAAAGAATAATAAAAGCTGTACAAGAACATAAAATAATTGTATCAATAAATACAGAAAAAGACTGAACAATACCTTGTTGAACTGGATGAGCTACATAAGCTACTGCTGCTACATTTGGTGCTGAACCAAGTCCTGCTTCATTTGAAAACATTCCTCTTTTAGCACCTTGTAAAATAACAGCACCAATACCACCACCAATTGCAGAAGATGGATTAAAAGCTTCATTTACAATCATTGAAATAAGCTCTGGAATTTTTTCAAAATTTAAGCCAATTACAACTAATGCAATTAGTAAATAACCCATAGCCATAACAGGAACAATAACTTCAGAGAATTTAGTAATTCTTTTAATTCCACCAAATACTGCTGATGCAAATATTATTGTTAAAACAACAGCTGTAATCCATGTTGGAATATCAAATGTAGATTCAAAAGAAGTAGTAATAATAAAAGACTGTGTAGCATTAAAGGCAAACCCAAAAGTTATCATTAATAGTATAGAGATAATAAAACCTAACCATTTTTGTCCTAAAGCTTTAGTTGCATAGTAAGCAGGTCCACCTCTATATACACCTGAATCTTGACCATCTTTTTCTTTATACAATTGTGCTAAAGAACACTCAAAGAAACTAGTACTCATACCAATTAAACCAATAATCCACATCCAAAAAACTGCTCCTGGACCTCCTAATGTAATAGCAACTGCAACACCTGCAATATTTCCACCACCTACACGACCTGCAATACTTAACATTAAAGCTTGGAAAGAACTAATATGCCCATCTTTCTTATGTGAAGTATCTCTTAGAATATTGAACATTTTAAAGAAATATCTAAATTGTACAAACCTTGAACTAAGTGTAAAAAATACACCTAAAGCAGGAAGTAAATAAATTAAAATATTTCCCCAAATAAGATCATTTAAAAATGAATTAATTTCAGCTAACATTTTTGCTCCTTGAATTTGAAAAAAGTTTAGCATATGCAAGAGGGCTATTAGTGTCTTTACTAGAATATATAATATATTTCAAATATAAATAGTGTTAGAATTTATTCCATATAAAGAGTTCGTTTACTTTTATTTACTTTATATTAAAACTACATTTAAAGAAATGATATAAAATATATTTATATAAATTAAATAAAGGATTTAAAATGATAAGTGGTGTAGATTCAAGTCAAATGGCAATGCTTCAACAGTCAACTCAAAGTTCTAGTACTAATAGTTTAAGTAGTTCTCAATTAGAAACAATTTCATCTGTTTTAGAAGACTATGATGCAAGTAATTTAAGTCAAAGTGATGCCCAAAGTATTGTAGCAGCATTTGAAAATGCGGGAATAGAACCATCAGCAGAACTAGCAAGTGCAATGGAAGAAGCAGGTTTCGATGCTCGTGAAATTGGAGATTTAGCTGGTGGCAAATCAGGTGGTGGAATGCCACCTCCTCCACCTGCAGAAGAAACAGATTCAATTTCTTCACTACTTGATACACTGTTAAATACCGAAGAAGATGAAGAATCAACAAGTACTTCATTTGATGATATTATGGATTACACAAGTAGAATCTTAAATTTAAACGATGAAAGTAAGACTGAGGTAATGGACTTACTAGATAAATATTCTAATGAAGATGCAGACTATACAGCTGAAGAGACAAACAATTTATTAAAAACAGCACTTAGTCAAATATTAAGTGATACAAATAACTATAAATCTGTATCTTTTTACGGTTAAATTTTAAATCAAGGCTAGGATATAAATTATGATAAATATTTTAATGATAGAAGATGATCCTGAATTTTCGGAATTTTTAGGAGAATACCTAGCAAAATATAATATGAAAATTACAAATTATGAAGACCCATTTTTGGGTCTTAGTATTGGAATATCAAACTTTGATATTTTAATTTTAGATTTAACACTGCCTGGAATGGATGGCTTAGAAGTTTGTGAAAAGATTTCTAAAAGTTATGATATACCAATTATAATCTCTAGTGCTAGAGGAGATGTTACAGATAAAATAATGGGGCTTCAAATAGGAGCAGATTATTATCTTCCTAAACCTTACGATCCAAAAGAGATGTATGCTGTAATTCAAAGTCTTTTAAGAAGGTCTAAAAGAGGCTTAAAAGTTGAAGAAAAAAGTTCACTATTTATACATGAAGAATCAAAAATGCAAATTTTATTTAATAAAGAAGCTCTAAACCTTACACAAGCTGAATATGAAGTGCTAAGTGCACTTATTAGTAAAAAAGATGGTATTGTATCAAGAGAAGAGATAGTAAGTAAATGTGAAAGTTTAACTGATAGTTATAGTAAAAGCCTAGATGTAATTATAGGAAGACTTCGAACTAAGTTAAATGATAACCCAAGAAAATCACAATATATTCACTCAGTTAGAGGATTAGGATACAAATTAACACAATGAATTTCAACTCCTTAATCACAAAAATTGTATTTGTTTTTATAGTATCTATAATACTTTTTATTACAGTATTTATTGGGAATTACTATTATGAAGAGAATCTATTAAATACAAGATTAAGTGAAAACTATAAAAAAATCACTAAACACTCTCATGAAAATAGATTAGCACCTAATGAAATAATAGAATATATAGAAAAGCTAAATTTCCAGTTTATAGAAGATGGTGAGAGTTTAACAAGAGAGTCAAAAGCAATAGGTTCTGGTCCTGGCTTTGAGATATTTAAAAATGAAGATAGTTTTTATTTATTTATTCATGGGCCTGGATTTAGAATATTGGCAAAAGATTTAGATAAATATCCTTTAGGATATTATGGATTTCTAATATTAGGAATTATCTTTATAATATTCGTTTTAAGTTTTTTATGGATTATAAAAGCACTTAGACCTTTGAAGTTATTAAAAGAAGAGATTCAAGACTTTTCAAATGGAAAGTTAAATATAAATTGTAAAAGTGATAAAAAAGATGAGATAGCTGAAGTTGCAAATGAGTTTGATAATGCAGCAAAAAAAATATCTTTACTTCTAAACTCTAGACAACTTTTCTTAAGAACAGTAATGCATGAACTAAAAACTCCAATAGCTAAGGGAAGAATTGTAAGTGAACTTATTGATGATGATAAACAAAAAGATAGGATGGTTCTAATCTTTGATAAATTAAACTTGCTTATTAATGACTTCTCAAAAATTGAAGAGATAGTTTCAAAAAACTATAATATAAATAAATATAAAAACCATCTTGATTTAACAGTTGAAAAAGCTGTTGATATGATGATGTTAGATATTCCAAAAAATAAAATAGATTACGAAAATATTTCAAAAAAAACTATAAAAGTGGATTTAGAACTTTTTGCATTAGCAATTAAAAACTTACTTGATAACGGAATAAAGTATTCAAAAGATAAAAAAGTAAGAATACAAGAGAATGAAAATGAACTTCTTATTATATCAAAAGGTGATAAACTTAAAAAACCACTAAATGAGTATTTTAACGCATATCATAATGAAACAGAAAGTAAAAATCATGGAATGGGCTTAGGTTTGTATATTGTTCATGAAATTCTAAAAATGCATAAGATGAAGCTATCTTATGAATATTTAGATGAACATAATATTTTTAAAATTGCACTATAAGAATAGAAAATAAATACTATTTACTTCTAGCTTTTTTAATAATACTATTAATCATATTATTAAAAACAAAGTAGTGAATAGGAATTAAAGTATACCAATATAATCTTCCTAAAACTCCTTTTGGATAAAAATATGCAGATTGGATAAGTTTATTATCTTCTATTTTAAACTCCAACCATGCATTGCCTGGAACTTTCATTTGAGCATATAGTAAAAGTCTTTCATTCTCTTTTACATCAATAACTTTCCAAAAGTCTAAACTCTCACCAATTCTAAGTTTATTAGGATCTCTTCTTCCTCTTTTTAAACCAACTCCACCAATCATTTTATCTATAAAGCCTCTTGTTTCCCATAAAAAATCATAATCAAACCAGCCGTTTTCTCCACCAATTGAAGTAAATGCTTTATAAATACTCTCTTTTGATAAAGTGCTTATATCTTTTTCTTTTCTATCAAAAAATATTGCATCTGCAATCTCTTTACTATGATTTCTATCCCAAATTTTTCCTGAATTATCAGACCATCTGCTTATAACCTGATTTGTTTCAATCTCTTCAACTGCTTTTTTAACAGCACTTATAAAATCTAAAGGTTTGATATTTGGAAAATATTTTTTGCATTGTCATTTTGAATTACCACTTCTGATTTTAAACCTTCAATCAAAGCTTTTGCAACTGTAAAAGGAACAGGTGTAAAGAGATTTAACCAATAAGATGAAATATTTATAGATAAAAAAGGAAGTGGAATAATTATTCTTTTAAGTCCTAAAGCTTGCGCTGTTTGAAGCATCATATCTTTATATTTTAACTGTTGTGAACCTATATCAATAACTAAGTTTTCACTCTGTTTTAAATATAGTGAGTCTACTAAGTAATTAATTACATCTTCAACAGCAATAGGCTGAGCTTTTGTTTCAACCCATTTTGGCGTTGTCATTATTGGAAGTTTTTCTGTTAAGTTTCTAATTATCTCAAAACTTGTACTTCCAGAACCTATTATAACCCCTGCTCTAATCCAAATATTTTGAACATTTTTATTTGAAGATAATATCTCCCCTGTTTCAATTCTACTTAATAAGTGCTCACTTGTATCATTATTTTTTACACCTAAGCCACCTAAGTATATTATTCTTTTCACCCCACACTCATTTGCAATATCTAAAAAGTTTTGAGCTGAGATTTTATCTAGGTCTTTGTAATTTTCACTACTTAAAGAGTGAATTAAATAGTAAGCAACATCTATATCTTTTAAAGCCTCTCTCAAAGAATCTTTATCAAAACTATCACCCTCAACTACTTCAAGAGTATTGATAGTTTTTGAAGAAAAAGACTTTTTATTTCTTGTAAATAATCGTAAACTTACATCTTCTTTTTCTAAAAGCTTCTCTTTTAATCTTCTTCCTATATATCCTGTAGAACCTGTTAATAAAACTTTCATAATATAGCCTTTAAATTTATACCCTTAGTTTATCGTTTTACTTAAGCTTTTAGTATAGAAAATATATAAGGTTAATCTTCTTTTTCATTATAAAGCATATCATATTTACTTTTGTTTACTTTTAATTAAATCCCTATTTAAAGCGTTCTTATATAATTTTCACATAACAAAGCAAGGAGTTACTTATGGCAATATCAAATATAAGTGGATGCATTGGATGTGAAACTTGTGTAAAAGTTTGTCCAACAGATGTAATAAGAATGGAAAAAGATAAAGCAATAATAAAATATGTTGAAGATTGCCAAATATGTCATTTATGTAGACTTTATTGTCCAGTTGATGCTATAACAATCACACCTGAAAAATCAATTCCAGTAATTGTTTCATGGAGATAATTATGAGTAAAAATATTAAAATTTTATATATCTTTTTATCAATTACTGTTTTTATAGCTTTACCATTTTTATTTTTTGTTTTAGGAGATACACCATCAAGAAGTATATTGAAAAACACTCTTTCAATTATAACAATACTATCTTTTTTTATTTTATTTGGACAATTTTTACTATCAAAAACAAATACAACTATAAAAGAGATATTTAATTATGCAAAAGTTGTAAAGGTGCATAAACTTATAGGATATATAGTTTTACCTATACTTATTATTCATCCAGCTTTAGTAGTTCTTCCTAGATTTTTTGAAGTAGGAGTATCACCTTTTGAATCCTTTATAAAAATGATTACAACTTTTGATAACTTAGGCGTAATTTTAGGACTTATAGCATGGGGATTAATGCTAAGTTTAGGATTTACATCAATGTTTAGAAACAGATTAAATATCTCATATAAAGCATGGAAAGTCTTTCATGGTGTATTATCTTTAATATTTATTATCTTTGCTTCTTGGCATGTTATTGAAACAGGAAGACATATAGATTTAGCTATGAGTGTGTTGATTATTCTTTTAACACTAATATCAACTATTTTAATTATTAAAACTTACATATTTAAAAACGTAAGAGGAGCAAAGTAATGAATGAGAATATAAATACAAATGAAGAAAAAGTATCAAGAAGAGATTTTTTAAGTCTTTCTGCTTCTTTAGCAACTGCTGCATCCCTAACAGGATTAGGTCTATCACAAGGCTGGGCTGAAAATATTAGTGAAGTTAATACAAAAGATATTAAACAAACACAAAATGAAGTTGATGTACTTGTAATTGGCGGAGGAATGGCAGGACTTTTCGCATCTGTAAAAGCTCATGATGCAGGTTCAAAAGTTATGATGGTTTCAAAAGGAAGACTTGGAACTTCTGGACAAACACCTTTTGCAAAGGGTATCTTTTCTTACGATGAAAAAAATGAAGAATTAAGTATTGATGAATTTGCAGATAAAGTATCAAGATCAGCACTAGGTTCAAGTAATAAAGCCTATACAAGACAACTTGCAACTCATTCAAAAGCTAGAGTTGAAGAGTTGAAATCATGGGGCTTTTTTGATTCTGCTTTATGTTATAACGCTTTTATGAAACCAATGAAAGAAAGAAATATATCAATAATTGAGCGAACTATGATAACTCATTTAATAAAAGAAGATGGAAAAATTGCAGGTGCTGCTGGATTTAATTTAGATGATGAAGAAATATATATCTTTAAAGCAAAATCTGTAATCTTATGTACAGGTGCGGGAGGCTTTAAACCAAATGGTTTTCCAATTTGTGATTTAACTCATGATGGAACTATTATGGCTTATGATATTGGAGCAAAAGTCACAGGCAAAGAGTGGAATGATGGACATCCAGGAAGTGCAAAAGATTCAGCTGATTCTTTTGGAAATTGGCATGGAATGTTTGAAAGAACTCCTGAAACAACAAAAATACAAGTTAATCATCACTTAGGTGTTGATATGAATTATAAAGCATATGCTAGTGGTAATAGTATAAAAATGGGACCTCCTGGAATGCCATCTAATATGCAAAAAGAAATTGAAGGTGGACCATATACACCAGAAGAATTCGCAATGAATGAAAAAGATAGAAAAGGACCTCCCCCACCTAGAGATGGTGAAGATAATGGTGGAAGACCTCCAGGAATGAGTTCAGACCCAGTAGGAGGTTCAAGTGCAGGTCTTGCTATTCATAAATCTGAAGGACTAGTTCCTATAAATGAATATTGTGAATCAACAATAAAAGGACTTTATGCAGCAGGCGATGCTTTAGGTTCATATATGTCAGGTGGGATTTATACTCAAATTGGTTCATCATTAGCTGGTTCAGCTGTTCAAGGAGCTATTGCAGGAGAAGCCGCATCTAAATATTCAAAAAAAGCAGTAATGCCAATAATAACAAATAAAAAAATAGCAAAAATTAAAAAAGAGATATTAGCTCCATTAAATAAAGAAGCAGGATATTCTCCTGCGTGGGTAACACAAACTTTACAAGGGATAATGATTCCAAATTTTGTATTATATATCAAAAAAGAGACTATGTTAAAAGGTGCTTTAGCTTATGTAGAAGAGTTAAAAGATACACATATTCCAAATCTAAAAGCAAAAGATATGCATGAATTAAGACTTGCTCATGAAACAAAAAATATGATTATAAGCGCTGAAATGAAATTAAAAGCCTCTTTAATGAGAAAAGAGAGTCGTTGTAGTCATTTCAGATTAGATTATCCAAAGCTTGATAATAAAAACTGGCAAGCATGGATAAATATCTATAAAAGTAAAAAAGGGAAAATGAAGTTTGAAAAACAAGCCTTTGGAACGTGGGCAAAAGCATAAATTTTATCTATTTACTTACATTTAATTTATGTTTAAAACTTATTTAACTTGAATTGCTAAAATTTACATATAAAAATAAAGGATAAAAAAATGAATATTAATAAAAAAATACTTATAGCATCTTGTTTATTTGCAACAACAATAGTTGTTTCATATGCACAACCAGGTGGTGGACAAGAAAGAGGTGGTCAAAATGGTGAGCCTCCAAAAGAAGCTATTGAAGTTTGTGTAGGACAAGAGTCTGGTTTTGAATGTACTATGAATACGCCAAGAGGTAGTTTAACAGGAACTTGTATGAATACACCTGATAAAAAATATTTTGTATGTATGCCTGAGGGTGGACCAAATAAACGTTAGTTTATTTGGTTAACAACTTTTAAATTCTAGAAATATTAAGAAGCTTTTAAAAGTTTCTTTAACCATTTCTGAGCTTGTTTTACATCTTCAAATCTTTGAGATTTTGCAACTTGGTCTTGACCTTCATAGAATCTAACTCTAATTCCATCTTCAACATGATCAATCTTTGTTCTAGTGATTTTGTCTAAGTTTAAAAAAACTCTATCGTTTAATTGTACAAACATTTTATTCCTTTTGTTTTATATTAATATTTTATATTTTAACAGATTTTCTTTACATTTTATATAAATCTGATTATAATTATTATAAATAAAAAGGATTTATTATGGCTACGTTATCAAATTCTTATATGCAAAAATCTCTTGTAGATGAAATTAACTCTATTTTTAATGAGTTTTTTGAAACTTTAAAGAAGTTTGTTTACAAACATCATAAAATTATAGGATATTTTTAATATCCTATAATCTTAATTTTAAGATATTTAATCATCTACTATATAAACTTTATCTATAATAAATATTAAATTAAATTATAGAGTATTCATGATTCATATATTTACAGCACTAATTCCAATTTTTTCACTTATAATGATTGGCTATTTCTTTAAAAGAATAAAATTTCCTTCACATGATTTTTGGCCACAAGCTGATAAATTAACTTACTATATTTTAATGCCTTCACTTTTAATATATAAGCTATCAACAGCAACACTAAATTCAAGTAATAGTATAAGTTATATATTAACTGCTTTAATTACTATTTTTATAGTTTTATTAATACTATTTATTTTAAATAAATTTTTAAATTTTCAAGCAGATTGTTTTACTTCGATAGTTCAAGGTGGAATAAGATTTAATACTTATGTATTCTTAGCACTTGCAGATGCAGTTTTAGGGAATAATGGAATAGTTTTAGCAGCCATTCTTTTAACTTTTGTAATACCATTTATAAATATTTTATGTATTAGTACTTTTGCTTTGTATGTGAGTCAAAATAAATTAACATTTATCTATCTTTTAAAATCAATTGTAACAAATCCATTAATAATAGGTTGTTTTATAGGTGGAAGTATAAACTTTTTAGGAGTTTCTCTTCCTGTAATTTTAGTAAATACACTTGATATACTTGGACAAGCAGCACTACCACTTGGACTTTTATCAGTAGGATTTGGTCTTGTTTTAAAAGAGATAAAATCTTCTAAAAAAGATATAGTTGTTTCTTCTTTTGCAAAACATTTGCTAACACCTATTATTATGTTTGTAATTGCAAAAGCTTTTTCTCTTGATAATGAAATGATTGCAGTTTTACTTATCTTTGCAGTTTTACCAACTGCTCCTAGTTCTTTTATATTAGCACGACAACTAGGTGGAAATATCCCTTTAATGTCATCTATTATCACTGTACAAACTCTAATATCAAGTTTATTTATAATAGTTGTTTTAAACTACTTTATTTAACTATTTTAACTAAAGTAGTTTCATTTCCTTGTTCTGGATTATGTGGAATTAAAAACGATAATACAACTGAAATACTAGCTATTAATCCTCCAATTATAAATACTAAAGAGTGAGAATATAACCATACAAGACCAAGTAAAACAGGTAAAAAAACAGCTGCTATATGATTTATAGTAAAAGAAACTGCACTTGCACTTGCAATATCTTTTGGGTCTGCAATCTTTTGAAAATATGTTTTTAAAGCAATTGCCATTGCAAATAAAATATGGTCTATTACATAAAGTGCAAAAGCTATATATAAATTCTCTACAAAAGCATAAGAAACAAAAACTATAACAAGTCCAATATACTCATATCTTAAAGATATTCTCTCACCAAAGACACTAATAAACTTACCAATTTTAGGAGCTAAATACATATTTAAAATCGAGTTAATAAAAAGAAGTATCACCATATTATGAATATCTACACCAAATTTTTCAACAAGTAAAAATCCAGCAAAAACTACAAATATCTGTCTTCTTGCACCTGCAAAAAAAGTTAAAGTATAAAATAACCAATACTCTTTTTTTAGTCTGATTTTTCTATCTTGAATTACTGTTTCTTTAAAATTTGTAAATAAAATCCAAGAAAAAATTGCTAATAAAGCACTAATCCCACCAAATATTAAATATACATATTTATACTCTACAGATAAATAATTCATCAAAATATAAATTAAAATAAATACAAGTAAAGCTGTGAAAGATTTAACTGCAGATATTTTTCCTAGTATTATTGGAGCTTTTTTCTTATCTAACCATTGAAGACTTAAAGATTGATTCAAAGTTTCTAAATAGTGAAATCCCAAAGACATAATTATAGTTGTAATATAAAGCCCCATTGCACTTGGAAAAAATCCAGTTAAAGAAGTCCCAAGTCCAAGAAGTAACATAGATAAATAAACTAATTTTTGTTGAGCTACAAAGGCTAAAACTAAGATAACTGTAAAAGCTAAAAAGCCAGGTATTTCTCTTAAACTTTGAAGTATTCCTATTTGACTTCCATCAAAAGAGGCTACTTCAATTGTAAAGTTATTAAGTAAACTCATCCATGCAGAAAAAGAGACAAGCATCGAAATTGACATTACATAAAGAAGTGCAACTTTAGATGTAAATATTCTGTTTAAAAAAGTTTTTCTCAAATAAATACGCCAATAACAACTTTAACAGCAAGTATTGATAATAACACTTTTAAAAGCATTAAGAATTTCTTACCATCAATTTTATCTCTTAATTTAGTCCCAGCGTAGCTTCCTGCAACTGCTCCAATTATCATGGCAACTATAATTCCAATATAATCAAAAAATACAAAACCAAAATACATAAAAACAAAAACTTTTAGAATATGAGTAATACTCATTAAAGCAGCACCAGTTGCTACTACTTTATCTTTATCTTGATAATCTTTTAAAAGTAAAGTCATAGTAAGTGGACCTGTTGCACCTACAACTATAGAAAGTCCAGTTTGCAAAAATCCTACTAAATAATAGTTTTCATACTTTTTGATTCTATCATTAAACTTTTGCGACCATAAAGAAAGTAAAATATAAACACCAATAAATAAAGGAACATACTCTAAAGAAATCATAGATAATATAGAAGCAAAAAGTGCAATACCTACAATAGAACCTAATAAGAACTTTGGAATAGTTTCATATTGAACATCTTTATATCCAAATACTGCCCTTGAAAAATTACTAGACATTTGTGTTAATCCATGTACTGGAATAAGTGCATTTAGTGGTAAGAAAGCTGGAAGAATAGCAATTAACATCATTCCACCACCAAGTCCAACAACACCTGCAACTGTAGATGTAAAAAATGTCAATAATCCAAGTAATAATTCATCCATAAAAAGCCTTTTAAATAATCTGCTTTAAAATACCCAATTATCACTTATTTATCAAAATAAAGCTATGATTTCACTTCTAAAAAAAGGAAGTGTATGGATATTTATCAATGGGCTGGATTTGTTGGAATGTTATTTGTTGTTATTGCTTATTTATTTTTACAAATGAATAAATATACAATCAAATCTTTACAGTATCAATTATTAAATTTAGTAGGTGCTATTTTACTTTTAATCTCGCTTTTTGTACACTTTAATTTAGGTTCATTTATTATAGAAGTATTTTGGATTATTATTACAGTATATGGTATTGTAGTAAATTTAAAAGATAAAAAAATCAAAAAAGAAGATATAAAAGAGGAATAAAATGAAATATATTTTAACAATAACAATATTTTTATCATCTTCACTATTTGCAAACTATGCATTTACAGGTGAAAATACAGGGAAAATAGATATGCATGGAGGGAAAGGTGATAAGTTAATCACAAATAAAAATGGTTTTTCAAATAAAAGTATAAGCCCCTTATCAAATATGGGTATTACAAAACCAACATCACCATTTGCTCCTAAAGCATTAATTGAAGAAGAAAAAACTAAACAAAAAAATATTAAAAAAGAGAAATAAGGTTAAGAATGAATACATATAAATTTATATCATGGAATGTAAACGGAATTAGAGCAGTTGATAAAAAAGAAGCATTAAAATGGATTGATGAAGCAAATGTTGATTTACTTGGAGTTCAAGAAACAAAATCACAAATTGACCAAATACCATCTACAATCTTTGAACGAGAATACAAAACTCTAGCTGGTTCACAATCAGCAATAAAAGGAAGAAGTGGAACTGCACTTTTTACTGATATTGAAACTACTTTTACTTGTAATTGTCCAAGTGTTGATGTATTAGATGAAGGAAGAATAAACGAAGTTCATTTTACAATAGGAGATAAAGATATTGCATTTTTTAATGTATATTTTCCAAATGGACAAAGTAAAGAAGAAAGACTTGCATATAAAATGGAGTTTTACGATAGATTCTTAGAGCATTGTGAAAAGTTAAAAAAAGATGGTAAATCAATCATTGTTTGTGGAGATGTAAACACAGCACATAAAGCAATAGATTTAGCACGTCCAAAAGCAAATGAAAAAACATCTGGTTTCTTACCAATGGAGCGAGAATGGATGGATAAGTTTTTAGCTCATGGATATATAGATACGCTAAGACATGTAATTGGTGATGAACCTGAGCATTATTCTTGGTGGTCTTATAGAGCAAATGCCAGAGCTAATAATGTTGGCTGGAGAATTGACTATTTTTATGTAAGTGATGATTTAAAAGATAATATTAAAGATGCTTATATTTTAAATGAAGTTATGGGAAGTGACCACTGTCCTATTGCTCTAGAAATACAGTTATAAGAGTTTTTCTCTTATAACTTATTTTTTAGTACATCTATTCTTCTATTAGCCTCTTTTATTCTATGCATTTTAATCTCACCACTTCTTACTTGTTTATATATTGAATCTATTATAGTTTCTAATTTTATTGGCTTTGCTAGCTGATTTGCAAACATTAGCATATCAACACCTGAGTTAATAGCAAGTTTTACTGTATCATCTAAACTATAGTGTTTTGAAATAGCATACATTTGTAAATCATCACTTATTAAAACACCTTTATATCCTAACTCTTTTCTTAAAAGTTTTGTATTTATATTCCACGATAAAGTTGCAGGTAGTGAATAATCTAAGTCTTTATTTACAACATGAGCACTCATAATCATATCAACCAAAGCATTTTTGATAAAATACTTGTATGGTTCTAATTCTTCTTTTTGCCAACTTTTTGTAATATCAACAAAACCTTTATGCGAATCGCTTTGTGAAGAGCCATGTCCTGGGAAATGCTTAAGTACTGAAATAATATTCTCTTTTTTCATCTCTTTTGTAAAAATAGAAGCATATTTTATTACCTCTTTTGAACTTTTACCAAAAGACCTACCAAGTTTAACAATTACTGGATTATTAGGATTAATACTTAAATCAACAACTGGTGCATAATTTACATTTAATCCACTATTTTTTAAAACTTTTGCTAACTTTGAATAAGTATTTTTTGCATAATTTTCACCTTTTGTAGCAACTACACTTGCTTTTGGTGTATTTATAAAACCTTTTGATTCTTTTAATCTTTGTACTATTCCACCCTCTTGGTCTATTGAAATTAATAGTTTTGATTTATTAATTGCTTGTAGTTGCGAGCTAAGCGTTGCTAGTTGTTTTGGGTCTTTAACATTTTTGATTTTCTTTTTATCATTTGGGTCTTTATCAAAAAGAATAACTCCACCTAAATCATATTTTTTAATATCATTATAGATTTTATCATCTGAATCTATTTTTTGACCATGGAAACCTAACATTACCATTTTACCTATCATTTTTTCTAACTGTTCTTTGGTATATGTATTTTGTTCTGCAAAAAGTAAAGTACTTATAAGACATGTTAATAGAAGTTTTTTTATCATTTATTCTCTTTCATTTATTTCTAATATTTAAAGATGAGTATATCAAAATAATGTTTATAAAAAGTGAATTTATATTTCTTTTACCTTCTATATTTTAATGTTATTATCTATATTTTAAAGAAAAAGTCTATATTTTATTGACTTTACTAAAAAAAAGTGATAGAATTTCACTATTAAAAAATAAGGAGACTTTATGTCAAAAGAAGAAAAAGAATTAAAAGTTAAAAAAGCAGCAAAAAAAGTTGCTAAAAAAGCGGATAAGAAAAAGAAAGAAAAAAAGAAAATTGCTAAAAAAGTTGAAAAGAAAAAAACAAGTAAAAAACCAGCTAAGAAAGTTACTAAAAAGGTTACAAAGAAAGTAGCTAAAAAACCTTCTAAAAAGAAAGTTACAAAAAAAGTAGTAAAAACTAAAAAAGTAGCTAAAAAAGCTAAAAAGAAATAGATTATTTTCTAGTATGATTTTAGAATTTCCTTCTAAAATCGTACTATTTCATATCACTTATACTAAGGCTAAAATCCAATCTTTCACTTCATTTAAAGTAGATTCATCTTTGTTTGATACAAAAACATAAGGTTTATTTTTTCGATTCTCTTTAACATCATTTTTCATACTTTCTATTTCAACTCCAACATATGGAGCTAAATCAGTTTTATTTACAATAAGTAAATCAGAAAAAAGTAATCCTGCACCTTTTTTTCTAGGTATATCAGCACCTTGAGCTACATCTATTACATAAAGATAATAATCAATTAATTCATAAGAAAAAGTAGCACTTAAATTATCTCCACCACTTTCAACAAAAACAATATCAGAATCAAACTTTTCTTCTAACTCAATAACTGCTTTTTGGTTCATTGATATATCATCTCGAATTGCAGTATGTGGACAACCACCAGTCTCAACACCTATGATTTGTTCATCTGGTAAGTCAAGTGTTCTTTTTAAATAATTTGCATCTTCTGTTGTATAAATATCGTTTGTAACAATACCTATTTTATAATCATTTTTTAGCATATTTGTAAGTGCTTCAATTAAGGAAGTTTTTCCACTTCCAACAGGCCCTGCTATTCCTATTTTTAAACTCATTAGTTTCCTTTTCTTAGTCTTTTTTAAATCTTTTTCATTCTTACTAATATTTATATTTTGCTTTAGTTCAAGGCAAGATTTAAGGAGTTTACTAAATGTAAATAACTTAAATTTTAACGCAAAAATAAAGTAAAAGATGAATATTAGGTTACGAACATCTTTGGTTCTAATGTTTTATGTTCAAATATCACTTCTTCAAACAATGGATTAAAATTTGTAATCTTTTCATCAAAATTAAAATCCATATTTTCTAGTAAATCATCAAATTTAAAAAGCATTTTTTGAATATCTGAGGGTTTTATTCTTGATATTTTTATACTTGTAGCTGCAATATTTATTAGATTCTTTTTTGTCCACATTACAATAAAATCTTTTATATCAATATCTAAATCATAAGCATAAGCAGCTAGTACTATTAACTCATTTGCATCTGCTTTTTCATCTTTTATAAAAGAAAAGTATTCTTTTACTTTTGTTTTATCTAAAGTGTCTTTTATTTGTACATAGTAGTTATGACCTATATTTTTAGATGCTTTTGCATATTCATATGTTAAATACGATGATATTTCATTATCAAGTTTTTTTACTAGAAAAAGTTTGTTTTCTTCTAAAAACTTATATGTTTTTTGAATATAAACAAACTCCATTTTACAGTACTGATCAATAATTAGATTCTCTAAATATATCTTAAGTGTATCAATATCTTTAACTTTTTCTTTTACAATATGTGGTTCTAATCCAAAAGAGTGAACAAACATACCAGAGGGAAAACTTCCATCAAGTATTTGAATAAATCTACTTAGACTTTTTAAACTAGTTTGATTAGTGTGAGTGATGTGCTTTACCATTTGCTTTGAAATATCCTGTTGTTTTAGTAATATTAATTTCACTATTTTTATATGCATTTTCAACTATATCACTTAAAGATATGTCATCTAATACTACTATTTTTAAATCTTCAATCATTACTGGTTGGTGTCTATTTCCAACTTCATAAGCTACTTTTGCAAAATTAAGTGCATCTTTAAACTCTAATATATAAATATTGTCTTCACTTCTTTTAACTTTTATTGCATATCCATCTTCAGAAACTAAAATATCATTCTCATGTAAGTGGGTAAACTTTGCTTTTACTATAAAGTTTACACCCTTATTTGATACAGCTGTTAAATTTGGTTTTTGCATATCAAACCATGATAATTCTACTTCATCATCACAATCAATATCTTTTTTTATTTCTATTACTCTCTTTATCATTGTATTCCTAAAACATAAAATATTTTTTAGCCATTGGCACTGTTGTTACATAATCTGATGTGATTAATTCACCATCAACTAATACATCATAAGTTTCAGGGTCAACTACAATATCACCTATAAAGTCATTTAACTTCATATCTTTTTTACCAATATTTCTAGTGTTTTTAACAGCTAATACTTTCTTATTAATTCCAAGTTTTTCTTTTAAATCACCACTTGCAACTTTTGAAGTAAAAATAGCACTTGTTTTTGCACTTGCTTTTCCATGTGAACCAAACATTTTTCTATAAAGATTTGGTTCTGGTGTTGGAATTGAGGCATTTGCATCACCCATTACAGAAAGAGCAATAAATCCACCTTTTATAACTAGACTTGGTTTTACTCCAAAAAATGCTCTATCCCATAAAACTAAGTCAGCCATTTTACCAACTTCTACACTTCCAACATACTCATCAATACCACAAGCAATTGCAGGATTTATAGTATATTTTGCAATATATCTTTTAATTCTTTCATTATCACACTTTGCATTATCACTTGGTAATGCACCTCTTTGTTTTTTCATAGAATCAGCAACTTGCCAAGTACGAATTAGTACTTCACCAACTCTTCCCATTGCTTGTGAATCAGAACTAGTAATACTAATAGCGCCAATATCATGAAGCACATCTTCAGCTGCAATTGTATTACCTCTAATTCTACTTTCAGCAAAACTTACATCTTCAGGAATTTTAGGACTTAAATGGTGACAAACCATAAGCATATCAAGATGCTCTTCAATAGTATTTTTTGTATATGGTAAAGTTGGATTTGTTGAAGATGGCAATACATTTGCAAGACCTGCTACTTTCATAATATCAGGAGCATGACCTCCTCCAGCACCTTCACTATGGAAAGTATGAATAGTTCTATTTTTAAAAGAACCAACTGTATTTTCTACAAAACCAGATTCGTTTAAAGTATCAGTATGAATTGCAACTTGTATATCGAAATCATCTGCAACACTTAAACAAGTATCAATAGCTTTTGGAGTACTTCCCCAGTCTTCATGAAGTTTAAGACCCATTGCTCCTGCTTCAATTTGTGATTGTAAAGCTTCATATGATGAAGAGTTTCCTTTTCCCATAAAACCAAAGTTTAAAGGATAGTTTTCAACTGATTCAATCATTTTTGTAATATTCCACTCACCTGGAGTACAAGTAGTTGCATTTGTACCAGTGTTTGGTCCAGTACCTCCACCAATCATTGTAGTAACTCCAGAACTTAGAGCTTCGTCTATTTGTGTTGGTGAAATAAAGTGAATATGTGAATCAACTCCACCAGCTGTTATTATTTTTCCTTCAGCAGAAAGTATTTCAGTATTAGCACCTATTTCTAAGCCTTCAGTTATTCCATCACAAAGCTCACTATTTCCAGCTTTTCCAATAGCTAAAATCTTTCCATCTTTTACCCCGATATCAGCTTTATAAATACCAGTATAATCAATAATCACAGCATTTGTAATAATTAAATCAGCAACATCAACAGCTTTTGGACTTTGAGCCATTCCATCTCTAATAGTCTTACCACCACCAAATTTTACTTCTTCACCGTAAGTTGTGTAATCTTTTTCAATTTGTGCGATTAGTGAAGTATCTGCAAGTCGAAATCTATCACCTGTAGTTGGTCCATACATCGCAGCATATTTTTGTTTTGAAATTTTCATTTTATTTCTCCCCTAAAAATATTGATAAGTTTTTCATAGCTTGTTCTTTTACAGATGCATCATCTAAATTACCTTCAACTAAACCATTGAAACCACTCATATATCTATTTCCACTATATGAAACTAAATTTATTTTCTTTTTACTTCCTGGTTCAAACCGTACAGATGTACCAGCAGCAACATCTAGTCTTTTCCCATAAGCATCAATTCTGTTAAAATCAAGATTATTATTTACTTCAAAGAAGTGATAATGTGAACCAATTTGTACTGGTCTATCACCTGTATTTTCAACTTCTAAAGTTGTAATTTCTTTATTTTCATTTAGTTCAATTTCTCCATCTTCTACAATATATTCACCAGGAACCATAGAGTCTTTTCCTTGAATAGGACTATGAACTGTTACAAGTTTTGTTCCATCATCAAAAGTAGCTTCAACTTGAACCATATCCATCATAGAAGCAATTCCA